>WJXF01000015.1_pt1 | contig 119112 bp, 112 predicted proteins | sample 9263211 | NCBI WGS metagenome assembly WJXF01 (sample SAMN12697362, study PRJNA563984) | aquatic metagenome | isolation source: water sample from a prawn hatchery tank treated with erythromycin, plated on... | place: Australia | collected 2018-10-17
AAGACTACATATGAACGATTACTTGCGGCAGGAAAACCCAAAAAAGTAGCCATAGTTGCCTGCATGAGAAAGATGGTTGTGATCTTAAACTCGATGCTCAGAGACGGTGTAGTGTGGGATAAAGATAGCGCCAAAAATTAACAATTGACGCCATAGTCTCTTGTTAGGTATTTTGGCTCCAATAGCCAGCACTTCCTTTGGCTGTGCCCTCTTTTACCAAAAGATTTAGGACTTGCAAGATTTCGGCTTTGTCATGTCCAGGTAGTTCTTTCATTACCCGATCTAAAGTGAATGAAGTTCCGCCAGACAATAAACCGCCGATAGCAGTAGTTAAACCTTCATACTTTGTTAGTTGTTCTGACTTTTCATCAAGCTCACTTTTATTTGTCTGGCATTCACTACAACTTTGATTAGGTTCGGCTTCACTCCCAATGGTATTATTTTGTAGCTCTTTAACCTGCTCTTGGAGATCCTTGTTCTTCTTTTCTAAATCTCTTATTTGACGTTTACTATCTTCGAGTATCTCTTTTCCTTCACCCTTAAATAGCTTAAACACCACAGCACCACTTTGAATTAACAAACTACCGACAAGTGGTAACAAATACTCCTTATCGATGGTCACTATGTTGACCAAACCAAGCAAACCGACTATCGATGTAGCAACGAATACTGTAACAACGGCATAAAACAGAATATCTTTTTTTGACACGACGTCTCCCATCTATAAAATCTCAGAACTAAAATACGTAAGTAACGGTATTATAAGAAAATTTTTCGTTATCTAAAAGTTTGTTTTGAGAAAGGCGCAAAACTCTTTATTGATAAACAGTTACTTCTTCGAGTATCCCTAGCTAATTCCTGAGAAATTACCTAACGCCGCGTTAAGTGGTGAGCAACGCTACCACCCTACCTAAACCACTGTGCCGTAATCACTAAATTCAAAGCAAACCGAAAATACCAAGCGTTGGGAATCCGTCTTAAACGCTTTGTTAGTTGGTCAACTCCAAGGGAGCACCTGTACTTTCTGCCACCTAGCCTTATAGCCATCGGTCATTTTATTGTAGTTAGTTTCTGTCATTGCCTTTTTGTTAGGTTTGATCAACATATTAAACGCATCATCTAAGCCATAGGGTGTGAACAATTTAATGTTTCCTTCACTATCTAGAGTGAAACCAATAGCAAAGGCAGAAAGCCAAGACTCGATACCTTGTTCAACTCGCTCATATGCCTGAATAGAACAACCAAACTTCTTAGAATAGCGCTCATGTATTAATGCTTGGTTTTTCACATCTACGTCAACATTATGGCTCAACAGCGAGCCAATGCGATTTTTGAACTCGTCTTCAGTTACAAGGTTAGATCTATCGAAATAGACAACATCAAAGTCTTTAACTTGAGCAAGAAACGGTTTCCTGCCGATACTATTCCAGATGATTTGGGTAATAGCACCGCCTGCAATATAGAAGTTTGGCAGCCCTACTTCTTGGCACACCTCAGCTGTTTCGATCAATTCTGGAACTTGCTGAATTAGATGCTTTAGTTTTTGTTTATTCATCCTGACCTACTAACGCCCTGTTAAGGGGTGAGCAATACAATACTGAAGCCGCCGCATACCACCTTAAACACTAAAACCAACGCATAGTAAAAATGCCACGCGTTGCGAATCCCTCTTGAACAGTTTGTTAACTGGCAGCCTCAAAGTGGATAAAAAACATGACAAGATCCACGTCATTCGCTTTTGACAACGTATAGTCTTCACCTACGATATTGGAAACAGCAGACTTCCAGAAACTTAGTGCCCCTGAGTTTTCCAAAAGAATTCGGATTTGCCATTTACCTGGAAAAGCTTTAACGACTTGCTCCAAAACAAGCTTTCCTACGCCCTGACCTTTAAACTTACGTAGAACAAAAAATTGGGCAACGTCGTAAAGTTTTAAGTCGCTAGGGTAACGACGAATCAAAACAAAACCTGCGAGTTCGTTATTCACCTCTATGAAATATGGAGTATGATCATCTCGATTCCAATAAGGGTCGAACTTTGAGACATCGTACCCTCCGAACGTACCATCTTTAGCTGGATTCCATTTCATATACTCTGACATGTCGTATACGTAGTAGCAGAACAAATTCTCAAGTACATGCCGCTCTTCTCGTTCTATTTTTACTAGCTGAACTTCCATTTTTCTCCTTGCCATTTAACGCCCTGCTAAGGGGTGAGCAACGCAATACCGAAGCCGCCGCATACCACCTTAATCACTAAATTCAACGCATAGTAAAAATGCCACGCGTTGCGAATCCCTCTTGAGCAGTTTGTTAGTCGCGAGGCACCGAGCGACAATTTTAAGCCGAACTAAACTTTGCGAACAACAAACTTTATGTGCTTTGATGCACTTAAGTCAGACGTAGTCTCAAAGCGGCTACTCAATGAAACCACTTGGAACAAACAGCGCCGTAGAAAACGGACTGACAACACCAAAAAACGCTTTTGGAAAGCCAATCTCACAGTGCGAACTTTCAACAAAGTCACTGAAACCACGTGGAACTTACAACACCAGAGAAGATGACTTTTCAGCGAGTAGATCTGCTTTTGAACCAACAAACTCACCGGGCAGAGTTGCAACCAAGAACAAACGCTCGATTACCCAGTTCTGTCAGCGCCAAAGAACAAAAAACCGCTTGGACACTTGCAAAACTTTGGGTTTGAAACAGCTGAAACTGAGTTTTGACCATCGATGAAGAGCCTGCATAGCAAACAATCATCAGCCAAATTTTAAGCTTAGAAACATGATTTTGATTGCTAGCTTTTTCTGGCGACTAACGCCCTGCTAAGTGGCTAGCAACGCATAACACGATACCTAAACTAGCCACCGTAAACACTGTACCAAACTAGAACCAAAATTGCCGAGCGTTGCTAGTCCGTCTTAAGCAGTTTGTTATATGTCTGGTAACTGTAATTCCGATTTAGCTATTTCATAAAGTTCTGTTAGCGCATCCTCCATCGACGCGTGGATGCGATAATAGAATTCACTTTCTCCCTCATCTTCATGAGGTTCTGACGATATATTCCTTTGGAGCGATTTTAGAACGTTCTCAACCTCTGGGCTCAAATACATTGACTTCACAGTCACGGAATCTATGGTTTTATTCAATGCATCATTGGCGTAACCCTGTAGGTTTTCGTATAGATTGTGTTCTTCGTTGTATTGTTGTCGCCTCTCTAGTTCTTCTATATCGCGGTGCCATTGGTTGCAAAGCTCGTCACTCGCATATTGAGGATTTTGAACATAAGGATGATGACCCTTCAGGTATTCTTCGCTTTCATATTCGCTAACTTGAAAGTGAACAAAATTTTTAACATGGGCTAGCTGCTCGAAAATAAACTCATATGCTTCTTGTTTTTTCAACCAAACTTGTTGGCCAATCCAACTTTTATCAGAAACACTTACTTTCACGTTCTCCACTAGTTCTGTGGTAACCGACAGCTGTGCTTTTAAGCTATCAAAGTCCTCTTTATTAGCGTAATTTTTGCCCTTTTCTTTCACATACGCAGCGAAAAAGCCGAGTAAGGCAGCTAACAAAGCTGTCATTACGTAATCTAAATACTCCAATTTAACTCCTATTGTAAGAAGACATATAACGCCCTGTTAAGGTGTGAGCAACGCAATACCGATGCTTCCGCATACCACCTTAAACACTAAACGCAACGCATAGTAAAAATGCCAAGCGTTGCGAATCACTCTTAAACAGTTTGTTATACGCGTGCTTAGTCGTACAACAATGCATTTTGAGCTAGATCTGCCAGCTGTACCTTAGCACTTTCGAACTGCTCTTTTGCCGTAAGGTCAGTGCTATTAACTTTCAAATACTGCTCCAAATAACTAACTTCAATAGATAATAGATCTATACGCATTTGCATAAGATCATTCGGTTTTGATAATGCAAAATCTTCCCATGAGCGAAGTTGAAATGGGTTTAAATAGTAAGGTGCTTCTTTGAATACGCTTGCTTCAACATCGTACACAGCGATGAAATCATAAAAATCTTGTTCAAGCTTACCATTGCTCACTTCAAGTCTGTTGAGCAACTCTTCAAGTCTATTGATTGAGTCTCTCGCGGCATCAAACAACTGCGAATAGTGGTTTTTGGTTGAAACTCGGAATGCAAGCTCTTGCATTGAATGTTCAACAGTATTAAGTCGTTCGATTTTCTCCCAGTATTGCTCCATTTCAAAAGTAAGTCTGAACAACGCTGATTCATCAATTTTGAAGTCAGACTTCAAAAACTGGGATTCATGCCTTTGCTTAATTATCTTGAGCTTTTCAACTGTAAATTCGTCAACATCGTCGGTTTCTATATGATGCTGATAGCAAAGTAATAAGAGGTTGTCATATGACCTCCGCTCTTCATCTGATTGTTCTGCATTGAAGCGTTCACCTTGAGGCATAGCTGCCTCGATATGACAAATTTGCCCTACAAACTGTTGCTTCGAGTTGATCATTTGATGAGTGCAACCAGGAAATGCACATTGATTTCCAGATCGTGCAAATAGTGCTCGAACTGTATCGAGCTTAGGAGCTAATCTTGCCAATATTTGATACCTTTCGATAAAGCGTATAACGCCTTGTTAACGCGCGAAAAACCAGTGTGCCATACTATTGAGCGAAGCGAAAATGGCACGCGTTTTGAGTCGCTGTTGAACAATTTGTTATGCAATTATTCCGAGGTACCAGAGTAAATATCTTCAAGTGACTTCCAACGCAATATGTCTGCATTGTTTGTTATATATAGCTCATACCTGCCTAACTTAGTTGTAAGACCAAGTTCAGATAACAACCCTTCATTCATTTGAACTAGTACATTAGAACTGGCTGGATCATCTAAAAACCCTTTTACTGTAGCTTCTACTTGGAAGCCTGGAGGAGCTGGATTTTCAATTAAAACCCTATCTCCCTTTTTGTAGTAAGAGCCTTTAACATGTTGCTTGTTGATCATAACTTGAAAAGCATCCCCGCTTTTGAGTTGCGAATAAACAGCGATAGCCCGAAATTTATCTAAAGTTTGAGAACGTATCAATGCATCTTGTTGTTTAGCCCACGAACGAACAGACGTAAGCCATATATCATTACTTTCAATTTTTCCTGCATTCGTCTTATAGTGTTCGCTCAACACTGCTTCAGTGCTCGTCAATGAGCCTTTCAGGTCTTCAACCTTCATTAGTTGATCCAATCTATCAGACCAATCTCTTCCATGATGTATCGATATAGCCTTCTCTTGAACCGCAGATGCAGTTTTCAATTCAGCAACTTTAGCTTCTAACTGTTTAATCCTGTCATTGGCTGAATAATATATACCGCCCGCCGTAAATATAGCTCCAACAAGCGCAACATCGGAAAGCCATTTTGGTACCTCAAAAGACATAAAATCCTTCCTTGATTATCAGTCAAATTATTTAAGTATGGCACTATATCAACTAAGTTGCATAACGCCAAATTAAGTAGTGAGCAACGCTGCCACCTACCTAAAGCATTGTGCCGTAAACACCAAAGCTGATTCAAACCAAAAGTGCCAAGTGTTGCGAATCTGCTTAAATTTATTGTTATGCAAATTTCAACGAATGCGTATCTTTCCAATTTCATTTAAACGACTGTAACGATATTTTGGATAATAAACCCAGAATACGTTTTTATTTTTGGAGTCCTCGGCCACGAATAACTCAATCTCACCATTATGAACAACGATCCTGACTCTACTTTTAGAAAGTGGTCTCGTCCTATTAGTGGTAACATACTTTTTGTTTTTTATAGCATCCAATAGTTTAGATTCATCAAAATCCACATAAGACTCAATAACAAAGCTGTCATTGCTCAGTTCTTCAGCAAGAATCGTTCTGATTTGGTATGTCTGAGAGAAAAACAGCATCCCGCTCAAAAATACCATACCAGTAAACACTATTAATATTTTCTTGCTTTTACCCCAACACCCAACCCCAAGTGCTATCAACAAACTAAAAACAAAAACGACTGCAGTAACAGAAAACCAAATATCTAAGTAGTTATCCATATTTAACCTATTTGCATAACGCCGCGTTAAGTGGTGAGCAACGCTACCACCAGACCTAAACTATTGTGCCGTAAACACTAAAGCCGATTCAAACTGAAAATGCCAAGCGTTGGGAATCCGTCTTAAACGCTTTGTTATGTGATTTTTAGCCGCATACGGAAACGCCCAAAGTTATTAGCTTTGGGCGTTTCTTCTGACAAACTGGTTACGACAAACCGAGCTTTAAAGTGTCATATGCAGAATTGGAAAAGGTTTTCCCATATCATCAAGCGGCGAGCGAGAAACAACTTTGAAACCCATATGCTCGTAGAAACCTACCGCTTGCGGGTTTTGTTCGTTTACATCGACTTTGGTTACGCCTAACTGCTCTATTGCGTATTGCAGTAGCACCTTACCAACACCTTACCCTCTTGCCTCGTTTAAGATGAACAGCATTTCAACCTTTGAGCCGTGGATCCCCACGAAACCCAAAATTGAACCACTTTCATTTTTCACACATCTTAACGTGACAGCAGGAAAAGCCTGCTCAATGATAATTGGTTTAAAAAACTCAATATCTTCTTCTGTTATAAAGTCATGAGTTGCTCGGACTGAATTTTCCCAAACACTAAGCATTTCTGCGTAATTTTCAGGAAGCACATTTTCTACAATCATCGTATTTTCTCTAAAGTTGACCGAAATTCATGTGCAGCCGCGAGCGGGCATTTTAGCCCCAATAGGTATGAATTGTCCACCAATCACATAACGCCCTGTTAAGGTGTGAGCAGCGCAATACCGAAGCCGCCGCATACCACCTTAAACACTAAAACCGACGCATAGTAAAAATGCCACGCGTTGCGAATCACTCTTAAACAGTTTGTTATACGCTTAGTCAAGTGAACCGTAAATCGCATTACAGCCATTCGTTCTCCAAAGCTCTTGATGAACTAGTTTCCAGTCGAAACTATATGTCTCTTTTAACTGAACTTTCTCAGCTTTGAATGCTTTGTCAGGTTCAGACATTTTTGCGACCATATAACCCAGTAAAACTTTACGGTCTTGCAGCATTTCTAAAAAAGCCACAATCCCTTCATCATTAGCTTGAAGCTGTAACTCTAGGAGCTGTTCCGTATTGGCAGTAATAACTCTGTAAAACTTGGACATTGCTTCTTGAGCTTGGGCATCTGATTTAAAATTGCCTAATACAACATCCAAACACTTTGCATAGTCTTGGTTCACAGCATAGAGTTGCTCCGCAGAATCCGTATTAGCATGACTAGTTAAAGACACTGTCAGCGCAAGCAAACAAAGACCATTGAGAAACTTCATATGTTTTTCCTCAAACGTATAACGCCCTGCTAAGTGGCTGACAACATACCACAAAACGTAAACAAGCCACCGTAAACACAGAGCAAACTTTGAAGTAAATTCGCCGAGCGTTGGCAGTCCGTCTTAAGCAGATTGTTATGAGTACTTAGTTTGAATCTCCTTCAAAAGGCTCAATACAGACTGTTCTATAAGTGGTTCAAGGTCTGCAAACCCGAATTCTGGTTTAATATGAATGATTGAGTTCAAACATAGGAGACCTCTAATATATCCGCTCCAACAAAGCTTGTTTGTTGAACGCAATGTTTCAATTGTCTCACCGCTAGCCAAAGAAATAACATCAAGCTCGATTGTTACTAGAGGACGCCAACCTAAGATGGCTCCGAAGCCAAACAATAACGTCCCTCTTCGATGAAATGGCACACGAACAGCTAGAGCGATATCGTTTTCTGCAAAACTATCTTCAGGTACCGAACCCAATGGCAATATTTCTACAAGCTTGAAGCGAATATCATCAGTTAAACTGACACTATCTGATGACATTGAATATTCATCTATGACTTTTAGAAGATCTCTTCTAGGTGCAACTTTTATTGAATCTAAATATACAGCCACTCAAACTCCTGTGTACTCATAACGCCGCGTTAAGTGGTGAGCAACGCAAACCACCAAACCTAAACCATTGTGCCGTAAACACTAAATTCAAAGCAAACCGAAAATGCCAAGCGTTGGGAATCCGTCTTAAACGCTTTGTTATGTGCGTACACTGACTTTATACGCAGACAGAGAAAGTACCATTCCACTCAACCCTATAGCTAGCATCAAGACTAAAAATGGGTTGAACGCAAAGTTTGCTATTACAAACAGCCAAACAACACTGGCACTTCCTAAAGCAAAGCTAATACAACTAAACACTGAAAATAACCATGGGGCAAGCCTTAGACCTACAGACATCAAAACGCAATACAGTGTAAAAAACATGGAAATAAGCGTCCTGTTACCTGCAGGATTAACTATAACGTTATTTCCCGTAACAACGAGCGCAACAATAGCCAAAGAGCCAAATACAAAGATTAGCACTGTCAAACTGACTCGACTCATTATTCCTCCAAGCACATAACGCCCTGTTAAGGTGTGAGCAACGCAATACCGATGCCACCGCAAACCACCTTAAACACTAAACGCAACGCATAGTAAAAATGCCACGCGTTGCGAATCACTCTTAAACAGATTGTTATGTTTTATTTTCCAGTTTAATTTGAGCATCACATACATGTAACGAATACGTTTCAGCTAAATATTCTAAGAGATTGTAAAGTAATACTTTTTGTCGCTCGTTCAAAAAGCTCAGATTAAAGCTGTACCCAATTTCTCCTAACTCTATATACAAGGGGATCATCTCAGAGAATGTTTCATGGTCAGGCTTTCTCTGAAGTACATATTTACACACTGCGGGTAATAACCAAGCCATTCCCTCTGTGCTGACTGTCATATACTCATCGCATATAGCGTTAAGACTTGCCTTACTCGCATCTAATGCACCAACAGGTATATTTTCTTCAATTATCCGTCTTGTAATATCGGCTCTTGAAACTGAGAAAAACATATCAGTCTTCGGGCAAGTCAAAGGAGGAAACTCTTTATTCAACATCTCCAAGTGCTGCTCTCTGGTCAAATATCCCCAATATTTCAATACTGAACCCTCTGTAAAACATAACGCCCTGTTAAGGTGTGAGCAACGCAATACCGACGTCGCGGCATACCGCCTTAAACACCAAAACCAACGCATAGTAAAAATGCCAAGCGTTGCGAATCACTCTTAAACAGTTTGTTATAAGCCATTTGTCGCTGTAAACCAATTGCTTATGGTAACATACTCATGTTTATCGCATATTACTTGGTTTGTTACATGGCTGATTTAACCACACTAGAAAAGAAGAAATTAGAACGCTACTTCGGTATGGAGAGCGGGTACTTTAGTAATTTTTCCAATAACTCTCTAGAGCTATTCGTTGCGGAGCACTTAAGCATCGAGATCTATGACGAAAAGTACAACCTTGGGTCTGGTTCAAAAGCAAACAGAGTAAGAGCCTTGTGGCAACTAGAAAGCAACGATGTCATTGCGAAATTTCTCACAGCAGTCATGGAACAGGATGACTTTGAGAAAGATAATTCTTACTCATACACTGGCAATACCAATGAGACTTTGAAACAAGAGTGCTTAGAAATTATTGCGAGACTCCAAGGAGCCACACCGCAACCGCAACCGCAACCGCAACCGCAACCGCAACCGCAAAATTCGATCACTGAACCAACACAAGCGCAAGTATTTAATTGGTCAACACCTCCGATGAAAAAGAAAGTATTCATAGTTCATGGTCACGATGAGCTAACTAAAGAAAAGGTAGCTAGATTTATTTCCCAAGTAGGCTTAGAGCCAATTATCTTGCATGAACAAGTTAGTGGCAGCCAAACGATCATCGAAAAAATTGAACGTTACGCTGACCAAGTCTGCTTTGCTATCGTACTGTACACTCCTTGTGATAGAGGCGCGAAAGCCAGTGAAAGAACACCTATGTTCCGAGCTAGGCAGAATGTCGTTTTTGAACATGGATATTTCATCGCTAAGCTGGGACGAAGCAAAGTTACAGCTATCGTGAAAGGTAACATAGAGCTACCAAATGACTTTAGCGGAGTGGTATACGTTCCATTCGATGAGAGTGAGGCGTGGAAACTATCACTAGCTCGTGAAATGAAAGGGGCTGGGTGCGAAATCGACCTCGCTGCCCTAGTTTAATATGCTTAAAGCCAGTGGAGCTAACTACTGGCTTATAACGCCGCGTTAAGTGGTGAGCAACGAAGACCACCCTACCTAAACTATTGTGCCGTAAACACGAAAGCTGAATCAAACCGAAAATGCCGAGCGTTGGGAATCCGTCTTAAACGCTTTGTTAAACGGCTTCTACCCAAGTGTATTGCTCACCTTTTAACAGCCTTGTTGTCGGTTTATTGATAAGTGTTTTTCTCCAACGAAGGATTAGGTACTCTTCAATTTCTGACCGACCGAAATCAACACCAATAAATGAAATTTGATAAGTATCAGAAATATACTCTCTCAATAAATCGAGATCGCTAATTTCATTTTCTATTCCAATTTTCTTTGTAAACGGATGATTAACTGGGCGCATTAGATCACCCATTCGACTGTGAACTCCAGAGGTCTCACCGACGTACACAGGGTTGTCACTTTCCCAGATGACATACACACCGCCACCATGAGGGATATTACTTCGCCAATTCAGTGCAAATGGCTGGTGTCTATCAGCAATTTGTAATTGTTTTTCGGCACTTTGCAGTAGCAGCTTCGTATTCATTTTTACCTCATAGACGTTTAACGCCGCGTTAAGTGGTGAGCAACGCATACCACCGCACTCAAACCATTGTGCCGTAAACACTAAAGCTGATTCAAACTAAAAATGCCAAGCGTTGGGAATCCGTCTTAAACGCTTTGTTATGTGAATTTTTATTGTGAGTTTAACAATGGAAAAGTTTTGTAAGCCCTAACATAGTTCAATAGCAACAAACGCTCCCAATACGCTACGTACGCTTGTCCCTCTATTTTATCTCTACTGTTATTCCATTTGCTATCCGCCTTAATAACCCATAGTTTCTCTAAAGCACGATCACCTGATATTTTTCGATAGCGCTTTATTGCTTTATGACTTGAACTTAAGCGCCGATCAATATGGCTAGACATACCTATGTAGATAATGTCGCTTGGCATATTTTCAGGGGAAAATGGTTTTACTTTTTCTTCTGAGTCAAAAGTGGCAAGTAAATAGACCCCATAAATACCAAACTGTTGTGGTATATCTTGATGTTTCCAACTATTTGACAGGCTACTCCATGGCTTCCAATCCCCAAAATACAAACCTTCGAAATCATGCTCCATTACGCCTCCATTCACATAACGCCCTGCTAAGTGGCTAGCAACGCAATACACGATACTTAAACTAGCCGCCATAAACACTGTACCAAACTAGAACCAAAATTGCCGAGCGTTGATAGTCCGCCTTAAGCAGTTTGTTAGCTGCTAGCCTTAGACAATGATTTTCGAATTACCCAGATATAGAACAACGCCAATAAGTCAATTTGAAAGAACCCCAAATTATACTTAGTTGAATACTCTAGAAGTGAGCCTCCTAAATTAAAGGATACTGATAGCCAATTAAATGTATCACTCACCCAATCTAAGGTTAGGAAAACGCCTCCAACACCATAGTAATTGAAATACACACTACCAAACCCAAAAGCAAATACTTGCAGTCCAACATTCAAATATGGAAGTAGATAATATGCCGTGGCCCTTTTGTATAGGACCAGACCAGATAATGCATTAAGTACAATTACAAAAACTGAAGCGACTACTTCAAGTACACTTAACCCAGGGAAAGAAAGAACAAGCATTACAAACGCTATTAGCGCAACCAGAAGTTGGCTAACGCTTATCATAGTTAGTATGCGACTCCAACGTAGTTTTTTAGCATTGGCTTGCTGTTCGTAAAACTCTTGAATCTCATGCTTTCTTGTCGCTATTTCGCTCGTTAAGTTTTTGTAGTTTTCAGGGTATGCCTTGGCATCTATGTTTCCTAACGCTTCAAGCAGCGATTTCGCATTGTACTTTGTATAGTTAATTTCCATTTATATACTCTATTTTCCATTTTGCAGCTAACGACGTGTTAAGTGGTGAACAACGCCCCACTTCACTTGATAAAACCACCTTAAACACTACTTTATAATTTGCAACCAAAACTGCCGAGCGTTGAGAATCCGGCTTGAACACATTGTTAATAAAGTACTTTCGGCGCGCTCTAAAGCCAAACATACCTCTGAACTCAACACTACGAACCAGCTAGACCTTTACTGGCTGCTGACCCACTTTGTTTCCAGAAACCAAACGACAGTAAATACTACAGCTAAGGTTTCAGAGAACGAGCCACCCACTGAAGCGACGGATAGTTAATTGCCACAATGATGAAGTTATGAGGGCGAAGATGGTTGTTGGCATATTAGCGCTTTCGATGATTTCAAATGGCGATTGCGCTAAAGAAACAACTAACCCGAAGCTAACAATCCAGCTAGAACTGAGCGGCTAAACCACAGCAAATGACAAACTATTTGCCATAAAAGCTATTCGTTAACAGCAGCTTATTAACAGTTCTTAGCCAGAACAATTCTATAAAAAACTACCGAACCAATCTGCAATAGAACTCAAGTTGCTCTCACCTTACCAATTTAAATTACACAGAAACAGTCGGTTACGTTAAACAGAAAAACGGACAAGTCACAAAATGCAGAATTGTTCTATATAGCATGATTTGGGCCCTGCTCCCGCTAATATGTATATTTACACAGTACTAAAATTCAAACTACAAAAAAGCCCCGCAGCAGGTAGTGCGAGGCTTTCAGTATTCAGATTAGAAGCTAACTGTTAGCCTTCAATTCCACGTGCTTTTAGGAACTCAGCGTAAGTGCCCTTAAAGTCGGTAATCTTGTTGTCTTTAATTTCAATGATACGAGTCGCCAACGAGTCTACAAATACGCGGTCGTGAGATACGAAGAATAGTGTACCTTTGTATTGCTCAAGGGCAGTGTTTAAAGATTCGATAGATTCCATATCCATGTGGTTGGTTGGCTCATCCATCAGCAGCATATTAGGTTTATGCATCATAAGCTTGCCTAAAAGCATACGGCCTTGCTCACCACCAGAAAGTACTTTTACTGACTTTTTGATGTCATCTTGAGAAAACAGCATACGACCTAAGAAGCTACGAATAACTTGCTCGTCATCGCCTTCTTGACGCCACTGCCCCATCCAGTCCATTAGGTTTAGATCTTCTTCAAAATCAGCAGCATGGTCTTGGGCATAGTAACCAATATTAGAGTTTTCTGACCACTTAAATTCACCAGTGCGAGGCTCTAGCACACCAGCAAGAGTGTTGAGTAGCGTTGTTTTACCTACGCCGTTTTCACCAATAATTGCAACACGCTCACCAACTTCAAAGATCGCATTAAAATCGTTAAACAAATCTTCTTCAAAGCCTTGGCTTAAATTTTCTACGATAAGCGCATTACGGAACAACTCTTTCGATTGCTCAAAACGGATGAACGGGTTTTGGCGGCTTGATGCTTTCACTTCTTCAAGTTGGATCTTATCGATCTGCTTAGCTCGCGAGGTAGCCTGTTTTGCCTTAGATGCGTTAGCAGAGAAACGAGCAACGAACGTTTGCAGTTCTGCGATTTGCGCTTTCTTCTTCGCATTGTCTGATAATAAACGGTCACGAGCTTGCGATGCCGCTGTCATGTACTCATCATAGTTACCAGGATAAACACGCAGTTCACCGTAGTCTAAGTCTGCCATGTGTGTACAAACTGAGTTCAAGAAGTGACGGTCGTGCGAGATAATAATCATCGTGCAATTACGTTGGTTTAAAGTCTCTTCCAACCAGCGGATAGTATCCATGTCCAAGTTGTTGGTTGGTTCATCTAATAGCATGATGTGCGGGTCAGCAAATAGAACCTGCGCAAGAAGAACTCGAAGTTTCCAACCAGGTGCGACTTCACTCATCAGACCGTAGTGTTGTTCTTCAGGAATACCAACAGCAAGGAGTAACTCACCTGCTTTTGCGTCGGCCATGTAACCGTCCATTTCTGCAAACTGAACTTCTAAGTCAGCAACAAGCATGCCTTCTTCTTCGCTCATTTCAGGCAAAGAATAAATGCGGTCACGCTCTTTTTTTACTTCCCACAGTTCTTTGTAGCCCATGATAACGGTATCAATCACGGTGAACTCTTCGTAAGCAAACTGATCCTGGTTTAGCTTGGCTACGCGCTCATTAGGGTCGTAGCTTACGTTACCACCTGTCGGATCAAGCTCTCCGCTTAGGATTTTCATGAACGTTGATTTACCACAGCCGTTCGCACCGATCAGGCCGTAACGGTTACCTTCACCAAACTTAACAGAGATGTTTTCAAAAAGTGGCTTAGCACCAAATTGCTGTGTGATGTTGTTAGTGGAAATCAATGTCGTTACCTATAAAATATGAAAAACCGCGCCACACTACTGTTTACTGAGTCGAACTTCAAGTTTTGTTTTGCCAAGGCATGCAAACCATCAGCTATGTATTAGCAATCTAAATTTTATGAGTTGGTTTTAGGCTGGGGTTCTATATAATCGCCGCCAGTTCCATCAGCAGGTCCCAATCATGAAGAAGATAACCCCTCTAATCATCGCATCTTTGTCTTTAGCTTGTTCTGTCGCGGTTGCGAAGAACACTTTTAACGCTAACCCGGTTTGGGGAAACGACACATATGGTCATTTGCAAACAGGTGATATCGTTTATCAGGATGATGAAATCATCTGTTTACATGGTAAGACCAATAAATGCTATGACAAGGAAGTGGTGATGAAATGTGGTTTGCCACCAGAGTCGTTAGCAGAGAAGCTCAAATATCAGGAATGCAAAGACGCTTTAGCGGAAGAATCAAAATAGTTAGAAAAACGGTCAGCACTCTTGCTGACCGTTTTGTTAAAGGTTCATGACTTTGAGTTGAGGTTCTGCTCGTTCCGGAAGATAAATGCTAAACTGGCTCCCTTTCCCCCATTCAGAATTAACTTTGAGCTCACCGCCCGATTGGCTGAGAATACTTTGCGAAACCGAAAGACCTAACCCCGTACCATCGCGTTTAGTTGTGTAAAATGGTGAGAAGATTCGTTTTAAGTTCTCAGGTTTAATACCGCAGCCTTCATCTTTTACATGAATGACCGCCCCGCGAGTTTGCCCCTCTTCTATCCAGTCTTCACTCGATACAATTAATCGGCCTTTTCCCTGCATCGCATGAATACCGTTCATTTGCAGATTGACCAGAATTTGCAGCAACTGATGGCGATTCACTTCAACGGACGCCTGAGCATTTAATTCTGTTTCGAAAGTAACTTCGCGTTTTTTTGCGCCTGTCTTAACCAGTGTAATGCTTTCTTCGATGATTGGATTCACGCGCTGCCAAGTGATCTCATCTTGAACACCACCTTGCCGACTGTATTGAAGCAGACTACGTGTAATATTCCGGATACGATCGATCTGCGCGTGAATTGCCTCTATCTCTTCTTTTACGCGAGATGACTCATCGCCCAACTCAAACTGCATAAGTTCAACATTGCCTAAGATCACGGCGGTTGGGTTATTAATCTCGTGGGCGATTCCGGCTGTTAACTCACCAAGTGCTGCTAGTTTCTCGTTAACAACCAACTTGTCACGTGTCTGATTAAGCAGTTGGATATGCAGTTCTAGCTCTTGTGTTTTCTCTTTGAGGCTCGCGGTGCGATCTTGGACTTTACACTCTAGCTCATTCGCAGCCCGTTGAATTTCATTCTTCCGCTGCTTAAGCAGATCAAGCATGTTGTCGAATTGCTTTGCAAGCTGAGCTAGTTCATGCCCTTCGTCTAAGCCAAGTGGGCCAATTCGGGTCTCTTTGCCAAGTTGTATCATTTTTACTACACGGTGAATATGTTCTATCGGTACAAAAAGATCTCGAGAGCCTCGATAAACGAGCAAACTAGAGATAAACAGTAAGAAGAGTGTTGTTATCGATATCTCGGCGATATTGGTCATGTAAGTGGCCACAAATGGCCATAGCAAATACCCTGTGTAGAGCATGCCAATCACATTGTTGTACTGATCGTACAGCGGCTGATAGGCGGTGATGTACCACGCATCGTATACAAATGCTAAGTTTGTCCACTCATGACCTTCAATCAAGACCGCTTGTTTCACTTCATCTGAAACGCGAGTGCCGATGGCTCTACCCAATCTGTCATTACTGTCTAATGGAACATTGGTGCTAACGCGCAAGTCATCTAAAAATACGGTTAGAGTGCCTACCGGTCGCAAACTGTCTTGCTTAGAAGGGTAAATAAGGTCGCGAATGGTATCAACCAAGGCCGTACTGTTGTTAAGCAGTAAACCACCATCTAAAAAACCTATAATATCGTTGGTCGGATTGCGGATAGGGATCACTGTCCGGCTCACGAGCCCCCTACTTTCTACGGAATTGTTGTCAAGAATAGGTGTTTGAGCTCGCTTTACCAAGTCATTGCCCAGCTCTGCCAACTCTTGCTGAGTCAAAACATCAAAAAAGGATTCTCGATGAGTCAGATCCATAAATCTAAACTTGCTTTCTATACTGTCAACGCGATGGAAACGTAGAAAGTCGAGCTTGTACTTTTCTCGCTGTCTAGAAACCCAACTTGAAAGATCCGATTCACTGACTTGTTCACTGCGGACTCGAGAGACAAATTCAAAAGAACTCGCAAACGACTTAACATGATTGGCCTGTTTTTCCTGAATCAACTCAATGCTGTTTTCTGCCACCCCAAGTCTTTCAGATACATCAACTAGCGCACTTTGCCATGTGTAGTGAATTGACCAATAGATGGTGATTCCAATAAGTGCGAGCAAAGTCAGGACGATCGGCGCAGAAGTTAAGATCATCAAACGATAGCGAACCATGGTTTTGAATCGATAACGCCATTTTGACCAGAATGAGAGGCTATTCGGCATAGCTCGATTCCTCGCTGTCCCACTCTTTAAATTTGCGCTCTAAAGTCTTACGCGCGACGCCTAGATCTCGCGCGGCTGCCGATTTATTGCCATCGTGAAAATCGACCAACTGCTGGATATGGGCCTTTTCGACTTGCTTTAGTGGCCAACTGTTTGGATATCCTTCACCGCGATTTGCAGGCGTTGTCAGTTCAATCACCTCCGCACCACTTGATACGGTCATGGTTACGGAAGGCTTTAATGTGTCGCCATGGATCTCTCGCCAGTAGTGTGCAGGAGGCTTGCCAAGCAAGATGCAACGTTCGATAAGGTTTTTGAGTTCGCGGATGTTGCCTGGCCAGTCATATTCATTCATTGCCAGTATATCTTCATGTGCCCAGTTGGGATTTGGCATACCAAGCTCTAAAGCTAGCATTTTGGTGAAAAACGGCACCAGCTCAATCAGATCGGCTTTACGCTCTCTTAATGGCATGACATCAATTTTAAGAACATTAAGTCGATAGAATAAGTCTGCGCGGAAATGCCCCTTGTTAACCTCTTCTTGTAAGTTACGGTTGGTTGCTGCCACAACTCTAACGTCAACGGAGATCTCTTTTTCACCACCAACTGGGCGGATTGTTCGTTGCTCCAAGACACGCAATAAAGCCGATTGCATTGCGAGCGGCATTTCACCAATTTCGTCTAAGAATAGCGTGCCTCCATTTGCAACGCGGAACAAACCTTCACGGCTTTTCTTCGCTCCAGTAAATGCCCCTGCATTGTGACCAAACAGCTCACTTTCAAGCAGTTCAGGCGCTATCGCACCACAGTTAATTGGCACAAACGGTCCGCTGCGTTGACTCGCTTCATGAATACCACGAGCAACCAACTCTTTACCTGTTCCTGATTCCCCCTCTACGAGTACAGAAGCACGCGACGGTGCAAACTGTGTGATGAGCTGTTTTAACTGAGCGGTCTTTTCTGAGCCCCCGACAATGTCCGTTGCAACATGGCGTTTGAACTCATGACGCAACGCAAACTGATGTCGTTCTTCCAAACGCTTATCAATGCAGCGTTGTACTGCCTGCAACATTTGTTCGAGGTTGAACGGCTTAAGAATAAAATCAGACGCCCCTAGCTTGAGTGCGGAAATTGCGGTTTCTAAGTCTGCGTAGCCAGTCATAAAGATAATGTCGGCTTTCTTATCCGGGTCATTAAACGCTTCTTCCCACTCAATTCCTGAGCGCCCTGGCAAGTTGATGTCCAGAACAATCAAATCGTAATGGTTAGCACTACGTAACTGTTCAGCATCTTCTATACTCCCGACACAATCTACTTTTGAAAACCATTTACTCAACGCTTTATTCAGTATGGTTTGCATTCCAATCTCATCATCAACGACGAGAACTGAAAATGCTTGATATTGTGAGGCTTTATTAGGATCGAATGATGGAGGCATAATGACCACTTTCCATATAAGGTAATTGGGACAGAGTGTACCAAGTTTATCGGTGAGCGCCTCAATAAATGTGAGACATTTTGTCCCCCATCAAATTCTAGTTAGGTAAGTTATTGATATTTCGTTTGAAAACTATCACAGATTTTTGGCATCAAGATTGCTATCTATGCATGCCGACTTATAACACGAATCTTATGGCATAGATTCAATACTCTTAATTTGAATAGCCCAAATTATAGAAAACGGATTTATAACAATATGAAAAAAATCACTTTTACATTGGCCACTGCGTCACTGGCTTTAGTTAGCTACTCGGCATCTTCGGCTGATAACTCTCACGTACGTTTAGCGACGACAACAAGTACCTACCACTCTGGTCTGCTTGATTACCTACTTCCTGAATTTGAAAAAGACACAGGCTACAAGGTCGATGTGATCGCAGCCGGCACGGGTAAGTCGCTTAAAATGGGGGAAAACGGCGATGTCGATTTGGTAATGACTCACGCACCAAAAGCCGAAGCAAACTTTGTTGAAAAGGGTTATGGCGTTCTACCTCGTAAATTGATGTACAACGATTTTGTTATTGTGGGCCCTCACGCCGATCCAGCTAAAGTGGCAAAGCAAAAAGATGTCGCTCAAGTATTTAAAAACATTGCCAATATGAATGCGACGTTTATCTCTCGCGGTGATGATTCAGGTACTCATAAAAAAGAGAAAGGTATCTGGGAGCAAACCAAGATGGAGCCAAATTTCGGTGGTTACCGTAGTGTAGGCCAAGGGATGGGACCGACTCTTAACATGGCGAACGAAATGCAAGGTTACACCATGACTGATCGTGGCACTTGGCTAGCCTACAATAACAAGCTTGATCTCGAGATTTTGTTCCAAGGTGACAAGAAGCTGTTTAACCCATATCAGGTGATATTGGTTAACCCAGAACGCTACCCGAGCATTAACTACCAAGGCGCGAAAGAATTTAGTGACTGGTTAGTGAACCCACGAGGACAGAAACTGATCAACGACTTTACACTCAATGGCAAACAACTGTTTGTTGCTAACGCGAACGAGAAATAGAACTCGATGAGCCTTTGGCAAACGACCCTAGATGCGCTCACTTTGCTGGTGAGCTTTGATAAAGAGCTGTGGGAGATCGTCGCGGTCTCCTTCAGCGTCTCTTTGTCTGCGATTTCAATAGTTCTTTTCCCGGCGATCATTTTCTCTTTTGTATTGGCTTATACAGATTTTAAAGGCAAATGGTTGTTTCTATCACTGATAAACACACTGCAAGCCATTCCGACAGTAGTGATTGGTCTATTGCTATATATGCTATTGTCACGTGCTGGCCCTCTAGGGGATTGGCAGATGCTGTTTACTCAAAAAGCGATGATTGTCGGTCAAATGCTGATTGGTTTTCCGGTGTTAGTGTCAATGATGCACGGCGCATTGCAGTCTAGCGATCGAAGAGCAGTTGAAACCTCAATTACATTGGGCGCTTCTATACCGCGAATTATTGCCACTATGGTATGGGAAACACGTTTTCCACTCTTAGCAGCAGCGATAGCGGCGTTTTCTCGCATTGTAACTGAAGTGGGCTGTTCAACCATGGTGGGTGGCAACATTATGGGGATCACGCGAAACATCCCTACAGCAATTGCGATGGAAAGCCATAAAGGGGCGTTTGCTCAAGGGGTTGCTTTGGGCATTGTCTTGCTTACATTAGCACTGGTACTGAACTTCATGCTCACAAGTATGCGTGGCAAAGGTTACCTAAGGACTTAAGGGCGCAGTATGACAATTAAGATCACGGCACAGCAACTTTCAATGCGCTTTAAAGAGCGTGTACTGTTCCACATCCCTACTCTTTCTGTTGGTCCAAATGACGCAATCTACCTTAAAGGTGATAATGGTGTCGGTAAAACCACGCTACTCAAAATCTTGTCAGGGTTAATGAAACCATCGACAGGTAAAGTGATTGCACCTAGTGACACATGGTTACACAGACTGTTTCCCCGCTCTGGTCGTAAAGGCGTGATTTACCTCCATCAGTCTCCATACCTATTCGACGGAACGGTTTATGAAAATGTCGTCTACGGTATCCGCTTCGAAAAAGATGCAGCAAAAGATAAGCGAGCTCAAGTTATCACTGCACTGCGCATGGTAGGCTTAGAAACCTTAGCCGATGAGCATATTTCCGTCTTGTCTGGCGGAGAGAAGCAACGCGTCGCGATGGCACGAGCATGGATACTTAAGCCTTCGATTCTTTTGATGGACGAGCCAAGCGCTTCGTTAGACCAAGAATCGATAGAGCGTTTAGTCGTTATGGCGAAAGATCTTTTAGATCGTGGCTCAAGCTTGGTCATCACCAGTCACCAGCAGAATGCGCTGACTGGACTTTGTAACAAACAGTGGGTGATTAGTGGCCTTGAACTGAAAGAGTATTCAAATAACGACTTTGAGTTAAATAATGTCGTTGTTTTGAAAGATAAATCATTAGATACAAAAGCAAGTAGTAGAGGATAGTCTACGACGAGCTGTAACACATAATGCACTAAGCCTGTGGGCTTGAAAGAGATAATAGATTTGCTAGAGTGCAAGCCCAATAACAAAATAATATCAGATACGACAACTATGCTTCATGCAAAAGAGACAAGCTGGGTAATTTTAGCTGGTGGTCAGGCAAGCCGTATGGGCGGGCAAGATAAAGGTCTTGTTTTACTTAACGACAAGCCATTGATCCAACATGTGATCAACAGACTAAAACCTCAAACTGAACGCATTTTGATTAATGCTAACCGCAATCATGACGCATACCAAAAATTTGGCGAGGTCTTTTCTGATCAATTTCAAGACTTCCCCGGTCCAATGGGCGGAATTCACGCCGGACTCATCAATGCACCAACCAATTGGGTTGGTTTTGTGCCATGCGATAGCCCGCAAATTAATAGTGATTTGGTCGAGCGTTTTTGCCAATCGGTATCAGATAATACCGATATTTTAGTGGCCCATGACGGTGACCACCAACAGCCTGTTTTCACTCTGTATCATAAACGTGTCTTACCCAAACTGACCGCTTTTCTTCAGCGCGGAGATCGTAAGATCATTCTTTTATACAAAGAGTGCAACACAGAGTATGTTGATTTTAGCGACTCACCAAACTGTTTCGTAAATTTAAATACCCCAGAAGAACTGACCCAATTCGGAACCATTAGCTGATGACTTTAAACCTTCCTATCCCTATTCTAGGTTTTGCCGCGTATTCAGGTACGGGGAAAACAACGTTGCTAGAAGCTCTTCTGCCAAAGTTAACTGAAGCCGGCCTTCGTATTGGTATGCTCAAACACGCACACCATAATTTTGACGTCGATAAAGAAGGTAAAGATAGTCACAGACTAAGAAAAGCTGGCGCATCGCAAATGTTGATCTCTTCGAGAAACCGTTTTGCGTTGATGACCGAAACCCCTGAACAGGAATCTGAGTTCGCCTATCTATTATCACGCTTCGACACAGATAAGCTTGATGTCATTTTAGTTGAAGGCTGTAAAAACATCGCTTTTCCCAAGATAGAACTTCATCGCGAAGCGGTAGGTAAACCTTGGCTATACAACAACGATGACAATATCATTGCCATTGCCGCAGATTCAGTCGTTGAAGACAGCGATCTACCGCAAATGAACATCAACGATTTGAATGCAATCGCACAATTTGTCACCGAATATGTACAAAGCCACACGGAGCCCAAGAAAAATGAAGCGGCTTGTTGTGACACCCTCTCCCCTGCTTTTCTATCCGTAGAGCAAGGACGTGACAAAATTCTTTCACTGGTTAACCCTGTTACAGAATCTGAAAGATGCTCTATCACACAAGCATCCGGCCGGGTGTTATTTGAAGATGTCATTTCTCCGGTCAACGTCCCACAATACACGAACTCAGCGATGGATGGCTTTGCTATTCGTGGTGAAGATGCCGATTTAGATAGCTTTGAAGTCGTCGCTGAAGTTTTTGCTGGTCACGCTTACGATCATCCGCTCGAAAAAGGTCAAGCGGTTAAGATTATGACAGGTGCCCCTACCCCTCAAGGTGGCGACACCGTTATTATGCGCGAACAAGCTCAACATGATGGTGACATTGTCACATTTTCTGCAAGCATCAAAGTCGGTCAGAATGTACGACAAGCCGGAGAAGACTTACCAATAGGCTCTTCCGTATTTACCACCGGTCAGCGAATCGCCTCACCAGAGATGGGAATGATCGCTTCACTGGGAATGGCTGATTGCAGCGTTTATCGCAAACTTAAGGTCGCCATTTTCTCTACTGGTGATGAAGTCCAAGCGCCAGGCAGCGAGCAAAAGCAAAACTCCATTTATGATTCGAACCGTTTCACCATCATGGGAATGCTAGAGACCTTAGGTTGTGAGATTCTCGACTTCGGTATTATCGAAGATGACGAAGCCTTGATGATAGAAGCATTAGAGAACGCAGCTTCACAAGCGGATGTCGTCATGACTTCTGGCGGGGTTTCAGTCGGTGACGCCGATTACATTAAACTTGCGCTAGAAAAGCTTGGCCAAATCGATTTCTGGCGAATCAACATGAGACCAGGACGACCACTCGCCTTTGGTCAAATACAAAACAAGCCGTTTTTCGGTTTGCCGGGTAACCCTGTCGCGGTCATGGTGTCGTTCATCAATTTCGTTGAACCTGCGTTAAGAAAAATGCAGGGAGAGCAAGGCTGGCAACCTCTTAAAGTAAACGCGATAGCAACAGAAAATCTGCGCTCTCGTCAAGGCCGAACCGAATTTAGTCGTGGTGTCTATGAACTCGATCATCGCGGCCAGTTGACGGTTCGTACAACAGGCAAGCAAGGGTCAGGAATCCTACGCTCTATGAGTGAAGCAAACTGCTTGATTGAGGTTTCACCAGCGATAGATACCGTTAAAGTTGGTGAAAGCGTGACAATCATTCCGCTTCAAGGCAGAATCTAACCCATAGAGACGAGGTCAGCCATGCTGACCTCTTTAGTTTTATCGATTTGGAATTATTTATGGCTCGCACAATCCTGTATACCTACAAAGATGAAGAGAAAACGCTAACCTTTTCATACCAGCAACATCGCAACATTCATGAAGCGGTGGCTGAAGCTGAAGGCATCGATATCTCTGAATATTTGAAAATGGAGCAACAAATCGAAGCGATTTCTGATACCAAAGCAGTGCGCAATTACCGTGACAACCACTTTAAGAAGCTTGGCTTTGGGCGTATCACCCTACAGCAAAAAGAAAACCTAGGGGTTGGCAAAAAGAACAAGTAATACCAATCGGGATAAATAAAAGGGCTGCAATCGCAGCCCTTTTCAATCCAATGTCAGTTATCTTACTTAATGTTAAGGAATGCTGCACCACGTACGCCGCCTGAATCACCGTGCTTCGCTTTGATGATTTTAGGACACTTCGCTACAGAAAGAAGGTACTTAGGTACGCGCTTTGGCATTTCTTCGTAGATCAGTTCGAAGTTAGAAAGACCGCCACCTAGTGCAACAACATGAGGATCATTTGCTGTGAAGATGTTGGCAAAACAGATTGCAAGCAGCTCCATAAAGCGCTCTACATGCTCAGAAGCTTTCGCCTCTCCGGCTTCATAAGCCTTGATGATATCGATCGCTTTCTTTTCTTCACCAAAGTAGTGAGCGTAGATCAGCTCAAAACCACGGCCTGAAAGGTAACTATCTAAGCAACCTTTTTTACCACAGCCACATCCTAATAGCGGTGCATTGTCACCAAGATGGAACCAAGCATCGATTGGCAATCGCATATGACCTAGCTCACCCGCAACGTGATTTCGGCCAGAGAATACCGCGCCATCATAAATCAAGCCACCGCCAAAGCCAGTACCAAGAATCAACCCCATCACTGACGGCTCATCTTTTAATTCTTCGTCCCAAGCTTCTGAAAGCGCAAAACAGTTCGCATCGTTTTCAATTTTAACGCTACGGCCAATCTTAGCTTCAAGATCCGCGCGCAAAGGCTTTCCTTTTGCCGCAGGCACATTGACTGTAAGAACTGTCGCGTCATCGGCATCTTCCATACCCGGAAGACCGAGACCGATCTTGCCTTCGCAACCAAATTCTTGATCGTATTTGTTTACCAGACTAGCAATGGTCTCAACCAAAAGTGCATAGTCATCCGTTGGCGTTGGTACTCGCTCAGTCGCAACTCGCTCTAGTTTTTCGTTAAATGCACCAAATTCAATCTTAGTGCCACCAACGTCAAAGCCGTAGTACATCTCTTCTCTCCCAGAAAAATAACTCAAAAATTGGTTTAATTGACTCATTATCCATATAGCTACGCCTACAAACTGTGATTTGGAACAGATTTAGCTCGGAGGCAAAGCCAACTGCGCAGCCCGTATACAACCAGATCGGAATAATTAGAGGGGTTTCTCGTTTCTCAGCTCGTCAATGAAACGATTCAAAGCTGGTTTTGCTTCATCTGGCCTGTTTCTCGTCTTACTGTTCATATAGCTTTCGCGAAATACGGCAAACCAACTCGACAAAGTTTGAGCCAGTTTTTCTTCACCAAACTGTTCAAACACTAAACTGGCTACTTCAGCGGTAGCAAGGTGCTGTTCGTTGTCTGAACGGCGCATCATGTATTGCGATACTGTATCCGGATTAATAGAAATAACAGGTAACGCATCTAAATAAGGTGATTTGTTGAAGATTCGCCTTGCTTCTCGCCAACTGCCATCTATAAAGATCAATAGAGGCATTTTCTCCTCACAAAACCTTGATGCTTCTTGTTTGATCAATCGAGTAGGTTCATTAACATATTCATCGGGGAATACAACAATCGGTTGATACTTGGGGTTATTGAGTAGCGCAAGCATCTCTGACGAAGGCTCAGTGCGGCTCCATTGATAGGCATAACCGTCTTTGACCACATCTAGAATCAAGCGACCTGTATTGCTCGGCTTAAACACTTCGTTTTCTGACAGTAGCAACATCGCCGCAACGCCACTCTCTATATCGGGTTGATGGGCACACAAACAGTCCTTTTCCGCAACTTGGCAGTACTTGCATCGAACAACTTTACTCCCCCGCGCAACAAAAGGCTTGGTTGAACGGTCTAAACGTTGTTGATACAGGTGATGAAAGGCATGGATTCTCATAGCGTATCGTAGATAATGAACAGGGTGAGCCAGTTTACTCACCAAACCAGCAGTTGCAAGGAATACACAATGCAAAATCCTGAAATGATTCGCTTGAGCTTTTTTCTTTCCGTATTGGTTCTGTGCGGGTTATGGGAGTGGTTAACGCCACGCAAACAACTGACCCAAAATAAGCTCTACCGGTGGTTGAATAACCTAGGGTTAATCGCATTTAACTCAGTTTGCTTGAGCCTACTCATGCCTATTCTGGCGTTTGAATCGGCTATATACGCTGTAGACAACAGCTGGGGACTACTCAATCAATTCCAATTGCCTTTGTACTTTGAGATCATCATCTCAGTGGTTCTGCTAGATCTCGCTATTTACTTACAGCACTTGGTATTCCATCGCGTCCCAATTTTGTGGCGTTTACATCGAATGCATCATGCTGACCAAGATATTGATGTCACAACAGGCACGCGGTTCCACCCTATCGAAATCATCTTATCGATGTGGATTAAGATTGGAATCGTGTTAACGCTTGGCATCTCTCCTATTGCCGTTATCGTGTTTGAAATCATCCTTAATGCCAGCGCGATGTTCAATCACAGCAATGCCTATCTACCACTAAAGCTAGATAAGCTATTGAGGAGAGTGATCGTCACCCCTGACATGCACCGAGTTCATCATTCCGTCATTGAAAAAGAGACCCATTCCAACTTTGGTTTCTTCTTGTCAGTATGGGATCAAGGCTTCGGAACTTACCGTGAACAACCCATTCTAGGGCATGAATCAGTAAAGATCGGTATCCCACTGTTTCAATCCAAACAGGAGCAGAGACTTGATAAGATGCTGACTCAACCATTCAGACAAGAATAAAAAAGGAGCACTGCGCTCCTTTTTTGTGTCATTTCAATTTGCTCTAATTAAACTGCGTATTTGTGTAACATCGATTGTTGTTGACCTGCTATTTCAGCCACTTGCTGGGAGTTTTCCACCATAGACTCAAGTTGCAGCTTGGTACTACCACCCTGCTCAGAAACGCGAGTAATAGACTCACTGACATGTGCAGTTGCTCGCTCTTGTTCCTCTGTTGCAACAGAGACTTGTTCAACGCGCGCTTTGATATGTTCAACTGCCGTTTCTATATCCGCGAACGTCGTTTTTACCAACTCACTCGATTCCAAGGCATTTGCCATTTCTTGTCTTGATTCTTCAACCGCCACACGAGAACGCTCGGCCGCTCCAACCAGTTGGTTCATACGATCTCGAATATTGGTTGTTTGGTTCGATGTATCGCTGGCCAGTTTGCGCACCTCATCTGCCACTACAGCGAAACCTCTGCCCTGCTCCCCAGCACGCGCAGCCTCAATCGCCGCATTCAGTGCCAGTAAATTGGTGTTTTCTGCGATCCCTGATATCAAGTCGACCATTTCACGAATCTGTCTAACACGCTTATCTAGCTCTACCATTGAGGACTCATTCATATTCAATGTCGTTTCCAAAGCCTGTAAACGGGCTTGGTTCTCTTCTATCGCCGTTACGCCTTGGCTTGATAGTGCAACTGCCGATTTTGATTCTTCATATGACTCGGTCGTAATAGTTGAAATTTCACGAATCGAAGCTTCAAGTTGGTTAACGGTAGTGACCATACTTGCTAAAGAGTCATTTTGTTCACTTAAGCTATTGTTTGATTGCTCTGCCGCTCCATGGCTAATTTCTGCGGTTTGATAAAGGGTTTCACAATTACGTGTCACCGTCGAAATTGATTCGTTGGTTGAAATCATTACTTGGTTCAGCTTTGAGGCAAGCTCTTTCATTTCCAGTGGGCCGAGTAATTTCGCCTTACCCGTAAGATCGTGATTGGTCATCTTATTTAAGTTACTTAGGATGTTGCTCAACCCTCGGTTAATCCAGTGCTTGAGAGAAAGCCAAGCAATGAGGATGACGACAACCAACAGTAGCCCACTAACCAACAGCACAACCGTTATTGTCTCCATGGTGCCAGTCACGACACTCTGGCTTTCATCAATAAGTGCTTCGGCAGTCGATGAGATTTGGTTTAAGGTCGCGATGACTTGATTTGCTGTGATGACAACGTCTTCAACTTGCTTAGACTGTGTCGTAACTAATTGCAGCTTGGAAAGGATTTGGTCAACGATGCCATCTTTACCAAAGCCTGATAACACCATATCGTAACCAGCCGTTAAGCTCGCAAAATCCACGACATCAGGGTGCCACTCTTTAAAGTCATCGTAGGCTAAGTTAACCCCAGCTAAGCGATTTTTCATTTCACGATATTCATCTTGAGCTTTTGAGAGATCAGATTGCATCATAAGTTGAACAAAGGAGCTTTCCATAGAACTCACATTAGCGATAAATCGGTTAGCCGCGTCGGCTGACTCGGGGTTGTCACCGACAAGGAAAGAGCTTATCCGATTCATTTCTGGGCCTACAGATCCAAGTCCATAACGGAAACCATCCATTTCTGCGTCAATTTTTTCCTGTCTAGTCAGGATGTCTTGCTGCGTACTCATCACACTTGCGCTCAATGCGTTGAGTGATTGAATTGAATCCAAAAGCTGATCGGTCTGCTGAGTCGAAATGGTCTGACTCAAACTAGAGGATACGTCAAGAATTTGGTTGGTAAGCTGCGCAATGTTTGACTCTAGTGAGGTGATTTGCTGTCGAATATCCCCAAGCGTTTTGTTGTCTTGGGTTTGCGTGACATAACTCAGCTGCTTTGCTTGTTCTAATATGTTTTGAGTTAACTGGGCATTGGTCATCGCAAGTGGTAATGCTTGTTCAGATAAACCAGAAAATTGTAAGTGAATTCGTTCTAAGCCCTTAATGCTCGTGACAGAGAGTAAAATCACCAGTAAGGTAATCGTTATAAACACCGCACTGATTGTATGTATCAGCGATAGTTTGAGTTTGCCTTTTTTCAGAGTATCCATTTAGAAACAAGGTCCTAGTACTAGAGTTATCAGTGAGGCATATTATGTCTGTATTGTTACGCTTAGATTTCAACGAAGGTTATTAATGAAGCATCTAGTTTTTAGTGCGAGTCACTTCAAAACGGCTCTTTTATGCCTAGCCATTGCGGGTTGCAGTAGCCAACCCAAACCTGAATTTAGTACACAACACAGCGCAGCGCTGACGGCACAAGAAGAGATCACAAAAAGTTCATTACTGGATGTTTATCGAATCTGGAAAGGTGCGCCTTACCGCTTGGGTGGCTCGACCTTAAGTGGCGTTGATTGTTCAGCGTTTGTCCAAACAACCTACAAAGATGCTCTAGGGCTACAGTTGCCACGCACCACATTAGCGCAAGTTAAGTTAGGAAGTGAAATTGATTATTCAGATGCGCATGTCGGTGACTTAGTCTTTTTTAGAACGGCACCGAAGGTCAGACATGTAGGTGTGTATATCGGCAACAAGCAGTTTATGCATGCATCGACATCGAAAGGGGTAATCATTTCAAGATTGGATAACCCGTATTGGGCTTCAAAATATTGGCATTTCAGACGAGTCACCTACTCGCCTGAAATGAACTGAATCACTAATCGTATTTAGCAACGGCTGAATCAAATAAATTCTTAACTAAGGCGATATACTCGTCCAAAAAGCCAATCTGTTCGTTGGTTGCAGGTTTTGCCCAAACACCAGCAAGGACTTCACCTAAATCTTCAACAACTGAGTCTGCTTCTTTTAGTAGTTGAAAGCGAACACTAGAATGCAATTCTGGGTTTTGCTCAAAGATCGCCATAATGTTGCTCGCGACCATATCAGTAACGACATCTTCCACGCTTTCCGTCCCGATATCGCCATCTTCCGATGCGAACACATCCAGATTAAAAGCCAAATGCTCAATTAAAGCCAAGTAACCATCGGTTTCAACAACCACAGCCCATCTCCGTTATAAATTATGTCGTTGACTAACATCTTTAATACTAAGTCATATCAATCGATATATACAACCAAAGTCGAATAGGTTGCTGACTTCCTGCACAAATTCAGTAAAACACCTTCGTTAAAACTAGCATAGGATCAATCTTAATGACGTTTAAAATGGCTTAACAAGTATAATTTCCACTAAAGTAATAAACTCTTAGTAGAGCGAGCTCACATTTTTACGCTGCTAGTTGTTAATACGTCTAAATGATTGAATTTTTTGCACTATGAATCAGTATTCATTCCAAGCTTCTTCTACACTATTAGCAAAGCAACGAAATTCTAGGATGATTTATGTGGCAGGCCATTTCTAAGCAGCTTTCCGAAACCTTGATGTTTTCTTATGACATTGTAGAAAAAGAGAAAGTCCAAGGTGGTGATATTAGTGATTGCTATATGGTTTCAGACGGTGAGCAACGCTACTTTGTAAAACTCAACAAGCGAGATTTTCTGCCTAAGTTTGATATAGAAGCGGAAAACATCCGTATATTGCGTGAAAGTAACACCGTTTTTGTCCCTGAGTTAATCCTTACAGGCAAGTCCAAAGAACACTCTTTTATCATTCTCAACTATTTACCTACTAAGCCTCTTGATGACAGTAAGAACAGTTATGCGTTTGGCCAGCAATTAGCCCGCTTACATCAGTGGGGCGAGCAAAAAGAGTATGGTTTCGACCAAGACAACTATATCGGTGCTACTCTCCAACCTAACAAGTGGAACCGCAAGTGGTCTCGCTTCTTCTCAGAACAAAGAATCGGTTGGCAACTTCAACTGCTGAGAGAAAAAGGCATCAATCTCGTCGATATCAACGAGTTTACACAACTAGTCCATGATAGATTAGCCAACCACCAGCCTAAGCCTTCATTGCTCCACGGCGACTTGTGGCATGGCAATGCCGCCAATTCTGTATTCGGCCCTATTTGCTATGACCCAGCGTGTTATTGGGGCGATCGTGAATGTGATATTGCAATGACCGAATTATTCGAAGGCTTCCAGCCGGAGTTTTATCAAGGTTATGAAAGTGTTGCTCCTCTAGACTTTAGCTACAGCGAACGAAAAGACATTTATAACCTTTATCATGTACTCAATCATTACAATCAATTTGGTGGTCACTACTTAGATCAATCGGAGAAACTAATAAAACAAATACTTTCATATTAAATAAAAATACTTCAATATTTACAATTAGTTACCTTCTATCAATTCATTCGTTGTCAAATATTTTCACTATCAATAGTGAAGCTTAGGGCAACGAATTTTTGTTTTCCTTACCTAAGTCAAACTTTGTACTTAATTCAGGTCTAACAGAAACTTATCCGCTTAAGATTATAGTGTCTACAGGGGCTCTCCTTTCAAAAAGGAGGCAGTTAGGCACTGGTTTTCGATGGGTTGTAAGGAAAGAAGTTATGCGAAAATATACAGAGAAGATGGTTTCATGCCCTCACTGCGGACATTCAATTGGAATTACATTAGATGCTTCAAATGGTAGCCAAAATTTTTACGATGACTGTCCAGCATGTTGTCACGCGATTCACTTAAGTATGACGGTCGACGAGCAGATGGATAAAATCGAACTCCTCGTGGATGCCGATGACGAACAGATTTTCTAAAAAAGCGCCGTAAGGCGCTTTTTTTATATCGATATGATACGAGCACTATGCTCTAGTCGCTAATACTCGCTCTACAGTATCAACTATCGCTTGAGTTTGAGGATCAAACTCAACATTAATTTTATCCCCTACTTTTCTTTGACCAAACAGTGTTCTTTCAAGAGTTTCTGGAATGAGATGCACTGAAAAACGGTTCTCTTCCACCTCACCAATGGTTAAAGAGCATCCGTCCAAACCAATGTAGCCTTTGGCTAACACATATTTGATCATCTCATCTGGAACACTAAACCAAATAGTTCGGTTATTAGGCGTATCAATGACGTCAACGACCTCTCCCATGAGCGAGATATGCCCAGACATTGAATGTCCACCAATTTCATCGCCGAATTTGGCCGCACGCTCAATGTTCACCGATGCCCCGACTTCTAGTTCGCCAAGGTTAGTCAGTGCTAATGTTGCCTGCATTAGATCAAAGTCGATCAAATCGCCATCAATGTTGGTTACTGTAAGGCAACAACCATTGTGTGCAACCGAAGCGCCAATGGCTAATCCCTCACCCATTTCATTCGATAGCTTAACTGTGTGAGTCTGAAATTTATCTTTTTTCTCTATAGCAATGACTTCCGCCATTCCCTGAACAATTCCTGTGAACATCAATCATTTCCGCGAGTTTTTGATGGTGCTTAGTGTGACATTTCTTTATCATCACGCACAATCATTTTCTCTTTTGTTCGCGCGTTTTCAATCACAAAGGATTTTCATTCGAACAACTTGTCATTGTTTCTATTTAGATTTGGAGTTCCCCTTTTGCATCGCTATAAAACAGAAGCCAATACACTAATAAAGCTCGCGACCCCTGTTCTTATCGCTTCAGTAGCGCAAACAGGAATGGGCTTCGTCGATACAGTAATGGCCGGTGGCGTTAGTGCTACCGATATGGCTGCAGTGTCGATTGCTGCAAGCATTTGGCTGCCTTCTATCTTATTTGGTGTAGGGCTGCTAATGGCACTGGTGCCCGTTGTCGCTCAACTCAATGGTTCCGGCAAACAACATAAAGTGCCATTTGAAATTCAACAAGGGATCGCAATGGCTCTGCTTATTTCAGTCCCTATCGGAGTCGTATTGCTACAAACGAAATCCATTTTAGGCTTGATGGATGTTGAGCCATTAATGGGTGAGAAAACCATCGGGTACATGCACGCGGTGATCTTCGCGGTACCTGCCTTTTTGCTGTTTCAAGCCTTGCGCAGCTTAACCGACGGTATGTCGCTAACAAAACCCGCTATGGTGATTGGGTTTATTGGTCTTCTGCTGAACATTCCTCTCAACTGGATCTTCGTTTACGGTAAGTTTGGCGCTCCAGCGTTAGGCGGCGTTGGCTGTGGTGTAGCAACCGCTATCGTTTACTGGGTAATGTTCGCAATGTTGCTGTTTTACGTTATGACATCTGAGCGCCTTGCCAAAGTAAACGTATTTGAACAGTTTCATAAACCAAACCTGAAAGCATTGATTCGTTTGTTTAGGCTTGGATTTCCAGTCGCAGCCGCGATGTTTTTCGAAGTAACCCTATTTGCGGTTGTGGCTCTGCTTGTTGCGCCACTAGGGCCATTAGTAGTTGCAGCGCATCAGGTTGCGATTAACTTTTCGTCGTTGGTGTTCATGCTACCAATGAGCGTTGGTGCGGCTACCAGCATTCGTGTTGGGCACCGACTTGGCGAATCTAATGTTGAGGGTGCAACAATCGCTTCACGAGTCGGCCTGCTGGTTGCAGTCGCATTGGCGCTATTCACCGCCCTACTAACTGTGCTGTTTAGGGAGCAAGTCGCTCTACTATACACAGATAACAAAGCCGTCATTGAGTTAGCACTTCAGCTTCTTCTATTGGCAGCCGTTTACCAAGTAACTGATGCTGTGCAGGTTGTCGCCGCAGGCGCGCTGCGTGGATACAAAGACATGGCTGCGATATTCAACAGGACGTTCATTGCCTACTGGATTCTTGGCTTACCACTTGGCTATATCCTTGCGATGACAGATTGGATTGTTGAACCAATGGGCGCTCACGGATTCTGGATGGGCTTTATAATTGGTCTCTCCTCCGCAGCCATTATGCTCGGTATTCGTTTACGTTGGATGCACAGGCTAAGTGATGAAGTTCAGCTTGAGCTAGCGTCAAAATAAAACAAGCAAAGGCCCACGTAACATGGGCCTTTGATTTATCCAATATTTACTTTAATAGCATGGCTACTCTGGCCGCTCTCTCATATATCTCGCGAATCTAGGAAGACCGCCGCTAGTATAACCGTTATAGCGAAAAGTGATTTTTGAGCCAATCTCAGGTGGATTCATTCTTTGTACATCACTGAAACCACTACCTATATAAAACTGCTGCCCTGATTCAAGCTGTACTAGTAACGCCCCCATCTTTCCCTTGTATTTTCCGTTGCCAACTTTATAACCGATGACAAGCGCTTCCGCATCCTGATGCTTTTTCAGTTTTAATAAATCACTGCTGCGACCTGCTTGATATCGACTACATATTTTTCGTAGCATTAACCCTTCACCTTTTGAGCTATCGACAGAATCCAGATAGCTAAATAGCTCTTGCTCATCCAAAATCGGCGTGTGTTCGATGTAACGAATATGATCGCTTTCAAGTGAATTGACTAAATGTACCAGATTGAAGTAGCGCTTCTTATAGTCTCCAGCGGAGTGCGGGACATCAAACAGCATAAACTTAATCTTTTTCCAACCAGCGTCATTGGGTGTCTTGTCGAGGACGGTTTGTTGAACTAAGTGAAAGTTTCCCCGCCCCGCCCACAATTCTCCCTCAAGTGGATAGTCCGGTAGCGTCTCTGTAAACCAGTGCGGGGCTGATATCGGATTACCATTTCGCGTAATCAGCCGGTTACCATTCCAGATTGCACGAATCCCGTCTAGCTTTTCACTTTTCCAGTAGTCTGAAACGTCTATGTTTGACTCATATGATGCGGCAAGCGTTACAGGTAAAAACTCCGCTGCAACGTCTCTTGCTTGTGCGGTTCCCAGCATCGCAGACATTACACTCACAGCGACAAGCGACAGTCTGATATTCATATCAATTATCCATAACTAACAATAAACAAATACTGACTGATATGCAGCGTGACGAGCAAGAATGGCAACTAACCCTTTCGAGCGACTTCTAACTGTGAGTTAAATAACGGAACACGTTATTACATTGGAAAATGACCAACTTACCACTTAGTCCAGCTTAATTTTATTGATTGTCATTTTGAGATTATGAATTTCTCATTTTGAGAAAAGCTTATGAATAAGTTCTATATCATTGAATTTTATGACAATAAAATTTGGCACATTATCTGCTCTATCCATATCAACACACCGAGGAGATAAAATTATGGAACTTCGTAAAATTGAAACTAACGACACAATCGTAACTTGGGTAATCAACGGCAATCTCGATGCGGATGGCAGTCGACATGCTCAACCACACATCGACGAAATTCTTGCTGAAAATTCTTCTCGCGAGATAGAAATCGATTTCAGCCAAGTTCAATTTCTCGATTCGTCTGGCGTTGGCGCTATCGTTTACCTCTACAAACGTCTTGTCGAACGTCAACGCAATATGCGTATCGAAAACGTCTCTGGTCAACCATTAGAGATTATGAACTTGCTCAGAATTAACCAAGCTATACCGGTTAACTCTCAAACTCACTAATAAAAATAATAAACACTAACAAAGGACGTTGGCATGAACTTCTCTATCAAACACATAGCCCTAGCTGTATCTATAGCATCCGTTGTTGGATGTTCTAGCTACCCAGAAGAAGGGCGTGGCGGAATGGGTGAAAACTACATTCAATCCAATTTCACCCCTGTTATGCCGGATGAGCCGCTTGGCCCTGAACACGGTCTGCGTTTCGACTGGCAACTGACAAAACTTCATTTAGACTCCCTGATTCGAGAAGGCGCTCGCTGGTGCTTTCCTGCTGCCGTGGTACAGGCACTTGAAAAACAAAATCGAATTGCCCGAGAACTGGAAGGTGGACTTCTGCTAGATGCAGCCAATGATATTGTTATTCAACGTAAGCGACTGAATGAGCTTGAGCTGCAACTCGACTACGTGACCTCACAAGCCAAATGCGTCCCGCCAATGGACGAGAATGCATTTCAACAACGCTTAGCGATGATTGATAAGTTATACAACCTGCTCAATGTCGACAACCAGTTCGCATTTAATTCAACGGAAGTGAACCCAAAGTACATGGGACACTTGGCACGAGCAGCGAATATTTTGAACGAAAATATTAGTCTTAATCTTAAAGTCACTGGTCATGCAGATTCCGTTGGAGATGTTCAATACAACCAAAAACTGGCCATGGGACGAGCCAAACAAGTGAAACGTTACCTGATTATATTCGGATTAAACCCATCAAGAGTTGAGACTCAATCCGTTGGTGACACGCTTCCTCTTTATGATGGCGAATCGGAAGGTGTACGCCTTACCAACCGCCGAGTAAGTATTGAAGTGGTTGATACACAAGAACAAGCTGAGCAGCGTTTGCAAGGAGGTTACAATGAAATGGACTAACTATATTGCCCTATTCCTACTAACCTCACTTATCTCCTTTGCTCAAGCAAGCGAAGAACGTGTGCAGATTGGTGACCTTATCCAAGTCAACCTTCCTGGGGAGTCATCATTAAACAAAGGTTTCCAAGTTGATAAACGTGGCCGAATTACACTACCTGAAATCGGTGCTCTGTATGTCGCAGGTTATAGCGAAATCCAATTAGAGCAAGCGGTGAAAGATGCGTTAGAAAAGGTGTACCGTGATTTGTCTTCTGCGTCTGTTTACATTGCAGAGCAACAAATCCTAGTCTCCGTGCAAGGTTACGTAAACTCACCTGGCGAGTATACCTTGTCTAAGACCTCTGATATCCAAATGGCTATTCACGCCGCAGGTGGTCTTCGTGCTGGAGCCCAGTTGAACAACCTCTTCATTAAACGTGGTAAGGAAAAGATTAAATTTAACTACAAAACCTTTTTAGATACGGGTGATGAAAGCTTACTGCCTGAACTCGAGTCACTCGATACAATCTTTATCCCTGCTTCACCGCTAGTAGGCAATATTGAGCAGGAGTTTGACGCTAACAAACTGGCTAATGCCGGTGACAGCGCGGATGGGCGAACTGCGATTAAAGTTTTTGGTGAAGTTAATGCGCCGGGTTCATTCAGTTTTAAAGCAAACACCGACCTCGTTGATGTCATTATGCGTGCAGGTGGCGTAACTCGCTATGCATCCGTTGAACAAATTCGAGTCATCTCTGACAACACACCTAAGCTATTCAACCTTAAAACCTACCTTGATAGCGGTGATATATCACTATTGCCAACACTAACACCTGGCACAACGATTTTTGTTCCTAAGCAAGAAGAAGAGATCAAAGCAGGCGCCAATGTTGTTTACATCATGGGTGAAGTCGCAAGTCCCGGTGCTTATGAAGGAAAGAAGAACGCATCGTTTATGGATATTCTCGCCAATGCTGGTGGTCCCACACGTTATGCAGAATCTCGTCAAATTCGCGTTATTAAAGCCAATGGGAAAGTGATCAAGTTTGACTTAACGGCTTTCACCGAAGGCCTAACTCGTAAAAGTCCACCAGCAATCGGCCCAGGTGACGCGATTTTCGTTCCTGAAAAAACCGATATGAATGAGAAATCTTGGTTGAAAATAGCACCTAACCGCGCAGTTAGTGTTATCGGTGAGGTTGTTCGCCCAGGTCGCGTAGAATGGTCAGATGAAATGGATCTAATGGATTTGCTCTCTCATGTTGGAGGTCCTACGCTGCGAGCTGACACCTCAAAAATCGAGGTCGTGACAGCGGGTAACAAATTGCACATCTTTAATCTAGATGAATTCATTTTGAACGGCGCTCCTAACAGCGAATTACCAACCATTACCGCTGGAGCTATCGTTCGAGTACATGATCTGCCCCAAGATCCATCAGACAATAAGTCTCAGTGGGTCCGCCAAAGCTCAGATGCCTCTATCTACGTATTTGGTCAAGTTAACGCGCCGGGTCGATACCGCTTCACCAAAGACATGCACTTCCTCGATATATTGTCAGCAGCAGATGGCCCAACCAAAGACGCAGACATCCATAACATTCGAATTACCCATCGCGATAAAACCTATTCAAAAGTGAGCAAACTTAACCTGTCACTCTACTTTGAAACAGGAGATGAAAGCCTGCTGCCAAATGTGACCATGGGTGACACTATTTACATTCCAGAAAAAGATAAAATCTGGCTAGACCGTTCGAAAGAATCAACCGTGCGTGTGCTAGGTGCAGTCAACAACCCGGGTCGATATGTCTTTGACGATAATATGACTGTGCTTGACTTACTTGCAGAGGCAGGTGGCCCATCAGAGCGTGCATTTCTAGAGAAAATATCGATTGTGAACATGTCTTGCTGTCAGGGACAAGCCAGAACATTTGACCTGATTGATTTCAGTAAAACAGCAAACATTTACAAGCTGCCAGTACTGCGTGCTGGTGACACCATCTACGTACCTGATCGCAATGAAAGCTTTCTTGAAAAAGCACGTGTTGGGTTAGAAGACATTTTGCGCCTAACGACCACCATCGTTCTAATAGGAGCTCTGTAATGATTATTCCTGCAACCCATACAGAAATAGAGCAAATCTATCTAGCGGCAGAGATGAGTGAAAGCCGCTCAATGTGTATAACGGCATGTCAATCTGGTGACGGCGTCACTTCTGTAGTCGCAGCGCTTGCAGAAAGATATCTCCTTGCGGGTCATAGAACCTTAGTCGTCGATCTCAACACATTCCATCCAGCTTTCGAATGTATAGATATTTCACCAAACGGTGATGACAACGTTGGCCTGCTTGTTGAACACGCCTCAACGCACCAAATGTTTACCGGGTTAACTGTCCCGAATAACCACTCGGCTTTGTTGGCTTATAAAGACCCTGCACATTTGAAAAGCGCTGTAACTCAATGGCTGACGCAATACGACCGAGTGATATGCGATACCTCCCCATTACTTCATGTCAACAGAGGTAACATTCCTGCGCAAGTTGTCGCTAGTGCTTGTGACCAGACAGCGCTGGTTATCATGGGTGGGAAGACATCTTCAGGCCAGTTAGAGAAAGCCATGCAGTTTATCGACAACCCATCGATATCATTACTTGGCTCAGTACTAAACCTAAAAGAACAAGCGACGCTCGCACAAGAAATTGTTCGCGAAATGAACCGACTTAAGTTTATTCCTAAGTCGTGGCGCGAAAAGTGGGCAGGCAAAATCTTGACCAATGAATTTCTGGCTCAGTCAGCATAGGAGTTGCTATGAGAACGACGATATTTGCGTTATTTACCCTCTTGCTATCAACAGTTACCTTTGCCGACACTATCACGTTTGGTGTCGTTCCCCAGCAATCCGCAAGTCGACTCGCCAAACAATGGGGCCCACTGGTCGACTCTCTTAAAGTGCAAACGGGTTACGAGATCACTTTCGCCACAGCACCAAACATTCCGGAGTTTGAAAAACGTTTATCTAAAGGTGAGTATGACTTGGCTTACATGAACCCTTATCACTACACAGTGTTTAGCGAACTAAGCGGGTATAAAGCGTTAGCGAAAGCTAAGAACAAGCAGATTAAAGGGATAATCGTGGTAAGGAAGTCAAATGACTATCAATCTCTTGAGGATCTACGAGGTCAAACCCTTGCCTTTCCTTCACCTGCTGCTTTTGCGGCTACCGTGCTAACACAAAGTGATTTGAAAAATGCCAATGTAGAATTCGAACCTGACTATGTCTCTTCTCACGATTCTGTCTATCTCTCGGTAGCGAAAGGCTTCTATCCAGCAGGTGGTGGCGTGATGAGAACGTTCAACTCTTTGCCAGACGTCGTCAAATCGCAGTTGGAACCCATCTGGACCACCAAACCTTACACGCCGCACGCTATTGCTTACCATCCAAGAATGACAAATGAGCAAGTAAGTGTCATTCAGAATGCGTTAGTTTCCCTGCAAAAGACCCCTCAAGGTGAGAAACAGCTCAAGTCTCTAAATATAAAGGGGTTTGAAGTTGCAATTGATTCAGATTGGGATGACGTCAGAGCACTAAATATCACAATTCTTGAGTAACTGGAGGCAGTTATGACATTGCGTTCGAAAACAATATTGGGTATTGCCGTTATCGAAATAACCGTACTCGTTATTCTAGTGTTGAGTGCCATGAGTTTTCTTTCTGACTCTAATGAAAAGCAGCTGCTACAACGTGCCAACTCAAGCGCTGTCATGTTTTCTCATGCAGCAAAAGATGCTGTGTTATCAACTGACATCGCAACATTAGAGGATCTTGTTCAAGAATTTATGACTTTAGAGGACGTCGCCTACGTACGTGTGCTTCGTGATGACAAAGAGATGGCGTGCGCAGGTGATAAACAACTCCTTCAGCGCGCAATGCTCAGTGACCAATCATTGCAAAGCGTCAAAGACGGGATTTTCGATTTGCGCACCCCAATTGAAAGCAATGGCGCTGTCTATGGCTACGTAGATATTGGTTTTGAGACCCACCCCATCAAGGCAATGTTGGATGAAGCGCAAAAGGCCATCGTTAGTATTGCGACCATTGAAGTGGTATTAGTTGCTATTTTCTCCTTTATTCTAGGAACCTATCTGACACGCAACCTTTCGCGTTTGACTGCGGCCGCAAACAGAGTCGGTGAACATGGTCCCGGATTCCAACTGCACGAACATTCGAAGGATGAACTTGGTGAAGTGACCAAAGCTTTCGATCAAATGTCAGCCAAACTGGAGAGAGATTATCAAGTCCTCACCGAAGCAAGAGAAGGTGCAGAGCAAGCCAATGATTCTAAAAGTCGCTTCTTGGCCTCAATGTCCCACGAGATTCGAACACCAATGAACGGTGTTCTCGGCATTTTAAATATTCTTGAAGAAACAAAGCTCACCGATGAACAGAAAAAACTGGTTAACACCGCGACCGAATCTGGACATTTCTTGTTGTCAGTCATTAATGACATTCTTGATTTTACTAGAATGGAATCTAATACCCTGATTTTAGAGGACAAACCGTTCGATTTCCGTCACTGCGTTGAAAGTGTCGTTGATTCATTCTCTCCTACAGCATCCAGCCAAAACTTAATACTTCATTGCTATATCGAAGGTACGGTACCAAGTAAGGTCAGTGGTGACAAAAATCGAGTTAAACAGATCCTGCTTAATTTGATTGGTAACGCTATTAAATTTACCCATGAAGGGAGCGTCACGATAAAAGTCCGCTGTGAAGATAACACGCAAAACAAAGCCAAAATCGTTTGTCAGATTCAAGACACTGGGATTGGAATTAGCAAAAGTGCTATCGAGTACTTGTTTGATGAATTTACCATGGTTGACCAAACCTACTCTCGAAGTAAAGAAGGCTCTGGTCTTGGTCTGGCCATTTGCCGACGCCTGTGTAATCTCATGGAAGGCGAAGTTAGTGTAGAAAGTGAGCCGGGAATTGGAAGTACCTTCACTTTTGATATTACTCTAGCGATTGCCGATGACCTAATTACTTCACCGCCTCGCGAGACCAAACGCCAAGAGTTGCTCCGTCCTGACGCCCGTATCCTAGTGGCTGAAGACAACAAAGCTAATCAGCTAGTCATTCGCGAAATGTTTAAACGTGTTGGGCTTTCAATCGATATTGCAGAAAATGGTAAACAGGCCGTCTCTATGGTGCAAGAGTATCAATATGACCTGATATTTATGGATATCTCCATGCCAGAAATGGATGGGATGGAAGCTTGCCAAGCCATTCGACATCTAGAAGATGTGCGTACGTCAGGGTTACCTATTCTTGCACTGACAGCTCATTCACTCGCTGGTGATAAAGAGAAGTTTCTTGCTTCAGGTATGGACGATTACTTATCGAAACCACTCCGATTATCACAACTAATTGAAAAAATTAATCTATTCTTAAATAACGATAGACTTGAGGATGAAGCTCAAATATTAGAGTTGTCGCAATTGAATGAGCAACACAATACATATAAAAAGAAACAACAGAACTTGAGTAATCAACGTAAGGAAACGGCGAGTTTGGAACTAGTAGACGAACAAATTTTACAACAAATGATCGAAGATACGAGCGCAGACGTTATCCCTCTTCTTATCGATCATTACGTTGAAGAATCGGAGCAGCGCCTGACGAAAATTTATCAGGCCATGGATGAAAAAGACAAAGAGACGTTAGAATTTGAGGCTCATACATTGGGCAGCTCTGCATTAGCTCTGGGTAACCGAACATTGTCTAATCTCGCGAGAAAGATCGAACACATGTGTTTGGATGGTCAGCAGGAACAAGCATTCACCTTTAAGCAAGAACTGGAACACCTCGCCCAACAATCATTGCAAGCACTGGAAGAGCGCAAACAACAAGGGTTCAGCGAACCGACACAACTATAAAGGCTTAAGATAGGACATCGTAATGAAACCAAAAGTATTACTTATTGAAGACTCAACTTCGCTTGCGATTTTGTACAAGCAGTATGTAAAAGATGAGCCTTATGACTTGTTTCACGTTGAGACAGGTCGAGAAGCCATCGCCTTTATTGAAAGAAACGTTCCGCAACTGGTGATTCTAGATCTCAAATTACCCGATATGGACGGCGAACAGATTCTCGATTGGATCAATGACAACCAGGTGCCGACATCAGTTGTTATCGCAACTGCACATGGCTCTGTCGACCTCGCGGTTAACCTTGTTCAAAAAGGTGCGAAAGACTTTCTTGAAAAACCAATCAACGCCGACCGTTTAAAAACATCGATCGCACTACACCTGCAGCAAGTCAAACTGGAACACCTTGTCGAAGATATTGAAAGCAAGTTCGACAGAAATCGCTTTCATGGTTTTATTGGCTCAAGCTTACCTATGCAAGGCGTCTATAAGATCATTGACTCAGTCGCGCCGACAACGGCTAGCGTATTCATTGTTGGTGAAAGCGGTACTGGTAAAGAAGTCTGCGCCGAAGCTATTCACAAAGAAAGTAAACGCAAAGATAAGCCGTTTGTCGCCATCAACTGTGGCGCCATTCCAAAAGACCTGATGGAAAGTGAGATATTTGGTCATGTAAAAGGTGCATTTACTGGTGCGACTGCAGACAGAAAAGGCGCGGCATCGATGGCTAATGGCGGAACGCTGTTTCTCGATGAGCTTTGTGAGATGGAATTAGAGATGCAGAAGAAGCTTCTAAGATTCCTACAAACCGGTACCTTCACCCCGCTCGGCGCAAACAAAGAAATGAAGGTCGACGTCCGCATTATTTGTGCGACTAACCGAGACCCTTTAGTTGAAGTCGAAGAAGGACGATTTAGGGAAGATCTCTATTATCGGGTCCATGTTGTTCCTCTTGATATGCCACCTCTGCGCGAGCGAGGCAATGACATCCTTACTTTAGCGACGCACTTCCTTAAGCTGTATGCCAAAGAAGACGGGAAAAAGTTCAACGCTATTCATCGCGATGCTGAATCGACATTAAAACGTTACACCTGGCCAGGGAACGTCCGCCAATTGCAAAATATCGTACGTAACATAGTGGTACTCAATGACGACAGTCATCTACGTCTGGATCATTTACCGGATCAGGTCACAACGACTCGCAAATCGAAATCTCACCTTTCATCTAAGCCCACACCTGTGGAGACACCGCCTGCCCCTATAGCTAGTGAGGAAGCATTGGATAATGCTCAACCAATACCAACTAACTCACAAACAGACAAACCTGTAACTATCCGACCAATGTGGCAGATTGAACGAGAAGCCATTCAACAAGCCATCGACTATTGTGATGGTAACGTTCTAAACGCCGCGGTGTTATTGGAGTTAAGCCCATCAACGGTTTATCGCAAGAAACAAGCTTGGGAAGCTGAAGATGAGCAGCAACTCGTCTGATGAAGTTTGGCTGGTTATTGATAGCTTAACTTTTGGTGGTATTGAAACTCATGTGCTTGAGCTTGCTAAAGGGCTCAAGCAGTTTCAAATCCCTGTGAAGGTACTATTTCTTTGCTCATACCCTCAAAAACAACTACTCAAAGAAAAGCTTGAAGCGAACCAAATCCCAACTAAGCATCTAGACGGTGATGGCCATAGTTATTTCAGTACGTTACTTCATCTTGTTCGGACGCAAAGACCTGCCCTTTTACACGCTCACGGATACAAAGCGAGTATTACAACTAAGCTTATTCGTTTGTTAACGGGTGTACGACAAATTTCAACCTACCATGCGGGAGAGACTCCTTCAGGCAAGGTATGGTTGTATGACTTTATTGACCGCATCACCTCGTTTGTTTCCGATCACTCTATTTCGGTCAGTGATAAAATCGCTCAAAAGCTCGTATCTCGATCAGTGTGCTTTAAAAACTTTATTGATACGCGGGACATTCAACTTTCAACAGGAAAACAGATCGCTTTTGTTGGTCGGCTCAGCCATGAAAAAGGTCCCGACAGATTTATTAAACTGGCAAAAGCCAACAGAGAGCTCAAGTTTGATTTCTATGGTTCAGGCGTTCTCGAAGATGAACTCAAACAGGTTGCAACAGAGAATGTTCATTTTCACGGCCACCAAAACAACATGAATACGATTTGGCCCAATGTTGGTGTTTTGATCATTTGCTCTCGGTTCGAAGGCTTGCCAATGACAGCGTTAGAAGCCATGGCGCGTGGTATTACTGTTTTTTCTCTCAATGTCGGCAACATGCCCAGCTTGATTCATCATAGAAACGGTTATCTGGTCAATGACATGGATGAGCTAGGCGTGGCTTTAGCCAGTTTCCTTTCCCAAGATGAAAAACAAACAGCCCATTTAAAACAACAGGCGGTCGAAACCGTAGAGCAAAGCTACTCTCAATCAGCCGTCATTCCCCAGATACTCGAGCTGTACTTTCCTAGTGCGTGTTGAGCCTTTCGCGGTTAAATTGTGCTCGAAAGGTCAACTCGCCCTATTGTTCAATCTGATTGTCAAATTGAGAAATAAGCTACCGTTTATTTTGACGATAAATATTATTCCATAAAAACAGCAACTTATATTAACCTCTTTATTGGCACTCCATTTGCGTTATCTAACTCAATAAACCTATTAATCCGTTTTTTTGAGAAAGTTACGTAAGGGGTCGGCCATGAAAAAGAAGATTCTATTTGTACATTATGGTGATGATTGGATTCGAGGTAGCGAGAAGTGCCTACTGGATCTAATAAAATACTTGCGTAACCGCCGCTATGAAGCATTTGTTTGGACAAATAATCGCGAGCTTTCAAAGCAGCTTGAGTTGTTCAATGTGCCTAACGAACTCGAAAACTTTCCATTGTTACTAGGTTGGAAAGCACCTAAATACAACGTTTCAGGCTGGATGGAACTGATCAACCATGGACGCAAAATTATTGAACGCGAACAGATTGATTTGGTTCATATTAATAGTGGTGCACCTTGCCAATGGATGCTAGCTGCTGCAAGGCTAAGTAATGTGCCTGTCGTCACCCAGTTACACTGCTCTTATCCGACTAGAGATAGATTAACTCTTGGTCTTCACCTATCTCCGCATATCATTTCAGTCAGTAAATCAGTAAGTGAATCTTTAGTAGGAGATGGCTACCCACAAGAACGAGTGTCCGTTGTTCACAATGGGATTGACGTTCAAGCCCTATCTAATCAATCCCCTGTTGACCTCCGCCTTGAGCTTGGTATTCCCAAAGAAGACTTTGTTTTCGCTACGGTTGGCTCACTCATTCATCGTAAAGGGGTAGATAGAATTCTTACCGCGTTACGTCACGTCACCTTGGAGTACCCAAATGTACGCTTAGTGGTGATTGGCGATGGGCCGATGTCATCAAAGCTTCAACAGCAAGCCGACTACCTGCATTTATCAGACAATGTTCACTTCGTTGGCGAGAAGTCCAATGTAGTTGGCTGGCTAAAAGGTTGTGATGCGTTCATTAGTGGCGCACGTAGTGAAGCTTTTGGTTTGGTTATCGCAGAAGCTGCCCTTGCTAAGCTTCCAATCGTTGCTCCTTTTGAAGGAGGCATTCCAGAGTTTATCCAACACGGTCAAACAGGGGTATTGTATCCAAATAATGGTGTCGCTCCGATTGCCAAAGCAATGCGCATTTTAGTTAACAACCCTAAGCTTTGTGCACGCCTTGCAAACCAAGCTCACGAGTCAATTGTTAAGCACCACGACATTTCTGTTAGCTGCGCCAAGATTGAGCGTTTGTATCTAACGCTTCTTGATCAACCTCAGCAGTCAAAGCGCTCGTACCTAAACACGTTACTACCAATTAAGACTTACGTAGCGAATCGCCTTTTAGGGTCTGCTGACCTTTTGAGCTGATTTTTGCAGCAGTTTGTGGGTTCTTTATGCCAGGCAGAGGCTTTGAATTGTAGTTGCTCTACCTGATAAGCCGATAACGCAGCAGAAAGGAGCCACAAACGCTGCCCAAAGGGTTCGGCTAGAAGCGTTTTACTCTTTGTTGAGAGGTGTTTTGCTTAGAATGACTAGGCCGCAAACCTCTCGCCGCGATTAAAACGCTTTTATCTCGAACAAAATTTAACCGCAAAAGGTCAACAGACCCTGGGAGGTCAGCATGGCTAGCAACAAGAACAAAACATTGATATTTGACCCTATCACATTCAAAGGTGGTTCCAAGATTGCGACTAGTGATGCGCTTAATGTTTGCCGAATCACCAGCAATGAGTTTGTTGTGCTGACCGTCGATCCAGAATTCTGGAAAGCAACAGAATTCTATACCAAACACAATGTCACTCTACGTAAAATTACTGCGATTTCTTGGCTGATGAAAAAGCATAACGGTGCCTTCTACTGGTTAAACCAACTCTACCTTTTGCTCATTATGCTCAACACCTTGGTGATGGAACGTGGTATTACAAAAATAGTAGGCGCTTCAGGCCCAGGAATCGACATGCCAATGTATTTGCTTAAGGCCTTCTTAGACATTGAAGTCACCCAATTTATCCACGGCAATGTGGGGCTTTCACGCTCTATCGGTTACTGCCTGACAAAAGCTGATGCGGTGTTCTATTTACCATCTACGCGTAAAAGCCTTAAGGTCGCTCTTGAAACCTATCTTCAACATGCAACTAAGATTGAAGATACCTCAGCCTTAGCTGAAAGCTATTTAAAATCCGAAAGCTATCAGTCATTTGTCAATGGCATCCCTGCGCAGCGTTGGCCTACAGAGTGTCAAAAGAGTATTCCTATCGGCTTCTGGGCCGCTTCGCTCTTAAAATGGAAAGGTTTAGATACGCTTATAGAAGCCTGCAAACTCGCCGCACACTGCAAGCCTATCGCACTTAATGTTTGCTTTATTCGTCCCGTTGACACCTGTTTGCCTGTGTCTAAAGCGCCAGTGTTGCTTAAACACACTCAATGGTACGAAGACCCAGACAATCTCGATGAAATCAGAAGCCAATCCAATATTTTTGTCTCAACGAGCTGTAACGAACCCTTCGGCCTTTCAATCCTTGAAGCCTTAGCTGCTGGTATGTGCGTAGTGATGCCTCAAGACGGTTCCTTCTGGGACCGGCAACTGACACACAACGAAAACTGCATCAAGTATCAACCAAGCGACGCAGATTCATTATGCGATGCTTTGCTGTACGCAACCACCGATAACCAAGCTTTTAAACGTTGCTGCCTAAACGCGAGAGTCGTCGCTGAGCAATACAAAGCCGAATATCGCTATCAGCGATTTGCGCAGCATATAAACGGTGACATTGTCACATCAATGATTCGTGCTTGTGATTAGGGTCTGACCCTAACATGACTGGTTGGAGATTCACTATGAACACAGAACATATTAAAAGCATCAGCCTATATGCCGTCAGCTTGTTCTTAATTAAAGGTGTATCCCTGTTCACATTGCCTTTGATGGCAAATTATTTATCGCCCTCTCAAATTGGGCACTTAGAGCTACTGGGCATCACGACTGTGTTTTTCAGTCTCATCGTCGGTCTCGCTATGCATGAGAACCTTTATCGTTTTATCGGCACTGTTAGTAGTAAAGTGGTTAGAAAGAGAAAGGCATCTCAGCTGTACAGCGCAACACTCACTCTCTCAATTTTACTCAGTGCTTTGTTGCTTTTGAGTTACTACTTAATCCCTTACAAGTCGAGTTCGATTACCAACGAGCAAATCCTATTTATGGTGTTGGTCTTAAGCTTTGAAGCGCCTTTGGCAATAAGTCTAGCGTGGCTGAGACTGCACAATCAAGCAGGGTTGTTTTTTAAGATTTGTGTCAGCACTGTTATTGCCCAAGTGTCATTGCTTATCATCGCGTTAATACATAAGCCTGATGTAACGGTGATATTCGCGCTTAACGTCATTTGCACATTCGTACAGTTTCTGTTTCTTCATATCTATATCAACTTCCCGTTTATGCTGCCTAACAAACAGCGCATGAAACGATACATTCGATACTCCGCGCCGTTAATGTTGTCAGGAGTTGTTGCTTTCGGATTAAGTGGCGCTGAGAGATGGTTGATTGTAGGAGCAACAAACTTAGAAACTTTGGGAATGTACGCCATCGCTGCTAAGTTTGCTTTGGCTGTCGGCATCCTTATTCAGCCTTTCCATATGTGGTGGATGCCAAAAAGGTTTGAGGCGATGGAAAGCAAAGGAAATCACTACGTCGCCAAGGTCACGACGCAAGGCGTTGTATTGCTGAGCATTATTTCGGTTACTGTCGCTTGGTTAAGCCAGATTTTTATCACTCTCGCCCTACCCGCATCCTACCAACCCGCTGTTGCTTTGGTCGGTATGACTATTACTATGATGCTTTTCAAAGAGCTCGTTGAGCTGACAAACTTCGGTATTCTGTACAAGAAAAACACAACTCAATTATTGTATATCAATCTCACCTCAACGGTTTTAGCCTTCATTGTTTGCTATGTCTTTATTGAGTCAGGTATAGAAGCCATACTTTGGGGGTTGATTGTTGGGCAGTTGTGTCGATTTTCACTCACCATTTGGTTCAGTCAGCAAGCACATTACCTTGGCTATCCATCGAGCAACATTATTGCACTTCTGACACTAACTGCACTGTTTCTGTTGACTAGCCGTTATCATCAAAGCTTAGAAGTTTCCACGCTAATGTTACTTCTTCAACCCTTAGGTATCATCGCTTTTGCAATACGCTTTAAATTGTTCTCAGGAGTCTCGTTAAAGCGCTTAACTCATACCGTCAATAACTATCTTGGCAAGTCACTATGAGTAGCGTTAGCCACACCACGGCACTTTTCCTCATGACAATGCTTAGCGTTGGGTTAGCAATGTTGTGGTACGTAGCGCCTCACCCTGCCATTGTGTTGGTGTTATGTTTTGCTCCCTTAGGTGCTCTGTTTGTACTAAGCCAAACCTTCTGGCTAGTTAGCTTATTTGTTCTGTTTTCTTTCTTTCGTATCCATGAAGCCATTCCTGCACTGTACTCGTTAAAAATCCCTTTACTACTGTCGCTCGGAGCACTCTCCGCACTCATATGGCACACCCTAATTAGCAAGCAGCTACAAGTATTCTGGCACCCTAGCCTGACCTGGTTAGCCCTATTTTGGGCATTGGTGGTCATTGGGATAGTCCTCTCTTCAAATCCCGGCCTTGCAATAACGTATTTCAAGAATATTTACTGGAAAATCATCATCATGACACTGGCTATAGCTTGGTTGGTTAATACGGAAGATGCGGTTCGAAAAATTGCAACATTGATTATTTTGACGGGCGGATTGATCGCGGTTGTCGCTTTATACAATTCCTCAGCAGGTATCGGATTGGTGGAAGGAACGAGGGTTACCATCGGTCGTCAGCTTGGGTCTGTTCTTGGTGACCCAAATGATTTATCCCTTGTACTCATGTTCCCTCTCGCGTTCGCGATTAGCTTCGCGACAACAAAGGGCATCGGATTTTCACGCATACTCGGCGTCACTGGGCTCATTCTCGCCATGGCAGCTGTCATCGCAACTCAAAGCCGTGGTGGTCTTTTAGGTTCTGTCGCCGTTTTTGGAATTTTTGGACTTAGGCTTATCCGTTCAAAATCATTACTAATCTTCATCGGCATGATTGGTTTAGCGGTTTTATTTGCGGTTGCTGGCATTTCTGATCGACAATCAGGTGGTGCCGCAGAAGAAGGTATTGATGCATCCGCAATGGGTCGATTATACGCTTGGGAGGCTGCATTCAAAATGGCTTTGGATAACCCTTTCAGTGGTGTAGGTCTACACAACTTCTATTCAAATTACTACTTCTACAGCTCGCATTGGGATGGGCTCAACCACGCCGTGCATAGCACGTGGTTTGGTGTGCTAGCAGAAATGGGGTTCCTCGGTCTGATCGTCTTCATCGGCATCATCATCTCACTAATTAAAACCAGTAGAGAGACACTCTCTATTCTGTCTGGATTAAAAGGATTTGTTTCTCCTTACCTAACTGCAACCGCTCTTGCCGTCTATGCTGGCGTGATCGGAACCGTAGTATCTGGCACGTTTCTGACTCAAGGCTTTACCTGGCCAATTTACATCCTCGCTGCATTATGTGTTGCTATATCTCGAATTACTCAAAAACGTTCTCAATTTGAGAATCTTAACAAGGCGCAAGAATAACTAAACTTATCTCTTTGTTTTTACTCAACTTATATTCTGGCACGTTACGTGAAATAGTCTCTACATAATTCAAATGTAAGGGATGCAATCATGTTGGCTCAGCAATTAAACCACTTCAAAGTTTGGCTACAACACAACGAGAATCCTACGTATCGCAAATTGTTTCTCATTTTGAAAGCAATTCGTGCATGCGATATTCCAACTCCTAGGCTATTTAATAAGTTCGTTGGGCTGCTCTATTCCGCGTTTAGCTCTATTTGGGACAACTTCTTACGCGTGTCATTACACACACCCGCTTTTAAGGGCCGACTATCAATATACGGCAGTAGGTTGTATCTCTTCGGGGGCGTCCCTTTTGTTTCGGGGCCCTTATCTATCTCTCTAGGCGACGATTGTCGTATTTCAGGACACACCACTTTTAGTGCTCGACCTCAATCAGATAACCCTCAACTCATTGTTGGCAGCAATGTTGATATCGGATGGCAAAGCACATTCGCAATCGGCCATAAAATCGTCATTGGTGACAATGTGCGTATTGCTGGTCGAGCTTTTCTGTTTGGCTATTCAGGTCATTCTTTAGATGCGGCTATGCGGGCGAAAGGTTTTGGAGATCTAGATTGTGATGTCGGCGATATAGTTCTCGAAAAAGACGTATGGCTTGGTACTAACGTGACAGTTTGTCCCAATGTCACAATTGGAGAAGGCACTATTGTTGGAACAGGTAGTGTCGTCACTAAGGATCTTCCTCCTTTTGTTGTAGCAGCAGGAAATCCAGCAAAAGTAATTCGTTCGCTTTCGGATTGTTCAACAAGTAACGAGGAAAACCGTCATGCGTGATCTTATAGTTTTTGGTGAAGACTTCGGCGGTTTGCCATCGAGCACTCAACACCTCGTTACTCGGTTAGCAAAACAGCGTAAGGTACTGTGGGTGAACTCAATTGGCCTACGCCAGCCTAAATTGACGATGCACGATTTCAAGAGAGCAGTGAACAAACTTTTAGGAAAGGGGAAAAGTGGCTTTAGCCGCCACAACGAACAGCAATCGGCAATCACTGTAGTCAATCTAAAAACAGTCCCTGCTCCTAGATCTTGGTTCGCACGTCAATTGGCTAAAGCGATGATTTGCTGTCAGTTAAAACCGATCATTAAAAGGCTCGAGCTCAAAAAACCTATATTGTGGAGCTCTCTCCCTACGACAGCAGACCTTTGTGGAACACTGGGTGAATCTGCCATTGTTTATTATTGTGGCGATGATTTTTCTTCACTTGCTGGTGTTGACCATGATGTAGTGGCGAAACATGAAAGTAAGCTTGTAGAGCATGCAGATTTAATTCTCGCAGCGAGTGCAAAACTACTAACTAAATTTCCTCAGTCTAAAACACACTACCTTCCTCACGGGGTCGATACGCATCTGTTCAGCACTCCGGCGAGTCGTGCCATCGACTTACCTTCAGCAGAAAACAAAATTGCTGGATTTTATGGCAGCTTATCTAATTGGCTAGATTATGAACTTATTGAGCAAGTTTGCTTAGCCAATCCAACTTGGCAGTTCGTATTTATCGGTCCATTAGAACTGCCGTCTAATCCTTTGCCAAAGGTGGCGAATGTTCACTACCTTGGCCCAAAACCTCATAGTGAATTGCCAGGTTACAGCCAACATTGGGATGTTAGCCTATTGCCATTTAGATCTAATGGGCAAATCGATTCATGCAGCCCATTAAAACTGCTTGAGTATTTAGCAGCAGGAAGCTCGGTTATTGCTACACCCTTCCCTGCACTTGCACCATATAGAAACCAAATTTCAGTAGTGAACAACGCTAAACAGTTTAGTGAAGCCTTAAATGGCCTAGATTTAAATTCACGCCTTGGTGAGCAGCACTCTCTTGAATCGGAAAGCTGGGATGCTCGTACAGTTAAGCTTAATAGTATGTTGGAGTCATTATGAATGAGCTAAAAATCAGGTTCATCGTCATACTCAACTCAGCATGGCGACAACGCTACGTCATTGTAATACCAATACTTATCCTCCCTTTTATTGGCTACTTTATTGGAAAAGTAGCACCAACGAATTACGTTTCGCATACTTCTATGTTGATACAGGAAACGGCGAAAATGAATCCTTTTCTAGAAGACATTGCCGTATCAACGATGTTGAAAGAGAGGCTCAATGCACTCAGTACCTTGCTTAAAAGTCGTCATGTATTAACTGCTGTCGCGAAAGAGCATGGTTTGATAGATGATTCGATGGCTCCTGCTGAACGTGATTACATCATAAGTAAACTCTCAAGCAGTCTTACTGTTACTCAACCCGGTAAAGATTTTCTAAAGATTTCGTTAACAGCCCCTAATCCTACAGGGATGAAAGAACTGCTGGAGTCTATCAGCGAGCACTTTATAGAACAGCTTCTTGCTCCCGAACGCTCTTCGATTCAAGACTCCTCTGAATTCCTTGCGATCCATATTGAAAAGCGTAGAGAAGAGCTAGATGTCGCCGAGAATGAGCTAGCAGACTTCAAAAATCGCTATGCTTCCGTCACGCCAGAAATGCAAAGCCAAGCGCTAGGCAGACTCGCTTCATTGAAACAAAGCTACGCGGAGAAAAAAGCCGAACTCGCCGGTGTTGAGCGAAGTTTAGGCTCGCTTGATCAGCAACTGTCTAAAACAAACCCAGTAGTAGGTAAAATCGAAGATCAGATCATCGAGATTCGCAGCGAGCTGACGCTTCTTAAAGCGAAATACACCGAAAGCCATAGTGCCGTTCAAGGTAAAGAACGCGAGTTACGACGCTTAGAGAATGAACGTTCAATATTGCTGCAAATGGAACAACCTAACATCAGCAGTGATCAGCTATGGGATATCGCAAGCAGCAATAAACTCAAAGATCTTGGTGAAGTACAGCCGTTACTGGTAACCCAACTCCAAAGTTTACAATTAGTTCGTGGCCGTTACGAATCATTAACTGAAGAGACTAAAAGTCTAAAAGAAATGATCGCTCGATTAGAGCAAGAAGCCAATAGCTTTGGTGACAACGCAAAAACCATGCATCGCCTAGTGAGAAATGCAGAAATTAAACGTCAACTCTACGATGAATTGATTCAACGTTACGAGATGGCGCAATTAACCGGATCGTTAGGTGTATTCGAGCAAAACAAACGAGTCAAAATTATCGACCTTCCTTATACACCAAGTCGACCAGCTAACCTTCCTGCAATTATTTTTGTCCTCGCTGGGTTAGTTGCCGGTATCGGATTGGGTGCAGGCGTCGCAATCCTTATAGAGTTGTTTGATTCTTCGATTAGACGTAAAGAAGAAATTGAGTTGATCACAAATGCGCCTGTGATTACCTATCTTCCTAAAATTAAGCCTTATCAATCATAAAGATTTTCAAATTGATTATCAGGTTGAGAACCTACCCAGAAAATACATAAGGCTCTGAAATATAAACACTTAAAATCTGGCACGCTATGTGCTCTTACTACCTTAAAGGAACTATTCATTTAGGAGCTAGTATGAGCACACCGTGCAAAACAATCATCCATGTGGTTCAACATCTCTCTCCTGGTGGTCTAGAGGCGCTGGCTCTCAACATGCTTGCATTCTCTAACCCACAACAGAAAGTGCTCATTATTAGCCTAGAAGGGACAAAACAAGAATCCATTTCAAAATGGTCGAAACTCGAAGCAGTTAAGAACCAACTTATCTTCTTGAACAAACCTTCAGGATACAGTGTTAAAACGCTAGTTCAGCTATTTAGATTATTCCGTACACTCAAACCCAGCGTTGTCCACACTCATCATATTGGGCCGATCCTATATGGTTCGATAGCCGCGCGACTGGCAGGTGTTAAAGCGAGGATCCACACAGAGCACGATGCGTGGCATTTGTCTGACGAGAAACATCGCTCTCTACAAGGCTTTGCTTTGAAAATAGCGAAACCAAGTATTGTTGCCGATGCGGCTTTGGTCAGAGAGCAAATTCACCGTCACTTCGACTATAAAGATGTGACGGTGATTAAAAACGGCATCGATTGTGAGCAGTTCACAACTGGCTCAAAACATTTGGCACGCCAAGTTGTTGGCCTTCCTGTGCGCAGCACGATTATTGGCAGCGCTGGACGCCTTGAGAAAGTAAAAGGTCACGACGTGCTGATTGATGCAATGACCTTACTGCCCAATCACATTGAACTGGTGATTGCAGGCGAAGGCAGCCAAAGGAAAAAACTCGAAGCCCAAGTGAAAGAACTCGGCATTAGCCACAGAGTCACCTTTTTAGGTCTTGTCGATGACATGGTTCGATTCTATCAAGCATTGGATCTGTTCTGCCTACCGTCACGCAGTGAAGGCTTCCCACTTTCAACATTAGAGTCCCAATCTTGTGACATTGTCACTTTAGCAAGTAATGTCGGAGCTACAGGTGAGACACTCTGCCCAAATACAGGGACCCTATTTGAGAGTGAAAACCCGCAAGCACTCGCTGCTAGTCTCATCACAGCTCTTGAGCAACACCACACTGACTCTCCGCGTGACTTTGTACTTCATAACAATGACATCAGAGACATGATGAGAGCCTACGAAATGTTGGCAGAGGAGAAAAGCGCATGATCGATTTACTACTCTCAATATTATTTGTGGTTAGCTGCCTTTTGGTTATCTATCACCATGTTGGTTACCCAGCACTACTTTCTTGGTACTCGAAGCAGCATCCTTTTAAAACGATAAATCACCGTAGACGTGGATTCAAGAGTATTAAAGGAGACAGAGCTTGCGCGACAATCACGATTTTGGTTCCCGCATTCAATGAGGAGCAATGGATCGCAGACAAAATTCGTAATCTGTCTTCGCTCGATTATCCAAAAAACAAATACAAGGTCATTATTGCCTGCGATGGCTGCACCGACAACACTGTCTCAATAGCCGAGCAAACCATCCAAGAAGCGATCTGCTCAGACACTCACTTCGAGATCAGAGCGTTCGATACCAATCGTGGCAAAGTCGCTGTCGTCAACGAACAGATGAAGACCATAACAAGCGACATTACTGCTTTGAGCGATGTGTCTGCTCTCATTTCAATTGATGCACTATGGGTAGCTAACAAACACTTTCATAGTGAAAAAGTAGGCGTGGTCAATGGCTATTACCAGTTGTTCAATCTGGGTAACGAAGGCGAAGCATGTTATTGGCAATATCAAAGCAAAATCAAAATGCGTGAAGCAACACTTGGCTCAACATTAGGTGCACATGGAGCATTTTACCTGTTCAGAACTCATCTATTTGAATCAATGAGCACGGACACTATCAATGATGACTTTATGATTCCTATGTCGATCGTGCGTCAAGGTTACATAGCAGAATATGAACCTCAGATGGTGGCTCTAGAAATGGAGGCAACAAATGATAAAGACGACTTTAGCAGAAGACTACGAATTTCCGCAGGCAACATGCAACAAGCAATCAAACTTTGTGAAATGTTTTTACCAAAGTACAAAGGCGTTGCCTTCGCATTCTTTTCAGGAAAAGGATTAAGACTCATCACCCCTTACCTACTGATATTCTGCTTAATCAGCTCAATTGTCATGATGGACAACCCGCTCTTTATGGCAGCATTGATCGCCCAAATCGCGCTCTATTCATTAGCAGTACTTAGTCATCAATTGCCATACATTTTTAGTCATAAAGCCTGCAAACTGCTGCTTTATATCGTTGCAGGTCACTGTGCAAATTTCATCGGTGGTATGCGTTACCTATTCGGTCTTGAATCAGGAAAATGGTCTCGCGTAGGCCAATAAGGAGATTATTATGAGCAACGTATCAACACACATTTCAATTTGGTTAGCAAAACGTCTATTTGACCTATTTGGCGCGCTATTTGGTTTGCTACTGCTTTCTCCAGTCATGCCTTTTATTGCACTGGCGATAAAACTGAGCTCTCCTGGTCCTGTTTTTTATAAGCAATTGAGAGTCGGTAAATCAACACCGGAAAAAATGGTATTTTTTGAAATCATTAAATTTCGCACCATGTATCAAGATGCCGAGCAACGTACTGGCGCAGTGTGGGCGACAGAAAACGATCCAAGAATCACCCCAGTCGGACGCTTCCTGCGTAAAACACGCCTAGACGAGATCCCACAATTATTTAATGTTGTTATGGGTGAAATGTCATTAATTGGCCCACGCCCAGAACGCCCAAGCTTTTACAGCAAACTAGAGAACGCGATCCCTTACTTTGCTGACAGAACTTACGGTGTCATGCCTGGGATCACTGGGTTAGCGCAAGTAAACCAAGGTTACGATACTTGTATTGATGATGTTCGCAGAAAAGTTGGCTATGACCACAGTTACGCACTTTCATTGTGCTCAATGAAGTCATGGTTAAGCATGGATATGAGCATTATCACCAAAACCATCGTGGTTATGTTTGATGGTCGAGGACAATAGCTGTTTACAGGCCGAGATATGTACGTGATTTAATGCACATTTTTTAACTGGCAATGCGTAAAACAACAACAATTCGATTAGTTATAAAGCAAACGAGTAAAAATCGAAGAAAATGCGCTTGCACGATTGAATAACTCTCGGTAACATCCCTCTCGTTCTTAAGGAATGGGTCCGTAGCTCAGTTGGTTAGAGTACTACCTTGACATGGTAGGGGTCGGCGATTCGAGTTCGCCCGGACCCACCACTCCTTAGAGCATTCAGTTGCAAAGAACATAAATTTGGGTCCGTAGCTCAGTTGGTTAGAGTACTACCTTGACATGGTAGGGGTCGGCGATTCGAGTTCGCCCGGACCCACCAAATTTAGTCCTTTAGGACGATCGCAAAGCCCGCTTAAAGCGGGCTTTGTTGTATCTGTACCTTGCTAAATGAATAGCTAGACTTTTGGAAACTTGAGTGTGACTGAAAGACCGACCTTATCATATAGATACTCATCCTTTAGCTCTAAGGTACCTCCCATTCTCTTGGTGGCAGCAGCGACTAAGCTTAACCCTAGCCCATTGCCTTCTGTATTTCTGCTGCTGTCGCTGCGGTAGAATTTTTGGCATAGGTGGGTTAATTCTTCTTCTCCTACTCCGCCACTTTGATCCACTACAGTTAGTTCTACGCTGTCTGCTTTCTCTGCAGAAGATATTCGAATCGCATTACCCGCTTGATTGAACTTACAGGCGTTATCGATCAAATTGGACACGACCTGCATCATTAATTCTTGGCTGGCTTTAATTTGGTGACTTGGAGCAATGTTTAACTCTAGGCTTAAATGATTATCTTCTAAAACGGGCTCGTACAGCTCTGCCGCGCACTCAATTAACTGTTGAAGATTGACAGCACTTTGAGTTATCTGTTCTCCATTGAACTCAAGTCGGCTTATTCGCAGCAGCTGATTAAAGGTATTAAGAAGATTCGCCACCATTTGCTCTACTTCTTCAAGTTCTGAATGACTCTCTGAAAGCTGCTGAATTCGATGATAAATCGACGTAAGCGGAGTTCTTAAGTCATGCGCAATGTTGTTTGCTTGCTGCTTAGTCATCTCTGTCGACTGTGCAAGGCGATCTAACATCATATTCAGTTCTGAAATGGTCTCTGACAGGGGGCCTTCTAGGTTTTCATTAGGGATTCTAAGATGTAAATCGTTGTCTTTAGTTATGCTGTTGCTTGCGGCGTTAATATCAGTCAGTCGAGTTTTAATGCTGTTTATCATGAAGTAAGCGATGACAAAGCCTACGATCATCAAAGCTCCAACTGCGTAAATAATCCCATTAATCAGTTGGGTTTGTTGAGTAAAGAAGGCATCTTCTACTCGAACTTCTAGCGTCCGCCACCCATCCCCATCGGGAAGGTAAGTTTCAACGCTGACGTAATCAGATTCTTCATTCTCCTGAACATAAAATTCAATCCCAAATTCCATTTCTCCCGTAGATTCATAGGCATCTAGCTTTTTCAATTCTTGGTCTGTGATATGCTCTTTGAAAACGTAGCTAAAGATGGCGTCGTGATCGGCTCGCAGAACCTTCTTGGTTTCCTCTGGGCCCAACTCTTCCCATAGCTCGTACACGTAGTTAGCTTCAGAAGCCACAATGGGCAAAACACTGTTATCAATGAACCAGGCATAGATACTGGTACGCATCACGATCAGCAACACAATCGCTGCCACGACTAGCATGGCATATAGGTTCAGAAAACGGCGGAAAGGATCATTTAGCCAATTCACGAACGATCCTCCATGACGTAGCCAGCCCCTCTCACAGTGTGCAATAGGGGCTTGTAACCATCGAGATCAATCTTCTTTCGTAATCGACTAATATGGACATCAATGACATTGGTTTGCGGATCAAAATGATGATTCCAAACTTTCTCTAGCAGCATAGTTCGTGTAACAATGCGGCCTTTATTTTCCATTAAATAGAGTAAAATTTGATATTCACGAGTGTTGAGTGCTATGTCTACCTCTCCCCGCTTTGCCTTTCGGGTATATGTATCTAAGGAGAGAGAATCTAGCTTTAACTCGGTGTTATTAGCTTGAGATTGCGATTCACTTGGTCTTCGTGCCAACACTTCTATTCTCGCCAGCAACTCGCTATAAGCGTAAGGTTTAACTAAGTAGTCGTCTCCCCCACTTCTTAATCCTTTGACACGTTCCTCAACGCTATCCAATGCGCTGAGCACTAATACAGGAGTTTGGTTACCACCCGCTCTTAGCGCCTGAATCATCTGAAGACCATCCATTTCAGGCATCATGCGGTCGCAAATAATAACGTCGTACTCATTTTGCAACGCACAAATCAAACCCAACTTTCCGTTCTCGGCTCGATCAGTCTGGTGCCCGGATTGCTCTAAGCTATGACTGAGAAAACGCGATTGTTCTACGTTGTCTTCTACTAATAAAATTTTCATAACTCAAACTCCGAGCGACCAGCCTAGCTGCATGACATTTAAGATTGTTGTTGTGGACCAACTTGTAGCAATTCTAAGTCATTGGCAGCATTAATAGAATGCGCATTGTCGTAGAAGTTTTCTTCATACATACCAAATTCAAACTCGACATTGCCCTCATCATTGAAAAACATCTCTTGCATATCGACCTTTTCAGTATCAATCACTTTTAATGTTTTAGCGTCAATAACGAGCAAGGTTGATAGAGGCTCATCGTAACTTTCTTTGAGCTCTACCATGTAGATGGTTCCCAGTTCTGGCACTAAATCCGAATGCGCTGAAACAATGAGCCCTTGGTGCGTCTTACCAACTTGCGCAAGGACCTCTTGAAGTGAAAAGTTAACTTTTTGAATCGTTTGGGTAACGTCTTTACCGCTTGTTGCATCAAAGAAAATGGTGTCTCGTTCTGCTTGTTGCTTTGCAGTGGCAACGTAGAGAAACCGACCATCTTCTTGTTCAATCAATTCAATAGAATCATAACTAGCAGGCTTGAGTGTTTTAATCTGACTAAGCGCTTTTTCTGCGCTCATAGTAGGCAGAAGATTAGCCTTGTATGAATCCTCCATGGAGTTCGCCATAGCGCTAAAGCCAACCATGCTGCCAATCAAGATGCTAAGTGTAGTAAGTTTTTTCATAATCTTATTCCTGCTGTTGGTTAAGTTCGGAATTAGATTAATCAATGGAGCTAACGCCTTTCTAAACTCAAGATTAAATATTTGTCATGTTTGCCAGGCGCATAGTTTGGAAGTAACGAGGTAAAGAAGATAAAGTGAGGAGGTTACAATTACCGTCAACGAAAAATGAAAAAGCCTGAAGCAATTCAGGCTATTTAACTTTTACTCAAGTTGAGAAGCTCAATGGATCACAGTTCACCGAGTCGTTTCGTTACGACTGCTTGGGTTTCCTCAATCCACGCATAACGCTTCGTATATAGACGACGCTTTGTTTTCTTTAAAACACTTGGGTCTTTACGTGGTGGCTGTAAAGGGATCTGGTACATGTACTTAGAAACCTGTTCTCCACCGTATTCCGTCCATAGTTCTGCGTAATTATAGGTCACGCTCGAACGCTTAGAGCCCGTGTATCGCAACGCTTGGTAAATATGCCCCTTGTTTGTGATACCGAAAACATTGTCTACTTGCCACTCGCGAGCGAGCATCAGCAAAACTTCAAGCATTAACGCTTTTGGACGTAAACCATGAATACCGCGAGTGAGTGATTTAATGATCTCTCCTCGATCACTAATGTGGTCACCTGGTCCTTGTAGCGCACCAATGTGGATTTCTCTGCGTGGCGTGGTCGATAGATTAAACGCCAACGTAAACAGATCGCGGTTTTTCTCATCTGTCAGCTTTAGTGCTAATGAGCCTTCTCTTTCAGGCCCCGCACACAACAGCAGCTTACAATCCATAATTTCAGCGAGAAGCCAACCTTCATTGGAATAAAAGTCTAAGAATCCACGGCCATACATTTCATGGAGGGTTTTAAAATGCTCATAGATTTTCTTCGCGCGCTGTTCTGGGCGCCAGTTCAAGCAAACATAAGGTTTAAGAGGCTTTTCGAGCAATCGCGGGTTAACGTCCGTGATGGTTTTTAGATCGGGCTGAGCGAAGAGTTCTTGCATCTGTTTTAAAACGCCTGGTTTAAGCAACGACCATAAGCAAAAACGCGCGTTATAGCGTAGCTTTTTAAGCCCATGAATGTCCGGATATACGGCTTCAGCGACTTTAGGAAGCGATAAAACAAAATTAAGGTAGTTGGCTGACATATAGAACTCTCGATTTTCTGTATGGGACTTTGCGCTTAAAGTCGTCGCCTATTAATTGGTTAGGCAAGCGATAGTGCACAGTGTACAAAATCAGAAAAATGAGATGTAGATCTACTTTGTCGCGACTTTGTCACGCTTTTGTCAGCCTCGATTACAATTTAGGGAATGTCAGGGTGAATTGAGCACCACCCAAGGTGCTTTGACCGACTTCAACAGTGCCTTGGTGCCGTTTAACGATTAGCTCAACAATCGCAAGCCCCAAGCCAAATCCACTGTTTTCTTTGTTTCTTGATGCGTCAGCACTATAAAAAGGCTGAAAAATTGATGGCCAATGCTCGGACGGAATGCCTCTTCCATCATCCCCAACCATTATCACTAGGCATCCGTCATGTTCTTTTACGCTGAGTTGCACTTGACCCTCCGCGTACTTAACGGCATTAGAAAGTAGATTCACTACGCCACGCTTTAACAATGAACGGTCTGCACAAAGTTCTAGATTGTCTTCGATATCAAATGAAATATTAATATCGCGGCTATTTGGCAAACGTTGAATGATTTCAGGTAAAAAGCTACTTAGGTTAAGCTGCTCTAAATTCAACTCGGTCTCTGGACGTTCCATCTTAGCGAAATACAATAGTTCATCGACCATTCGCTCCATTTCTTCGGTATCTTCAATTATGCTTGCTATTTTGTCATGCTGCTCTTTAGACAGGTTCTGGTCTTGCAACATTTCTGCTTGCCATTGAATTCTAAAAATCGGCGTTCGCAAATCATGGGCAACGGCATTGGTTAAGAAGCGGTTACTTGCAATAAGGTTAGAAATTTTATCTGCCATGTAATTGAAGCTGGTGTTCAACCTACCAACAGTATCTCTTCCTTTAGTTGGTGCCCTAACGTTAAAATCGCCCTGAGCAAACTTAACCGTCGCATTTTCTAGTAGTCGTACTCTGCGGCTCAAGAACAAAATCAAACATAAGGAGTAAACAAAGAAACCACCGAGAATAAAGCCCCAAACAATATCATCATCAAATTCAATTGCTTGGCGTAACTCGGTTTCAAAATCCGGTGAGATATAATAAATCTCGTTAGGGTCTAATAGCTTAAACCAAAAATGTCTTTCATCATCAAAATAGATATTAAGGTTTGATTGGTCATGGGCGAAAAAGTCCGCAACCTCTTTAGGAGCATTTAACGAGTCGATAATGAGTAAGGTCTTCGCCGTTTTTTGCACGACGCGCTCCATCGTATCGACGGCAGCTTCTTTACCTTGGTTTTGGTAAATGGTTAGTACCATATCCCTGAAAGCTTCACCTTCTCTTTCCTGAAGTACGTAGTCATAATCTGGATTGAGTTCATAGATAATGTACTCATACGCAAAAATACTTAATGTAAATAAGATCAGTAAACCAATGAATGATTCCAAGTAAATTCTGCGCATATACCCTCTTTAGGTCGACTACGATTGCCAAGTATCAGGGACAAACAAATACCCTTTTCCCCTGACAGTAATGATGCGTTTTGGCGTTGCAGACGTGTCACCAAGCTTCTTACGCAAGCTCACAATCTTGTTGTCGACGGTTCTATCTAGACCATCATATTCAATGCCCCTGAGCGTCTGGGTAAGTTGATCCCGAGATAACACTTCGTCCGGTGAAGATGCCAAAGCCCAAAGTAAGTCAAACTCACTATCAGACATAGAGACTACCTCACCAGCCAGTTCACACACTTTGCGTGCATCGTTGAGCTTCAACTGACCATACTCTAATACTTTTAAATGAGTTGATTGCGTCGTGGTTTGGGTACTTGTTTCAACTCTTCTCAGCAACATTCTCATTCGAGCGAGCAATACTCGTGGCTTAATCGGCTTTGTTACAAAGTCATCTGCACCAATTTCTAAGGCTGCGACATGATCAAAATCATCATCACTTGCTGTCAGCATAAGCACTCTACCCGAGTAGCTTGGACGGATCTGTCTACAAATTGTCAGACCATCAACACCAGGCAGCATAAGATCTAGGAGAACAATATCAGGCTGATTTTCAACAATGGCATCAATGGCACTTTCACCCTCTTCAAAAGTTGTAACAATGAACTCTTGAGAGACGAAATATTCACATAGCATCTGTCGAAGTTTAGGGTCATCTTCAACAATAAATAGCGTCTGATTAGCAGAATTTGGCATATAAACTAAAGCATTGCATCACTAACATAAAAGTAATTCTACCGTATTCGCCATCCCATTTCTGCAACAGATACTGAATCAAAATCGCGACGAAGATAAAAAGTCGAGGTGCTGGCAGTTTCTTGTCCCCTTCAGCTTGACTTTAGTGCCCCACTTACAAAAGCAATTCGTCATTGATGGCTCTATAGATGTCAGGAACAACTGTAGAGTGCAGGTATTTAGATTATTTGATAGGATGCGCTTCCTAAGAGTTCCAACTGTTATTGAGCAACCCATGAACCGTAAGAAGAAGATCAACCAGATCCTGAAAGCCAAGCAAAAAAAGATGAATTCTAAGTTGCACAAGAGCAACAAGCCTCGCTACATCTCTAAAGCGGAGCGAGCTAAAATGGAGGAAGAAGAGCAGAGCCAGCATCAGGTTGAAGCTACTGAAGCAGTAGAAGACCTACCTGAGAGCAATGATAAATAACTAGCTGAACTCCGTAAATTAACGCAAAAAGCGCCAGTAGAGTTGAACTCGACTGGCGCTTTTTATATTCGGTGGTTATTTAATCGTAACTACCTTCAAACGAAACCAACTTAATTTCTAACTTTGCACCAAAGTAACTCAGATCTAATTTGGGATCTTGGTTTTCTGATACCTGCTTACCCAGAGTCTCTAGTAACTCTGCCATGAAATCTTTAACTGGCTGGTCTGCGTCTGCCAGATGTTGCTGTATTCTATTATCCATTATCTTCCTAGCCCTAGCACTTTGCCGCCCTCTTTTACTCAGCAATATCTATTTATTGACTGATACTTAGAGTGAGTCTTTATATAATTATTTGCTTGATACTTGTTTAAAGGCTTTTGCCAAGTAGCAAATCGATTCCAAGCCTTAAACAGCAATTAGCAGATGTTAAAATATGATGCTCCGTAACGTATTGACGCAACAAAACTATATTCGTTAAGCCTAACAAAGGATATTAATAGGAAATTTAAAGATCAATAGAGTGTGTAAATTGATTTTAAATTATTCAGTCAACGTTATAATGTCACATTTTTTGAGTATATTTTTGATAATGGAGACAGTATTTCCACCGCTCGAATTTTCCGTTCTCCATCTAGGTTTCTTAGAGCCTCAATCATCAGAGTATCGCGCACATGCTGCACTTGTCGCAGTTGATGGAACTCGGGAAACTGTCTCATTTCGCTCGTGAAGTTGACATGTGAACTCAGGTTAAAACCAAGTTTTACTCTAAAGCCAATCGCAATCGAGTAATCTCTTACTTTATAAACATCCTCCAACTGTAGATACTGTTTCTCTGACAGTCCCAGCACACGAGACATTATTTTCAATGAAATATTATGCTCTTGCCTAAAACGCTTAACGGTAATTGCAATTGATCGATAGTAGTCAATGGCAAAAGCATTCAAATCTAACACTCTGGGAGCAAAGAGATCATCGTAGTGTATATTTGGGTCGACTAAAGCCGTTGTTTGACACCTTAAAAGCGAAAAATCTTCTCTTTTTTGGGGTTCCATTAGCGATGTAATGAGATCTAAGTAAAGTTCAAACTGCTTTTCGGGCAAGCGACCTATACAAAATAGAGCTTCAATACCTTTGTCATCCATGCCGCGGTACGATTCTCGAATTTTGACGGCATGGTAAAAACTAGTCATCGGAACCATCATTATCCATGACAGCGCCGCTACAACATGAATTGGTCTAATTGAACGGTAGCTCTGTTGCATATAACGTTTTAGCGTTGAAGCGTTGAGCCCCTCTATACGCTGCTGTAGTTCACTAAAAGGCATACCCTGAGCACGTCGAGCACTAGACATAGACAATGCCATTTCTGCGTCAATATCACTTAGAAGCTCATCCAGAAGCTGGATTTTATCTTCTGATACCTCAATATCGACATCTTCAACTGTATTAAACATCTAAGACTAGGCTCCATACGAAAAAAGCGGAACTACCTTATCATATGCAACTAAGAAATTGTGCGGCTGATTTACTCATGCGCCGTCTACTGCTTATTTTAGCAGCAGTGACTCTTCTACTGGGATGTACCTATCGCACACATCGATTAAGGATTGCGCAGTCAGACGAGGGACACCGTAGACATCTACTTTCGTCCCGAAGCGTTTTTGAATTCGGTCGACTAGCAGTTCAAAATCTCCATCACCGGAGAGGAGTATGACACGATCAACCTTTGAGGCAGCTTCATAGACGTCTAAGGCAATCCCTACGTCCCAGTCTCCTTTTGAGCTGCCATCATGTCGCTGAATATAAGGCTTAAGCTTAACGTTAAAGCCGATACCACGCAGGATATGGTGAAATTGACGCTGCTTAGGATCATGAGAGGCAATTGCGTAAGCATTGGCCTCTACGACTTGCTGGCCTTCTGTCGCGACGTACCAAAACTGGTTGTAATCAAAATTCGCTCGATACTTATCTCTAGTGGTGTAATAGATGTTCTGAACATCGACAAAAATCGCGATTTTTTCCATAATTGATTACCTTAGTTTCGACGCCGAGACTGTATCAGATGCCCAACGGAATTTCAGCAAATACTAAAAGACCTGATGTCAATCACCATGGCATCAGGTCTAAATCATCATCTAGCTAGGATTAGAAACCGATATTAGTTAAACCACTTCAACTTATCGTGCAAAGACGTCACGCTACCAACAACAATTAACGCTGGGCTCACAGCCTCTTTCGCCATGTTTGGCAACTCTTTCAGTGCCCCTGTAAACACCCTTTGTTCACGTCGGGTGCCATTTTCAATAATGGCGCACGACATATTCGAATCTAGCCCAGTTTCCAGCAATTTTTCAGTGATGTAACCGCTTTGCTTTAATCCCATGTAGAACACCAGTGTGTTATTAGACTGAGCTAAAGAGTGCCATTCGATTTCACGGCCATCTTTCTGCACATGACCCGTAATAAACTGAACACTTTGCGCATGATCGCGATGTGTTAATGGGATCCCCGCATAAGCCGTCGCACCCGCAGCGGCGGTGATACCCGGAACAACTTCAAAGCGAATGCCATGTTCGGCAAGCTCTTCTAGCTCTTCTCCACCACGACCAAATATAAACGAATCTCCGCCTTTTAGACGGACAACCTTTTTGCCTTGCTGCGCTTTCTCAACCAGAATCTGATTAATTTGTTCTTGAGGAACACAGTGGAAATCTAACTTTTTCCCTACATAAATCATTTCGGCATCGCTATTGGCTAACGCCAGAATCTCTGGAGAGACCAGGCGGTCATAGACCACAACTTCTGCTTGTTGAATCACTCGATAGCCTTTGACTGTTAGTAGGTCTGGATCGCCTGGCCCAGCACCAACTAATGAAACAAAACCAAGGTTTGATGGAGAGATTGGAGTCATGCTCATAGCTATGCCTATCAACGTAAATTTGGATATAAAGAGTAGTACTCAACGACTACGTAAAGTGAATGACTACTTTTTATATTCAAATCAAGACTGTATTTGATGGTTAGGAGCCCCACGTGACAACGTGGGGCTGTAAATCATTATTTCGCTAGTGCTGGTTTCGCATTAACTTCTTCTTCATCGCTTAGAGAAGGCGCTGTTTTTGCGTGAGTCAGGTATAGCGGAATACATGTCATGATCAAACCACCAACGATGTTACCAAGGATGGTTGGGATAAGGTTGAAGTTCAACCATGTCGCAATACCAAAATCAGCGCCTAGAATCATGCCTAGTGGGAATAGGAACATGTTTACTACTGTGTGCTCAAAGACTAGTGCAAAGAAGATGAAGATTGGGAACCACATCATTGCTACGCGACCAGCAACCGTACGTGCCGTCATGTTACCAATCACACCTAGACAAACCATTAGGTTACAGAAGATACCGCGCACGAAACAGGTAATCCATCCGTCCATACCCATGTTTTCGAAGCCTAGGCTACGTGCAGTAGAAACCGCGATGAATTTCTTCGCAACTGCGTTAAGTTCTAGAGAAAAGTTACCTGTTAGAGAAATAGCCACTAGGTACGCAACAATCAGTGAACCAATAAGGTTACCCAGACCAACAAGACCCCAGCAGCGAAATACTCGGTTCCATGTGATACCCGGACGGCCTTCGAATTTTGCCAGAGGAGCAAGACCAAATACACCTGTTACCAAGTCATAACCCATCACAGATAGAATAACGAAGCCAACGGGGAAGACTAACGCACCGACAACACCGACACCCGTTTGTACGATTGTTGTAATTGCAACAACCACTGCAAGCGATAAGATGATACCAGCCATTGTGCCACGAAGAAGCAGATCACGAGCACTCGTTTTCGTCTTTGCTTCGCCAACGTTAATCATAGTTTGCACGAATTCAGCAGGTTTAAAGTCTGTAGACATGAATGTGTCCTTATCCAAAATTGAAAGTTAAAAGTTAAAATCGAATAGTGAAAGACTCGCTGTTCCTCTGTTCCCCAACTGAGAAGCAGCGAACCTTTGAGCTATTAAATCTCCATAGCCTTCATATTTGTTGCCGCAGCGTTGTTGCCTGCGCCTCTTCACCCTAATCACATAAAACACCTATGCTCATAGGGATGAATCTGCTTGTCGCCTAGCTGCAGCAACAACTATTTTGGCTATAAAACTACATTATAAACGGGTATTTAAGCCGCTATCTCTACTTTGCCCTTTGCAACACGTGCTTTGTACGACTTCACGCTCATGCGCTCATCTTCCATACATGCACCTGTTGCTAGGTTAAAGCGTTGCTTCTTAAGTGGGCTTGCTACCCATAATTGCTCATCGTGCTCAACAATCAGGCCACGTGACAGTACATTTGACTGAAAAAATGGGTCCATATTGTTGATTGCAAAGACTTCTTCAGTTGCTCGTGGACGGAAGATAGCCACTTGCTCACCCTCAAATAGTGCGACTACGCCAGTGCCTGGGATGATGTCTTCGATGTTGCAAACTTTTGTAAATGCCATGATTTCTTCTCCCCTTAAACCACTTCTACGTGAAGGATGTCGCCTTTCGCTTCAGGATATTTTTCAGTGAATGTTGCCGGGCGATGTTGCTCACGGCCATCTGTCACGAACATAACGTTGTCGTCACGCTCATCAGAGTTCACGAAGTGTGCAAAACGCTTAAGCTGAGTTTCATCGTTAATTGTGTCAGTCCACTCACAGCGATACTCTTCAACCAATTTCGCTACGTCTGTTTCAAGTTGGTCATTAATGCCTAACTTGTCTTCAATGATCACTTCACGTAGGTAATCAATACCGCCTTCTAGGTTTTCAAACCATACTGATGTGCGCTGTAGTGGCGCAGCCGTACGGATGTAGAACATCATGAAACGGTCGATGTATTTGATCAGTGTTTCTTGGTCTAGGTCGCCAGCCAGTAATGTTGCATGGCGAGGCTTCATACCACCGTTACCACACACGTACATGTTCCAACCCGCGTCTGTTGCGATAATGCCCAAGTCTTTACCTTGCGCTTCTGCACACTCACGTGTACAACCAGACACACCAAACTTCATCTTATGAGGAGTACGAATGCCTTTGTAACGGTTCTCGATCATCACGCCAAGGCCAACTGAATCTTGAACGCCGTAACGACACCAAGTAGAGCCGACACACGTCTTAGCCATACGCAGTGCTTTCGCATAAGCCTGACCCGTTTCATAACCCGCTTCGATTAACTTCTTCCAGATTGCAGGAAGGTCATCTTTCTGTGCCCCAAATAGACCGATACGTTGTGCACCTGTAATCTTGGTGTACAGGTTGTATTCCGCAGCAACATCTGCAAGTGCTGCAAGTGCTTGTGGCGTTACTTCACCACCAGCCATACGTGGAATAACAGAGTACGTACCATCTTTTTGCATGTTACCTAGGAAGTTATCGTTGGTATCGTGCAGTTTAACCAGAGATGGCTTCAGGATATGGTCACCCCAGCATGACGCAAGGATAGAACCTGCTAGTGGTTTACACACTTCACAGCCATAACCTTTACCGTGTTTCTCAAGCAATTCTTCATACGATTTGATCTCGCCAATACGTACTAGATGGAAAAGCTCTTGGCGGGAGTAAGCAAAGTGCTCACAAACGTCTGCTTTTACTTCAACGCCTGCTTTTTCAAGTTCAGCGTTTAGTACTGACGTGACAAGTGGGATACACCCTCCACAACCAGTACCAGCTCCAGTCACTGCTTTGATGTCACCAATCGTGTGGTGACCTTGCGCTACCGCTTCAGCGATTTTGCCTTTTGTTACGTCAAAACAAGAACAGATAACCGCAGAATCAGGCAGAGCATCTGCGCCTAATGTTGGTTTTTCTGCACCCGCATGAGCTGGCAGTATAAGTGCATCTGGGTGCTCTGGTAGATCAATTTCATTGAGCATAAGCTGAAGCAGATCACCGTAGTCAGAGGTATCACCGACCATTACCGCACCAAGAAGCTTCTTATTATCTTCAGATACGATTAAGCGTTTGTATACTTCCTGCTCTTCGTTCTGGTAAACGTAGCTCTTACAACCAGGAGTACGACCGTTAGCATCACCGATAGAGCCAACTTTCACACCTAGCAGCTTAAGCTTGGCAGACATGTCAGCACCTTCGAATTTGCTGTCGTTACCAACAATATGGTCAACAGCGACGGTTGCCATCTTGTAACCAGGAGCAACTAGTCCGTAGAAGGTTTCGTTCCAAGAAGCACACTCACCAATCGCATAGATGTTCTCATCAGAAGTCTGACAGAAATCGTTAATAGCGATACCACCGCGTGGAGCAACGTCTAATTGCATGTCACGAGCAAGCTTGTCTTGAGGACGAATACCCGCAGAGAACACGATGAAGTCTGTTTCTAGTTCAGTACCGTCTGCAAAACGCATAACGTTACGTGCTTCTTTACCCTCAGGAGCGATTTCAAGTGTATTTTTGCTGGTGTGAACCTTAACACCCATGCTCTCGATTTTTTGGCGTAATTGATTACCACCCGCTTGGTCTAGCTGTTCAGCCATCAGTTTTGGTGCAAATTCAACTACGTGAGTTTCTACGCCGAGCGCTTTCAGTGCACCTGCCGCTTCGAGACCAAGTAGACCGCCGCCGATAACCACGCCGACTTTACTCTTCTTCGCACACGCTTCGATCGCTTTTAGATCTTCGATAGTACGGTAAACAAAGCAGTCTTTACTTTCACGGCCCTTGATAGGTGGGACAAATGGGAATGAGCCAGTCGCCATAATCAGCTTGTCGTATTGAATTTCACGACCAGTACTAGAATGGACAATGCGTTTCTCACGGTTAACGTTAATTGCACGTTCACCAATCAACATGTTCACACCGTGCTTGTCGTAGAAACCTTCTTTAACCAAAGATAACTCGTCCGCTGTGTGGTGAGAAAAGTAAGAAGAAAGGTGGACACGGTCATAAGCGACACGCGGTTCTTCACAGAAAACAGTAATGTCATACTGGGATGCATCTGCCTTCTCTACTAAGTCTTCAATGTAACGGTGTCCTACCATACCGTTACCGATAACGACCAGCTTCAACTTGCTCATAATACTTCCTAAGGGTTAGGTTCTTTATCTGAGCCAATTGTTAATTGTGAAAGAAAATTAATACATGATGTAAATCAATTACAGAATTAAACTACCCTAAAGGGGTAGGAACACGATTTAACCGCTTGATACGCGTAATTATGTTACACATAGAGTAATGAACTCTCATTTATTCGTAACATCTCAACTTAACTTCAATGGCATTCAATAAATCCACCTTGAATTAGCGTCAAAAATCAATCCTTTCATTAACTTAGTTGAAACATTCCGCAATATTGTCGTTCACAATGTAAGCTATCATTTAAATAGCGTGATCTCTATTCAGATTTCACCTTGATTCCACCTATAAAAAGCATATGATGAAGGTCATATTCAAGCTTTGGCATATTTAATTTTTTATAAAGGCAACAAGGATGGAGCTAGACATTTTTAATCCTTCTCGGCAGTTACGTCGAGCAGTGTTATTTTGGCTAAGTACGCTGCTAGCATTCATCTCCATCGCAACCACTGCATATAATCTTGTTATCCAGCAATACAGTCCTCACCATTACATAGAAACGGCATTTGGGCTTTTGTCTCTTTACATTGCTTATCACACATACCATGAAAGCATCTCTAAACCTTTTACTGTTGCTTATGTTTTTAGCTTGATTGGAGTGACAAGTTTAGCGACCTATGAGTATCCGATTGAGTTTGGTGTATTTATTTGGGCCTGTTTGTTCCCCATGATGTTCTATTTAATTTTAGGCCGACGAGCCGGAATGTTGGCAACAAGCATTGGCTTCATCACTCAAATTGGGATTATTTCTTATAAACTATGGAACGACGGAATTGAGGGTAATTCTCAGCTTGCAGTTAACTTTTCACTCGCATTTATGACCATTTGGCTAACCTCTCACGTACTCGAGGTCAAAAGACGATTATCAGAGGCATCACTAGGCCAACTAGCCTCCCGCGATGCCCTAACGGGTGTCTATAATCGCCATGCCCTCACCCATAACTTTGAACGTTACCGGAATGAAAGTATTAAACTTCCCCTGTCACTTCTGATCTTAGACTTAGATTTCTTTAAAGCGGTAAATGATCAATATGGTCATGATGTGGGTGATACGGTATTAATCCAAACCGCGGCACTGATTGATGGATTGAGTGATGAGCACCTTGTCTACCGGATCGGAGGAGAAGAATTTTGTATCGCTCTCCATAACACCAATGTAAAGTCGGCAAAAGAGAAAGCGGAACAGATTCGCAATGCTATTGAAGACTACCAATTTAATGATAAATGCAGCCCAATTTCTCTTACGGCGAGTATAGGCGTTTACCAGTGCGATCATTACGCTAATCTTGAAAGTGTTCTTAAAGAGGCAGATAAAGAACTTTATCGCGCTAAACAAAACGGCCGCAACCAGGTCATGGTATGCAGCCGCCCTTCCAAAGCCGAATTAAGTTTTACGTCAATCTAGATCTCGCTGTCTTCGTCTTCAAACACCACATTGTAGTTTTCTGTATAAGTACATTGCGGCTGACGGCTACAAGTAAAGAATCTCCGGCCCTTATGTTCACCCTGACTTGCCGTTTTTATCGTCATTGGGCTGCCACAACGCTTACAAAAGCGAATTTCTTTGTCTGGTTCAATTAAGTCAATGTGCGCTGCTAGAAGGCGGCGTAAACGCCCGACTTGGTAACTGTGTTTGATGTTCGCGCCAATCAGAGGAATGCCCGCAGATTTACTCACGTGAATGAGTAGCTTTTGCCTATCGACTTTGCCTTTATTAAGCTCTTTGCCATCGTCAAGCTCAATCGCAACACGAACTTCAAATGTACGTGGGTCGCATACCACATAGTCATAGTAGCTTTTAGAAATACGATTATTGGCAATGAACCACTGTTTCTTGTCTGTTGCGAGCGGAGTGATCACATTTGACAGGTTAACTTTACTCATTACAACACCATGCTGACCTACAGCAGTGATCAAAGCGTTGTAGAAAGCTGACTCTTGCGCATTAAGCAAAGGCCCTTTCTTTTTGTATGCACTATCTTTCAACTCATCTTGCTTCAGATAGCGCTTTTGAATCACAACAAAGAAAATGACCAGTATGGCGACGACTATAAAAACACTTTCCATTTACGTTTGACTAACCTTAAATGAGTTCAATTATTTGATTATTCGATATTATACGCTGAGGGCAATAGGACGTTAACGTTTTTGAGATGTGTGATTCGGTAACTCTAATCTGATGACGACTCTTTGGTCTGGTTTTATCTTCTGGAAGCTTTCACCCCAGTGCTTTCTGACAAGTTGATCGAGCAAACCCGATGTTTTGGCTTTGTCTAACGCATTTTGTATCGCGGGCTGGTATTTTGCCATTTTTGGTGACAAGTAGAATTTGAAATCGCGGTCGTAAACAAGCAAGAGCCTTTGCTCGATAGCCAAGTGTTTGTTTTGCGCAGCTTCTGCGCTAATTTCATTCATTCCCCGAGGAAAATAATTAACGTTTCCATCCGTTGTGAGTTTATTGTAGAGCGCTCGCCACTCACCATCTTCTTCATAAACTTTCAGTCCATTTGTTTTCCAAACATCGACATCAAACCAGTTGACCCCTAACCCCGCGATGAGATTAGCCTCTTGAAGATCTTGAAGTGTATTAATGTTTTTTAGTTTAGATTGCAGTTCGGGGGGGATAAGCATAACCCGCTTACCAATTAAGCCGTTGGTCAGGGGCATATCTATAGCCAGATATTTGCTGTCTCTTTCTGGTGTTGCAAGTAGCCAAGTTAAGCTTAACTGTCCGCTTTCAACCATTCTTATCACGCGTTTTTGAGGTATATGTTCACTTGGTACCATGATTTTGACGTCATAGCCGCTTCTCGATAGCGCTTCAAACAGCAGCTCGTGGTAAAAGCGATGTCCGCCATCCACCTGTGAAGCTAGAGTTAACGTAATTGATTGCTGAGCAAAACTTTGACATGCAATAACAAGTAGCAAAAGACCGCTAAATCTCATCAAATCTCCTTATTTGTACTTATGGAGTATTTCTTGATAAACGCTAGCTTCACCCTCATTTGTGATTTGCTTGATGGCGTCTATACCTTGCTGAAGTTGTTGAACCAGTCTGCTATCTGTTTCCAAGTTAAAGGCAAAATATAGATCCCCTTCACTAAGTACATAGACCGCTTCAAACTCTTCCGTATTATAGCCGCCTCGTTTCAACCACCATTTGGCAACATTCTCTTCGTATGCCCATAAGTCTATACGATCTTTGACAAACTGATTGGCGAGTGTTTCTGGTACTGAACTTTCAACCATAGAATCTCTTGGAACACCTAGCTCTAATAAAAGCTGTTCTCCCACGTCATCGCGAATCACACCTATGCGGTACTGCGCCAAGGCCATTGGTTGACTCACGCTGATGTTCTTGCTTTTTTTTGCCAGTACTACGATTCTAGTTTTACTAATTGGCCCCGCCCATTGAAAAATGTGCTCTCTCAATTGCGTACGAGTGGTTGAAAAAAGGACGGTGTTGGGCTTAATTAACGCGCTACGATAGGCACGTGGCCAAGGTTGAACCTGTATTGACTCAAGCGAAACTTGACTGCGAGCTTGTTCACTGGCCGATCTAAGGACATCAATGGCGATGCCTTCAACCCCGTTACCCTGATCGTAGTTATAAGGCGGGTATTGCTCTGTGAGATAACTCAGCTCACTTAGCTCTTCGCTATATGCTACGTGAACAAACGAGCTAGAGATGAAGAGTAGTAATATAAAAAGTCGCATGGGACGACCTCTAATAAATTCGTTTATAGCCTATAAACAAATGTAGAGGTCAATCACAATTACGTCTAGAACAGCTGATAGTTTAGTTACTGGATTTTCGGTAGGTCCTTTCCGGGCGACCCACAGTTCCATAATTTAAGTCGGCTTCGAGCTCACCCGTGCTGATAAGATATTCCAAGTAACGTCGGGCGGTAGTGCGACTGGCACCAATTTGTTCCCCGGCCTCATCCGCCGTCATATTCTGATTATCAACAAATAGCGCTTTAATTTTCTCTAATGTCACACCATCTATGCCTTTAGGTAATCGATTTTTCGGTGAGTCATTGGTGTTCGCCGCTTGAAGCATTTTATCTACAATACTCTGATCGAGATCGTTTGCATGGTTTAGTTGATGCTTTTGTAGTACATATTTTTTTAATGCTGCTTCTAGTCTCGGAAAGACAACTGGCTTGAGTAAGTAGTCAACCACCCCACCACGCATTGCTTGTTGTAAGGTATCGACATCCCTCGCGGCGGTGATCAAAATGACGTCACAACTGAGATTCTTGGTTCGTAAATCTTGGAGTATTTCTAGACCGGTACCATCAGGCAGGTAAACATCTAATAACAGTAAATCAGGCTGAAGAATGTCTAACTGCAGGTTTGCCTCAAGTTTCGTCGTCGCGATACCTATCACTTCGTAACCACCGATTTGTTCAAGGTAGCGTTGATGTAATTGGGCGATAGCGAGATCATCTTCAATGATCATCACTCGAGTTACTGTCGTCATATCTGCTCATCCTTAGGTAGATATACTGTCATCCTTGCTCCATAGTTTTTGTTATTCATCATCTCAAGCTCGCCGTGATAACGGGAGGCGAGTTGATTGGTTAAATACAGGCCGACGCCACGAGTTGACGAGTCTTTACTCGATACGCCGCGCTCTACTAACGAGTCTACACTGACGTTGCCAGGTAAGCCGCATCCTTGATCAACCACTTCCAATATCACTTCGTTGCCATAATCACTGATTGAAACTTCAATCAGTCTCCGATCAGCAGGAAACAGAGGATCTCGTGTAATCGCATCTCGTGTCGCATCAAAAGCGTTATCTATCAAGTTACCTAAAATTGTGACTAAATCTTCAGGGTTAATGCGTTGTGGCAAGGGCTCAAGGCGCGATCCCTCTTCAACTACAAGCTGTAAGCCAAGCTCGCGCGCTCGTTCAGTCTTACCTAATAGCATGCCCGCAATCAGCGGCTCTTTGATTGTTTCTCTTAAGAACTCAATTAAAGCTTGGTAATGTGCGGTTTCTTGGCCAATTAAATACTGTACGGCTTCCAGTTCGCCCATTTGCACCATACCACTGATAGTATTGAGTTTATTACGATGTTCATGGGTCTGTGAACGCAGCATTTCGGCATATTCTTTGGTTTTCGCTAGCTGTTCAGTCAGCTCGGTTAAATCATCGCGGCGGCGGAAACTTGAAACAGCGCCCACGACTTTGCCATCGACAATAATTGGGCTTCGGTTCGCAATTATTCGCTGCTTGTTCAAATAGAGATTGATGTCGTGATCGGTTCGAGCAGTTTGAATCACAGTAAGTAAGTCACTGTCAGGTAAAATCTCACTCAATGGACGGTTGATACTCTGCTCTTTGTTTAGATTAAGTATTTGGCATGCACTTCGGTTAATTGAACGTAACTTCCCTTGATCATCAATAGTGATAATGCCTTCCTTAAGGGTTTCTAATGTTACATCCAGTTCAACGTATAATCGCCCTATCTCTTCTGGTTCAAAGCCTAGAATGGCTTTCTGAAAACGGCGTGACGCATAGCTAGACACAATTGCATTGGCACCAACGACTATAAAAGCCATCAGGACGAGGAAAATAATAAAAGGCTCGATGCGATCTTGCAGACGATCAATCAAATATCCGACAGAGACAACGCCAATAATTTCGCCCTGTTCATTGAACACAGCCGTTTTACCACGAACAGAATAGCCAAGTGAGCCTTCTGCGACTGATATATAAGCTTCTCCACCCACGAGCGCACGATCATTGTCTCCACCTTTCATTGGCTTCCCAATACGTTCGTCGAGTGGGTGAACAAGGCGAATACCATCCTTGTCACCAATAACAATGAAGGCCGCACCAATTAGGTTAGTCAAACTACGATAACGTTGCTGACTCTCACTATCAACGCCATTCTCAATAGCACTAATGACATAGGGTGATTTGGCCAGAAATGAAGCGACACCTAGAGCTTGATGCCCCATTTCGTCTTCCTGAGCTTGCTTAATATAGATAAATCCTGCCGCGACAAGAATTAACAGCTCGATCAAACCTGATAGTGTCATGATAATCAGCATTCTCTTACGAAAGCTGATACTGCTCCATTTCATACATTCTCCTTTGTGCATTTGCAGAATAACATTCGTCTAACATGACAACGATTGGTTGTTGGGTAATTTGTGAAGCTTACAGAGGTAATTTATTCCTATCGGTTATTAGGCGAGCACCGTTTATTCTTTAATCGATTACTTTTAGATCTGATTAGGTATTTCACATATAAAACCAGTGGAATAGTTGATTTGGATCACATGAGTTTTAGAACATTTTTTATACTAACCACTCACAAGTCTCGTATAATTATTGAGCACACAAAAATGTGTAGGGACGTTTAAATCGGCCGTCAAAGACAACATAACTATTCAACCACAATTATGACGGCTCACTTGTCAGAGGGAAAGACGATGAAACGGGACGTTTTTGGTATTTGTTTGTCAAAGGGTATGCTGTCAAATAACCTATCGAGTACGTTTACGCACGTGCGGGCTTACCAAAAGTCTGAAGAAAGCGAGGATGTAATGGTTTTGCACGCATTCCCGCAAATGTCTGGTCAAGAGTTACTGACCAACATGAAAGAAACAAAAAGACTTTTGTGGCGTGCTGAATATATATGCTCAGGCATCAAATAGTTCTGCTTTATGTAAAACCAAGAGGGAAGCACATCTGCTTCCCTCTTTTTCGTTAGCTAGTCGTCTGGTTTTTCGATTGTCGTAATTGTGTTAAATATTTAATCCAACTCTTTGCTTGAGATGAGGGTTCAACATTATTGGCATGTTTAGCTTCGATTAAGGCTTTCTCTAGTTGATCCAATTTGTAAAACGCGCGAGTTTTGGCAAGAGCAACATCCGCCTTCCTACCCTTAACTTTTGATAAAACGCTCAGCGCGGGTTGGTAGTATCCTTGCTGAACCATCAGTTGGGCTACGTTCCAATGATATTTAGAGTCTTGCTTAGCGGCTAACTTCCAGATACCTAGAGCTTTATCCCACTCTTTGGCCAACTGCCAATACGTAGCTTGCTCAGAAAGCAGCTGTACGTCTGTGTCGGCACCATCAAGCTGACTAATCTCAATGGCTGCGCGTTCTGGCACACCACGTTTGGCATATAGCTGAGCGAGCATGCGGCGATCACTTTGACTTAAATCGAGCTTGTTTAGCTTAGCCAAAGACAAAGTGTCTAACGCATCACGGTCTTTGCCTATCCTTAACTGCAAGCCAACAAGCTGTCGCCACCAATTGATTTTGTCAGGTTGCAAAGCAATAAGCAGCTCCAAAGTCGGAATCGCCGGCTTCCATTTTTTAAGTTGCAGCTGGGCACCGAGCTTTAATGATAAAGGCTGAAGCGGGCTTTCTTTACTTACCTTCAGGTACTCATTAGCAGCAGGGATAACTTTTGACCATTGCTCTAGCTGATAATGAGACTGCGCGATACGCAACCAAATATCATCAGCTTTCTGCGTGGTGGGTACTGTCTTTTGCAGCACATAATAGTGCTTTAAAGCTCGCTCAAACTGCTGTTCGTTCAGATAAAGATCAGCTAGCATTCGCTCAGTAATCCAACCTTGTTCATCTTGCAGAAGGCCACTGGTTACTGCTTTCTCTAAATGCTTGATCGCCTGTTTCGGCTTGCCATCTTGCCAATAAAACACACCCAGCATACGTGCAACAAAAGCCTTATCGTATTCACGGGAGGTGTCTATCTCGCTCAGCATGGTAATGGCTTGTTTCACCTGCTCTTCTTGTGCAAGTTCGTGCGCCTTTTGTACCCTGGTCGCGGTATATTGACTAAGCTCTTGTGCAAACGAAGTACTGGAAGCCAATATAAGAGAAACTAACAATAATCGTTTAATCATTTCGCTATCTTAAACTCCAACCTTACGGTTTGACCAAGCTGAGAAATGGCTCCCCCATCCACCACTTTTGGTTGGTACTTCCATTTTTTCAGTGCCCGGATTGCTTCACGTTCAAACATACGCTTAGGGTTGGCTTCCACCACTTCGACATCAATCGGTTTACCTGTTGGATCGATGGTAAATTTCATCACGACATACCCTTCGGCACCACGTTTTAACGCCTTTGTCGGATAGCGAGGTTCAACACGATACAATGGCATCGCCTGTTGATTGACACCGAAGTCACCGAACGTAGGAGCGCTAATAGCCAATCCATCTACCGCCGTATCTAGGCCTAGCATTGGTTGAGCGATAGGCGACACTTGAGTTAGCTGAGTATTCGCCTGTGACGTTGGCATCTGCTCTGGCACTTCTGGAGCTTGAGGCTGCTCAGGTATAGAGCGTTGACGCCTTTGAACGTCTTGTTCGTTTTCTACCATCACCATATTGAAACTTAGCGCTTCACTCGGTTCAGGCGCACGGCGGTGGCTAGTGTCAACCATCCACGCCATCAAGCTGAAAATAGCCACAACGCACGATAACGCAATTGGTGTGGCAATGAGCAATCGACCCACTAGATCTTCTCCGCCGCCAAAGCAATGTTTTTCACCCCAGCCCCTTTTGCTGCATCCATCACCTTCACTACCGTACCGCTATAGGCGTGTTCATCCGCTTGAATAACCAAGGAAGCATCGGGTTTATCGAGCATTAGGTGCTCTAGCGTTGCTTCAACCCGCTCAACATCAACCATTCGTTTATCGATATAGATATCATTTGCAGAGGTTATCGCAACGAAAATACCTGCTTCTTTTTGACTCACCACATTTGAAGCTGTTGGCCTGTTTACTTCTACACCAGATTCACGAACAAATGAGCTCGTCACGATGAAGAAGATCAACATAATAAATACAATATCAAGCATTGAAGTCAGGTCTACCTGAGCTTCATCTTGTTTATGGTGGCGTCGACCGAGTCTCATCGTTGACTCCTTAAAGATTTTTCCAATTTAATTTCTTTCATTTGGCATACTTTGACTAATCGCGCGTGGAAGAACATGCCAGTAAGTGCAGCAACCATACCTGCCATAGTCGGCAAGGTCGCCAGTGAAATACCCGATGCCATCAGTTTCGGATCGCTACTGCCTTGATTCGCCATTACATCAAATACTGAAATCATGCCTGTCACCGTGCCTAGCAGACCAAGCATTGGGCAGATCGCCACCAGCACTTTAATCACATTGAGATTCTGGTTTAGTAGTGAGTGCGCTTCCGATAACCAACCTTCGCGGATCGAACGTGCATACCAAGAGTGCTGATCACTGCGCTGCTTCCAAGCGTCTACCCACTGGTTACGTTGTTTAGGAAATTGAAACCACAGAAAGACGATGCGCTCAATGATTAGCAACCAGCAAACCAACACCACACCGGATAGCCACCAAAGCACCTGACCACCTTGTTGCATAAAATTTTGCAACGAAGTCATCCAATTACTGGTGGAAATCACCTCAGGAAATAGAGCGAATATCGCTTCCATTACGCCGCATTCTCCAAGCTGTTGTCGCTGATTAACGTCTCTTTCTCCGCTTGCTCAGCAACAAGCGCAATACCTTGTTTCTCTAGAATGTTGCGGATGCTTTCCGCTTGAGAGCTCAAAATATTGTGAGCAAGTAACAATGGCATCGCAGCGATAAGTCCTAAGACCGTTGTCACAAGTGCCATAGAAATACCACCCGCCATCACTTTAGGATCGCCGTTACCGAACTGAGTGATCACTTGGAATGTTTCAATCATCCCGGTTACCGTGCCCAAAAGACCTAGCATTGGCGCAAGCGCTGCCAATAACTTGAGCATAGAGAGACCTTTTTCTAGCCCTGCTTGCTCATCAACCACAGCTTCAAGAAGACGCAGTTCCAATGCTTCAACGGTCTGATTCTTTTCTTTACTATAAACAGCTAGTACACGACCAAGTGGGTTATCCGTTGGCGTTTGAGGCATTTTCAGTTGCTTGCGAATCTTTTGGCGTGCTACCGAAAGGCTAACACCTCTAACCAATGAAATAATTAGACCAATAACAAGCAGGCCCAGAATGACTTTACCAACGACACCACCAGCTTGGAGTCTGTCCATTAAGCTAGGAGTCAAGGCAAGTTGCTCGAGCATAATGCCACGCGAAGGATCAACAATAAGGTTAGTGCGCTCACCAGATAATAAGCCCGTCAAAGACGATGTCGTCGGCCCGTTTTCTGGCTGTTTAATGTAAGCCGTAGCGTCTTGTTTAGCACCGTTCCAATTTAGATAGCCTTGCTCGCCAACTAAACCGAAAGCACCAAGGCGTTGCGCTGTCACATCGTGAGAAAGGCCTTCACCGTCGACAAATTTAACTTGAGTCGGCTGTACCTGACCCGTCGCTTTAATTTGTTCTTCTAACGCTGACCATAAACCTGTTAATTGCGGCATAGAAGGTAGCTTGGTTGCAGCAACAATGTCTTTAATAGTATCAGAATGGGTTTGAGCACCCGCGCCGGTTACTGAATGAGAAAGCTCAGTTTCAAGTTCCTTTGCATGCTGGCGAACTACACCAAACACCTCACCTAGGCTTCCCGTTTCGAGGCGAAGCTTTTCTTCGAGTCTAGCTAGCGTGTCTTCGTTCTGGCTAAACTGGGCAGCAAGTCGATCGTTTTCTTTCTGTAACGTTTCTCTTTGTTGAACCAGTTGCGCTTTTAGTGCTGCCAGTTCACGCTCAGTTTGCTTAAAACCTGATTCACGTTGAATGTTGTGTTGCTTTTGAACCTTCGCGTCAGCTTTAGCCGGAGAAGCTAAATCAGCTGCAACGCTGTTAAACGATAGAGCGGTAAATGCAATTAAAGAGGCAATCAGTGTGCGTTTCATTATTTTGCCTCCGCCACTTTTAAAGAAATAGGAAGAGTAATTAGGCTTGGTGCTGTTTGTTTCGCCGCAATGCTAAACGCTTTATCTAGATCTGATTTAAGCGAAGAATCAATATCTAACCATTGACTGGATTTCTGATCCCAAGACCAAAATTTGCTGCCATTTAAGCTACGTGCAACTAACGAAATACGACCTAAGTAAAGCACATCCGCTTCTCTGCTTTCAGCATTAACGGTGATTTGACCTTGATACAAACCAAGTTTAGTACCGTAATCTAGCTCGATTTGATAAGCCTCTAAGATACGACGATACTTTTCCGCATCACTCACATCCGCTCTGGTCATCATTGACTCAAGCTTAGCGATTCGCTCTTGACGTTGCTCCAACTTGATGGGGACATCATCAGCAACGATCTGTTTTAGACCGTCGACCATTTGATACATCAGCGGAACAATGCCTTGACGTGTAGACTTAATCTCTTCTATCTGGCTATCTAAACTTGCTACCTCTTGCGCTTGGCTTGAAACCAAAGCATTCAGGTGATCGCGATACACTTTTAGATTTTTCACTTCTTCTTCAAGCTGCTCAATTTCAGCTTTTAGGGTCAACGTCTTTTCTGCACTGGCGTCGATACGTTTTTGACTCGAGGCAGAAGCCGCATTGGTTTTACTCTGGATAGATTGAGCGGAGTCAAGGCTATTCGCCAAGGTATTCGATGTTGACGTAGCAAGGATGAGCGCCAAGCTAGTTTTAATTAAATTCATAACGTCTATTATTCACTGATGCGATATACGATTGAGAAACACTCTCATTTTCACTCGCGACATAGTACCGCGATTGGGTAAAATTGCAATTGTCCTTACACTTTATACAAAAATAGGGGAAAGGCTATGCCTCTCCCCTATTAAAACTCAAGTCAGTTTATGACTCTTGTTATTAGTATTTGATTTGTAACGTCGCCATGTAGTTGCGGCCTTCACCAATCACTACGTCTTCTGCGTAGTTGTGCTTTGAAGATGTAGAACCACCGCCACCTAAGTATTCAGTATCGAACACATTTGCAACCGTTAAGCGCGCAATCATATCTAGGTTTTCATCGTACTTGTGAGTGTATGCCACACCCATGTCTACACGGGTGTAACCGTCTTTCTTAAATGTATTCGCGTCATCACCGTAGCGAGAGCCTTCATAAATCACACCTACATTTAGATCGACTTGATTAGTTGCGGCGTAATTTGACCATACACTTGCAGCAAATTCTGGCACATCAACAGGACGGTTACCTGCGTAGTTTTCATGGTTTTCAATTTTTGCATCTAAGTACATCGTAGAGCCCGTAAGAGACAACTTGTCTGTCACAAACCCTTGGGCTGTTAGCTCCACACCACGGTGCACTTGTTTACCGTTTTGCGTCTTCGTCCAGTTTCCAGATGCAGCATCTTCAACATCCATACTGATATTATCTTTGGTAATGTCGAACACAGCACCCGATACGAACAAACGACTGTCTAATAGCTCCCATTTGGTACCCAATTCATAGGATTTACCCAAAGCAGCATCAAGCAATGCCCCATCATTGGTGTACGTCCTGCTTCCACTTGAAACTGTGCCCTGCGGCTCAAAGCTTTCTGAGTATGAAGCATAAATGCTGCCATTGTCGGCTGGATGGAAAATGATGCCAAGCTTAGGCGATACGTTTTCTTCGGCAACACCGTTAGCTACCTTACGGTCAAAACGTAACCCAGCAAGTACCTGCCATTGCTCGCTAAGCGTTACCATATCTTGAGCATAGAATCCCCAAGTATCGTAGCTCGAGTGGCTAATTTTAGGGTCACCACTGCTGAATGTTGGTACGCCAACAGACTCACCAGGAGCAACATTTTGGCTGTTGAAGCTTCTTTGATAGCGATCGTAACTGTATCCTAGCCAATTAGAGCCAAACAACAGTTGGTGATTCATGCCAGCTAACTCTAGATTACCTACAAAATCTACATATGCAGTTCTAAAGCGCCACTTATCATGACGGTTGCTACCACCATGCTTTACCGTACCGTTAGAATCTAATGTAGAAAAATCCGGATAGCTTTCAACATCGGTACGTTCAAAATCTTGGTAATTAAAGCCACTCTTTATCGCCCAAGCATCCGTCAGGTTGGCATTAACGTTGAAACCAACGTTTTCTACATCATTTTCAATTTTTGACCACTGCGCATCCCAGATATGTTCTTCACTACCTACACGCTGGCCATCTAATGTATAAAGTGCTCCTGAATCAACACTGCCATTATCGTTGGTCTTATCGTAGTGGAATGAAACCGTCACATCCTCATTGACGTCATAATCTACAAACAGACCCGCAACTAAACGTTCAGTTTGAGGCTTAGAGCCATCACCGTAGGTTCTCCACGAGCTATAACTCTCTTTGGAAACAACCGTGCGTGCTCTTAATGTTTGATCATCATTGAGCGAACCGCTTACATCGACCATTGTACGTGAACGGTCATTTGAGCCTACATCTTGGCTAACATTTACTTTAGTGTCGTAAGTTGGCTTTTTTGAGACCATATTGATCAAGCCACCCGGTGCAGAAACACCATAAAGTAGACCTGAAGGTCCTTTAACCACTTCTACGCGTTCTAGTAGTTCAACAGGCTGACGATAATGCGACCAGTGTTGATGTCCGTCACGAAGAAAACCAGATGAGCTTTGTACTTCGAAACCTCTTAGTGAGAAACGCTCACGATTTCGGCCCGTACCACCAGCACTTACACTTGCATCATTCTTTAGTACTTCACCAAGAGTGCTAGCACGTTGCTCGTCAATAAGTTGCTCGTCAAGAACAGTAATCTGTCCTGGAGTTTCCAATTGTGAAGCTTCCATACGCATCGCTGTTGAGTTTGTGTCAGCTTTGTAGCCATAGTCACGGCCTTCAACCACCATGTGTTCGTCAGTTTCAACACTTTCAGCAACCACTGCTGGAGCAGCTAATACAGCACCGATGACGAGTGCTAACTGGCTCTTTGTGAACATATTTTTCTCCGAATATTTCGTGCAGAGCTAACTTGCCCTGTTGAGTTATTTATAACGAAGCGAAATATAAGTGATAACCAATATCATTTGCATTAAATTTACAATCTTTGCATTCGTAAACAATTGTTATCATTCTTAAGCCAAAAAAAAAAAAACGAACACCTATGATGTTCGCTTCTTCAAGAATCAAAAATGTAGAGCTAAATGGGCAGTGTCAACTGAACCCTTAATCCCTTCTCTTTACGGTTTGATGCTCTCACTTCCCCTCCAAGTAGTTTCATTGACTCTTTGACGATCGCAAGGCCTAAGCCATATCCCCCACTCTTTTTATCCCTTGCAGACTCAAGTCGCGTGAATGGTCGGAAGATATCTTCCAATTGAGCTTGCGCTATTCCGGGGCCGTCGTCAGCGACTTCGATACACACTGAATTTTTGGAATAGTTACGTAGCTCGTAAATAGAAATTTCAATCTGTGCATCTTCGCCAGCATACTTGATCGAATTTGAAAGTAAGTTACTGAGGCATCGCATTACCAATCGTTCGTCTGTCATCACGACTGGGGTTGTCGAACCCATCGACAGGCATATGCTCTGCCCTTTCTTGAGTTGCAATCGGCTCTGCTCAATTTGAGTAGATGTTAGACTTTCCAAACAAACGGGATTGGCATCAGCCTCATAGCGGGAGTTCTCTAAGCGACTATACTCTAGAATCTCACCAACCAGAGCGTCCATTTCATCGACTTCCTTTTCTAACCTTTCAACTAACGGAAGCTCATTTTCACTCGCTTTAGAACGCAGTAGATGCAGCGCAAGATTTTGCCTTGCCAAAGGGGTTCTTAACTCATGGGAGACGTCACGAATGAGGCGACGCTGCCTCTCAGCCAATGCGTGAATTTCCTTAGTCATGTCGTCAAAGTCATGAGCCAGATCGTTAAACTCACGCGTGTTCGAGTTCAGCTCTTCAACAACCTTTACTTTAAAATCACCTGAAGCCAGACGTCGACTCGCTTCTCGAAGGCGATCAAGTGGCATCTGCAACTTTCTCGCAAAGATCAGAGAGAATAAAAACAATATAGCGATGACAATAATCACCTTGCTGACCGCAAAGTAAACAATGAATCTATGCGCGGGATGCAATTGACTTGGTAGCTGAACAACCAACGTATTGCCTTTATCCAAGCGAACACCAATTAATGGCTTATTGACTCTGTCGTCAAGCAGCTCATCAATCTCTCTGAGAAACCTCAATTTAAATTCAAAGTGAGGATGCATCTGACGATGAGACAGTGGCTTGTTTTGTGGGTTGAGTACAAACAGATAATACGGCTGTGCGTTCGCCCAATCCGCCAACTCATCCATATCGCCATCTTCGATGAGCACATTCGCTTGGTGCGCTAGGCTCTGGATGTCTTGTTTTACTTCCAGCGGTACTTTAAGCATGGTTTTGACTAAAGCTTGCTCCGCTACAGCCTGAACAACCAATATCGAAATGATCACACCAGACATATAGCTGAACAACTGAAAAACAAGCGAATCTTTTCTCTTCGCAAGGCTTTGGAAACGAGGCGGCCAAATCATTTGGCTACCCTGCACTTTCGACAAAGCTGTAACCTTTGCCTCTTACCGTTTTGATATGCTGTTTTGATAAACCCGCTTCAACAAACTTACGTCTTAGATTGCTGATGTGCATATCAAGGTTACGATCAAACGGGCTTAACTCTTTTTTGAGCACTTCGATTTGTAACTCCGCTTTCGAAACCACAATGCTTTCGCGGCTGATCAAATAATTGAGCAAGTCGGCTTCAGTACTTGTCAGTGGCAGGTTAGACACTTTTGAAGCGGGCCCAGAAACATCAATGCTTTGACTTTGCCGCTGCTTTTCTAATCCTACCCGACGGAAGATCGCTTTAATGCGAGTGAGAAGTTCAGGTACTTTGAACGGTTTGCCGATGTACTGATCCGCACCCGACTGATACCCATCCAACATGGATTCTTCATCATTAAGCGCTGTAAGCATAAGAATTGGCGTAGCAAAACGTTGGCATATTTTACGTGCCACCTGCATACCATTAAGTTTGGGCAGCATGACATCGAGTAACACCAAGTCGACCGGTTTTTTCTCGATGTATTTAAGTGCGGTTTCACCACAGTGTACACACTCTACGCTGTACCCTTCTGTGATAAGTACATCTGCAAGTAATCCACACAACTCGATATCATCATCGACAACTAAAATTCGCGACATGAGAACAACAGTACAATTGAAAAGAGTTCGCATTCTAATCTGAACCCTAAAACAACACAATGTCCTGTTGCTAGATAATGTTCTTAAACGTCTTTATACCAATCGGGATAAACAATCAGATATTAATTCTGGTTAGTATCGCTTACGTTTAGTGACACCCAAACGCCAGACTGCTCCCATAAGACTTTTGAACTTGATCTTAGTCGCTCGCCAGTGAGTCGAAGGTGTTCTAGGTGCGGTATCGACTAAATGTTGATAGACCTGTTCGTTCAGCTCGACTTGCCCACCGTGTGCCACCAAAAGCACTTTGGGGTTTAGATTATAAACGCGCTTTAACGACGCTTTGTATTTGTTCGGATGGAAAATGGGAAAGGGTGAAATCAGTCGTTGCTTCACTTCAACCATTAGGTCAGCGACGTAAAGGATGTCGCGTTCAACGTTGTGCAGCGAGAGATCTCTATCCGTATGTCCTGGCGTTTCTAATACTTTCCAGTCTTCAAAATTGGGAATCGCTTCCCCATCTCGAAGCTCTACATCTGCATTAAGCTTTCTCGAATACCATAAATTACGCTTTGGTTTACGCTTTCTATTGGCGACCCAGCGAGCCAAAGCAATATCCGTTAAGTGCATCAAGAAGCCGTCGATACCTGAATACCAATCTTTATCCCTTTTCGCGGAGACGATCGTACACCCTGTTATCTCGCGTAGTTTGTGTGCAGCACCAGCATGGTCTGGATGCATGTGGGTCACCACAACCGTTGTCAAATCAGTGAAAGGCCTTTGAAGTTCATGAGTGATGAACTTTTTAATATAGGAGATATCTGCTCTAGACGCTCCGTCGAGAAGCATTAGCTTGTCTGTATATTCGGCGAGGTAGATTTTTTGAATATACCCATCTAGAGCGTGAATTTTCATGACGCAAACCAGTTAACAAATCATTTACATTTCAATGTAACAAGCTTTACAGCAAATGACAGAGTAAACACTCTAAACTGTGAACTTTGAAGACTTGTACTGAACTAAACGGCAGAAGATCTAATTCAATAGGATTAAAAACCGGTGGCTTTAACACCACCCGCAAGATTAGGTTTATAGCATCGGCAGCCTAATTTTTGTGCATGGCAAGACCCGTTTTATCTGCTACTTGCTTCACGACCTTATTCACTTCAATCGCGATATTTGATAGCTCTTCCATCTCTTGCTGAGTAAATGGATGGATAAGAATCGTCTCCGCGCCGTTTTTCCCTACCACGGTAGGTACGCTGAGCACGACATCTTTCAATCCATACTCTCCATCTAGCAAAGTAGCAACAGGTAGCACTGAGCGCTCATCAATCATAATCGATTGGATAATACGGAAAACACTTGCGGCAATACCGTGGGTGGTATTTTGCTTGCGCTTAAAGATCTCGTAGCCCGCTTGTTTTACCGACTCAAGTAACTCATCGGCACAAATTCGCTCGATATGGTGAGTATCACAATAGAAATCGGCCGGCTGCCCAGCGATGGATATTAAGCTCTTAGGCGTAAAGCAATGACTACCATGCTCCCCTAACACATAACCAAACACGTTCTTAGGATCCAGATTGACACGACTAGCGACAATACTCATAAGGCGCGCCGTATCAATCACACAGCCACTACTGATGACTTTTGAGCGCGGAAAGCTGGTATTGGTGGCAATAAAGTGGGCGACTAAGTCACAAGGGTTACTGACAACAATCAGTGTGGCGTTAGGGGCCACTCGTTCAACTTGTTTTGCAATATCAACACCGATGCGGCTGTTGATTTCTGCCAGATCGATACGAGTTTGACCTTGCTTGATTTGAGCGCCCGCAGTAATAACCACGATGTCGGCACCAATCAGCGTTAAATAATCATCGGTGGGTACTAGATGGGTATTTTTTGAAAACGTCAGTGCTGAGGTGTGCCTGAAGTCAAACACCTCTCCTTCTGCTCGTTGCAAGTCTTTATCAAGCAGCACCAATTCACTAATGCTACCCAGTGTCAGGAGGTAATTACACACCCCAACCCCGACTGAACCTGCTCCAATTACACCGATTTTCATTTAACTTTCCCTGTATTCGTTACCTCTTAACTGTGGATTGTACTAACAATTACATCAATTATTCCAATTTAATTTTATGCTAAAAATAAATAACAGAATTTACGACTACAGATTAGCTAATGATTAGTTTCTTCCTTTAAACAGTCGACCATCAGTTCGGTAGAAGATCAGAGCAAGCAGAATTAAGCTGCATCCAATTAACTTGTTGCGTGATAGCTGTTCTCCATACCAGAGAATACTCAGGATAACTGTCCAGATTGGCTCCAAAAGCATGATGAGCGCAGCGTTGGCAGGGTTACATCCCTTTTGCCCTAATGTTTGCATCACGTATCTAAGACTGGTAGCAAGCAGTGCGCTAAGAGCAAACCAACCCCAAATAGACGCTTTTACACTTTCAGGTATCGTCTCAAATAATGACGAAGCAACCAGTGCTAGAACTCCGGTTACAAACAGTTGAATGCAAGTCAGCATCAAAACAGGCATTTTCTGCGCGAGCTTGCTGTTCACATTGAAGTGAAGCGCAAGAAGGCAGGCATTGGCAAGAAACCACAATTGCCCTGCTGAGCTTTTCCATCCATCTGTTAATGACAGCATTGCTAAGCCAGCGATAGCAATCGGCATCGAGACCCAAAAGGCTCTTTTCGGTCTTTCTTTGTAAAGTACCCATGCAATGATTGGCACAATGATCATCGAAAGGCTGACAATAAATGCCCCTTCACCGAGCGTCTCACTAATTGAAATTGCATAAACCCAAGTCAGTAGCGCTAACGCCAGAATGCTACCTCCTCCTATGGCTTGAAGTAGCAATTGGGTTGTTAAGTCCCTAAAGCGCTTATAGCACAGTGGTAACAAGCAAATAGAAGCCACAACAAAGCGCAACCCAACAAAACCAAATGGGGGAAGACCTTGTATTGCTTCTTTGGAGAAGATCCAGCCTAAACCAGCGAGTGCAGTGGTGAAGAACAGAATCCAGGCAGCTTTACTTTCAGCGTTCAATTTACATCTCTCTAAGGTCTAACGACCTATCTATTTTATTATTAATATCCGACTGATAGTGTCAGATTTAGGCTGTAATGGCTATGAATTATCTATCCAAAATTTCAGCGAAGGAGTAATCTGTTCTCTTTCCATCATTGAGAAGAAAATATGATTATTGTTGGACATCGCGGAGTCGCTGGTCGCTACCCTGAAAATACTAAAGTCAGTATAGAAGCGGCCATTAACCTCGGGCTCGATTGGGTTGAGGTAGACGTGCAGCCCACAAAGGACGACCAACTTGTTATCTGTCACGATCATACAATTAATAGATGCAGTGACGGTTCCGGTCGTATCGATAAACTGACTCTGAAGCAACTGAAAGAATATGATTTTGGTGCTTGGTTTAATGCAGAGTTTGCCAACCAGACGCTTCTCACTCTAGAAGAACTTCTCACTCTGGCTAAAACACACAACTTAAAACTCAACCTTGAGATAAAAGTAGACCGCCATGATGTTCAAAAGGTGTGTGAGTTGCTCAAAGAGCAATTAGCCAAGAGTAATGTTGACCCTTGCGATGTTGTGCTTTCAAGTTTCAGTCATGCAGTTATACGTCAACTTAGCCAATCGCTCCCGCAATATCGACTCGGTGTGTTGTGCAACCGTCTCGACAAGAAAACCAAAGCCCTCCTTAAAGAAGTCGATGCGTTTAGTTGCAACATCAATTACCGATGGGCTAACAAGCAGCAGATTGAACAACTCAAACATGACGGATATCAGGTATGGAGCTACACCGTCAACAATCCGAACTCACTGAAACACCTCCCTAACCTAGACGCGATTTTTAGCGACTTCCCCGAGCGATTCTTATAACTCCACTGACGATCTGACATACAGTGTTATCCAGTACTACTGGATAACACTGTATAAGCCATAGTGACCTGCATCACTATTTATGAATTATTTGTCAAATCTCTCTCGCACCCAACAGCTCTATATTAATCTTATATATCAACATCTTAAGCAAAATACTGAACTCACACCGTTCTAATTCTGTTTAAATGCTGCACAAAAATGCTTGCCAACACAGCCAATAAAAACTACTGTATAACCATACAGCATGTACAAAGGAACAGTAATTATGATTCAGGCACATACTCAAACTCACACGTTCTCTAAATACAATGTTTTGGCTCAACCTACAGCGCCAATGAACATCGATAACGATACGTTAAGTCGCCTAGCTGGTCTTTCTGGCCAGAAACAATGGATCTTATTTACTGCTGAATGTCCTCGCCCTGACTATGAGCAGTTCGCGTCCTTTAGTGTGAGCTGTAAGAAAATTATCCAGATGAAAGCTTCTCAAAAACAGTCTGAGTTTGAAATTGTTAAGAAAGCGATTGAATCAGGTAATGCGAGTGCTGTTGTTGCATCAAACAATATTCCTATGGTTGAGCAAAGCTTGCTTCGCAACCATGCTACCCAATTCCAGTGTGAAGTCTTTTTCGTTGAGGGCAGAGTTAACAAGTATCACTAACAAGCTCAACAAATTCACTGTCTTTTTGCCCTACCTTGTGTGGGGCTTTTTCTTTTTTGCACCCTATTGAGCTGTTTTTCACCATATAGAGAAAAAACAAAGCAAACGTTTGCTTTTTCTCTGGCAGCACAAAATAGTTCTGGTATTATGCGAAGCAAATAAATTATCTGCGTAGATAATTTCACCACCTTGCTAAAGTATAGGAATGTCAAAATGAGTCTCGCTGATCAAGTTCTTGCTGTTAACGATGATCTTCCAATTCGTACCGATAAACCCGTCCACAGCGGAAAAGTTCGCTCTGTTTACTGGCTAACTGAAGAAGACAGCAAGCGTCTTATCCAAGAAAAAGGTTATGACGTTGCCCCTGATGCGCCACTTGCTATCATGGTAATCAGTGACCGTATCTCAGCGTTTGACTGTATCTGGCATGCTGAAGGCGGCTTAAAAGGGGTTCCTGGAAAAGGCGCGGCACTCAATGCGATTTCCAACCACTGGTTTAAGCTGTTTAAAGACAACGGCTTGGCAGACAGCCACATTCTTGATATTCCTCACCCTTTCGTTTGGATCGTTCAAAAAGCGAAACCAATTATGATTGAAGCGATCTGCCGCCAGTACATTACTGGCTCAATGTGGCGCTCTTATGAGAAAGGCGAACGCGAGTTCTGTGGTATTGAGTTACCAGAAGGACTAGAAAAGGATAAAGCGCTACCAGAGCTGCTGATGACACCTTCAACGAAAGGCATTTTAAAAGGTATTCCGGGCGTGCCTGAAGCGGATGACGTCAACATCACTCGCCAAAACATCGTTGATAACTTCGCAGCATTCAACTTCTCTAAAGCGGACGATATTGCTCAATATGAAAAACTGCTACGCGAAGGCTTTGTTGTCATTAGCAACGCATTGGCAGAAATCGAGCAAATCTTTGTCGATACCAAATTTGAGTTTGGCTACGTTCACGACGCGGCAGGTAACGAAAAGCTGATCTACATGGATGAAGTAGGTACGCCAGATTCATCACGCATTTGGGATGAGCGCGAATATGATGCAGGTAATATCGTAGAGAACTCGAAAGAAGGCTTCCGCCAATTCTTGCTTAACCACTTCCCTGACCCAGACATTCTGCTTAACAAAGAACGTATGGATGAGCGTGAAGCATTAGCACGTGACAATGCACTACCTCTAGAAGCCCTGATGGATATTTCTAAGACTTACCTCGGCATCGCTGAGAAAATCACAGGCGCTGAAATCCACCTGAGCGAAAACCCGAAACAAGAGATCATCGATATCCTTAGCCGTGATTACGGTTTGGTTGACTAGCTCCAAACGTAAACTAATAGATGCCCTAACCACTGGTTAGGGCATTATTGAGTTAGGAGGCCTAATTGTTTCTACCGCCTTTGTTGCTGTTGCCTCCACCACTATTGCCGCCTCCGCTATTACCACGATTTCCGCCACCTTTATTGCTATTGCCGCTATTTCCTCTGCTTTCGCTGCGGTTACTGTTTCCCTGACTTCTAGAACTCGATGAGCTACTTGTCACATTGTTCGATTGTCGATTCGTTTTAAGTTCCCCTGTGCCATTACCCGGATTCGAGTACTTAGCATGAGCATTAAGCTCCTCTTGAGTGACAAAACCATCGCGATCTTTATCGAACGAAGCAAACGCACTGAGTCCGTCTCCTTCTTGCTCAGACTCATCGCCTTCTTCTTCGTCACCGTCATCATCACCCTGACGGAACTGATTAAACTCTTCTTGCGATACCAATCCGTCACCATCGGTGTCAATGTCTTCAACACTTGGTGGCGTTTTGGTTCTGTTGCTGCCCGTCTCTTCACCTTCTTCTTCTTCCGCGTAAGCATTAGAAAATGCCAGTGCTAACAAGACAGCAGTCAATAGCAATTTCTTCATAGTTCACTCCTGATATATCCCTCAATTAAAGTCTAGCGGATATCGCGGTGATCGCTTATGTGAGTGACAGGCTATGAATTATTGCGGCGAAGCGGTATAAGTAGCATTCTCAATTTAAGTCCCTTTGAATTATGGATTACCTAGCCCTTTCTCGAATCAGCCTTAAACACCTTACCGTGTTACATGTCCTTCTTAGTACTCATAGTGTGACCAATGCCGCTAAGGTTCTATGCGTTACCCCGTCGAGTGTGAGTAAGACTCTCAACCAGCTGCGTGATCAACTTAAAGATGAGCTATTTTACCGTGAGGGAGGCCAGTTAATTCCAACGCCATTTGCGCTCAGTATTGGATCTGAAGTTCATAAAATATTGTCGAGCATGAATGGTATTTTGCACCAAGGTGCTTTCAAACCAGCGGAATTTGAAGGGACGATTTCTCTCTCTATGCGCGAAAGTACCTTTGAACTGTTCGCGTCAAAAATCGCGCTTATCATAAACCACCTCGCCAACGCGAGAGCCGTCAATGTTTATGCGAAAGAGCAGTTAAGTTTCGATGCCTTGGTACGCGGACAGGTCGATTTTATGATCTTACCGCATGATATTAGCCAACCGCCGACGCGTAGCCGAGAGCTAATGTGGAAGCAGATTCATTCAGATGAGATGGTTTGCTTGATGTCAGAGCAGCACCCACTCGCAAAGAGAGAGTTGGATATACACGGATACCTCTCGTATCAACATATCGGTATTTTGGACAAGGACCTCGCTGAGCCCTACTTCGAGCAAAACCTGACACAAAAATACGGTGCTCGTAAAGTGGCAATGTCCGTTGCAGATTTTGGCGCTGCCGCGATCATGTGCCGCCATTCACAGCACTTGCTGACCTGCTCTAAAATGTGGGCTGAAAATGCAGCGCAAGCGAAAGGCTTAGTTTCTAAACCTCTTCCATTCGAGTATGGTGAGGTCGCCTATAGCTTAGTGTGGAACCAAGCAAGCTTAAACAACCCTGCACTACACTGGCTCCATCAGCAATTAACTACTTCTGACTAAGTATAAATAGCGGGGGTAAGTATCGGTTGGACAATTTTATCTGCAATAAGCGAGCGAAACCGATTCATCTCATCTTCGCTACATTTCTCCCACTCCAATGCTTGCCCACTCACCCCGTGATGTTGAAACGCATTAAGTCGAATTATCACATCGGCCGGCAGTGAGCGAATCAATTTAACAACCTCATCGATTTCAGTGTCCAGATCGCTTTTACCAGGGATGTGTAACAGCCTTAGCTCATGCAGTTTTTTGGCGCTTGCTAGGTAGCGAATCGAATCTATTACTCTATGATTGTCTCTTCTGGTTAACCACTGATGCATTTCACTTTGCCACGACTTTAAATCGAGCATAACGCCGTCAAGAACAGGTGTGACTCTCTCCCAAGCATGAATAGGTAAATAGCCGTTACTATCAATGAAACAAGTTAGATGTCCTAGGTCTCTGTCTGCTTTGATTGCTCGAAATAGCGCTATGATAAACGGAAGCTGAAGAGTGGCTTCTCCACCCGAAACCGTGATGCCGGAAATAAAGAAGTGTTGGCTACGGATGAGCTCCAAAACTTGAGTGACATTGTAACGCTTAATCTTGGGACTCGATTTGTGACCACAGATATCGATACATTTATCGCAGTGAGTGCAAAGCCCTTCGTCCCACACCACTTTGTTATCAATCATCGCTAACGCTTGTGTAGGACATGAATCAACACAATCGCCACAGTGGCTACAATGATTGATCGTATGTGGGTTATGGCAATTTAAGCAATCGAAGTTACACCCCTGTAGGAAGATGACCAGGCGATTGCCCGGCCCATCAACACAAGAGAAATTAAGAATGCGGCTAACTAACGCTGACTTCTCACTCACTACTGTGCCCTACTACTTGTATACTGGCTCTGTTTCCATGCTTACCACGCGAGGTGAACGGTCTAGTATTCCAGTGTTCTTCGCCGCCTCAGCTCCCAAGAAAGTAGTGTTTTTACGCGAGCCTTCCTCGGCAAACTTGTTGATATCAGAAAGCTTAATCATGTAACCCGTGACACGGACTAAATCATTAGACGCAACGTTCGCTGTAAACTCTCTAAAACCTTGCTTCAATGCCCCCTTGCACAAGTTGAACATCGCCTCAGGGTTGGATTTTACCGTTTCATCTATGGTCAAAATATCACTAATGCCAGAGGTGTAATATTTGTGTTGCTCAGCCGTTGCTTGAACATAAGACACAGGATCAGGTTCGGTGCCATAAGGGATACGAACACCTGGCGTCACATCTTCATCCAAGCTTATCCCACCTTGAGCATGAAGCAGCGCCTTGCCCTCTAAGCCGTATTTCACTGGGCTGCTATCGACAAGGTGAGCGAGCTTTTCAGATATTGCCAGTGCGAGTCGATTTGCCTGATGGCTATGACCGTATTGCTCATCAATACCTTCTTTATCAAGCAAAATATTGACCGCTTCAGCCATACCATAAATGCCATACATGGGCGCAAATCGATTCTCATCAACCAAACCCTCAGTGGTTAAGAAGCCTTTGAAAAAGTTCGACTTCTCGTGCAGGTGACTGCTGCGCGCATCCATGAGCTCAATCATCAATTCACTATAGGATGGCAAGACATAATCTAGAAAATCTGTTCTGTCTTTTGAACGCAATGCGACTTCTTTTAAGTTCAATCGCACTAAGGTATTCGACCCACCAGCAAGAGGCAGAGAATTGTAGCAACTAACAATGCCGAATTTCTTTTCACCATAAGCGGCTGCATGCATTGGATAATTAGCAATATGAGGTTTGCTACATTCACAGATATTGGTCGTCGCTTGTTTGAGTAGTTCGTCTGGGGTGACGTTCGCATCGTACATAAAGGTTAAGTTCGGAGCGATCTGCTTTAGCTCAGCATCGACTCGTAAAATTGTTCGGCAAATAACATTGTCGGTAGGCCCGATATTCACATGCATAAAGGCATCTGGCAGCGTTCTGTCGAGCATGATCCAGAAACGTTTAAGCTTAGTGTAAACCTCGGCTTCACTTAAATTGCCTACATATGGCAGTAACACTTCATCGAGTTGACCTAGATAAACAGGGATGTTTGTGACAGAAGGGACATGGTGATAGATGATCGTCAGTAGATTCAACGCATCATCAAAATCAGTCGCGGGTTCTAGCTCTAGGTAATCAGAGCCTTGCTTAAGGAACTTCGCATAGTCAGGCAAAACATAGCGAGGTTTGAAAGGGGCATGGCCTTCAAACATGTCACAAATTACGCCCTCTTCCATCGCTTTTGAAACACCTTCAGAAACCTTCATATAGGGAAGACTTGCTTCCGCTTCTAGGGCTAAGAATTGGTTTTTCTGCTTTGGAGAGAGCTTAGCATCGGTAACGATATTGGTTACACGTTGCTGAAATGCGTTGTTAACATCAGACATAGTTATTTTCCTTATTATTTATAAGGATTCTAACCAATATCCTCCATGTCCACTATTGAGATTACGTTGATGACTAATGTCCATTTTGGAAATTAACGATCAAGAAAAAGCCCCGAACTTTCGGGGCTTTAAGAGTCATTGGATTACAGTTTAAATCGCTGAATCTCTTGCTCTAGTTCGTGAGATAGCTCAGACAACTGTGCAGCTTGTGCTGCAGCGTCGTGCGCTTCATCTGCAAGTTCATTCGAAACATCACGAATACCAACGGTGTTACGCGTGATTTCAGAAGTGACTGACGCTTGCTCTTCAGCAGCAGAGGCAATTTGAGTCGCCATGTCGCTAATACGCTCTACCGCTGTTTGGATTTGAGTCAGACTAACCGCGGCTGAATCAGCGTCCGCTACACTGGTATCCGCCAATTGGCGACTATCACCCATAATGCCTACAGCTTTACCCGTTGTGCCTTGCAGCGTTTCAATCATCTGCTGGATTTCTTGGGTTGAAGCGTGCGTACGTTGGCTTAGTACACGAACTTCATCAGCAACAACAGCGAAGCCACGACCTTGTTCACCCGCACGCGCTGCTTCAATAGCGGCATTAAGCGCAAGTAAGTTAGTTTGCTCTGCAATATCCTGAATCGTAGAAAGAATAGTACTGATACTATTACCATGAACTTCAAGCTCTTGAATTACTTCTGTCGCGACCTGAACTTCCGTTGCTAAGTTTTGAATCGAGCCTTGAGTCTGAACGACCTGCTCACCACCGTGAACACAAGCTGTTACCGCTTCAGTTGAATTCTGCGCTGTATTATCTGCGTTGCCAGCAATTTCTTGCGTTGCTGCCGCCATTTCATTGATCGCTGTTGCGACCATGTTGATCTCATCTTGCTGCAAACGAATACGCGCACTGCGCTCTTCTGCTTGTTGCGCTGTTTGTTTTGACTGCTCTGACAGCGATGCAGACACAAGACTCAACTTAGAAACCATAGTATGCATATTGCCAACGAACGTATTGAAGTTCGTTGCCAACTGACCAACTTCATCGTCGCTACGTGGTTCAAGACGCTGAGTTAGATCGCCTTCACCTGAAGCAATTTCTTCAAGCGCATTTGAAACACGAACCAAATCTTGGAACAAGAAGCTCACTAACCAAGAAACCACAGCAATAACAATTAATGTAATGACGACTGCGGTAATAATTAGGCTTTGTAGCAGCTCTGTGTGTGCCGCTTCTTCTGTTGCGCGATCCATCTCAATAGCGAAGATCCACTGCGTATCTGGAACCTTAGTAAAGAAATACAGCTTCTCTTGACCATTACGTTCAATCAACTTGATTGAGCCAGCGTTTGCAGCCTCTTCGATGGCACGTAGAGTGAACTCTTTCGAGAGTGTAGTAACAGGCTTAAGAGAAAGAGATTTATCTGGATGGGCTAAGAAGCTGCCATTCTGAGTGTCAATCAACATCGCGTAAGCATTTTTACCCGCATCTAAGTTGATCACATCGTTAATTAGTTGATCAATCAATACATCAGCGCCAACCACACCAACAAACTGACCATTACGGCGAATTGGTTCAGCAATCGTCACTAACAAGGCATTAGTAATAGCATCTTTGTATGCCGTAGTGATGATCTGACGGCCTGCATTATTAGCATCGATATACCAAGGGCGAACACGTGGGTCGTAATCCGCTCGGTTACGCTCTGGGTGCGAACGGTACATACCACCTTCTGGCGTACCTAAAAAGATGTCATCAAAGCCACCTGCTTTTCTCGCTTGTTGTAGGTATGGAACAACGTCGACTTCATTGCTGTAGTCATTAAACGCAGAAGCAATATCTTTACGAATATTGATCCAGTCTTTAATGCCAGCAGAAGCCGTCGTCGCTAGACTTTCTGCTCGCGCATAAACACCATTTTGCGTTTGTTGCTTAAGTTGATCGGCGGAAAGCCAAGTTAACGCACTCGCCATTAGCACCACTGCTAACAGGCTTGCACCTATAAGTTTTTGTTTTAATGATAAGTTCATAATCGATTATTTTGGTTGTGGAACAGACAGAGATTGCGAATTTTATAGTCAATTTCTTCTATATGCACGCAAAATTATCGAGTTATTCAATTATACTAACTAGTTGTAATATAGTTATTTTTCTGACGTCAGAGAGTCGTCACGTCGGCAGCTTTGTTACTCGCCTTTTGAGGCTCTTCTCGTATCTGGGGGTTATCTCTGTAGTAGTTATCGATCAATTCTTTTCCATATATCACTTCAGTTTGCATATGAAACGCCAGCATTGTTGTAGCAATAAGTGCAGAGATAATATTAAACCATTTGGTCACTTTCTTTCGGCGGACTGGAGAATAGATAGCAATGTTCACTGCCACCAGTGCAAACGGATATATCAGTATTATTGCGATTAAAACAGCGAGATAGTTGGAAATCGCCATAGGCGTGTCGTAACCCATAAACACCTCCGAGTTAGGTTTCAATACAATCTAACCTTGAAACATGTCTTAAGTCTCGGACTGCTATTGGCTCTGAGCGCTTTGATGCTCAGCACTTGAAGTCACTCGAAGAAATGAAAGTAGTGAATGATTAGCACAAAAAAATGCCAGACACTAGGTCTGGCATTTTGATGTTCAATTAGCTGAATTACTCTTCAGTATCATCGCTTGCTGCTGGCGTCTCGTTAGAGTCAGTAGTTTCTTGTGCTACCTCACCATCAACGCCTTCTTCGCCTTCGACGAGTTCCGCTTCTTCTACTTCATCGATACGTTGTAGACCAACAACGTTTTCATCTTCAGCAGTACGGATTAGTGTAACACCTTGCGTATTACGACCTACTTGGCTTACTTCAGCAACACGTGTACGAACTAGAGTACCAGCGTCGGTGATCATCATCATCTCGTCGCCTTCTTCTACTTGTACTGCGCCAACTACAGGGCCATTTCGCTCAGACACTTTAATAGACACAACGCCTTGAGTAGCACGACCTTTCGTTGGGTATTCTGCAAGCTCAGTACGCTTACCGTAACCATTTTGCGTCACTGTTAGGATGTCACCTTCATTTGAAGGAACAATCAGTGATACTACTTGGTCATCATCTGCAAGCTTCATACCGCGAACACCTGCTGCGGTACGGCCCATTGCACGTACTTTGTCTTCTGCAAAGCGAACGACTTTACCCGCTTTCGAGAACAGCATGATATCGCTTTCACCGTTTGTGATATCAACACCGATTAGAGAGTCTTCATCACGTAGGTTTACAGCAATTAGACCGTTCGCACGAACATTTGCAAACTGATCTAGAGATGTCTTCTTAACGGTACCGTCACCTGTTGCCATGAAGATGAATTTCTCTGGTGAGAATTCATCAACAGGTAGAATCGCAGTGATACGCTCACCTTCTTCTAGTGGAAGAATGTTAACAATTGGCTTACCGCGAGCGGTACGACTTGCTTGAGGTAGTTGGTAAACTTTCAGACGGTAAGTCTTACCACGAGTAGAGAAACACAAGATGTTGTCGTGGGTATTCGCCACTAGAAGACGTTCAATATAGTCTTCATCTTTCATCTTAGTTGCGCTCTTACCTTTACCACCACGACGCTGAGCTTCGTAGTCGCTTAAGATTTGGTACTTAACGTAACCTTCGTGAGATAGCGTAACAACAACATCTTCACGAGCAATCAGCTCTTCCATGTCGATGTCGTGGCTTGCCGCTGTAATCTCAGTACGACGTGCATCACCGAAGCCATCACGTACCGCTTCTAGTTCTTCACGAATCACTTCCATCAAACGCTCAGTGCTTGCAAGAATGTGCATTAGCTCAGCGATCTCATCTAGAAGTGCTTTGTACTCATCTAGAATCTTCTCGTGCTCTAGACCCGTTAGGCGGTGTAGGCGAAGCTCTAGAATAGCTTGTGCTTGAGTTTCAGTCAGGAAGTACTGACCGTCACGGATGCCGTATTGATCTTCTAACCACTCTGGACGTGCAGCATCAGTACCGGCACGTTCAAGCATTGACGCTACGTTACCAAGATCCCAACCACGCGAAACCAAGCCCACTTTTGCATCAGCTGGTGTTGGTGCGTTCTTGATCAGTTCTATAACTTCATCAATGTTTGCCAGTGCAAGAGAGAGTGCTTCAAGGATATGTGCACGCTCACGCGCTTTACGCAATTCGAAGATAGTACGGCGAGTCACCACTTCACGGCGGTGATCAACAAAGCACTTCAACATATCTTTCAAGTTGAATAGCTGTGGTTGACCATTGTTCAGTGCCACCATGTTGATGCCGAATGTGGTTTGAAGCTGAGTTTGTGCGTAAAGGTTGTTTAGAACCACTTCGCCAACTGCGTCACGCTTACATTCGATAACAATACGCATACCGTCTTTGTCAGACTCATCGCGTAGCGCACTGATACCTTCAACTTTCTTATCTTTAACTAGCTCAGCGATCTTTTCGATCAAGCGTGCTTTGTTAACCTGATAAGGAATTTCGGTAACAATAATGGTTTCTTTACCATTCTTGTCTGTTTCGATATCCGCTTTCGAGCGCATGTAAATCTTGCCGCGGCCCGTCTTATAAGCATCGACGATACCTTTACGGCCACTGATTAGCGCTGCTGTTGGGAAGTCTGGACCAGGAATGTAGTCCATTAGCTCATCAATAGTGATCGCTTCATTATTGATGTACGCAAGACAGCCATCAATTACCTCTGTCAGGTTGTGCGGAGGAATGTTGGTTGCCATACCTACTGCGATACCAGAAGCACCGTTTACCAATAGGTTAGGAATTTTTGTAGGTAGAACAGCAGGGATCTGCTCAGTGCCATCGTAGTTAGGCACGTAGTCTACTGTTTCTTTATCTAGGTCAGCCAAAAGTTCGTGGGCAATTTTTGCCATGCGAACTTCGGTGTAACGCATTGCTGCCGCTGAGTCACCATCGATCGAACCGAAGTTACCTTGACCGTCGACCAGCATGTAACGAAGTGAGAACGGCTGAGCCATACGTACGATTGTATCGTACACAGCGCTATCACCGTGTGGGTGATATTTACCGATTACGTCGCCAACAACACGGGCAGATTTTTTATATGGTTTGTTCCAATCATTACCTAGTACATTCATCGCGAACAAAACGCGGCGGTGTACAGGCTTTAGGCCATCACGCACATCTGGAAGAGCACGACCCACGATTACTGACATCGCGTAGTCTAGGTATGAACCTCGAAGCTCATCTTCAATGTTTACGGGCGTGATCTCTTTCGCTAGATCGCTCATAGAGCCATTATCCCTCTATTTATAGATCGTATGTACAATACGCTTAAGGTGCAAAAATATAACATACATTTCAGTGGTTCGGCATTACTTTCCCTCTCCTTTTATCAGGTTGTGAGCTTGGTTGTGAATCAAACGCTGAGAATTTGCACACTCATCTGATATCTTGCTGATAAATGGTTATATTTTATCCACCCGTAGAGAAAAGTGATCCCGTCTATGGAGTGTGTGTGGTTAACAGGTATAATGCCTGTCATTCAAGGAAGCGGTTAAATTAATAGAGTTGTTATGACCCAATCACAAAACGTCGATCCAAACGAAATTAAGAAGTTTGAGGATATGGCCTCACGCTGGTGGGATTTAGAAGGTGAATTTAAGCCTTTGCATCAGATCAATCCTTTACGCCTCAACTATGTTTTGGACAATTGTGATGGCTTGTTTGGCAAAGAAGTCTTAGACGTCGGCTGTGGCGGCGGAATTCTAGCGGAAAGCATGGCCAAAGAAGGCGCGGTTGTTACTGGTCTTGATATGGGTAAAGAGCCATTAGAAGTAGCCAGGCTACACGCTTTAGAAACTGGCACTAAGCTTACCTACATCCAGAGCACAATTGAAGATCATGCTGCGGAAAACCAAGGCAAGTATGATGTTGTGACCTGTATGGAGATGCTTGAGCACGTCCCTGACCCACAATCAGTGATTCGTTCATGTGCGGCCTTGGTGAAACCAGGTGGCCATGTGTTCTTTTCAACACTTAACCGCAACCTTAAGTCTTATCTATTTGCGATTGTTGGCGCAGAAAAGCTATTGAAGATTGTCCCTGAAGGCACTCATGATCATGATAAGTTCATCCGCCCTGCTGAGATGATTAAAATGATTGATCAAACTGACTTAACTGAAACCGGGATTACTGGCCTGCACTACAACCCTCTTACAGACACCTACAAGCTCGGTCAAAATGTTGATGTAAATTACATCGTTCATACTCAGAAATTTTAACATTTGTCACATACTAGATGTAGTGGTCAAGATTAAGGCGATAGCACATGCTCATCGCCTTTTTTAGTGCCAATTGAAGCAATTTTTGTCGGTTTGATTCCAAAATAATCAAAGCAAAAATCGAAGACAACTTTGACCAAAGATCAAGGAATTTTTTTTTGTTTGTGGTTACTTCTAAACCGATCTAAAAACGGTAATTAATTACAATCTTACCCGCTCTAACTTCATCGGTTAGTAGTCACTTACTGTTTTTTTTAATTTTGTTAGTTATCCACAAGTCATCCAAGATCTGTAACTTGAAAAGCCATGGGGATAGCACTATCTTGTAACTCGCACCTTGGTGCACCCCTATATGTTGTGTTTGTACTACAATATATAGATAGACTTTGATCACAAAGCCGGAACGATTTTTACAAGAATTACACAAAAATACGGCTTTTATCAGTTTTGTTAGGGAAATGAAGCAGAATGAACCAACAACTTACCGTTACTAAGCGTGACGGACGCAAAGAAAGTATTGATCTCGAAAAGATCCATCGCGTTATCACCTGGGCTGCCGAAGGTCTAGACAACGTCTCTGTATCTCAAGTAGAACTACGCGCTCACATTCAGTTCTACGACGGTATCACTACATCTGATATCCATGAAACCATCATCAAGTCTGCAGCAGATTTGATTTCTGAAGAGACGCCTGATTACCAATATCTAGCGGCACGTTTGGCTGTATTCCATCTACGTAAAAAAGCGTACGACCAGTATGAGCCGCCAACGCTATACGATCACGTTGCTCGCCTTGTGGACATGGGTAAATACGACCAGCACATTCTGGAAGACTACACCAAAGCAGAACTTGATGAGCTAGATGCCTACATAGATCACAAGCGCGATCTCGATTTTTCTTATGCAGCCGTAAAACAGCTTGAAGGTAAGTACTTTGTTCAAAACCGTGTATCCGGTGAAATCTACGAAAGTGCGCAGTTCCTTTACATCCTAGTTTCTGCTTGTCTATTCGCGAAATACCCGAAAGAGACACGTCTTGATTACATCAAGCGCTTCTACGACGCGACATCGACATTCAAAATTTCTCTACCTACGCCAATCATGTCAGGCGTACGTACTCCTACTCGTCAGTTCAGCTCATGTGTACTTATTGAGTGTGGCGATAGCCTAGATTCAATCAACGCGACTGCAAGCTCTATTGTTCGTTACGTTTCTCAACGTGCTGGTATTGGTATCAATGCCGGTCGTATCCGTGCTCTAGGTTCAGAAATCCGTGGTGGTGAAGCATTCCACACGGGCTGTATCCCTTTCTACAAATACTTCCAAACAGCGGTTAAATGTTGTTCTCAAGGTGGTGTTCGTGGCGGTGCGGCGACTGTGTTCTATCCACTATGGCATGGTGAATCTCAAGCACTGATGGTTCTTAAGAACAACCGTGGTGTTGAAGAGAACCGTGTTCGTCACATGGACTACGGCGTACAGCTAAACCGCTTGATGTATCAACGTCTAGTTGAAGGTGGCAACATTACTCTGTTCTCACCATCAGATGTACCTGGTCTGTACGATGCGTTCTTCGAGAACCAAGACGAGTTCGAACGTCTATACGTTCAGTACGAAAACGATCCATCAATCAAGAAAGAAACCGTTAAAGCTATCGAGATGTTCTCTATCTTGATGCAAGAGCGTGCTTCTACCGGCCGTATCTACATTCAGAACGTTGACCACTGTAACACGCACAGCCCGTTCGACTCAGAAGTTGCACCTGTTCGTCAATCTAACCTATGTTTGGAAATCGCGCTGCCAACTAAGCCGCTAACAAACGTTGAAGATGACTCTGGTGAGATTGCTCTGTGTACACTATCTGCATTCAACCTTGGTGCGATCAAGTCTCTTGATGACTTTGAAGAGCTGTCAGATCTTGTTGTTCGTGCACTAGACGCACTACTGGATTACCAAGACTACCCGCTACCAGCTGCGTACAAGTCAACGATGAACCGCCGTACTCTAGGTGTTGGTGTGATCAACTACGCTTACTACCTAGCGAAGAACGGTGTGAAGTACTCAGATGGCAGCGCAAATGGTCTAACACACCGTACATTCGAAGCGATGCAGTACTACTTGCTGAAGGCTTCAGTCGCACTTGCGAAAGAGCAAGGTAAGTGTCCTTTATTCGAAGAAACAAACTACGCTAAAGGCCTGATGCCAATCGACACTTACAAAAAAGATGTCGACCTAATTTGTGACGAGAAACTGCACTACGATTGGGATGGTCTACGTGAAGAAATCATGACGCACGGCCTGCGTAACTCTACCCTAACCGCGCTAATGCCTTCTGAGACATCTTCTCAGATCTCTAACGCGACAAACGGTATTGAGCCACCACGTGGTTACGTTTCAGTGAAGGCGTCTAAAGACGGTATCCTGAAGCAAGTAGTGCCAGATTTCCTTGAGTACAAAGACAACTACGAACTGCTATGGAACATCGGTTCAAACGATGGTTACCTGCACCTAGTGGGTATCATGCAGAAGTTTGTCGACCAAGCGATTTCAGCAAATACTAACTACGACCCAACGCGTTTTGAAAGTGGCAAAGTGCCAATGAAGAAACTGCTTCAAGATCTGCTGACTGCGTATAAGTTTGGTGTGAAGACACTTTACTACCACAACACACGTGATGGCGCGAGTGACGATCAGAAAGACGCAGTACAACCACAAGACGACGATTGTGCAGGCGGCGGTTGTAAGATTTAAACCATAATCCTGACTAAAGGGTTATCAAGGCTTAACAAATTATTCGCCCCTCAGACATGAGGGGCTTAAAAGGAATTGAGGCACCATGGCTTACAGTACTTTTAACAGAAAAAAAAATGATCAGCTAAAAGAACCAATGTTCTTAGGTCAATCAGTAAACGTTGCTCGTTACGACCAGCAGAAGTTTGAAATCTTCGAAAAGCTCATCGAGAAGCAATTGTCTTTCTTCTGGCGTCCTGAAGAAGTGGACGTTTCAAGCGATCGTATCGACTACAACAAGCTGCCTGAGCATGAAAAGCATATCTTCATCTCAAACCTTAAGTACCAAACACTGCTCGATTCTATCCAAGGTCGCAGTCCAAACGTTGCCCTGCTGCCGTTGGTATCGCTACCAGAAGTAGAAACTTGGATTGAAACTTGGTCTTTCTCTGAGACAATTCACTCACGCTCTTACACGCACATCATCCGTAACATCGTGAATGATCCGGGTCTAGTGTTTGACGACATCGTAGAAAATGAACACATTCTTAAGCGCGCCGAAGACATTTCTCGCTACTACGACGATCTGATTCAAATGACTAATGATTACCATCGTTACGGTGAAGGTACTCATAACATCAACGGCGAAGAAGTGAAGATTACCCTTCACGACCTGAAGAAGAAGCTCTACGTTTGTTTGATGTCAGTGAACGCACTAGAAGCGATTCGTTTCTACGTGAGTTTTGCGTGTTCATTTGCTTTTGCTGAGCGTGAGCTAATGGAAGGTAACGCTAAAATCATCAAGCTTATCGCTCGTGATGAGGCGCTGCACCTAACCGGTACACAGCACATGATTAACCTGCTGCGTAACGGCCAAGACGATTTCTCATTCATGCAAATCGCTGAAGAGTGTAAGCAAGAGTGTTTTGAGCTGTTTAAAGACGCTGCTGAGCAAGAAAAAGAGTGGGCAGAATACCTATTCAAAGATGGGTCAATGATCGGTCTGAACAAAGACATTCTTTGCCAGTACGTTGAATACATTACGAACATTCGTATGCAAGCTGTTGGCCTAGACGCCGCTTACCCTGAAGCAACTTCTAACCCAATTCCTTGGATTAATGCATGGTTGTCTTCAGATAACGTGCAGGTTGCGCCGCAAGAAGCAGAAATTTCATCTTACTTGGTTGGTCAGATCGACAGCGACGTACGTGCAGACGACTTCAAGGATTTCGAACTGTAATGCCTAATATCAAAATCAACGCTATTACATCGGTTCAGTCTCACCCTTCTAATACCATTCTCGAAACTATGGAGAATGCAGGGTTAGAGCCTGAATATAACTGTAGAGATGGGCACTGTGGCGCTTGCCGCTGCAAACTGGTCTCAGGTGAAGTAGAATACGTTGGTTTTGCAATGGCGTACACTCAAGAAAAAGAAATTTTGCCGTGTATTTGTAAAGCGAAGACAGACATTGAAATTGAAGGTGTCAATTATTCGCTTAAAGAAAAACGCGCATAAGTATGCACAAATAGAAAACGGCCAGCAAAACGCTGGCCGTTTTTACATCTGGACACGTACTCCGGATAGAAATTCATCGGCGGTCAGCATAGAAACAGGCTTATCTGCGATCTCCCTTCCATCATCATCAAATAACGAAAGTCGATAGCCTAACCGTTCACCACTTGGTTTGTCTTCTGGCGCTTGCAACCACAAAGAGATAACATCTTGATGCTTTCCATTAAGTGCTTCACCTAGAAAGACTTTTTGGCTCGCCACTTGATACCAAACAAGGATCTTGGACTGATTAAACATGCTAACCTCCCTGAGCAATTAGAATCCTGAATTGTCATTTTAAAGGTTATTTTGCCGAATGCACGTTGCAAATCTAAGACAATTTCCACTTCTATTGAAAATCATCCAGTTAAACGATATTCGAATTTGGCATATAAAAATAATATGAGCGTGAATGAGTAATAAGAAATAGGATCATCCACTTATTACAGAACACTAGACTGAGCCAATTTGACAAAATTGGCTCACTATCCTAGTTGAATAATTATGCTTCTATTGCGCTTCGTGGCACAAACATTTCTTTGTTCCTGCTCAGTGAACTGTACTGGACAAACATAGGTTTCGTGTTGAGGTAACGTCGCAACATATCCGCTGCAACGGTTGTGATCACCAGAGTACGTTCTTCACGCGTATAATTGCGATTGAAGGTTAACGTCTGTCCCCACTCTCCTTCCGGCGCGGCCAAGGCGACTGAAAACGTCTTCTCTGTTACCTTACCCGTTACAATGGCGATGTCCGTAGCACACTTATCTTTCGTTGCTCCAGCAAGTGCAAAAGCGGCTGCAAGTTGGTCATCACTCTCATCACCAACATTAACGCGCTCACCCAACACCCATCCATGACCACAATATTGGGCTGCCACCTCTTTAGACTGCAACCAGTGTGACAACGCGCCACAAGTCGATTGCTCCGCCGTCGCGATAGATTGTTTACGTTCTTGGATCAGGTATGCGACATGATCCTGCATAGATTCATCAACACTCACCACATTACTTTCAATCAGGTTGAAGATGATTTGCAGCAGTTTGACGCGATTATCTAAATCATTCTTAGGACCAAACAACTTAACTTCGATATAAGGAAGGTACGAGCGATACCCTAGTGTGTAACCGTCCGGAAGATGAACTTTGTCGAGCTTATCAGACAAGGCTGACTCAGAAGTGCCAAAGGTATAAAGCTTACTGCATTCCTGCCCTAACACATCACGATGCGTGGCCTTCATATCGGGTAGAATCTGTTGCTCTACCATCAACTTAAACTCACTCGGTACACCCGGCGTGAAGTAGAAATCACACTCATTAAAACGAACTTTGAAGCCGCAAGCTGTCCCAATTGGGTTATCGAGTAGAATGGAATCTTTCGGCAGCATCGCTTGTTTGCGGTTGCTCTTAGGCATAGACAATCCGCGAGAGGTAAAAAACTTCTCTAGCCTCTCTAACCATTCTGGATATAAGACAAGCTCGCTTTCAGCTGCCACTGCCACCGCCTCAGCGCTCAAGTCATCACTTGTTGGGCCTAACCCACCGTTAACAACGACGACGTCACAGTTAAAACTTAGCATCATCAGCTCTTCGACAAGAGCCGACATCTCGTCGCCAACCGTTGAGCGCTTAGTTACACTAAAGCCTTGTTCGAAAAACCTTTGAGATAACCACGCTGCATTCGTATCGACGATGTCTCCGTGGAGGACTTCTTCCCCAGTGCTCAGCATTGCGATTTTCAACATTATTTTATCCTTAGTGGGAAAACGTCACATATTTTATGAGTTTAACTGATATTTATTATGGCATTAGGCCAAAAAACAACTAAGTTTCTTATTTAGGACAATTTCAGATTCCCAATACGCCAACTTTGTTGGATACTTGTGACCCTGATCATTAAAATAATAACGATGGAGTGCTCAGTGTTGAAAAAAAGCATCACCGCTTTAGTTTTGTCAGCTTCTGCCCAGGCCAGTGCCAATGTATATGATTCTAATCAACATATTGAGTTTTCATACACTGTAGATCAAGCTGAATCCGACACGTTTTTCTATCATTCTTATCAATATCAATCGTCAGACCCGTTTTCACTCAGTTTGACAGAAAATGACCTAAAACTCGAAGGTCCGGGGCTACCTAAATATCTCACAGTTTCCGATGGCAAAGATTGGGATTACTTGATGGGGCAAACCTACACGATTTTAGGACTGAGTGTTGCCACGGTCGGCTTGATGACGCTTCTACCAGAATCAATCACAAAATGGGATGAAGAAGATCGTGACCTTAGCGGTCTAGGTTCTAAATGGAAAGACAATGTCACTTCGGGCCCTACATGGGATCGCGATGAACACTTCCTAAACTATGTCATGCATCCTTATTTTGGTGGCGTGTACTACACAGCGGCGCGACACGCAGGCTTTAATGAGTTTGAGTCTTTCTTGTACTCCGCAACAATGTCGACTTTCTTCTGGGAGTACGGTGTTGAAGCCTTCGCAGAAGTACCTTCTTGGCAAGACATCTTTATTACCCCATTCTTTGGTGCAGTGGTTGGTGAGATGATGTTTGAAGCAGAGCAAAACATTGTCGCATCCGGTGGCGAAGTCTTAGGTTCTGAAACCGTAGGTGATGTATCTCTGTTCTTCCTCAATCCCGTCGGTCATATCCACGGCTGGGTAAGCGGAGCTTGGGGTGGCAGCGCAGAATTCCAATACAGTAGTAAGCCTTGGTTCGGCAACCAAGATGCCGCTAAATTCGCTATGGATGCAGGAGCAAGTTACGATAACGTTTTCTATGGTGTAGAAATGAAAGTGAGCTTCTAAACCACATCAAATCTTACTGAAAAAGCGATGTTGTTCATCGCTTTTTTTGTGCTCGCGGTTAAAGATTCGTAGTGGTGACAAGGATTTAGGTTTAAAACTTGACGCAGGTCAAACCCAACCTATCTTTCCATTCTAAACTGAAGTTAGGCATCAGAACTCTTTCAACCTCAATAAGCATTGAAAGCTACATGCCTTACTCAGCGTTTGGAGGCCCAATATGAACAGCACATTTATTGTTAACTTCGTTGGCAAAGCAACCCCTGCAACAATCAAGCAACTTGCCGCTATCACCCACGAAAACGGAGGCAAGTGGCTCATCAGTAAAGTCAATTTTATTGAAGACCAAGTCGCAGCGGTGATTAAAGTTGAACTTCCAAGCGTCAATGAACAACTCGTGAAAGACGCCTTTGCCTCCCATCCAGATTTACTAGTACAGGTTACAGATTCCGATCAACTGGCACACGATGTTGATACTATCTACCAACTCAGACTCGATTCCAATGATCGGGCGGGTATCGTCAACGAGATTACTCACGTACTCGATGGACAAGGTATCAATATTCTTGATATGGATTGCCAAAGAGTCTTCATCGCTGGTGGAGGTGGAGTGAGCTCGAGCTTATTTACGGCAAACTTGTCGATAAGATTGCCTAAGCAGATCAATATCAACGACGTGGCTAATGAACTTGAGTCTTTAAGTGAAGACACAAGGGTCATGGTGGAAAATTAAACCTTGAGTCAAATGAAAAAGAGAGCGACGAATCGCTCTCTTTTTATTTGCTATTTCACAGACCATTGTGACAGTGAGCGCTTGAAGTCAGAATAATCAAACTCATTCAATTTCTGAACCTCTCCCGAGCTTCTCTCACAATAGACTGAAGGCATACGTAATCCGTTGAACCAGTTAAGCTTAACCATAGTGTAACCTGCACTATCCATGATATGCAGTCGCTGACCAATTTCTAGCGGTTTGTCAAAGTTGGCCACACAGAATTGATCCCCGGCAAGGCATGAGCAAGAGCCAATCACATATTCATGTTCGCCGCTATCTGATGCTTCTAGAATAGATGCCGGCTCATCATAGATTAACGTATCTAAGCGATGAGCCTCTGTTGCTGAATCTACAATCGCTGTCTTCTTTACGTTCTCAACAATATCAACCACAGTCACAACAAGATCCGTGGTTTTGGTAATGATAGCTTCACCCGGCTCAAGGTACATTTGTACCGCGTGTTTGTCTGAAAATGCCTTTAGCGCCAAGCCCAGCTTCTCAATATCGTAACCTGGCCATGTAAAGAACACTCCGCCGCCCATGCTTACCCAATCAAGCTTGTTTAAGTAGTCACCAAACTGCTGAGAGATCGAGTCAAGCAAACCAATGAACGCATCAACATCTTTGTTTTCGCAGTTCATATGGAACATCACACCATCTATGTTCTCAAATACTTCGGGGTCAATATGATCCGCTTGTACTCCAAGGCGAGAAAATTGACGCGCCGGATTCGCTAGATCTTGACCCGCATAGCTAACACCTGGATTTAAACGTAAACCAATTGACGCTTTGTCTTCAATGATATGGCGGTAGGCCGCAAGCTGAGACTGCGAGTTAAAGATCATCTTGTCGCAAATGTTAGCCACTTCACGTACGTCATCTTCGCTGTAACCCACACTGTATGCGTGCGTTTCTCCACCAAACGTTTCGTGGCCAAGTTTTACTTCAAAAGGACCAGAGCTTGTGGTGCCATCTAAGTAAGGCTTAATAATGTCAAACACGCCCCACGTAGAGAAACATTTGAGTGCCAATACCAGCTTCACACCAGATATTTCTTTCAGCTGTTTTGCTTTCTCTAGGTTTTCAATCAACTTATCTTCGTTGATCATAAAGTAAGGGGTTTTGAGTTGTTCTTTCTGAAATGTCATCTTATGCACTCAAGCAGAATCTAATGATAAAGAGCCATAGCTGATGGAATTGGTATTGAGTATGTTTATTTTGTCCTGTCTGAACGTAGTGAGTTACAAAATAAACATGGTTAATACCAACATCTAATAGATCGCAATGACCGAAAAAGGGTACACTGCTGTCCCCTTTTGATACCAAACTAAAAATTCAGTCGTTACTTTTTAAGTTCGTGAATTACTGGCAGACCTTGACCCGCTTCAAGCTCTTGAACATGCCAATCAAGACCGATGCTTGGCATTGTTTCTAGGAATGGGTCTGGGTTTAGCTGTTCCATGTTGAACACCCCCTTATCCGCCCACTCACCACGGAAGAACTGTAGCGCTGCTGTGATAGCAGGAACACCCGTAGTGTAAGAGATCGCTTGGTGTTCTACATCTTCGTAGGCCACTTCATGGTCAGCGTTGTTGTAGATAAATACGCTGCGCTCTTTACCATCTTTCTTACCTTGAACCCAAGTACCAATACAGGTTAAGCCAGTGTAACCCGGTGCAAGTGAAGTCGGGTCAGGAAGCAGTGCCTTCAATACGTGCAGAGGTTGAACTACCGTACCATCATGCAGTGTAAGCGGATCTGGGCTAAGCAAACCAATATCACGCATACAGTTAAAGTAGTTTAGGTACTTGTCACCAAAGCCCATCCAAAACTCGATACGTTTTGCAGGGATAAACTCTTTCATCGAACGAACTTCATCATGCGCCATTGAGTAAACTTTGTGTGTACCACAGTTAGGGAAGTCAAACTCAAGCATACGTGAGTGGCAAGGGACTTGTTTCCACTCTTCGTTTTCCCAGTAGAAAGAGTCGCCCTGAATTTCTAACATATTAGTTTCTGGGTCAAAGTTAGTTGCGAACTTTTTACCGTGATCACCAGCGTTGACGTCCATTACGTCAATTGTATCGATCTCATCGAATAGGTGCTTCACCGCGTAAGCAGCAAATACAGAAACTACGCCTGGATCAAAACCTGCGCCTAAGATGCCTGTAATTCCTGCTTCAGCAAACTTCTCGCGGTAACCCCACTGCCAATCATAAGCTTGAGGAACCTGCTGACCTTCAGAACATAGGTCTACCGCCACTGATGTATCTAAGTAGTTCACTTTCGCTTGGTAGCACGCTTCCATGATAGTCATGTTTACCCAAGGAGGACCCGCGTTGATAACCAAATCAGGTTGCACTTCTTTAATTAAAGCAACTAGCGCTTCAACATCATCCGCGTTCACGGCACGAGCTTCTAGTTTCTTCGAGCTGTCTTTAAGGTTGTTTTTCTTCTGGATAGATTCGATGATCTTTTCACATTTACCGATTGTGCGAGACGCAATGGTAATGTCACCAAGAACATCGTTGTTTTGCGCTGCTTTGTGTGCAACAACCCAACCGACACCACCTGCACCAATTTGTAAAATAGCCATAGTATTGCGTTACCTTTATTTCGCTAGCTCTGAAGCTAATGTTTTGATTTTGTTTAATAGAGACTCAAAGTCAGAGATCTTCAAGCAAGGGTTTAGAATAGTAAATTTAAGTGCAGACTTATCATCCACTACAGTCTCTCCAAGCACGGCAATGCCACGAGTAAGAGCTTGCAGTCTTAGAGTCTTATTTAGTTCATCTAAATCGTTGGTTTGTGAGTCACAAACTCTAAACAGCACAGTCGATAGTGAAGGTTGCGCGAGTAGCTCAAACGCTGAATCACTTTCAATCAGATCTGCCACTTGTTGAGTCTGCTCAAGAAGATGATCATACATTTTGCCCAACGTATCTGGACCCACGCTTTGCATCGTCATAAAAACTTTCAATGCATCAAAACGCTTGGTCGTCGCAATCGACTTATCAACTAAATTAGGCAGTTCATCATGTTCGCGGTTGAGGTAATCGGCATGATGGAGAAGGAACTTAAAGTTCGCTTTGTCTTTCAGCAGTACTGCGCCACAACTGATTGTTTGATAGAACAACTTATGGAAGTCGACGCTGACTGAATCTGCACGCTCAATACCCGCTAAACGTGACTTATGGCTGCTTAGAATCAACGCGCCGCCGTAGGCACTGTCAACGTGGAACCACAAGGTATTTTGCTCAGCGATATCAGCAATGGATGTTAAGTCATCAATCGCACCATGATCGGTTGTGCCCGCCGTACCCACTACAGCAAACGGTATTAGGCCCTGCGATTTCAATGCCTCGATTTCCACCTTTAAGGCGTCTACCTTGATGGTTCCATTCGGATTGGCATCGACACAGCAAACTGAGCTTTCACCCAAACCAAGCAGTGATGCGGATTTTTGCACGGTAAAGTGAGATTTCTTCGAACACAGGATACGCAACTTACTCGCGTATTCCGGTAAACCTAGCTTTTGAATCGAATGTGAATCAAGTTTATCGGCAATCCAATCGCGCGCGAGCAGTAGTCCCATCAGGTTACTCTGGGTTCCACCACTGGTGAAGATACCGTCGGCTTGAGTACCCAACTCATACTTATCGCACATCCAGTCAATCACTTTCTGTTCAACGTAAGTGGCTGCGGATGCTTGATCCCAAGAGTCCATTGATTGGTTTAGCGCCGCGATCATTGCCTCAGCGACAATCGAAGGCATCAATGGTGGTGTATGAAGGTGCGCAATGCAATCAGGGTGCTGCACTATGATTGAGTTACTGGCAACCAAATCTGCTGTTTCACCAATCACGTCAATCAACGAAGCGTTTTTATTGTCTAAATCAATAGCATTGATTGCTTGCTCTAACTGCTTAGGCTCTAAGCCAGAGTATGGCGCACCAATTTGCTCAAACACCGCTTTCATTTTCGCTGTCGTATGATTCATGACTTTAGCGAACTCGTCACTGCCGGACTCGCCAGTATGGACGAAATGTTGCTTCCACGCAGCATTACTCTCTTGTGAATCAAGATGGCTACCGCCCGCGACAATAATCGCTTCTTCAATTACGCGCAGAGCAAAGTCAATTTGCTCGAAAGAGATAATCAATGGCGGTAGGAAACGGATCACAGAACCGTCACGTCCACCTTTCTCAACCATCAAGCCCCGCTCTAATGCAGCGCGTTGAATTTTTAAGGTGAGATCACCATCAGCGACAGGCTCACCAAATTTATTCAGTTCACTGCCCGGCTTGCGAATTTCGACACCAAGCATTAAACCCTTACCACGAACTTCTGCGATGCAATTTACTCGTGCTTGAATCGCTTCTAAGCCGTGACGTAAATACTGACCAGCAATATTAGCGTGCTCAACTAGGTTGTCGCGTTGAATAATTTCTAACGCTTTGGCACCAGAAACCATCGCTAGCTGGTTACCACGGAATGTGCCCGTATGCTCGCCCGGCTTCCAAGTGTCATGCTGCTTGTTAATCACTAGCAACGACATTGGCATACCGCCGCCAATGGCTTTCGACAAACACAAAATGTCTGGAACTATACCCGCCTCTTCAAACGCAAAGTTGTAGCCTGATTTACCGACACCACATTGAATTTCATCAAAAATCAGCAAGATTTCATGCTCATCACAAATACGACGCAGTTCTTTAAGCCAGAAAGCCGGAGCTGGAACAACCCCGCCCTCACCTTGTACAGGTTCAACAACGATAGCCGCAGGCTTCATGATACCCGCTTCATCATCGTGTAATAGACGTTCAATGTAGCGAATACTTGCTTTGGCCCCCTCATCACCGCCTAAACCAAATGGGCAGCGCAAGTTATATGGGAATGGCATAAAATGAACGTCGGACATGAGGCCAGTTCTGCGTGCCTTAGTGCCGAGATTACCCATCATACCCATAGTGCCATTGGTCATACCATGGTAAGCACCGCGGAAAGCAAACATGGTGTTTCTGCCTGTGGTTTGTTTAGCAAGCTTAATGGCTGCTTCAACGGCGTCTGCACCTGATGGTCCACAAAACTGAATGACACAATCGTCTGCCAGTTCTTGTGGCAAAAATTCTTTTACGGTTTTAATAAAATGAGTTTTTGCTTGCGTCGCGATATCAAGCGTTTGGTACGGTAAGCCACTGTCTAGCTGAGCTTTTAGCGCTTGATTAATTTCTGGATGGTTATATCCCAACGCAAGAGTACCTGCACCAGCTAGACAATCTAAAAATAACTGACCACGAGTGTCTTCAACAAGCGCCCCGTAGGCCTGTTTAATGGCAATAGGCAAGCGTCGTGGGTAAGAGCGAACCTCAGATTCATGCTGCTCTTGGTCTAGTAGGACCTGATCAGGGGTAAGATCGTAGGTTCCTTCCAAAACTGGAATCTGAGTTGAAAAAGGAGTTGCGATAGCAGTGCTGATCACTGTGTTATCGACTTCAAAGGCTGTGCTCATGATTTAATCCCTTGAAATGTAATTCTTTCCCCTCGTAAGAACAGATTCTAAACTGAGGGTATAGCAAGCCGTAGCGCGAGTTATTTAAAAAGCGCATACGAGAAAACGATCCATCATGGATGGATTACATATCGAGAAATTAGATCAAGGTTCAGTAATGCAACTGTCCTGTAAAACAGGGCATTGTGGAAGAACTAAGCTGATTAATGTAGTTTTGTTATGTGAGTTCAATGTTGGGTTTCCCATTCACATGCCGCTTAACGACATTAGTATCCCGTCTATCGACAAAAGGACTTGCCGATACCTACCCTACGTGATGCTCACTCAGCCCGAATGCCATCACGCGTATCCCCCAGAATGTCCTTATTGAGACTCATCTCCGAGATTGCGGCGAAAATTATCATAAATTGAAATCATCTGGCAATAATTTTTCACGATCAGATGAAAATAATGATCTAACTATCAAAAAAGACCAACCGATTAAGGTTGGTCTTTTAACATTGTGACGATTACGCCGCATCTGTCTTGAGCACTTGAGTCAGCATTTCTAGCTCACTCGTAATGGAGTTATTTTCCACTAAGCCTGCATCTTCAAAGGCACTTGTCACACCTTCCAGAATAATGGTTTGCTCTCGTCCTTCGTCAGTCACTGTCATAACCACATCATCACCATCGACTTCTGCAGTAATAGAGTCAATTAAATCACCAACTAATACATTGTCGTCTTCTTCTAAGATACCCCTTAGATCAATGAGATCACTGCCAAGGTCGAAGTTGTCTACAACATCGGTACCATTATCCAAAGTAGAGTCTAACCAGACAAACACGTTGTCGTTTTCATCACCAAGCATAACCTGGTTACCTAAGTCAGCGTCTAAGTCATCCCCTTCAGCCGCCGATAACACCTCATACTCTGGTGAGTCTGATACATCAATGGTAACCGTTGACTCATTACTAACAGCTAGGTCTGAGTCGACCGCCACATAGTCAAATGTTACATCCTCAGTAATATCTTGGGTGCCTGATAGGTATCTCAACTCCCAGTTGCCTCCTGTTGAGCTTAACTCCATCTGCACTATAGGATTATCTGGTGAGGAGTAGCTGAACTCATATAGGATTTGCTCGTTACCGACATCTCCCTCATCTTTTTGATATTGCTCGACATGGGTTGTGCCATCGGCGAACGTGTAAGTAACTTCCACATAGACGTTACTGTTGGTATTAAATGAACCTCCCATACCGTCTAAACCAAAAGTCACAACGTCAAGTGGGTTGTCACTGAGATCAATGATTAAGGTTTCTTGTTTGTTCATCCCGTTACCATCAGTATCACCAATACCCCAGCCGACGTGCGGTTGATCCCCAGTATACTGTTTAAGTGGTTTATTGTTGTTATCGGTAATTGAGATACCTATTGTATTACCGTTATCCAACGTGATAAGACGCTCAGTATCACTCACCCACTCACCCCAGTTGTAGAACCCATCTTCATCCAGCACTATGTCATCTGGGTCGCCACTATAACCGATTTCAAATGGGTCACCTGGGCCTGGTACATAGGTAAAGTTATCAGGATCAAACAATTTTTCTGGGTCGATTTCATCCCCAATGACATGAAGATCTGCTTCAGTAATCACCCGAGTTTCACCAAAGTCATCGGTGTAGAGTAAGGTGCCATATTGAGGAAGAGAAGTAATCATGACGTTAAGTTCTACGCCATTAAAATCATCGTCTTCATCAGAGATATGGTCCAAGTCTTCGTCATCGGAGTCAAAAATGATAGGCACAAAGATCGCGTCACCGGCATCAACGTTGAAGTCTTCGGAGACGGGAAGCTCATTGACATTAAGTTCGCTAAGTACGACATCGATGTCTGTCGATTTCTGTATGCCAAACCCTTCTACCTCTGTAGCCGTCACCACCAAGGTATGCTCATTAGCAAGCGCTTCAAAGTTGTTGGTAAATGCCAACACCCCTGCTGCTGTTAAACTTATGTTCCCGTTGGTTGGGTTAATCTCAAATAGCGGCTCGTTAGCGTCATTGAAAATATTTGTTTTGATACTGTAGGTGACATCCTCACCGTCTGCATCCGTCGCAGAGACCGTACCAATCACATAGTCTTCTGTATTGTTCTCGAAATAGGAGAACGCATACTGATCGCCGTCGTTTGCATCAAATACTGGTGCGTTATCATCAAGGTTAACCTCATCCAGATTAACCGTGACATCGGTGGTTTTGACTGGACCCAAGCCTTCATCTTCGGTCGCCGTAACTACGATGCTGTGCTCATTTTCTGCTAGCTCGTAGTCGTTAGTGAACGCGGCAACACCAGCCGCCGTTAAGCTGATTTCGCCAGTGACTGAATCAATTTCGAAAAGTGGCTCTTCAGCATCATTAAACACATTGGTTTTAATGCTGTAAGTGACATTTTCCCCATCCGCATCCGAGGCGCTGACGGTGCCAATGACGTAGTCGTCGGTTGAGTTTTCATCATACTCAAAGTTATATTCACCGCCTTCGTCAGTGCCTTCGAATATTGGCGCATTGTCATCAAGGTTAACTTCATCCAGATTAACCGTGACATCGGTGGTTTTGACTGGGCCGAAACCTTCATCTTCCGTCGCGGTAACCACGATGCTATGTTCATTTTCGGCTAACTCGTAGTCGTTAGTGAACGCGGCAACGCCAGCCGTGGTTAAGCTAATTTCACCGGTGACTGAATCGATTTCGAATAATGGCTCTTCAGCATCATTAAACACATTAGTTTTAATGCTGTAAGTGACATTTTCACCGTCCGCATCCGTCGCAGTGACTGTACCAATCACATAATCGTCGGTTGAGTTTTCATCATACTCGAAGTTGTATTCACCGCCTTCATCGGTACCTTCGAAAACAGGTGCGTTATCATCAAGGTTAACTTCATCCAGATTAACCGTGACATCGGTCGTTTTGACTGGACCCAAGCCTTCATCTTCAGTCGCGGTAACCACTATGCTGTGTTCATTTTCGGCTAACTCGTAGTCGTTAGTGAACGCGGCAACGCCAGCCGCGGTTAAGCTAATTTCACCGGTGACTGAATCGATTTCGAATAGTGGCTCTTCAGCATCA
>WJXF01000016.1_pt1 | contig 114910 bp, 95 predicted proteins | sample 9263211 | NCBI WGS metagenome assembly WJXF01 (sample SAMN12697362, study PRJNA563984) | aquatic metagenome | isolation source: water sample from a prawn hatchery tank treated with erythromycin, plated on... | place: Australia | collected 2018-10-17
GCGTTCACGCTACCTAGCTCTACTTCCGTACACTGACAAGCATCAGTAATCGGTTCGTTTTATAAAGAGGAATTAAACAATGCAAGTTATTCTACTTGATAAAATCGGTAAACTAGGTGCTCTAGGCGAAACTGTAAACGTTAAATCTGGCTACGCTCGTAACTTCCTTATCCCTCAAGGTAAAGCAGTTATGGCAACTAAAGCTAACGTTGAAATGTTCGAAGCACGTCGTGCTGAACTAGAAGCTAAAGCTGCTGAGCAACTAGCTGCTGCAGAAGCACGCGCTGAAAAGATCAACGCTCTTGAAGCTGTTGTTCTAGCGTCTAAAGCTGGTGACGAAGGTAAACTATTCGGTTCTATCGGTACTCGCGACATCGCTGATGCAATCACTGCAGCTGGCGTTGAAGTGGTTAAGAGCGAAGTTCGTCTTCCTGAAGGCGCACTACGTAACATCGGTGAGTTCGAGATCAGCGTTCAACTTCACTCTGAAGTTTTCGCGTCAGTTAACCTACAAGTTGTTGCTGCTGAATAATTCAGTATCAAGACGTATTTTAAAAGCACCTCTTAGAGGTGCTTTTTTTATATATGTAGGATAGGAAAGTCAGGGCCTTTAAAGCTAGAAGGCAAATAGTAGATTGACTGAAAACATGCTGTCTGCTTTAAACAGTCCTTCTGGTACTTTATCGTGGTATTGGCGAGAGTAAGCCAGCTTCAGTGCGATCGTTTCTGTAATATTATTGGATACGCTTAAGTCGGTATCTGTTCGGGTGTTACTTCGCCCCGAGACGACAGTCACGGAGGCTGTCACTGAAAGATTTTCTAGCGCTTGCCATTTGGTGTTGAGATTGCCACGAAATATCCCTTCTTGAACCGTATCAGGAAAGATGATGTCGTCATCATCGATTTCATCTTTATTGGGCTCCTGATAGCGAAAACCGGGGCCAAACTCGAACTCCAGTAAGAAGGTTTCTGTGTTGGCAAATTGATAACCCAGACCGCCTGACAAGGTGTAATCTTTAAAGTAAGCGCTGTAACGTGAGTCAACACCATTGAAACTTCCATAAAGATAGGACTTAGGGCCTAACTTATAGTCGCTTTGGGCGCTGTAGCTTGATTGACGTTTATCTTCTTCACCATCTTTGTACAAAAGATAGTACTTCCACTCACCGTTAGTACGGTGGCGGCCTTTGACATACTCAGCACTGAGTCGAGAGTTCAGTGAGCGGGAGTCTGAGTTTCCGCTGTGTGACTGGTAGCCAAACTCAACTTCTGAGCTCCAAGGGGAAGGAAGTTCAATATCCGTTTTGCTATGTCCTTCATCATCGGCATGGGCGAGCATAGAGCTCATAAGACCTGCACTCATTAGCCAAAATTTAGACACTCACTACCTCTATATTGATGAAACGAATGGCGCAATAGTAGATTTAAATTGACTGAATACCGTCAGCAATAGGTTAATTCTACATTAGAACTCTACAAAGTAACGCATTAGTAAAGACAAGCGCTGCATTCTCGTTATAATTAGCGATCTATAGCAAGTTGTTGAGCAAACCCATGGCCGAAGCGAAAGTAGATAATCGAAACAAAAAGTTTAACGATGCACAAGTTGATGCGATAAAAGTTCCTCCCCATTCGTTAGAGGCAGAGCAATCTGTCATCGGTGGTCTACTTCTTGATAATGAACGCTGGGACACCGTTGCAGAACGTGTCGTTGCTAAAGATTTCTATAGTCGTCCGCATCGCCTTATCTTTGAGGGCGTTAAAGCTATCCTTGAAGACAATAAACCGCTCGACCTCATCACTCTGTCTGAGTTTCTCGAACTGCGTGAGCAGCTCGAAGATGTAGGTGGTTTTGCTTATCTTGCTGACTTAGTTAAGAACACACCGAGTGCGGCCAATATCAATGCTTATGCCGAGATTGTTGCTGAGAGAGCTTTGGTTCGCGACCTGATTGGTGTGGCCAACGAAATTGCGGATGCTGGTTATGACCCTCAAGGGCGTGGTTCTGAAGACTTGCTCGATCTTGCTGAAAGTAAAGTTTTTGCCATTGCTGAGTCTAGAACCAACGAGAACGAAGGTCCGCAAAACGTCGATAACATCCTTGAGAAAACCCTCGAACGTATCGAACTACTATACAAAACGCCGCAAGATGGTGTAACGGGTGTTGATACCGGCTTTACTGACCTCAATAAAAAGACCGCCGGTCTACAAGGCTCTGACTTAGTGATTGTTGCCGCGCGTCCATCTATGGGTAAAACCACTTTTGCGATGAACTTGTGTGAAAATGCAGCTATGGTGCAAGAAAAGCCCGTGCTGATTTTCTCGCTAGAGATGCCTGCGGAACAGATCATGATGCGTATGCTGGCATCGCTTTCTCGTGTCGATCAAACCAAGATTCGTACTGGTCAGCTTGATGACGAGGATTGGGCGCGTATTTCTTCTACCATGGGTATTCTAATGGAGAAGAAGAACATGTACATCGATGACAGTTCAGGCCTAACTCCGACGGAAGTACGTTCTCGTGCTCGCCGTATTGCTCGTGACCACGGCGGTTTATCGATGATCATGGTCGACTACCTTCAGTTAATGCGTGTACCTGCGCTGTCCGATAACCGTACCTTGGAAATCGCTGAAATTTCTCGCTCACTTAAAGCGCTAGCAAAAGAATTGAATGTCCCTGTGGTGGCACTTTCTCAGTTGAACCGTTCCCTGGAGCAACGTGCTGACAAACGCCCGGTCAACTCGGACCTTCGTGAATCAGGCTCTATCGAGCAGGATGCCGACTTGATCATGTTTATCTATCGTGACGAGGTATATAACCCCGACAGTTCAATGAAAGGCACGGCAGAAATCATTCTTGGTAAGCAACGTAACGGTCCTATCGGTTCGGTTCGCTTAACCTTCCAAGGTCAATGGTCACGCTTTGATAACTACGCAGGCCCTGCGTTTGATATGGATGACGAATAACGCATGAGCTACATGAAAGCAGCGACGGCGTTTATTAATCTTGAAGCGTTAGAGCACAATCTAAAACAGATTAAACAGAAAGCCCCAAACAGCAAAGTCATGGCGGTGGTTAAAGCCAATAGCTATGGTCATGGCCTGCGTCATATTGCTAAGAACGCTAAAGGCGCTGATGCTTTTGGCGTTGCCCGTATAGAAGAAGCGTTGCAGTTAAGAGCGTGCGGCGTAGTTAAACCCATTTTACTGCTTGAGGGTTTTTACTCTCAAGGAGACCTACCTGTTCTGGTTACCAACAATATTCAAACCGTGGTTCACTGCGAAGAGCAGCTACAAGCGCTCGAACAAGCTGAGCTTGAGACGCCAGTGGTTGTTTGGCTCAAAATTGATAGCGGAATGCATCGCTTGGGTGTCAGACCAGAACAATATGCAGAGTTTGTTACGCGCTTAAAAGCATGCCGAAATGTGGCTAAGCCACTGCGCTATATGAGCCATTTTGGTTGTGCTGATGAGTTAGATAAAGCGACCACCAATGAGCAAACCGAGCTGTTCCTAACTTTGACCGAAGGGTGTGAAGGGGAGCGTTCATTGGCTGCATCAGCTGGACTGCTTGCTTGGCCTGATAGCCAGCTAGACTGGGTTCGCCCTGGGATAATCATGTACGGCGTTTCTCCGTTTAATGATAAAACTGCAGAGCAGATGGGCTATCAACCAGTGATGACACTGAAATCGCATCTCATAGCGGTGCGTGATGTTAAAGCCGGCGAAAGCGTCGGTTATGGCGGAATTTGGACTAGTCAGCGCGATACTAAAGTTGGTGTGATTGCGATTGGCTATGGTGATGGTTACCCAAGAACGGCGCCAAATGGCACGCCCGTGTTGGTCAATGGACGTAAAGTGCCGATTGCAGGCCGAGTCTCAATGGATATGCTTACCGTTGATCTGGGGGCTGATGCACAAGATAAAGTAGGCGATGAAGCGATCCTATGGGGCAAAGACCTCCCTGCAGAAGAGGTAGCTTGCCATATAGGTACTATTGCTTACGAACTGGTGACTAAGCTAACGTCACGTGTTGATATGGAATACTCCAACTAACTATGTACCAAAAAATCACGACAGTGCTGGCCTTAAGTGCCAGCCTTTTTGTCTCAAGCCCAGCATTAAGTGAAGAAAAAGATTCGGCTTTCCTACCGTTTTACTTCAGTACTGAAACTCTAGGTAATACTGTTGGTATTGCAGGGGTTGCAAAGGGGGTAGGGCAACCACAAGCGGCCTTGTTTGGTGCGGCCTTGTACACAGACAAAAAAAGCTATGTAACGTTTCTTTCCGCTTTTAACTACGCACTGACTGATCAGCTACTAGTTAGCTCCCAACTGTATAAAGCGCAATTTAATCAAAATCCCTACTATATAGGTGATCAAGGCAACAACGATTCAGTAGCGAGTGATAAGACGATCACTAATGGCTTAGAGCAGAACTACGAAGTAGAGTTTAAGTACCTATTACCCTGGGGTAATGTTGCACAAAATGGTCTACTTGGTGTCTTTCAGCCTATTCGCGATGTTAGCTTTGCCTCACCACTTGAGTCGGGGGTGAGCTCCATTAGCCTGACTCCTTTTTACTCCTCGCGCCGACTAGACATCAACAATACCACTGAGAAATCGACTGGATTTGAACTGATTTTTGATTGGGACAATCGCGATAGTGTGCGTAACCCAACCAAAGGCTCACACACGGCGCTGACGACGACGGTTGGGGCACAAAGCTGGCAAAGTGAAGACCGCTGGACCAAGGTTGAGTTTCAAAATAGCCAGTACTATGCGTTAGGTCCATTGGGTGACCTATTTGATCAACAAGTCCTCGCATTTGATTTTTACACCGCTGATACCCCCAACTGGAACAATGAACGCCCCCCGGAGCAAGAACAGGTTAGTTTAGGTGGGTTGTATCGATTACGCGGTTATACCAGTGGGCGATTCCATGGGCGCAGTGCTGTGCATTATTCTGCAGAGTATCGAGTGATCCCTGAATGGCAGCCTCTCGATGAGATCCCACTGATCAATTATTATGACTTACCGTGGTGGCAATGGGTATTTTTTGCCGAAGCGGGTCGAGTTGCTGATCAATACGATCTTAAGACGCTGCATAAAGACATGAAATGGAATTTAGGTGGAGCAGTGCGCTTCCAAGTAGAAGGGATCGTTGTACGCGCAGAGTACGCACAAGGCGCTGATGAAGGCACTTTCAGGGTGATGATCAACCAGCCTTTTTAGGGATAACTAATCAAACGGAGCCGATGGCTCCATTTTTTATATGCTTAGTACTGCTCGCCTTGTAAGGTTGCGATAATTGTCCTGCTGCCGCCGTAATCGCGATGCTCTCCCAAATAGACTCCCTGCCATGTCCCGAGTGCCAGTCTGCCCTGACTAATCGGAATCATCACACTACAGCCTAATGTCGAGGCTTTAATATGAGCTGGCATATCATCATCCCCTTCGTAGGTGTGTTTGTAATACGATGCACGCTCTGGAACAGAGTGATTGAAGTGCTTTTCCATATCGTGTCTCACGGTTGGGTCAGCGTTTTCATTGATGGTTAAGCTTGCCGAGGTATGTTGAATAAATAGCTGTAATAAACCGACAGAATACCCAGATATTTGAGGTAATTGTTGTTCAATTTCATCGGTAATTAGATGAAATCCGCGTTGCTTGGCTTGGAGTTGAATGATTTTTTGGGTCCACATATGGATGTCTGCTTACAAATTGAACTTGAGCTATCGTTAAGATTGCCCTAGGTTAGTGATACAATCCTAATCGCTCATATGACGTTTGTTTAGTTTTGAAGCAGGGAACGTGACCTAACTCAATGTGAGTGAGAGTTGCCTACGTCATAATGTGCGCTTGAAAAAAAATTACAAAGTCTTGTTTTGTGGCATTTTGCCCTAACATACCTAATATTATTATTTTGCTTAATCGGGGATTCCACCAGTTTTCGCTAGGCTGTATGGAATAAAACCTACTGTAACATCGGGATAGTAACCATGTTGAAAAATATCAATCCAACGCAAACACAAGCTTGGAACGCGCTAACTGCGCACTTCGAATCTGCACAAGATATGGATCTAAAAGATCTGTTTGCACAAGATGCAGCACGTTTTGATAAATTCTCTACGCGTTTCGGCAATGACATTCTAGTTGATTACTCTAAAAACCTAATCAATGAAGAAACCATGAAGCACCTGTTCGCATTAGCAAATGAGACTGAACTTAAAGCTGCAATCGAAGCGATGTTCAGTGGTGAAGCGATCAACCAAACAGAAGGTCGTGCAGTACTTCATACTGCACTACGTAACCGTAGCAACAAGCCTGTAATGGTTGGTGGCGAAGATGTGATGCCAGCAGTCAATGCAGTGCTCGAAAAAATGAAATCGTTCACTGAGCGTGTTATCGGCGGTGAGTGGAAAGGCTACACAGGCAAAGCGATTACTGACGTTGTGAATATCGGTATCGGTGGTTCTGACCTTGGTCCTTATATGGTGACTGAAGCGCTTGCACCATACACAAACCATCTAAACCTACACTTTGTGTCTAACGTTGATGGCACTCACATCGTAGAGACACTGAAGAAAGTAAACCCAGAAACGACACTATTCTTGGTCGCATCTAAGACGTTTACCACGCAAGAAACCATGACCAACGCACACAGTGCACGTGATTGGTTCCTTGAATCTGCAGGTGATGAAGCGCACGTAGCTAAGCACTTTGCTGCACTATCAACGAATGCTCCAGCAGTTTCTGAGTTTGGTATCGACACTGACAACATGTTTGAGTTCTGGGACTGGGTTGGTGGTCGTTACTCGCTATGGTCAGCGATCGGCCTTTCGATTGCACTAGCCGTTGGTTACGACAACTTTATTGAGCTACTTGATGGCGCTCATGAAATGGATAACCACTTTGCGTCGACTGAGCTAGAAAGTAACATCCCAGTTATCCTTGCTCTAGTTGGTCTATGGTATAACAACTTCCACGGCGCTGAGTCTGAAGCAATCTTGCCATACGATCAGTACATGCACCGTTTTGCTGCTTACTTCCAGCAAGGCAACATGGAATCTAACGGTAAGTATGTGGACCGTGACGGTAACGCAGTGACTTACCAAACTGGCCCAATCATCTGGGGTGAACCAGGTACTAATGGTCAGCACGCGTTCTACCAACTAATTCACCAAGGCACTAAGCTGATCCCATGTGACTTCATTGCTCCTGCTCTAAGCCACAACCCTGCGGGCGATCACCACCAGAAGCTAATGTCTAACTTCTTTGCTCAAACAGAAGCACTAGCATTTGGTAAAGATGAAGCAACAGTGAAAGCTGAATTTGCCAAAGCAGGTAAGAGTGAAGAAGAAGCGGCGACACTAACACCGTTCAAAGTATTTGAAGGTAACCGCCCAACTAACTCGATCCTAGTGAAGCAAATTACTCCGCGTACGCTAGGCAACTTGATTGCGATGTACGAGCACAAGATCTTTGCTCAAGGCGTTATCTGGAATATCTTCAGTTTTGACCAGTGGGGTGTTGAGCTAGGTAAACAGCTAGCTAACCAAATCCTACCTGAGCTTGCTGATGAGTCGGCAATCAGCTCACATGATAGCTCGACTAATGGTCTGATTAACGCATTTAAAGCGTTCAAAGCCTAATAGCCGTCATACTTGAAGCGGCAGCGTTGTTGACTGCGTAAGTTCACCCAAATCGAATAGAGCTCCTATGCTCATTGGGCTGAACTTACTTGTCGCCTAGCTGCCACTCCAATTATTTAGGCTATCCAAATCTTATGAAGCCAACCTTAGGGTTGGCGTTTTTGTTTTGGAAAGCGGGAACGGACTGCGTCCTTCGGGAACTCTACGCTACGAGATCGGGCTGCGCCCGCGAGAATCTAGAACGGGCTCCGCCCTTCGAGATGTGTGCTTTAGTAGTAACGAGAGCAGATGTTAGTGTATGGAATGTTGACAGAAAATGTTCCTAGACAGAGATAATCATCCCGTTTCCCGTTTCCCGTTTCCCGTTTCCCGTTTCCCGTTTCCCGTTTCCCGTTTCCCGTTTCCCGTTTCCCGTTTCTCGCTTTCCCTTACACCGTCGTATCCACACTCGGCTGAGCGTCTGTGCTGGCGGTAAATTTCTGGCTTAATAGGGCAACCATTTGATCGTAATATTGCATGTTGGGCTTGTTGCCAAGCAATTTACAGAGCTCATTGCCAGTTGGGCTGAAACGATAGTAAAGCAAGCGTACACCTTTGCCGTGGGCTTGAAGTGAAAGCTTTTTACCTTGGTAGGTTAACGGAAGTGGAGAATCGAGCTCAATTTCCCCCGATTCTAATTCTGTTCCATGCATTAAACCGAGTTCAAATAACACTAGCAGGCTAGAGTAGGGCAGTTGAAAGTTGCCGACGTTGATATTGCCGGTGATGTTGCGCTTACCGAAACTGAAGATACCACCTTGGGCTCGATAACCGACTAGTAACTTGCGGCTGTTATCACCACCAAAACTACAGGCAAGTGCGGCGGCGCGTTGGAGAATTTGCGCTTCTTTTGGTGTCATGTCTTGCAGGACTTTCAACGCTTTCATTGACGTTGAACCAGGATTGGTCACTTCGCGTTTTAAGACCTGAGCCCATAGGCGCTGCATGGAGTGATTGTGGACTTCTTGCGCCATATCGAAAAAGCGATACAACCAATCTTGGTCAGGATCACCTGCGGTTTCATCTTTACAAGAGATATGAGCAAGCTTAAGAATTTGCTCGAGATTTTTCTGTCTTAGCTCTTTACGCTTGCGTTCACGAACCAAAGCCCGCTCAAGCATGCTTTTTTCAGGTTTTTCACTCTGTAGTAGTGCATCTAAGCCATAGGTTTGAGCAATGTTAAGCACGCGGCTGGCGCTGTCTTTGATGTAACTCGACTTTTTTTCGTGTCGGTTAGATTGTTCCGATTGGTGATCAATGATTACCGGCTTGCTCGTCTCAGACATGCTATTTCCTTAGCCATCAGATGCTTAACGTTAAGTATAAACTGTACCTCGGAACGCGTAAGCCTGCCAGAAAAAGACTGTGAGCCAGTTTATAAAAATATCGCTATCATAAATGATAACAAGTTGTTAAAATTGTTATCGTTAATTTTGAGGGGCTTATGAAGTATTTCAATGAGAATAAACTGAAAAAGCACCTGTCAATTGCCCTACTGTTACTAGTTTACCTAGGTGTATTGAGCTATCTTTCTAGCTATTTGTCCTAAGATTGGCAATTAACAGGCTGCTTATTTTTATTAACAATTAGTAGTCATCGTACTCGGCGATTTCTGTGCCTTGTATGACGTAACCTGTTTGTGCTAATTCATGGCTAACTGTTTCTGTTTTTAGCGTTCCTATTACATAAACGACATCCCAAAGCTGCTGTACTGGCGCGCCTTTAGGGAAGTTAACGTAGATAATTTGGTTTGGTGGCGGTGGTGGCACGTGGATACATGCTCCAAAATATGGCACGAGCAGAAACTCTGTCACCATATTTGCATCCCCTTCAAGAGGGATTACAAAGCCTGGGATCTTTACCTTACTGCCGTTCAGCTCTTGCCTTACACTGCCGACCATAGATTGTTCCATGCTGCCGCCAGAGTGATCGATAGCTGGCATTCCATAAGAATCAAACTGGTTGCGCTCACTTTCTGGGATGAGATCAATCCATTCCAAAGTAAGTGTATCTTCTGCGTGAATACTGAAGCTTGCTAGACCTAAGGTCATCACAGTCATCAGTATCATGAGTAGTCTTTTCATAATTTAAACTCTTATTGTCATACCGTCGCTGAGCGATTGGCGATATGCTCTAAATGCGGGAATAAAGCCGATAATAGTACCTGCCAGTTGCACTGCCGCCAACAACATCCATTCATAGTGAGATAAAGCGCTCATCTGCAGGTTAATGCCATAACTTTGTTGAATTATTGGCCCAGCAACCGTGAGCATGGCGTATAGACCGATAATCCCAACCAGTAAGCCTATAAACGTTAGGACACTCGCTTCCAAAATCAACAGGCTAAATACATGCCTTGGTCTTGCCCCCATAGCGCGTAGGATGGCCATTTCTCGACGACGCTCTTGCAAGCTAGTGAGCAGGCTCGACAACATACCGAGTAAACCTGCGACAACGACAAATATCGATACTGCCATTAACGCTTGTTCAGCCACCGACATCATGCCCCACAATTCATGTAGAGCAACGCCTGGAAGAATCGCGCTGAGCGGTTCTTTGGGATAAGTATTGATTTGTCTCTGCAAGGCGAAAGTTTGTATCTTAGATTTTAAACCAAGCAACATAGCGGTGATCTGCTTTGGTTGGAAGTTCATTGCTTCCAATTGTTCTGCGCTTGGGTTGTTACCTAAGTTTGCGCCTGACTCCCAGCCCACATGAATAGCTTCGATGGCTTCCAATGAAACGTGCACGGTTTTATCGACTGGTGTCCCCGTAGGAGCCAAGATTCCAACCACTCTAAATGGGGTATTGTCATGACGACTAAAGCCCACATCGCTGATGCCATGAGCAATGATCATTTCACTTCCCAATTGGTAATTCAGTGTGCGAGCAACGTCTGAACCGATCACAGCATCGAACAAACCATTAAACTCTTTACCTTGACTAAAAGCTAGGTTTTGCTTCTGGCCATAGCGGTAATGCTCAAAGTAGCTATGGTTGGTTCCCATGACTCGAAAGCCTTTATGGGAGTCGCCCAGTGAAATTGGAATGGCCCACTTTACGGCGCGATGTTGGCTAAATTCCTGATAACTCTTCCAGTCGATGTTGTTGGTCGCGTTACCGATTCTAAATACCGAATAAAGCAACAGATTCACTTGGCCAGAGCGACCACCGACAATCAAATCAGTACCAGAAATCGTATTGGCAAAACTGTCTTTTGCTTGTGTGCGAATACGTTCGACCCCAAGTAATAAAATGACTGAAATCGCCACCGTTAGAATAGTGAGAATGGCGGTGACTTTACGGTTGCGCACACTTTTCCAAGCTAAGGTAAGTGTCGGTGTCATTGGGGGCCTCCTGCTTGGTTTAACTGTTGAAGATCAATGGTGCGATCAAAAAGCGGCTCCAACGTTGGATCATGGCTGACAAATAGCAAGGTGGACTCTGCCTGATTCACTTGATCAAGCAACAGCTCGATAAAGGCGGTACGGTTGTCATAATCGAGTGATGACGTTGGTTCGTCTGCGATGATCACTTTGGGTTTACCGATCAGGGCGCGCGCTGCCGCGACTCTTTGTTGTTGTCCAATACTGAGTTCAACGACAGGTTTATCGAGCAGTTCAGAGGGTAAGCGCAGTTTTTCGAGCAGTTGTTTCGCGCTTGAGAGTAAATCTCCGTCGACTTGCTGACGGCGTAAGGTAGAAAACTGACAAGGTAAGGTGACGTTTTCAATCACGCTTAAATAAGGCAGTAAGTTAAACTGCTGAAAGATATAACCGATATGGTTGGCGCGAAATTTGTCTCGTCGGCTACCTGACATTTGCGTCAGGTTTTCGCCTAATACAGCCACTTGTCCGGAAGTAGCCGTGTTTATCCCTGTTAGTAAGCCAAGCAGCGTTGACTTACCACATCCACTAGGTCCTTTAATGAATAGGTGTTCGCCCTGTTGAATCGTTAGAGAGGGGATCTCTAGTGTGGCAGACTCATTACCTGGCCAAGTAAATTGGACTTGATTGAGTTCAACCACAGGTCGATGGCATTTAGTATCCATTATTTGTTTCCAATCGTGAGAGAGGAGCGGCTCAGCATGGCTAAGCCGCTTTGTCTATTAAAGAGAAATCTTAGTCTCGCCTTTGCCAAGCTCAAGAGCAGCTTGTTTGGTATCAGTTAGCACGTTGATTTTTAATGACTCTGTACTTGGGAACTGTGAGAACCACTGAGTTTCAATGCTGCTTAGTTTCGTCACGTCGCTGCAATCGAAGTGGTATTCAATTGTGAACTCCCCATGGCCGCCGTGCTCATGATCGTGGTCTTCGTGGTGGTCATGGTCTTTATGGTTATCGTGGTCATGATCGTGACCTTCGTGATTATGGCCATCTTCATGCTTGTCTTTATCATGAGCATGTTCATCATGGTGGTCGTGGTCGTGGTCGTGGTCGTGGTCGTGGTCGTGGTCGTCATGATGATCGTGACCTTTGTGATCGTCATGGTCATCACCACCTAGTGTATGGCTAACCGATTGGTGTTCAACTTTACAACCTGCTGCTTTAGCAAGCGTGAAAATGTTAGAAGCTTGCTCCAATTTTGCTACAGCATCTTCAAGCTGATGTTTTTGCTCATCCGTTTTTGGAGCGTGCTCAAAACCAACCACATCGGCGCCTGGAGCAGTGATCTCCATCAGCAGCTCATTGCCATCTTGGGCAATATTAATTTCCACTCGACCGTGCACATGCGCAACGTGTTGACGGTAGCCTTCTTCTGCATGCGCCATTGAGCTAATTGCTAGTGTGATTCCTAGAGCGATTGGAGTTACGTTTTTCATTTTAAGTCCTGATTATAAATTTGAGTAATGTTGTGCTATCCACCTAATGTGAATACGATTTATTGCAAATGATGAATCAATATCAGGACAGTGGCGGTGAACGTGGCAAGTAAGCAAAACTCACTGCCTCATTGTAGTGATATGCCGTAAATGGAGAAAAGTACTCACTGACTGTCGGTGCAGTGATGATAAGGGATGCGGGAGCTGCACCATGTAGTCCGCTGGCAAACAGCTGGCAGTGATGATCTTTGTGGTGTGCTGAAGAGAGATCGTACTGATGATCAATAAACGCAAAGTTGAGCCATAGCACAAGGACGATTGCTAAAAATGCAAGCGCTGAAATGCGTTGGAGAAGAAAGCGATTTTGAAGCACGATGAAAGCACGATACAGAAAGTGGAGTTGTTATACTATAACAACTCCACTTCAAAGGGGGAAGTAAACTAAACTTTGTTTAAAGGTTTTGTTTGACTAGTGTAAGTACTTGTTGAATCTCGCTTTCATCTAGCGCGCCTTCTTTTACAAACAGTACTTTACCTTGTTTATCTTGCACTATGATCGCAGACGACTCTTCAGCCAGTTGCCAAGCGCTGGCTACCGTACCGTCCTCATCGAGTACCATTGAAGACCAAGGGAACTCTTTTTTGCTGTCTTCCGCCGAAGATTTTACAAATGATCCCGTACCCCAAATCGAATCATCTTGGTTAATGATCGATGTGGTCTGGTAGTTTTGCTCCGGGAATTTAGCCGCAGTAATTGCCGCCATTAACGGAGCATTGAGTTCTTTCGAGCTGCTGCGCCCTGCAATAGCTTGAATGACACGAACTTTGCCTTGCATATCGGTCGTCGCCCAAGCTTGGAAAGCGGTTTTATCTCCTTGCAGAACGATTTCACCATGGCTTGCTACCGCCACTTCAGGCACGGCTTGCCCGACAGTGATGTTGTGAGCAAAAGCGAAAGCTGGAGAGCACGCGATTGCCAGAGTAAGAAGGGTTTTATTTTGCATTATGTTATTTCCTTTTGAATGTGCGCAAAAAGTATATACCCAAATTTAAGGTGCGGAGAAAACTCTCTCAGATAACACTGGTCTGACGTCACATTGTTAACAAAATGCTATACATTAAATAAGCATCCGGTATAATACCTACGAGTTCTAAGGAATAGAACCAAGCAATCAGTTCGAATTGCATCACAAAAGGATATTGGAGTCGTTATGCTGCGTGAATTTACTATTTATCGTCCTCGTCAAGTTGCTCGTTTTGTTAAAACTTTGTTTAAAGGACAGTTTGTTATCTCTGGGGTTGGCAAGTTTACTTTCGACAATGGAAAAGTTTTACTGCCAGACGTGAAAGATCCACAAAAGTTAACTACCTATAAAGAGATCAATCAGGCGATTGCTTTATTGCCTGTCTAAATTTTGGTTCTCTTCCAAATTACGAATTATTGAAAAGTCGCCTCATTGGCGGCTTTTGTCGTTTATAGCCGGTATGACATTGCCAACCCTTCCTTCCTCTTACTTGCCGCTTCTTTACTTCAATGAGTAAAACTTTCACGCCAACAGGTTGAATTTGCGACTATATTGTTAATAAGCAACATTGTGCTTATTAACAACAAATGACAATCAAACGTGACTAGTGGCTATGGACCCTCTTTTTATTCTGTTATGTACGCTACTTGTCCTCTTGATGCAGGTTGGTTTTCTGTTTCTAGAGGCAGGCACTGTACGTAAAAAAAACACTGCTAATGTGGCTGCCAAAAACCTTATCGATTTGGCGGTGGTCCTGATCCTTTATTGGCTCGTTGGCTACGGTGTTATGTTTGGTGAATCGATGGACGGTTATCTAGGGACTAGCCATTTTTTACTTGGGCATTTTGAAGGTTTAGATGAGGGAGCATTCTTTGTCTTTCAAATGGTGTTTTGTGCAACTTCGGTGACGATCATTTCTGGGGCAATTGCCGAAAGAGGAAGTTTAAAGGGTTACATTGGCTTATCCATTTTCGTCGCCGCTATTGTTTATCCTGTTATTGGGCATTGGGTGTGGAGTGACAATGGATGGCTTGCACAACGAGGCTTCGTTGATTTTGCTGGTTCGACAGTGGTCCATTCTGTCGGTGGTTGGGCGGCGCTAGCGGCGATCATGATTATTGGACCTAGGCTTAATCGGTTTGTCGAAGGACATAATTTTAACCACAGCAGTTTAGTACAAAGTGTCGCAGGGGTGGTTTTTCTATGGATAGGTTGGCTTGGTTTTAATGCGGGTAGCTCACTGCATTTTGACGCCAACGTGTTCAATATTGTCCTCAATACCATTCTAGCGGGGGCTGCTGGTGGTCTTACGTCAGCAATGTACTCGTTACATAAAGCCAATAGAGTACACATTCCTAACTTCTACAACGGCATCTTATCAGGGTTGGTCTCCATTACCGCAAGCTGTAATTTTGTTGATGGCCTTTCATCGGTGCTTATTGGCTCACTCGGCGCTTTGATTTCACTTTCGGTTGGTCGACTGTTAGTGATGAAAAAGATTGATGATGTGGTTGATGCAGTGCCTGTTCATCTAGCAAGCGGCATCTGGGGCACTATTGCCTTAGCGCTGTTTGTTCCTAAGTCGGTGATTACAGATACCTTGCTGATGAGCGATAGAATGGAGTTACTATGGAGCCAGGTATTTGGTGTCAGTGTCGTGGCGGCTTCTGTATTTCCTCTCTGTTACCTTGTTTTCTCTCTGATAAACAAGGTACTTCCTCTTCGCGTTGGACAAGAAGAGGAGATCGTCGGGCTGAATATTTCATCTCACCAAGCCAGCAGCGACCTCTATGACTTGGTTACTGTGATGCAAAATCAAGAAGAGAGCGGTGATTTCAGCCAACGTGTCGATTATGACCCAACGTCAGAGATTGGCATGATTGCCCGCCAATACAATCGAGTCCTTTCTCGTTTTGAAACTGCTTTGGTCAAAGCAACCCAAAAACACAGTGCATTATTGCAAACTAACCAAAGACTTAAATCGATGGAATCACGAGTACAAAAAAGTGAAAAGCTTTCAAGCCTTGGTCAGATAAGCTCGGGATTAGTACGGGAGATAAACGAACCGATTGGTTATGTGCTGAGTAATATCAAAACACTTAAAGACTACAATAAATTTTTTAAGTTGCTGGTTACTGAATACAAAGCGTTTGCTGCCACCGTTTCTCAACACCCTGTGGTGGCTAATGAAGTGCTGCAACGGATTGATAAAATATGTGAAGAGGAAGATTTAGAGTTTGTCCTCGAAGATAGTGAAGAGCTAATCGATGCCACATCTGAGGGGGCGAGTAAAATAGAGAAGATCCTGTCGAATGTGCGTACATTCTCAGAGTTCGGAGATGAGAAATTTGAGCTTAAAGACATCAATGTTCTGGTTTCTGCTGCGGTGGAAAAAGTCGCTGCCACTTTGCCACTGAGCTGTAAATTGCTTGAATCTTATGAGGCAAAATTACCTATGGTCTCTTGTAGCCCATATCAAATTGAGCAGTTGTGCAGTAACGTTCTCTTGAATTCTATTCAGGCCATCGGTGAAGATCGTGGCGCAATAAAAGTCACCACTAGCAACGAAGGTAATCATGTGGTTGTGTCGATTATCGACAGTGGTGTGGGCATTAAGGAAGAATACCAAATTAAGGTGTTTGAGCCATTTTTCACAACGTTTGGTAGTCAAGGTCATGCAGGGCTAGGACTATCGATTTGTTATGGAATCGCCACCAATCACGGTGGCTCGTTAAGTTTATTGAGTAAACAGGCAAAAGGAACCAAAGTGACCTTGCGCCTACCAATGCCACTTGATGAGTGATAAAGGAGAGGCGTATGGCTGATAAGGGACTGACGAAGCTACTGGTGGTGGATGATGAGGTTCATATTACTAAATCCCTTAGTCGCTTACTGAGAAAAGAGTATCAAGTTATCGCCTTTAACAATCCTCTCGAAGCTTTGGTTTACCTTGGTGAAAATGAAGTTGCGATTATTATGTCTGACATGCGCATGCCTGGGATGGGAGGAGCCCGCTTTCTAAGTGAATCCGTATTGATCCAACCTCATGCGATACGAATTGCGTTCTCTGGTGGGGTCGACTATCGGACCTTAGTCAGTGCAATTAATGAAGGACAAATTCATCATGTTCTTGCTAAGCCTTGGGACACCGATGAGCTCAAAGAGCTGCTGGGCAAAATGGCCACTCAGTACCAGAAGAATATTGGCCTAAAACAGCATGCGCAAAAGTTGGATCATGAAAACCGTACTTTTAGCGAAGAAAATAGTCAGTTGCTGGCCTCATCCACCGAAACTCAGATGCAGTTAGTTGAGCTAAAACAGCAATATGATCAACTTCTATCACGTTATCAGAGCTTTAGCCAAGACTCTCAGAGGGTACTAATGGCAGGAGCTGTGGCTCACTCTTGGTATGAGGAGTGTGATTTGCAACGCGTCGCTTTACATGCCAAGCAATTAGCGCTTTCCATGTGTTTGCCACCTAAGATCGTCAATCTGGTTTATCGTTGTGCTCAACTACATCCGATTGGCTTGCTGTTCTCATCTTTGAGTGAAGTGCCTGCCAATTTCGCTAATCATCATCTAGCACCATGCTGTTTTGGCTCGATAGCTTATGAAGTGTTAAGTGACAGCCCGCACTTAAAAGAGGTGGTTATGGGAATCAAGCATCAAGATGAGAATGTCAATGGGACGGGTTACCCACAGCATCTCACGCAAGCTGATATTCCGCTTATCGCCAAAATTGTTCGTGTAGTGAAGGATTATGACTTTCTAACGGTGACTCATCATCAGCCTAAAAATCGCTGCTCCCCAGCACAAGCTGCTCTTAAACTGCAAGAGTTATCTGATGTTCACTATGACGCTGCAATTGTGAAAGCCTACTTAAAAATGGTTTCGACAAAGCTGCAAAATAATGACAATACGATGGAATATTCTGTTCCGTTGCGCGAACTTAAAGTCGGAGACGAACTTAAACGAGATGTACGTTTGACCAATGGTCAGGTGTTGATCAAGCGGGGCAGCATGCTCAATGATGAGATGCTGCAGCGTTTAATAGGGTTAGAGAAGCAAAATCAACATTATTTTGCCTATGTTGTTTAGCCATGAGAATTATTCTTGGCATGATCAACTAGGTGGAAAACAAACTCCAGTTCCCCCCAAACCACAGTAGCCGTTCGGGTTTTTAGCTAGGTATTGTTGGTGGTAATTTTCAGCGTAGTAGTATTTACCTGCGGGCAAAATCTCTGTGGTGATCTCACTACTGCCGTCACCGAGTAGAGCTTGATAGTCCTGCTTAGATGCTAGCGCTGCTTGGTACTGTTCGTCACTATATACATAGATCGCAGAACGGTATTGGGTACCACGGTCATTGCCTTGTCTCATTCCTTGAGTTGGGTCATGCTTCTCCCAGAAAGTTTGCAATAGCTGTTTTAGGCTGATAATAGTTGGGTCGAAAACGACACGTACAATTTCAGTATGACCAGTCATTCCACTGCACACTTCTTCATAGGTTGGGTTAGGAGTAAAGCCTCCAGCGTATCCCACTGAGGTGCTTATTACACCGTCAAGCTGCCAGAACAGGCGCTCGGCTCCCCAAAAGCAGCCCATTCCAAGGAGAATTTTCTCGCAACCTTCTGCTGGTTCTGCAGTCAAACGGGTTTGATTGACGAAATGAATGTCATCGAGAGCAAGTGGAGTCTCTCGTCCAGGGAGTGCTTGCTGGGCGGTAATCATGGTTTGTTTGTCGAGCATCGTGATTTCCTTGTTAGAGTATTTTTCATATAGACCGCCTAATTCACTGTTTTCGTACAGACTTATTTTTTTAGTGGCGGTATTATTCCCTTACATGATGTAGACAGATAATTAAGCATGATCAGCAAACCTTTACCAGTTCTAATCGCTCTTGTTTCTTTTGCCCCACCGCTATGGGCGCAAAACGTGGAACTGTCGATAGAAGGATTAGAGGGTGAGCTAAATGATAATGTTGAAGCCTATTTATCATCCATTCCTGAAGCCGACTATAAAACAAGCTTACGCTTTCAAGCCCGTCTAGAGAAGAGCATCACAGAAGCGCTCAATGCGTTGGGTTACTACCACCCAGAGATTGACTTCACTGTCGTAGAAGATGAGTCAGAGTTGATCGTCAATGTGACTTCAGGACCCGCGGTTACCTTGCAGCAGGTCGACATTAAAATAGAAGGTGAGGCTAAACATGATCCTCAGTTTACGGCACTTATTGAAAACAGTGGTCTGAAACAGGGTGAGATACTCAATCATAGTTTGTATGACAGTTTGAAATCTTCGATTCGAAATCTGGCTTTGCAAAAAGGTTATTTTGAAGGGGACTTTACTGCCAATCGCTTAGAAGTTGCTCCCGATCTCAATCAAGCTTTTGTTCACCTTCACTATGACAGTGGAATGCGTTATCACTTTGGTGCCAATACGATTACTGGCAGTCAAATAGATCAAGATAGGGTTGAGTCATTATCCCCTTATCAAACAAATGACCCTTATCAAGCAACCAAAGTAGGGGAATATAACCAAAACCTATCCAATACCGATTGGTTTTCATCAGTCTTTGTTGAGCCCGATTTGAGTCAATTAGGCCAAGGGCGAGAGTTGCCGATGAAGGTATCGCTTGCTCCTCAGGCTAGAAACAAACTCGAAACGGGTATTGGCTACGCAACGGATGTTAGGGTTCGAGGCTCACTAAAGTGGAAAAAACCTTGGGTAAACAGTCGTGGACATAGCTTCGACAGCAGTCTCTCAATTTCAAAGCCTGAACAAACGATCACTGCCGGTTATCAAATTCCACTCGAAGACGCGTTGAATGAGTATTATCGCATCCAATACGGGATGAAAAACGTCAACCAGCGTGATACGGAAAGTCTTGAGTCTAACCTGGCCTTAGAAAGGCATTGGGTGCTTGGTAGTGGCTGGCATCGAACGTTTTATGTCCGTTACTTGCTAGAGAACTATACCCAAGGTAAACAAGATGACAATGCTCAGTTTCTATTACCAGGGGTTACTTTTTCGCGTAGCCGTGTCCGTGGGGGGGCAATGCCAACTTGGGGAGACCGCCAAAGTGTGACACTTGAATATGGCGATCCGAATGCTTTATCAGAAACCAGAGTGACTCGATTGATTGGTGCGACGACTTGGATTCGCAGTGCTGGTCAAAACCACCGGGCCATCTTCAAACTGAATGGTGGTGCAAACTTTGTAGAAGATTTCAACAAGCTCTCGCCATCGCTACGCTTTTTTGCTGGTGGTGACAACAATCTTCGTGGGTATGGTTATGAGTCGATTTCCCCTAAAGACTCCAATGACAAATTAACCGGTGCCAAATATATGCTGACCAGTTCAATCGAGTATCAATATCGCGTTTATGGCGATTGGTGGGGCGCCGCTTTCTACGATGTCGGTGATGCATTTAATGAATCACCAGATATCAAGCGAGGCACAGGGGTAGGTGTGCGCTGGGCATCGCCAGTTGGACCTATTCGCCTAGATTTCGCTTGGGGGCTAGACGCTAGTAAAGGCAAAGAATTTAAGCTCCACTTTACTTTAGGACCAGAGCTATGACCCGTGTTGTGATTAAGTGGTCAAAATGGCTTTCACTCACTTTACTCATTTTACTCCTCAGCGTTTTGGTTGCGCTAGGCGGATTACTGTTTACCAATCCTGGCTTGAACCTTGTATTGTGGGGGGCCGAGAAGTTTGTTCCTCAGCTTAAAGTTGAGTCGAGTCAAGGCGCGATTTTTCCTCGATTTACCCTCAGCAATGTTGTATTTAAAGATGACAACTTGCAGGTCGATACTCAGGTAAGGTCACTAACGCTTGCAGTCAATGCGACATGCTTTACTGAGCCGGGTGTTTGTATCGATGAACTTGCGATTGATGGTTTGTCATTCGCTATGCCTGAGTTACCAGAAAGCTCGCCAGCCACTCAAGAGCAAGCTGAGGCGTCATCATCAGCTAAAATTACCTCTCCAATTCCTATCAAGTTAAGTCGATTGGCGCTAAGCGATATTAAGCTGGATATTTTAGGTAATCAGATTACATGGGACTCATTTACCTCTGGGGCGTCATTTCAAGGTAATCGCCTACGTATCAATGCAACCGAACTTAAATCACCTTGGGTTAAGTTAGCGGAAAGTAGCGCTGACAACGAGCAGGCTGCTACGTCAGTGAATCAAGCGTCAACGCCTGCAGAGATTGCCCTGCCTAATATCGTTTTACCGCTGCAAATAGATTTTGTACGCCTCGATATTTACAACTTTAAGCTTGATCAAACAACGCCAGTTATCGTCGACCATTTAGGCTTAGAGGCCAATGCAAAAGACTCTCGAGTGGTGGTTAAAACACTGGAGTTGGATATGCCGCAGGCGACTGCAAAACTCAAAACGGATATTGAGCTGCAAGGTGACTACCCACTCGAATTACAGCTGGATGCAACGGTTAAAGAAGAGATAGCAGCAGGGCAAACCTTGTCCCTCAAAGCGAGTGGCAGTGTGGCGAGATTAGAAGCGTCAGCGCAACTGGCTGGGTTAGCTAAAGCTTCACTTTCCGGCGAGCTGCAGCCACTCAAACCTGAACTACCTTTTGATTTTTCCTTAACTCAAGCTGATCTGCAGTGGCCGTTACAAGGGAAAGGGGACTATTTTGCTTCGATAGATAACCTTGAAGCTCACGGTTCTCTTAATGGTTATAGCCTAAATTTAGATGCAGATTTTAAAGGCTCACAGCTTCCAGATGTATCAATCGTGCTGCAAGGCGAAGGTGATCTCTCCCGAATCAAGTTGAGCCAAGTGGACATTGCTACGCTAGGAGGAGCGATTTCAGGCGATGTGATGGCTGATTGGCAAGCGCCGGTTAATTGGGCGGCAAACCTAACGCTATCTCATATTCAGCCCGGTTTACAATGGCCTGAAGCTGAAGGCAATATCAGTGGGCAAGTGTCAACAACCGGAAGTCTAACAGAGCAAGGTGGATGGCAAGTCGATGTACCGAAGCTTGATATTGATGGTGTACTGCGTGAATACCCTCTGAATATCGTTGGTAGTGTGACTGCGTCGGACATAACAGGCAAAAATGCGCTCAGTGTTAAAACGCCGCAGCTAGTACTTTCTCATGGCCAAAACACTATTAAAGCCAGTGGGGAGCTAGATAAACAGTGGCGCATGGATCTGGCGCTCAATTTGCCTGACTTAAACACAACAGTGCCAGATTTAAACGGGCGTGTTCTCGGTGATGTTGCTCTGCGAGGCGGCATACAAACTCCTGATGTGGGTTTAGACCTTGTCGCTAAAGGTATTGATTGGCAGAAGCAGGCCCAGATTTCTCAGTTAAGTCTGAAGGGTAATGTCACCCCGCTTCCAACGCCAAGTGGTCAATTAGCGCTCAAGGTCAATCAAGCTAAGTATCAAGACAAAGTGATCGAAAACGTGAGCTTGAACTTCGCGGGTTCCCAGCAAGAGCACCAACTTAACCTCGATGTAAACTCAAATATTGTGTCGACGAGCTTAGCCCTGACAGGCTCACTGACTGATAAGCCAGAACTTGTTTGGCAAGGTAAGCTTAAGCGTATGCTGCTTTCTTCAGCGCAAGGGGAATGGCGACTGAGTCAGCCAATGGCACTAGGCTTTGAAATGGCGACGGAGCAGCTTTCTGTCGCGGCCCACTGTTGGTTGCAAGCTGAGTCATCGCTCTGCTTGGAGAAGGATATCAAGGTTGGAAAAAGTGGCGAAGCTGCGCTCGCATTAAGTCAATTTAATTTCGAGCAGATAAAATCTTTTCTTCCCAAGACAACGCAGTTGCAAGGGCAAGCTGACGCTAAACTATGGGCAAAATGGGGTGACAACCAACCTCCTCAGCTAAAGGCTAAAATTGAACTGGCTAAGGGTGAGGTGGTTCAAAAGCTTGAACAACCTCTAGAGTTGGGTTGGGAGAGTGTGACACTGAAGGCGCAACTTGCAGACAATAAGCTTAGCGCAGAGTGGTTACTCGACGTAACTGATAACGGTGATGTTTCTGGCAGCGCCACTATTCCGGATGTGCTAAGTGAAGACAAACAAATCGATGGTCGTTTGAAGCTCACTACGTTTAACGTAGACTTTTTAGCGCCTGTAGTTGGGGATTTCAGTAAGCTTAAATCAAACATTACTACCGATCTCGCATTTAGTGGTCCGGCTATGCAGCCCAAAGTGAATGGCCAGTTTGTTGTCGATGATATTTTGTTGCAGGGGGATATATCTCCTGTTGAAGTCGACTCAGGTCGTTTAACCATTAACTTCACAGGCTATGATGCGACACTGGCTGCGGCTATTCATACTCCTGACGGAAAGCTTGAGCTAGCTGGGGATGCCGATTGGCATAACTTGCAGGATTGGAACACCAACGTACGCGTCTTTGCTGAAGAGCTGCTGGTTAATGTACCACCTATGGTCAAGATTAAAGTTCAACCGGATATGACAATCTCTGCGTCACCAAAGTCTGCTCGAATTGACGGGACTATCGCTTTGCCATGGGGGCGTATTGTGGTTGAAGAGTTACCGCCAAGTGCGATAGGGGTGTCAAAAGATCAGGTCATCCTTAATGATCAGCTTGAGCCAGTTGACGAGCAAAGCTCGGTACCTTTTGCGGTGCAATCCAATATCAATATTAAGATTGGCGATGACTTTAAGCTCTCTGCATTTGGCCTAGAGGGGGAGTTAGTTGGTAATCTCAATGTCGCACAGCGAGACAAAGGACCTTTTGTTACTGGCGAAGTCAATATCATTGATGGCTCATACCGTTCGTTCGGCCAAGACTTGCTAATTGAAGAAGGTAAGGTGCTGATGAATGGCCCAGTGGATCTGCCTTATCTACAAATTACCGCGATTCGTAACCCAGATAACACCAAAGATGATGTGACGGCTGGGGTTAAAGTAACTGGCCCAGTCAGTGAGCCTACAGTGACTATTTTCTCTAACCCAGCGATGGCACAAGCCAATGCGCTTTCCTATCTATTGCGTGGTCAAGACATTGATGGTGAATCAGGTGGTAATGCCATGGCGACAACATTAATTGGTTTAAGCCTAGCGAAAAGTGGTCAGGTTGTCGGTGAAATTGGCGAAGCCTTCGGGGTGCAAGATCTTCAGGTCGATACCGCAGGATCTGGGAGAGAGTCTCAAGTGACGGTGGGCGGATATATTCTACCAGGTCTCAAGGTGCAATATGGGGTCGGTATATTTGAGTCGGTGGGTGAGTTCACCGTGCGTTATCGTTTAATGCAAGATCTCTATGTTGAGGCATTATCTGGTGCGACGAACGCGGTCGACCTTCTGTATCAGTTTGAGTTTAATTAGTTGGTAACACCATTGAAAGGAGTCGATGAAATGCAACAGCTAGTATTTGTGTACGGCACACTACGCCAAGGGCAAAATAACCATCACTTGTTAGCACAATCTGAATGGCTTGGTAATTATGCGACCCCACCAATTTACAGCCTTTATGATCTTGGCGCTTATCCGGCCGTAATAGAAGGGCATAGTGTCCTCTATGGCGAGGTTTATCGCGTTGATGATAAGACGTTGCAGCAGTTAGACCTGTTAGAAGATGTACCAGTTACTTATCGTAGAGAGCAGATAGAAACCCAATTTGGTTTAGCTTGGATCTATTTCTACCAGCAAGGTGATCAATTGGAAACGTTGATTTCCTCCGGTGACTGGTGCCAAAAGGTGTAATACTTTCCTATACCGAGTGGGTGATTTGACTAAGGAGAGAGCGATGAAAGTACAATTTATTCTAGTGGTATTATTGTTGGCAGGATGTGCCACTCAGCCACCCCCACTGAGTAATGTGGAAAGTGATTGGTCAGAGTATGGCAAACAACGTGCCGAGCAAGGTTTTTTGAAACAGTCAGAAGTTAAACTCGCCAAACTAGATCAAGGTGGCGTCTTCAACCAAGAGTTATACCTCGCTTACTCCGATGGCTACGAACAAGGTAGGTTAGAGTACTGCTCACAGAGTGCATATATGTTAGGGGTAGTAGGGAAACCTTATGCTGGAATCTGTGATCGGATTGACCCATTTTTCAAGCAAGATTATATCTCTGGACGTCACTCAACCGCAGGTTCAGCGTTCTAAACCTAAAAGAGTCGCGATTAAGCGACTCTTTTGTTTTTAGCGTTTGAAGATTAGTTTTCTTCGCGATTTAGCTCTAAAAACTCTTCGACTTGCTTAACCATGTTTTTCGAACCTACAAAGAACGGCACGCGTTGGTGTAGCTCTGTCGGCTTAATATCCATAATACGCTGAACACCGTCAGATGCGACCCCACCTGCTTGTTCGATGATATAAGCCATAGGGTTACACTCGTAAAGTAGGCGCAGTTTACCATTTGGGTGGCTTTGCGTACTTGGGTAGAGATAGATACCACCTTTCAATAGGTTACGGTGAAAGTCTGCCACCAAAGAGCCAATGTAACGCGAAGTGTAAGGGCGGTTTTCACTCGGTGCATTTTCCTGGCAGTACTTGATGTACTTCTTAACACCCATAGGGAAACGAATGTAGTTGCCTTCGTTGATCGAGTAGATGCTACCGTCTTCTGGAATCATCATGTTTTCATGCGACAAGCAGAAAGTGCCTAGTGAAGGGTCGTAAGTGAAGCCGTTAACACCATTACCTGTTGTGTACACCAACATGGTTGATGAGCCGTAAATGACATAGCCTGCTGCAACTTGCTTGTGACCAGGTTGAAGAAAATCTTCTTCTGTTGGCGGGGTACCGATTGGTGATACACGGCGATAGATGGAGAAAATTGTACCAACAGAAACGTTAACATCGATATTCGATGACCCATCCAATGGGTCCATTAACACAACGTATTTTGCGTTCTTGTTGAGTTCTTTATTAAACGCTACCGCCTCGTCTTCTTCTTCACTGGCAACACCACACACTTGATCTCGAGCTTCAAGAGCGGCTTTAAATTTGTCGTTGGCGTAGACATCAAGCTTTTGCTGATCTTCGCCCTGAACGTTTGCAGTACCAACTGCACCAGTAATATCACCTAAACCAGCTGCGTTAATTTCACGGTTAACAATCTTTGCAGCAAGGCGAATTGAAGAGAGTAGGGATGATAGATCACCGCTAGCGTGGGGGAAGTCCGCTTGTTTTTCAACAATGAACTCGCCAAGGGTGCGCATTCCAGACATGGTTTTTCCTTTAAAAGTCGCTCATAGATAGGGGGAATGGGATGTCTCGTTCTCTAACGGAGCTTTTATGACTACCCGAGATAAGTGTAAAAGTTAGATCTTTTTATTGGTAATGAACTAACTGTCTTAGATCTCAAATTTTTTAGTAAACTTTCAACAGTTTTCACAGCGATGGGAGATGAGTTAGTGAGCAAAGCGTAATCAGTGAGTCAATTCTCTTTATTAAGGTGGCTAAAGTAGTTCGCTTTTTGCCATATTGTCGCCATAATGAGGACAATATTTTCCGCTTAGAACAAGGCTTTTCTATGCATATTCATATCCTGGGGATCTGTGGCACTTTTATGGGTGGTGCAGCTGTATTAGCACGTCAATTGGGGCATAAAGTCACAGGGTGTGATGCCAATGTTTATCCACCAATGAGTACTCTACTCGAATCTCAAGGTATTGAAATTATAGAAGGCTTTGACCCGTCGCAACTCGAACCAGCACCTGATTTAGTTGTGATTGGTAATGCGATGAGCCGCGGCAATCCATGTGTCGAGTATGTGCTGAATCATAACTTGCGTTACACCTCTGGTCCTCAGTGGCTGCAAGAGTTCTTACTTCATGACCGTTGGGTATTAGCGGTATCTGGTACTCATGGAAAAACCACAACGTCTAGTATGTTGGCGTGGATCTTAGAAGACTGTGGCTATAAGCCGGGTTTCTTGGTTGGTGGTGTTTTGGGTAACTTCGGAATTTCAGCTCGTCTTGGTGAAAGCATGTTTTTTGTTGTTGAAGCCGACGAATATGATAGTGCTTTTTTCGATAAGCGTTCTAAGTTTGTGCACTATCATCCACGCACCTTAGTTATGAACAACCTAGAGTTTGATCATGCCGACATCTTTGACGATCTTGAAGCGATAAAACGTCAGTTTCATCATCTTGTTCGCACAGTGCCGGGCAATGGGCGTGTTTTTGCACCGAAACAAGATAGTTCAATACAAGATGTGCTTGAGCGCGGCTGTTGGAGCGAAACTGAGTTTAGTGGTGAGCAAGGTGACTGGCAGGCGGAGAAAATAAATATTGATGGCTCGCAGTTCAACGTATTGTTCCAAGGCGAGCAAGTAGGTAGCGTGAACTGGAATCTAGTTGGTGATCACAATGTAGATAATGCTTTGATGGCGATAGCCGCAGCGCGCCATGTTGGCGTTACCCCAGACTTAGCCTGTGAATCTTTAGCCAAATTTATCAATACCAAACGCCGCTTGGAGCTGAAAGGTGAGGTCAATGGCATCACGGTTTACGACGACTTTGCCCATCATCCGACCGCGATTGAACTGACGCTCGGTGGATTACGTAACAAGGTCGGCGATAGCAAAATTATCGCGGTACTCGAACCACGCAGCGCTACGATGAAGCGAGGTGTTCACAAGGATACTTTGGCCGCTTCGTTACAAAAAGCCGATCAGGTGTTTTTATATCAACCCGATTCGATTGATTGGTCGGTGGAAGATATTGCGGTTCAATGTGATCAACCTGCGCAAACCTCAGATAATGTCGATGAGCTAGTGGAGCAAATCGTTGCTAGTGCTAGCTCAGGTGATCAGATTCTGGTAATGAGCAATGGCGGGTTCGAAGGTATTCACAACAAGCTTCTGGCAAAGCTAGAGCAATAGTGTAGTTTTTTAATATGATTAAACAACAAAAAGCCATCACCTTAGCCTTTACCGGTGCCTCTGGTGCTCCTTATGGTTTACGCCTATTAGAGCGCCTTCTGGCTGCTGATTATCAAGTTTATCTGCTTGTTTCATCTGCTGCGAGAGTGGTGCTTGCAACTGAACATGACCTTAAACTGCCAGCCAATCCTGATTCGGCTAAGCAAACTTTGGTTGAGCATCTCAATTGCGACCCAGACAAGCTGATTGTATGCGGTAAAGATGACTGGTTCTCTCCGGTGGCATCTGGCTCTGCCGCGCCGAAACAGATGGTCGTCTGTCCTTGCTCAGCTGGCAGCGTTGCGGCGATTGCGCACGGTATGTCTGATAACCTGATTGAACGTGCCGCAGATGTGGTGATGAAAGAGCGTGGTCAACTACTGTTGGTTGTTCGCGAGACGCCATTCTCTACTCTGCATCTCGAGAATATGCACAAGCTGTCACAAATGGGCGTGACCATCATGCCTGCTGCACCTGGTTTTTATCATCAACCGAAATCGATTGATGATCTGGTTGATTTTATGGTCGCGCGTATTCTCGACCACCTAGGGGTAGATCAAGGATTGGTTCCTCGCTGGGGCTATGACTCCCGTCAGAGCTGATATGTGAACGGCGCTAGCTATTGAGTCACATAACTATTACAATTCGACCGTTACTCATCGGGGAGCTATTGGCCTAACTTATGTTAGCGTCAGCTGAGATCGAGCTATCGCTTGGGACCCGTGTACCTGAACCAGATAATGCTGGCGTAGGAATTGAGTTTGGATTTTAACTCCGCTTCTCAAACCTGTGCCGCTCAAACAAGGAGAGAGCGAGCAGTGAAAAACACTCTAAGCACCATTTCAATAAGTTCCCTTGCGTTAGCAGTGCTAGCGACAGTTCCAGCGACAGCCGCAGAAAACAGTTTAACTGTCTATACCTACGACTCTTTTGCCGCCGATTGGGGCCCAGGTCCAATCGTAGAAAAAGCATTTGAAGCGCATTGTGGTTGTGATGTTAATTTCGTCGCATTGGATGATGGTGTCTCTATCCTTAACCGTCTGCGTTTAGAAGGCGATAACAGCAAAGCGGATATTATTTTAGGCTTAGACAACAACCTGATGGCGGAAGCGAAAAAAACAGGTTTGTTGGCTGAACATAGCGTAGACACCAGCAAGGTTGCTTTGCCAAATGGCTGGGCGGACAAAACTTTCGTCCCTTATGATTTCGGTTACTTTGCTTTTGTTTACAACAAAGAGAAGCTAGCTAACCCACCCAAAAGCTTGAAAGAGCTGGTGGAATCACGCGATGATCTGAAAGTGATCTATCAAGACCCACGCACTTCAACGCCAGGGCAAGGTCTGATGCTGTGGATGAAGTCTGTTTACGGTGATGACGTGACTCAGGCTTGGCAAAATCTTGCCAAGAAAACCGTAACCGTGACTAAAGGTTGGTCTGAAGCGTATTCAATGTTCCTTGAAGGTGAGTCTGATCTGGTTCTCTCTTACACCACATCTCCTGCTTATCACTTGATTGCCGAAAGTGACAACAAGTATGCCGCCGCTGATTTTGCCGAAGGTCACTACACTCAAGTGGAAGTGGCTGCGAAAGTAAAAGCGTCTAAAAATCAAAAGCTAGCAGATGAGTTCATGAACTTTATTCTAAGTGATGAGTTCCAATCAGCAATGCCAACAGGTAATTGGATGTACCCAGTCACTGACATCGCACTGCCTGAAGGTTTTGAAAGCCTGACTCTACCAAGCAAAGCACTGACCTTTAGCGCCGACGAAGTGGCCGAAAATCGTAAATCTTGGATTCGCGAATGGCAAAGTGCGCTGACATTCTAAGAGGCTCTTTTGCGTAATACCCCAAAAATTGGCTTATGGGTCGCGATATTTATCGCGACCTTTGTCGTTTCTGCTCTCGGTGCTTTACTGGTTAACGCGCCATCGTTAGATATCAGTCAGGTATGGAGCGATCCATACTATCGACATGTCACCAAATTCAGTTTCTATCAGTCTTTTCTATCTACTTTGCTCAGTGTTGGTTTTGCAATCCCAGTCGCGCACGCATTATCTCGCCGTCGATTTAGGGGTAAATCCCTGTTACTCAAACTGTTTGCTACAACACTGGTGTTGCCTGTCTTAGTCGGGATGTTTGGCCTGCTTGCTATTTATGGTAACAGCGGGTTGATAGCCGATTTGTTCAAAAGCCTAGACAGCAAGTTGCCGTTCTCAATATATGGGCTCAATGGGATTTTGTTGGCGCATGTGTTTTTTAATCTTCCTTATGCGACCCGATTGCTGTTGCAGGCGCTCGACTCTATTCCACAAGAGCAGCATAAACTATGCGCCCATCTCGGCATGGGACACTGGGATAAGTTTCGTTGGATAGAATGGCCGCGGCTACGTCAGCAATTACCTCATGTCAGCGGCTTGGTGTTTATGCTCTGTTTCACCAGTTTTGCTACCGTAATGGCACTCGGTGGTGGGCCTAAGTCAACCACGATCGAGCTGGCAATCTATCAAGCTATTAAGTTTGATTTCGATCTCCAAGCTGGCGCGCTATTGGCTATTTGGCAAATGATGCTTTGCGGTGTTATGGCGTTGACTATTCAGCGATTAGCGAAACCGATCTCAGTCACCTCAGGCTCGCAGACTCAGACTATTTACTTGTCTAAAGACTCGTTTGTTTCTAAGTGTTGGGATTGGGGGTGGATAGCCTTTTCAATGCTGCTGGTGCTACCTCCGTTGCTGATGGTGCTGCTCAGTGGTCTTAACAATCATGCGCTGGATGTTTTCACCGACGCACGTTTTTGGCAGGCACTATGGGCGTCTGTGAAAGTGGCAACCATGGCAAGTGTGATTGCGGTGATTGCTGGCATTGCCATCTTGTTAACCAGCCGAAGATTACGCCTTAACTATCGCGAGAAGAGTGCGGATCATATTGAGCTGATTGGTACTATTATTCTTGTCACTCCTGGGTTGGTGATTTCTACTGGGCTGTTTTTATTGCTGCGCTCATTTACTGATGTATTTAGCTTAGCGCTAGTGGTTGTCGTAGCCGTGAATGCCTTAATGGGTCTGCCATATGTGATTAAAACGCTGTCTCAGCCAATGTTGCATGTCGAGCAGCAATATCAATATGTTTGTGCCAGTTTAGGAATGAAAGGTTGGAATCGTTTTAAAGTGGTTGAGTGGAAAGCGCTGAAAAAACCGATGGCTCATGCCTTTGCGATCAGCTTTATGTTTGCAATTGGTGATTTAAGTGCGATTGCTTTGTTTGGTAGCCAAGAATTTCGCACCTTGCCACTTTACCTATTCCAGCTGCTTGGTAGCTATCAAATGGAATCTGCTGCAGTAGTATCTGTGACTCTATTACTCTTGAGCGTCGGCTGTTTTACGCTCATTGAAACCTTGTTAAAAGCCAACTCGAAGGTGAATCATGCTGACCTTAAGTAACGTCGATTACTACTATCACAATGAACTGTTTCACTTTGATACCTCGATTTCACCACAGTCTATCGTTGCTTTGATGGGGCCAAGTGGTGCGGGCAAATCGACCCTATTGGCTTTAGTCGCGGGTTTTATTGAGCCGACTGAGGGAAGCATTGAGGTTGAAGGCAGTAATATTGTTGGTAAAGAGCCACATCAACGCCCATTCGCCATGCTGTTTCAAGAGCATAACTTATTTGCTCATTTAACCGTGCGTCAGAATATAGGACTTGGATTGCACCCGGGCTTAAAGCTCACTTCTGAGCAGCAAGCGCTAGTTGAGAAAGCCGCGCGGCAAGTCGGGGTCGAAGCTTATCTCGACCGTTTACCAGAGCAGCTTTCGGGGGGTCAGCGTCAACGTGTTGCGTTAGCACGCTGTTTTGTCCAACCGCATAAGATATGGCTGCTCGATGAACCTTTCTCTGCCCTTGATCCTATTCTGCGTGAAGAGATGCTTAACTTGGTAAGCAAGTTAGCTGAAGAGAGAAACATTACAGTGGTTATGGTGACGCACCATATCAGTGATGCCAAGGCAATTGCCTCTGATTTTATCTTTGTCGCTAACGGTCGAGTAGAAGTCGCAGATAACATTGAACAGCTGTCATCGAGCCATGCCAATCAAGCGCTAAGTGATTTTGTTCGCGCGGGGGAGTAGGGAAGGAACGGACTTTGTCCTCGGGAACGCTGCGCTAGAGAGTCGAGATCGGGCTTCGCCCTTCGAGAGGTATTCGTGGTCAGTAACTAGAAAGTCGCAGGTGGTGATATTTCTTTTAGGAGTTAATTACCTGAATATAACAGGAAAGGGTTGATACATTGTACCAACCCTTCAAACTTTTCTCGCTTCTCGCTTCTCGCTTCTCGCTTCTCGCTTCTCGCTTCTCGCTTCTCGCTTCTCGCTTCTCGCTTCTCCCTTCTCGCTTCTCCCTTCTCGCTTAAATATCTTCTTCGTTTAGCTCTTTCAGCACTTGGAAGATTTCGCGGAAGGCTTTCGCAGGCTTGCCTGCTTTTTTCTCTTTTGCTGCCTGACGAGCAAGCTGGCGTAAGCGTTGACGATCGGCTGCTGGGTAAAGCTCCATAACATCACCGATTGCGCTATCGCCTTCTTCTACCACTCGGTCACGAAGCTGCTCAAGCTTATGAAGTTCGGCAGTAGCTTGTGAGTGTTTGTTACGCACTTTATCCAGAGCTGCTTGTAGTGGCTCAGGATCTTCAAAACGCATTAGCTTGCCGATGTACTGAAGTTGACGGCGACGAGCTTCGTTCTTGAAGCGTTGCGCGTCCTTAATTGCCTCTGCAAGGTCTTCGCTTAAGGGAAATTTTTCTAGCACGGACGGCTTCAAGCTCGCGAGTTCTTCACCTAGCTTTTGTAGCTCTTCCATGTCGCGTTTCAATTCGGTCTTACTGACCCAAATGATCTCTTCTTCCTCTTCCCATGGCGCTTTTTGATTCTTACGTGCCATTTTTCTGCCTTAATTTGAACATCTATTTCTCTATTTTAACAAGAATCGTGGGGAGAAAGCGAAATTCTTGTTATTCTAAAGGCAATTGTTCTTAAGAAATAAAGAAAATATGGACGTAAGACAGCAAGTTGCTCAACAGCGAGTTGAGTTAGAAGCGGCAGTAGCTAAAGCTCTAGAGATGGCAGCAGAGAAGTCAGATGCCGCCGAAGTCGCAATCAGCAAGACCACGGGCCTGAGTGTTTCGACTCGTATGTGCGAAGTGGAGAACGTTGAATTTAACAGTGATGGCGCGCTTGGGATTACCGTTTACCGTAATCAGCGTAAAGGTAGCGCATCTACTTCCGATCTTAGCGACAAAGCGATCCAACAAACTGTTCTTGCGGCACTCGATATTGCGCAATACACCTCTGAAGACCCTTATGCTGGCCCTGCTCCAAAAGAGCTAATGGTGCAAGAGGTGCCTGATCTTGATCTATTCCACCCTGATACGCCAGATCCAGATTATGCAGCGAAAGTAGCGATTGCAGCCGAGCAACAGGCCCTTTCTTACAGTGATAAGATCAAACAAAGTGATGGTGCGAGTTACGATAGTCACTATGGTTTGAAGGTTTATGGTAATAGTCATGGACTGCTCGCTAGCTATGCTTCTAGCCGCCATAGCACGAGCTGCTGTGTGATTGGCCAGGGCAACAATGGTGAAATGGAGCGTGATTACAGCTACACAGTGGCGCGCCATAAAGATGAGCTTTGGACGCCAGAAACTGTCGGTCAGAAAGCTGCTGAGAAGACCGTTAGCCGTCTTGATGCGCAAAAGCTAAAAACAGGTCAATATCCAGTGATGTTTGCTGCTGATGTAGCAACTGGCCTACTTGGTCACCTAGTGATGGCGATCAGTGGTGGTAACCTTTACCGTAAATCTTCTTTCTTGCTTGATCACTTAGGTAAGCAAGTGCTGCCTGAGTGGTTTAACGTCTCTGAACGCCCGCATGTGTTGCGTGGTCTTGCATCAAGCCCATTTGATAGTGAAGGGGTCTTTACCCAAGATCGCGAGATCATTACTGATGGTGTTCTTGCTACTTACCTGCTTACTAGCTACGCGGCGCGTAAAATGGATATGACGCCTACAGGTCACGCGGGTGGTATCCATAACTGGTTTGTGAAATCGACAGGTCAGAACTTTGAGCAAATGCTGAAAGAACTAGGTACGGGCTTGCTTGTGACAGAAGTGATGGGTCAAGGCGTTAATATCGTGACTGGCGATTACTCTCGTGGCGCAGCAGGTTTTTGGGTAGAGAAGGGTGAAATTCAGTTCCCAGTGTCTGAAATTACCATCGCAAGCAACCTTAAAGATATGTTTAATCAGATTGTTGCAGTAGGCAACGATGTAGAGACTCGCTCGCAGATCCAAACAGGCTCAATCTTGCTTGAGTCAATGAAGGTTGCGGGGGAATAGGGCTAGGCCCTAAGGAACGCTTCGCTTCGAGATCGACCTGCGCCCGCGAGAATCGGGAACGGGCTTCGCCCTTCGAGAGGAACTAACTGGTCATTCCATACAGTGACGAAGGAGCGAGTAGGGAATCTCATTAAGGTATCGAATAGCTTCAAGAGATCCCCAACTCACTCGTTTCTCGTTCTTGAGGATGACGGGATTTACCTATTGAAACGAAAAGGGTTGACGCACTGCACCAACCCTATGATTTTTCTCGCTTCTCGCTATTTCTCAAACAACTCTGTATGCAGTTTCTGAATCGCTTGTTTTGAGACTGACTCATCAACTAAGAAACAGAGGTTGTGTGGGCTCGCACCGTAGCAGATCATACGTAGGTTGAAATCCTCTAAAGTGCTGAAGACTTGCTTTGCATAGCCTTTACTCTCACTCATATTGTTACCAATCAGAGCGACTAAACATAGGTTGTGTTCTACCTCGACCGTACATAACTCTTCGAGCTCAACGCGTGCGGCTTCTGGGAGTTGAGGTGCTCCACCAGAAGTATCTGTTTGGTCTAGAGTGAGCGACACACTGATCTCTGAAGTGGTAATCAAGTCGACCGAGATTTTGTGTTTAGCAAGGATCTCAAATACTTTAGCTAGGAAACCATAGGCATGGAACATGTTGGCGCTGCGCAGTGTCACCATGGTTTGGTTACAACGCAGAGCCAGAGCGCGAAATAGCGGTGAGCTCTCTACTTGATGACGAATCCAAGTACCGCCTTTCTGTGGCTCTTTCGATGAGCCGACAAACACAGGAATATCGTGGCGTAGTGCAGGAAGAAGCGTCGATGGGTGGAGAATTTTAGCGCCAAAGTTCGCCATTTCAGACGCTTCACTAAAACTAATTTCAGGAATTGGAGAAGCTTTAGGCGCAATGCGTGGATCAGTGGTGTAAATACCAGGAACGTCTGTCCAAATCTCAAGTCCAGAAGCTTCAACGGCTTCGGCGATTAGGGCTGCACTGTAATCACTACCACCACGACCTAAAGTAGTGGTGTTGCCTTCGGCGTCAGAACCGATAAAGCCTTGAGTAATCACTACTGCATCTTGGCACAGTGGCACCAGTGATTGCTGAGCAAGCTCGCTGATCTGGTCTAGTTGTGGCTCTGCTTTACCGAAATTGCTATCGGTGCGTAGAATGTCACGAATATCAAAACGCACTGCATTGATACCGCGCTCTTTCATCAATTGGGTAAGTAGGTGAGTCGACATCAACTCACCACACGCGACTAAGTGGTCTGTCAGTTTATGGCTTGCTTGGATCGATGCCGCTTCCGCAAGGCTAGTCACTGTGTCGAGAATCTCGTAAACATCGCTCGCCGCTTGGGTTCCATCTTCAAGCTGTTCGAGTACCGCATCATGAATTTGCGCCAGTTTAGTCAGAATCTCACTACGACGAACTTGATCTTGTACGCCATTTGCGAGCTCGACCAGAAGGTTAGTGACACCTGAGCAAGCGCTACTCACAACGAGTTTTGTATTTGGATTACTTTCAATAATTGCAGCACAACGGCTCATTGCCTCAAAGTTAGCAACGCTTGTTCCACCAAATTTAGCTACATTAAAACTGCTCACAGCATTTCTCCCACGACTTCCTAAAATAAAAACTTTTGGTAGCTATACCAACATCCAGTGTTTTGCTTTGATGAAGAGAGTTGAGCGAAAGAGAGGGGGTCTTTTATATGTATGACTTTCCTCAGAAGCTCATCATCAGACTGGGCTGATGACAGTTGTAGGGATTCAACCCTAGCAACCGACAGATCCAAACCGACACTTCGGATCTACCTCGGCACTACTCCCCCTCAATGTGTTGTATCGGATTTGTGGCTCCACAACACGTCTACCTGGGCAGTGCTCCTCTTCTGCAAAATAATTTGCTATGTGGCATAAATATTCGCCACATATCCGCATTGAACGTTTTTCTGTGAACTATGTCAATGAGAATTTGTAACTTTATGCCTTTTTATAATTAACAAACTTGTGACACTGGTTTGACCTCAATACTTTGGGCTAATTGCTGCCAACAAAGAATTGAATTAAGGTGGGTTTAAGGAAGTAAAGATAGAACAAAAATTATATTGATATTAAAAAGGAGCTGCCAATGACGATTCAAAGTTTTATCCCCCCTCACCGTATTCTTATGGGGCCTGGGCCTTCAGATATATCTCCTCAAGTGTTACAAGCTTTGAGTCGCCCGACGGTTGGTCACTTAGATCCGTTATTTGTTGGCATGATGGATGAGCTTAAATCGCTGCTCAAGTACGCTTTCCAAACTGACAATGAGTTTACCATTGCTGTTTCTGCGCCAGGGAGTGCAGGGATGGAAACTTGTTTCGTTAACCTGATTGAACCGGGTGAAAAGGTGATCGTTTGTCGCAATGGCGTGTTTGGCGAGCGTATGCGTGAAAATGTTGTACGTGCAGGCGGCGTAGCTGAAGTTGTCGATGATGAGTGGGGTGCACCCGTCTCTGTCGATAAAGTCGAGCAAGCATTAAAAGATAACCCTGATGCGAAAATCCTAGCTTTTGTTCACGCTGAAACGTCGACGGGTGCGTGCAGTGATGCAGAGGCTCTGGGCAAGTTGGCGAAGCAATATGGTTTGCTGACCATTGTAGATGCGGTGACCTCGCTTGGTGGTGTGCCGCTTAAGGTTGATGAATGGCAGCTAGATGCGGTTTATTCAGGCAGTCAGAAGTGTCTTTCTTGTGTTCCGGGTCTTTCTCCGGTGACCTTTTCACAAGCTGCGATTGAGAAAATTCAAGCGCGCACCACGCCAGTGCAAAGTTGGTTTCTAGATCAGAGTTTAGTGCTTGGCTATTGGAGCGGTGAAGGAAAGCGTAGTTATCACCATACTGCGCCTGTGAACAGCTTATATGCTCTGCATGAATCTTTGTTGATTCTTAAGAATGAAGGATTGGAAAACGCGTGGCAGCGACATCGAGATATGCATGAAAAACTCAAACAAGGCTTAGAGAAGCTAGGCTTTGAGTTCGTTGTCGAACTGGACTCTCGTTTACCTCAGCTCAACGCCATTTATGTTCCGCAAGGCATTGATGAAGCTAAAGTGAGAACTCACCTACTAGAGACTTACAATCTAGAAATTGGTGCTGGCTTAGGTGCGTTAGCAGGTAAAGCGTGGCGTATTGGCTTGATGGGTTACGGTGCCCGCGCCGAGAATGTCGCATTATGTCTACGAGCGCTCGAAGAGGCATTGACGCAATAGCAGTCTCAATAACATATCAATTAATAAGGCGACCAGATGGTCGCCTTAATTATTTTCAACAGACTCTATTTAGTCTCTTTTTCACTGTCCGCCTTTAAGGCATCGATATTCGGTGGGATGTACTGCACCTCAGAGAAATCCCGTTCAGGGAATAGGAACTGAGCTTCGCTACGAATTTGCTCCGCTTTCACACTGTCTCCCAGCCCTTGGTAGGCCAAGATCAAATTGTTATAGAAAGCAGGACGAGGTTTATCTTTAATAATCTTCAGTGACCAATCTATGTATGGCTGGATAAACTGAGGATCTTGCTTGTATAAGCCAATATTGAGATAGGTGCTATAGATATCCCAATCGTATCTGTCTTTCCAAACCACTGGATTGGTGACTTGGTTGAGTATTTCAGGATCTTTAGGCTGTGAGCGCTCAAACTGGGTAAGCACATAATTGGTATGCAAAGTGGTCAGCATATAGAAGCTTGTCACAATCGGTATAACTAAACTAGACACCCGTAGCGCTGTCTTGGAGATAATACTAAATGGCGCTTGGCGATAACTGCTCGCCCTTTGATCAACCCAGTAGAGCAGAATGACAAAGGTTATCCAGTGAATCGCTGAATGATAAAACGGATACTCAAGCTGACTGTGCAGGACAATTGGTACAAACAAGGCAAACATCGCCAAGCGTGTGCCTTTCTTAGCTTGAAAGAGCCGAGCAAGAACAAACAGTGCCGCGAGTATGATCGCGAGTAGGGGCAGCATGCCACCTTCTACTCCCCAATAGAGCAATTCATTATGCGGATGGTCCATCGCCGCTAAACCTGGTTTATAGCTCTGATTTAACTGATGTTGTCTCGCCGTGTACACCATGTACTCTGGCTCAAATCGACCATAGCCATAGCCTGTAAACGGCTTTTCGATCAGCATGTCGAAAGCTTGAGGAAAGGTATACTGTCTTGGACTTTCCAGATTGCTCTTCTGTTCCACTAAAGAGTCATCTTGCACAGTAATCAATGGGGTTGAAAAGCCTAACCCAGTTCCCACAACAATGGCCACTACCCAACCGACAAAGCGTTTTTTGGTTGCAAACCTATATACGTATGGAATCAAGAGTGCAATAGAAAGAATTGCAGCCAACCAACCAGTGCGTGAAGCCAATACAACCAGTAATGGGACAGTTGCAACGGGCATTAAATACAGTAAGGCGACTTCACTGACTTTACGTTGGTACTTAGTCGGATGACGGGTGAGCAAGTAGCCAGATAGCGCTAATCCAGTCGCGAGAAAGCTCGCCATTACATTGGGTTGCTGAAAGATGCCGTAAGGGCGGTTTGATTCAGTGTTGTAGCCAAATAAATTACCCGGCTCTAATACCAAATACTGTACCCAGCCGAAAATAGCTTCGATAAAGACCGCAATGGTGATAAACCAGAGTAGGCGCTGCTTTTGTTTGTTGCTGAAGCGAAATTGCTGCAAGACAACAAACAGAATATAACCTGCCCAAAGGCCAGTGAGTTTCCCTAGTGATAGCTCAAGATTCGAACCTGAATAGAGCGCGGGCAGCGTGAGCATAATGCAGCAAACAAACAAACCTATAGTGAGCTTGTTGTATCTTAGGCTGCCGTAGCTACCGAGCTGATATAAACCGATCGCAATAGAGAAGCTCACCACAAGCCAAGTTGTGGGGTTAAAGGCAAGTGCGAGGCCTGCGCCACCAGGGTTGGGCATAAAAAAGTGCATCGCCAATAGGAAGAGTATCCCTATGGTGACCAAGAAAGGTCTAGTTAAAGGGATCTTTGGCGCCTTTATTTCAAGCTCTGTCCCTGCTACATGTGTGGTCGCCATAAATCTTGATACCTCAAACAAACAGACCAGCGAAATATTCACTGGTCTGTAAATTTTACTATTAATTGCTATTTTAACATAGGCTTGAGGAATCGGGCAGTATGAGAGCCTTCGATGAGTGACACATCTTCCGGCGTACCTTGAGCGATAATTTCACCGCCTCCTTGGCCACCTTCTGGTCCTAAATCAACAATCCAATCCGCGGTTTTGATCACATCTAGATTGTGTTCAATCACAACTACGGTGTTGCCATGGTCACGTAGACGATGCAGTACCGTCAGTAATTGCTGAATATCATGGAAGTGTAAGCCAGTAGTTGGCTCATCCAAAATGTATAGGGTTTTGCCTGTGTCTCGTTTAGACAGTTCACGAGCTAACTTAACACGCTGCGCTTCACCACCGGATAGGGTCGTCGCGGCTTGGCCTAAGCGAATGTAGGAGAGGCCCACATCCATCAAGGTTTGCAACTTGCGTGCAATTACAGGTACTGGATCAAAGAACTCGCGTGCATCTTCGACTGTCATTTCCAGCACTTCATCGATTGTCTTGCCTTTGTAGCGAACTTCTAAGGTTTCGCGATTGTAACGCTTGCCCTTACACACATCACATGGCACATAGACGTCTGGCAGGAAGTGCATTTCGACTTTAATCACACCATCGCCTTGGCAAGCTTCACAACGACCGCCGCGTACGTTGAAACTAAAGCGACCCGGTTTATAGCCACGAGAACGAGACTCTTGAGTTCCGGCAAATAATTCACGAATTGGGGTAAAAATACCTGTGTAGGTAGCTGGGTTTGAACGAGGTGTACGACCAATAGGGCTCTGGTCGATATCGATTACTTTATCAAAATGCTCCAACCCTTTAATCTTCTTATATGGCGCAGGCATAGCTGTAGTCGCACCATTAAGTTGGGTGTGGGCAATCTTAAAGAAAGTGTCGTTAATAAGGGTTGATTTACCCGAGCCAGACACGCCAGTGATACAGCTAAATAGACCGACTGGAATCTCTAAAGTGACATCTTTTAAGTTATTGCCTGAAGCGCCGATAAGCTCAACAACCTTCTTGCTATCTATAGGCGTGCGATTGCTTGGGATAGAAATTTCTCTCTTTCCACTGAGGTACTGTCCGGTTACTGAATTCGGGTTGGCAATAATCTCATCCATTGTCCCTTCTGCAACCACGTTACCACCGTGGACGCCAGCGCCTGGGCCAATATCAATTACGTGATCAGCGATACGAATCGCATCTTCATCGTGCTCAACCACTAACACCGTATTGCCGAGATCACGTAGGTGAGTCAGAGTTTTAAGTAGGCGTTCGTTATCACGCTGATGTAGGCCGATTGAAGGCTCATCGAGAACGTACATCACGCCAACCAGCCCTGCACCAATTTGGCTTGCAAGACGGATACGCTGAGCTTCACCACCGGACAAGGTCTCTGCACTGCGAGAGAGATTAAGGTAGTTCAATCCGACGTTAACTAGAAACTGCAGGCGATCATTGATCTCTTTCATCACTTTCTCTGCGATCTGAGCGCGCTGTCCTTCAAGGTGCAAAGAAGCAAAGAAACCTAATGCGTCAGCAATGCTGAGCTCAACAATTTCTGGCAGTGTTGTATCACCAATAAATACATTACGCGCTTCTAGACGTAGGCGACTTCCATCACAGCTAGAACAGGTTTTGGTCGAGATATATTTAGCCAAATCTTCACGCACAGCATTGGATTCAGTATCACGATAGCGCCGTTCGAGGGTATTTAATATCCCTTCAAATGGATGACGCTTAACGCGAATATCACCACGGTCATTAATGTATTTAAACTCAACTTCAGTGCGTCCAGAGCCAGTCAGAATGACATCACGAATTTTCTTTGGTAGTGAGTTAAATGGCGCTTTGAGATCGAAATCATAATGCTCGGCCAGAGAAGAGAGCATCTGGAAGTAGTAATAGTTTTTCTGATCCCAGCCTCGGATTGCCCCTTCTGCTAAGCTCAATGAATCGTCGACGATCACTCTAGCAGGATCAAAGTACTGCTGCACACCAAGCCCATCACAAGTGTGACAAGCTCCGGCAGGGTTGTTGAAGGAAAATAGGCGAGGTTCTAGTTCTTGCATGCTATAACCACAATGTGGGCAAGCGAAGTTTGCAGAGAAGACGATTTCTTCTCCGTCACCGTCCATAGCAGCAACAACAGCAATACCGCCAGAAAGCTCCAGTGCGGTTTCAAACGATTCGGCAAGACGCTGTTGAAGATCGCCACGCACCTTAAAGCGGTCGACAACCACTTCGATGGTGTGTTTTTTATGCAGCTCTAGCGTCGGTGGATCGGAAAGATCACAAGTTTCACCGTCAATTCGTGCGCGAATGAAACCTTGAGCTGCGAGGTTTTCTAAGGTTTTTACGTGCTCACCTTTACGCTCCTTAACGATAGGAGCTAGCAGCATCATCTTCGAACCTTCGGGTAACTCAAGCACTTTATCCACCATCTGGGACACAGTTTGTGCTGCTAGTGGAACCTTATGGTCAGGACAGCGTGGCTCACCAACACGAGCATAGAGCAGTCTTAAATAGTCGTAGACTTCGGTAATGGTACCGACGGTTGAACGTGGGTTATGCGAGGTTGATTTCTGCTCAATTGAGATCGCTGGGGACAGGCCTTCAATATGGTCAACATCAGGCTTTTCCATTAAAGAGAGAAACTGACGAGCGTAAGCGGATAACGATTCGACGTAGCGACGTTGTCCTTCAGCATACAAGGTATCAAAAGCGAGTGATGACTTACCTGAACCAGATAGACCTGTAATCACGATCAACTTATCACGAGGTATGGTTACGTTAATATTTTTCAGGTTATGGGTGCGGGCACCACGGACTTCTATCTGATCCATTCTCAACACTCTAGGTAACAATAAGTTGGCTAAGTATTACATAGTGTGAGAATTGTGCAAAGAAAATACTGGATAAAAAAACAGTAAAAAGGCAGCGATGAGGCTGCCTTAAGAAGAGATAACTATATCGGAGTGAATTAAGCGTTTTCTTTGGTTGTCTTTTGCTTACCTAACTCAGATTTATGTGCGTCTTTTAAGTAAAGATTTTCAAAACAGTAATTCGTTGCTTCGATATAGCCTTCTACGCTGCCGCAGTCAAAGCGTTTGCCTTTGAATTTGTATGCTAATACGCAGCCTGCTTTGGCTTGCTTAAGCAACGCATCAGTGATTTGAATTTCACCACCTTTACCTGGCTCGGTTTTTTCAATCAGTTCAAAAATATCTGGAGTAAGGATATAGCGGCCAATGATCGCTAAGTTGCTTGGTGCTGTGCCAGGTTCTGGTTTTTCGACCATGTCATCGACGCGGAAGATATCGTCTTTGATCATTTCCCCAGAGATAACGCCGTATTTATGGGTTTCATCTTCAGGTACTTCTTGCACCGCGACAATGGAGCAACGGAACTGCTTGAAAAGTGCTACCATTTGCGCCAAAACACCTTCTTGCTCGTTCACACATAAATCGTCTGCGAGTACGACAGCAAAAGGCTCATCACCGATCAGCTCTTTACCTGTAAGGATTGCATGACCTAAGCCTTTCATTTCGCGTTGACGAATGTATGTGAAGTTAGCACTCTCGATAATATCGCGAATATCGACCAGCAGTTCTTCTTTGTTGGTACCACTGATCTGGTGCTCCAATTCATAGTTTTTGTCAAAGTGATCCATGATCGAGTGTTTACCGCGGCCTGTCACGATGCACATCCCGTCCATACCTGCTTGAATCGCCTCCTCGACACCGTATTCAATAAGTGGTTTGTTCACCACTGGCATCATCTCTTTTGGCATTGATTTGGTGGCTGGTAGGAAGCGCGTACCGTAACCCGCTGCCGGAAACAGGCATTTTTTAATCATGATTCATCCCTTGCTATAGATACTTATTCTCAAACTGGCGCAACAATATCACAAGGAAAGTGAATTGTTGATGAATGAGCAGCGAGAAAAACAACCAAATATAATTTGGTTTTAGATTTAAGACAGTGGTCTCATATGTTGTTTCGCCCAAGCTGCAGCCTGTACGCGATTTTTGACGCTTAATTTCTTGAACACTTTCTGCAAGTGGGATTTGACGGTGAACTCACTAATAAACATATCGTCAGCGATTTGAGTGTTGGAAGCCCCTGACATTAAACAGCGTAGGATCTGCATTTCTCTAGTGGTTAAGTCCACGGTAGCGGGAGTGGTATGGGTATCAACAACATTACGGTAGTGAAACAGCAACTGAGCCGTTACTTTTCTTGGTAACCAGGTTTCGCCATTGATGACACCTTCATACCCTTTGACTAGCTGTTCTATGTCGACATCTTGGTAGAAGACTGCTTTCAAATGTCCAAATGCCAACAGTTCGTCGGTGGTCAAGCGATGAGAAACATTAAAAATGATGGTTTCAAATGATTTGTCTGCCAGTGGTAGTTCACTAATCACGTTTTTGAGTTGGGTGTACTCTTGGTAATCAATAATGAGGATGCGATGCTTATACTGTTGTAAGGCCAGTAACAAATCGTTGGGTGTCATTGTTGGAATAGAGATCTCCATTCGTCGCTCTAAGTGTTGAATGATTGGATTTACAGACTTGTTTTCTGTGAGAAAGTAGATGGTTCGTGCGTAGATGTTTTTAGCCATAAGCCCCTCGTTACTGACATTGATTACGTTTTTATTCAGAGTGACTTAAAGGGGAAATATGTGCGAACCGAGGTGCAGGCTTTGCGTTTTATTTCATGCCATTCGGTAATTAACTGATTTCTCAATCTCGATAAGTTTTGAGTTTTCTCTAAAATTACACCGCGCAAGATATAGCTATCTCTAGATTCTAGACATTGTGGTGACAGAGATTTGTACCGAGCGCAAAGCGTGTTATCCTATTGCGCTATTTCTTAATCAATACCAAAGTTAGACGGAGCGAAACATGGCTAGCCGTGGAGTTAACAAAGTTATTTTAGTCGGTAATCTGGGTTCTGACCCAGAAGTACGTTACATGCCAAGTGGCGGTGCTGTAGCCAATATTACTATCGCAACGTCTGAATCGTGGCGTGATAAAGCCACTGGTGAACAGCGTGAAAAAACGGAATGGCACCGTGTTGCACTATTCGGCAAGTTAGCTGAAGTTGCTGGTGAGTATCTACGTAAGGGCTCTCAAGTTTACGTTGAAGGCCAACTTCAAACTCGTAAGTGGCAAGATCAAAGTGGTCAAGACCGCTACACAACAGAAGTTGTAGTTCAAGGCTTTAACGGCGTAATGCAAATGCTTGGTGGTCGTGCTCAAGGTGGTGCTCCAGGTCAAGGTATGGGCCAACAGCAGCAACCTCAACAAGGTGGGTGGGGACAGCCTCAACAGCCTGCAATGCAGCATCAACCTGCTCAACAACCGCAGTCGCAACCACAGCAAGCTCAGCCACAGTACAATGAGCCGCCAATGGATTTTGATGACGACATCCCATTCTAAGTGTCTGTTATTGAAAAAAAGCCGCGCAAGTCGCGGCTTTTTTATATAGTAAATAGAGGGCTAAAATTATTGTCGTTATCAACATCCGTTCCTTACCACGTTGATTTTTGGCCTCTTCAGTATAAATAAACCGACTGTCTATTTAGAAAAGGAATTCTCGATTCATGAGGTATACCCCTACCTTAAAGCTCAGTACTCGGCTGGTTGCTTTTGTCACCATGATCGTTATCAGTGCGATGTTTATCCTTTTCTTAGGTGGCACCCTATCGTTTAAACGTCTTGGGCAAGAATATCTCGATCAATCTCTCAAAGGGATTGTGGAAGTGCTTGATAAAGAAATGGAAGACCCTGATGCTGCCTACTCGCTGCAAAGGTGGATGCCTAAAATGCTCCAAGCCTCCAACATTGTTGAAATGGAGTTGTTGTCTGAGTTTGGCGTGATTTACCGCTTTAAAGATACCTCATCGAAAGTCGAGACTGCATTGCTTTATGAAACCGAGTATAGATTGGAGCGCAATCAAGGTTATCGGATACATTTCAAAGCAGTGCCACCTTATATCGGCTATGGCTATTCAATCCAGGCCTTGTGGTCGATCACTTTAGCGGTAGCGTTTATTGTATTTTGTTTGGTGAGGGGACTGAAATGGCTAAAAGAGCAGCTATATGGTTCTGAGCTACTCGAAGAACGCGGCAGAATGATTCTTGCAGGAAGGGTTGAAGAGCACTCGGTCGGGGATGAAAGAGAGTGGCCGTTTACCGCGAGCCAAGCATTAGACCGACTTATTGAAGAATTGCAAGATGCACGCCAGGAGCGCAGTCGTTTCGATACCTTTATTCGTAGTCAGACGTTTCTAGATCAGTTAACTGGGGCGGCAAACCGAGTGCTGTTTGATAGCAAGTTGGAAGCAGCGCTATCTGAACACGGTTCGCGTGGCGGGATACTGATCCTGCGGGTAGATGATTGGGAGCAAATCGAAGAAGACCATGATAAGCAAGTCGCGAATGATTTCCTCATTAGCGTCGGAGAAGGACTGAGCAACGTAATACAGCGTTACCCGGATGTGATCTTGTCGCGCTACTACAGCTCTGACTTTGCGATTTTCGCGCCAAACCTTTCGAGCAAAGAAGTCTCCAATGTGGCTGCTCAATGTCTCAAACAACTTACTAAACTAGCGCCTCCTTCACCTTTAGAAAATGATAATTGGGTACACATTGGGGTCAGTATGTACCGAGAAGGTGAAAGCCAAGGTCGTATTCTTGATGAAGCTGAGACTGCATTAAAGAGTGCCCAGTTGCAAAGAATCAATACTTGGAGCCGATTTCAAAAACACGTCAATCAAGATGAAGAACGTGGTAGTGTTCGTTGGCGTACGCTATTGGATGTCGCGCTACAACCTGATCAACTCTATATATTTTCCCAACCGTGTTACTTGTTAGATAAGCAAAATGAGCCGTCAGTCGAACATTTTGAGTTGTTTGCTCGCATTAATGATCCTGAAAAAGGGGTCATAAAGGCCTCTCGATTTAACTCAGCGGTAGAGTCTATCGGCTATGAAGCAACACTAGATAAAGCTGTGGTGAAAACAATAATTCGCCATATAAGACATTCAAATGATTCAAACAGTTACTCTATTAACCTGCATGTGGTACCTTTTGCCGAACGGAGTTTCTTTAAATGGTTTCGTGATGAGTTGCTGCAACTGACTAGCGAGCAGAGAGCTAGACTATCTTTTGAGTTTGCTGAAGCTCGCTTGGTTAAGCATTTAGATTACATTCGACCAGTTGCCAAAATGATTACAGGCCTAGGTTGTCGTGTTGTTGTTGGTCAAGCTGGGCGCTCCATTGTTAGTACTCACTACCTGAAAGAGTTTCCGGTTAGCTACCTGAAGTTACATCGCAGTTTAATCAAGAAAATCGACCAACGTCATGAAAACCAATTGTTTGTACGTAGTTTGCTCGGGGCATGTGCAGGACTCAAAACTCAGGTTATCGCTGTAGGTGTCGATAATAAACAAGAGCACAGGACTATGCTTGACCTAGGCGTTCACGGTATTCAAGGGCGATTTTTGGCAGCGGAACAGCAGATGTTGCCTAAACCTAAAGTCGTTCAGCGCAGTGAACCTATGCAGGCTAAGCAGAGTAAAGTACAAATTGGCCGCCGCAACCGTTGGCGCAAAGCGTAGATATAAAGATGAAGATTCAATCTTTAATAGGAAAGTTTAAAAGCAGCAATCAGGCTACGGCAGGTGTTTGCGTCGTGGTGCAACCCAGTGCACTTTTTTTCTCTGCTCCGGCAGACTTCTCCTTGCCGACCCAAGTGGCAATTGAAGGTATCTCATGGCAAGAGGCGCTACTTAACACCTTACGTGACGCTCATGTTACTAATATCTCACTAAAAGTCGTTTTGCACGCCAATATTTATCAAACCTTCCAGGTTGATAAACCCAACATTCCGCCTGAAGAACTGAAAAGTGCATTGCCGTTCTTAGTTAAGGATTTGATTAGTGAGAAAATTACTGAGATTGTTGCTGATTCAGCCCCTATTGCTGTCAACAACAAGCTTCAGGTTTACGTGCTGCAACGCGCTGTGGTTGTTGGGCTATATGAGTCTTTAAAAGAGCTCAAAATTGAGTTGTCAGGAGTGTTGGTTGAAGACGAAGTATGGGGGCATTCCGCTGGCGATATGACGACCTTCTTGCTGTTGCAAAGAAGTAAGCAAGGGGCATTCCGGATTAGCGCCTTTGTCGAATCCCAATGTGCTTTTCAAAGGACAATTCGTGGTGTTGTCGCACCATTAACAGGTATGGCGGCGAGCGCGCTACAACTTGATAGTCTCGCTCTAGAGTTACAACGCTCGATTGATTACCTCTCTTCTCAAATGCGCGGGGCTTCATTGCATCAGTTACAAGTTTGTTGTGATGAAGAGCAGCAGCAAGAACTCATACAAAATTTAGCTGATAGCCTGAGTGTAAAAGTCGCCGCTCTTGCTGATATGGAGCAAGAGTCTGGCACGGTGCTAGCTGAGAGCGCCCTTAAGCTAGAGCAGGTGGAAATCAACTTATTTCCTGATGATTTAAAACCGAGCAAAGAGTACTTCACTTTGCCCTACGTTGCGTTGGGCTGGTTTGTCACGGCGCTTTTGTTAGGCCTAGGTTATGTCGGATTAAAATACCAACACAGCCAAATGGACTCTGAGCTGAAAACCTACTTGTCGCAAGAAGCCGAGTTTAAGCAGCAAGCCGAGAGCTTAACCCAACGTGTCGCTCAGCATAAACCAACACCTGCAAAAGTCGCGGCAGTCGCTAGACTTAAGTTAGAGATAGAGGCTAAGCGTAATTCACTACAAGCCGTTGGTGAGTTCGATAATTCACTACAACTGGGTTACTCCGGAGTGATGCGCTCGTTAGCTCAACTTGGTCGTAACGATATTTCATTAAACTCAATCACCATCAATGCCACCCAGTTGGACTTGCACGGATTAGCGCGTGAGGCGAAAGCCATACCAAATTGGGTCAATCAGTTTAAAACCGAGTTGAACCTCGTTGGGCGAACGTTTGAAAAACTTAAAATAAGCCGCAATGAGCAGAACATCATTACCTTTGAGCTTAAGACTGAGCAGGAGAGTAAATAATGCAGCAGTACTGGCAGTCGTGGTGTGATCGATTTATCCAACTAAGCGTGAGAGAAAAGGTGTTGATCACTGTCTGTGGTTTTGTGGTCATTATCCTTGGCCTGCTGACACTATTGATTGAGCCAGCCTATGAGCAAAACAGGGCAACCTCGCAGCGCATTGCGTCGACTAAGCTTAATGTACAGCGCTTAGAAGCCGATATTTTGTTGATGACCGCAAAGTTGCAAAAAGATCCGGATCAAGAGCTGAATCAAGAGTACAAACAGCTGATGGTAGAAAGCCAAGAGCTGTCAACGCAATTGGCTGCGATTGTCGAAAACCTTATCGCACCGAGTCAAATGGCTCAGTTGTTGGAACAAGTACTCGCAGATTCTAAAGGTTTGCATTTAGTTTCTTTAGAGTCACAGACGGCAGAGCCAATCGTCAGCAATGAAAGCAATTCCGATTTGGCCAGTTACTATGTGCACCCAGTGAGATTGGAGCTGACTGGCAAATATTTTGCCATTGTCGATTACTTAGAGGCATTGGAAGCCCTACCGGTAAAATATTATTGGCGCAGCTTTCACTACTCGGTTGAAGAGTACCCAACAGCGCGTTTAGTGCTAGAGGTGTATACCTTAGGAACAAGGCAGGAGTTTATAGGTGGTTAGAACGATACTTACACTGCTTTCGGTTGGGATTTCTCTTAACGTCATGGCGTCTCAAGACCCAACTGCACCACTTGGGTGGCAAAGTCCTCAGCAGAGTAAGGCAACAATTGTAAAGCGTAAGCCAGTGCCTAAGCTACAAAGTATCGTCTGCGAGGAAGTGGGGGGGTGTAGCGCCATTATCAATGGTCAGGTTGTACTTGCTGGGGAGCAAGTGAACGGCTACAAAGTGAGTCAAATAAAACCAGAAGTTGTGACCTTAGTTAGAGGTGGCAAGCAGTGGAAATTAAATCTCTTCTCTCTGGAAGTGAAACAGTAAGGTCAGTGGAAACATATGCGTAAACTCGCGATAGCAATCACGATTACAAGCTTATTAGCCGGTTGTGCGATGGGACATAGAGATCCTGTAGAGGCTAAAAGTACTATTAATCAAGCGATTAACGAAAATAATAGTCGTACCCTAGAGACACTGCCACCTTCGGTTGAAGCTGATCTAATGCCTGAACTTAGCGGTGATGAGGCCGCGGTGTCTAAGACAATTAAGCGTTTCAGGATTAAAGCCAATGGTGTTGATGCTAAAGCCTTTTTTGCTAGCTTGGTTAAAGGCACGCAGTACAGTGCGGCTATCCACCCCAATGTCAGTGGTAATATTACTGTTAATTTAAATGATGTTTCTTTAGATGAAGTGTTGTCCGTTGTGCAAGATATGTATGGCTACGATATCGATAAAGTGGGCAATGTCATTCAGATTTATCCTGCAGGTCTTAGGACAGTGACTATTCCTGTTGACTATCTGCAATTTAAACGCGCGGGACGCTCCTTAACTTCTATCTCGACAGGGACGATCACTAACACTGATAATAACTCGTCTAGCTCAAGTTCGTCGAATACGACGTCATCTTCCAACTCTAACTCGAACAACAGTAGTAACAGTGTCAAAGGCGGTACCGAGATAGAAACAACCAGCGAAAGTGATTTTTGGCCTCAATTAGAAACGGCTGTCGCACAGCTGATTGGCTCAGGTGATGGCCAAAGTGTTGTGGTTACGCCACAAGCCAGTGTGATTACAGTACGAGCTTTCCCTGATGAAATCAGAGAAGTGCGTAACTTCTTAGGTGTGTCTCAGCAGCGTATGCATCGCCAAGTGATTTTGGAAGCGAAAATACTGGAAGTCACTTTGAGTGATGGTTATCAGCAAGGGATCAACTGGTCAAAAGCATTCTCTTCTAATGGAACCAACTATTCCTTAGGTCAGGGCTCAATTGTCAAGGATGCTGCGGGGGCTATCGTTCCTGCTGCGTTACCGGGATTAGACTCAATCGGCACTCTGCTCGGTGGGCAATCAAACTTGGTTATTTCGAGTGGCAGCTTTGAAGCGGTACTGAGCTTTATGGCAACCCAAGGTGATCTAAACGTACTTTCTAGTCCACGTGTTACGGCCTCAAATAACCAAAAGGCAGTGATTAAAGTTGGTACAGATAGCTACTACGTGACCGACTTTTCCTCGAATACAAGCACCAGTAGCAACACCAACAATGACAACACGACGACCGATGTCGAATTGACTCCCTTTTTCTCGGGTATCTCGTTAGATGTAACGCCACAGATAGATGATCAGGGCAATGTGTTATTGCATGTTCATCCGGCGGTTCTCGAAGTCAAAGAAGAGCGCAAAACGATAGATTACGGAAACAACAACAGTTTAACGTTGCCACTGGCAACCAGTTCGATTCGTGAATCTGATTCTGTAATTCGTGCCCAAGATGGTGATGTGGTCGTGATTGGGGGCTTGATGAAGTCCAACACCTTTGATCAAGTATCGAAAGTGCCATTTTTAGGTGATGTACCGGCATTGGGACATTTATTCCGCAATACGACCAAGTTAACTCAGAAAACGGAACTGGTTATTTTGCTTAAGCCTTCGGTAGTCGGTGTTAATACGTGGCAAAAAGAATTGGAGCGCTCGCGGGATCTTTTACAAGAATGGTTCCCTGACGAGCAATAGTCACAATGTATCTTGAGCACTTTGGCTTTGAGAGTTTGCCCTTTCACCTCACCCCAGATACGGAGATGTTTTTGGGGTTAGCGCCACATTATGAGGCGATTCAAATGGTCAATTCGGCACTAGAAATGGGTGAAGGGGTGATCAAAGTGACAGGAGAGGTCGGTACTGGCAAAACTATGATTTGCCGTGTATTGGTTAAGTACTTTAAACCGAGTATTCAATTGGTTTTTGTGCCAAATCCTGCCTTAACTGGAAGCCAGTTACGTTTAGCTGTAGCAAGTGAGTTGGGTCTGAGTACTGACAATGAAGCGACAATTGTTGATGAGATTCAAAAGCGCCTGATTGAACTCAAAAAAGAGCAAAAGCAGGTGGTGGTTTTAGTCGATGAAGCGCAGGCATTGAGCGATGACGCGTTAGAAGTGCTTAGATTGTTTGGCAACCTAGAAACAGAGCAAGAAAAGCTCTTGCAGATCATCTTGCTTGGTCAACCTGAACTCGATGAACGTTTAGCCAGCCATCACTTAAGGCAGTTTCGTCAGCGCATTACTTTTAGTGCCAAACTGCGTGGATTAACTTTAGATGAGTGCGTCGCCTATATCGAGAGTCGCTTGAAAAAAGCGGGCGGCAGCGAGAATCTTTTTTTGCTCGCGCACAAAAAGGCAATCTGGCGGGCAAGTAAGGGCTATCCACGTCTGATTAACCAGATTTGCCATAAAGCTCTGCTACTGGCGAGTAGCGACAAACAAGAACAGGTGGCGAATGGTCATTTGTTCGATGCGATTCATGACACTTACGACAGTAGTAAACCAAAGTTCAAGAGCCCGCTGTTATGGGGGTGGAGTTAAACAATGAGTGCGATTAATAATGCGCTGTCCCAACTAGCCAATGACAAGTCCACTTTGGCCAAGGGTATCTGCAAAGCGAATGTGCAGCCAGTAAAGCAAAGAGCCGTATTGCCATGGGTTGTTGGGAGCTTCACGCTAAGCTTGGCAGTTGGTGGCTGGGCGCTCTCGCAACAAACACCATCAGAGAGCCTTGTTAGCTCTATCACGACTGCTGACAGCCAGCAACAAACTGTGGAGTCTCCTACGACAAAGGTAGCTGTTGTCGACCAACCTGTTTATCAAACATTAGTAGAAGAGGATGTTTCCCCTCGTTCGAAACCCGCCTCATCGGTTCAACCTCAAGCTAAGCAACCAACCAAACCTGTTGTGATTGCTAAAGCGGCCACAAGTACGCCGGCTTCGGCTTCAAATCCTGCTCCCACTCAAGGTGAAGTGGTGATAGAGCAAGTGGAGCTGACACCAGAGCAGCTTTCGTCCAAAGCTCAAGAGCGAGCGAAAAAGGCGCTCGACAGCAATAACCTCACCGATGCGCTAAATCACTACGCCGAATCACTGCGTTATACACCAACGAATAAACAAGTAAGAAAACGCCTCGCCGCCCTTTACTATGGCAAGGGTGAAGTACGTAAGGCAGCAGATATCCTGCAAAAGGGAATTGCATTAGACAGCAATGACTCTACCTTACGCCTCTCCTTGGCAAAAATGTTGATGAAAGAGCAGCAAAATGCGGTAGCACTCACTGTGTTAAGTACGCTCCCAGCATCAGTTCCTGTTGAATACCTTTCTCTCCGCGCAGCATTAGCCCAAAAAGAGAAACAAGATCAGTTGGCGTTGCAAAGCTACCAACAGCTCGTACAGCGAGAGCCTGAAAGTGGTCGCTGGTGGATGGGTTTAGGCATTCAACAAGAGCGCGCATTTCAGTTAGCGGATGCCAAGTCATCTTACTCACAAGCCTTGACGAAGCTGGGTCTCTCTAGCCAATCGCAACAGTTTATACGTGACCGAATTTCCTTGATTGAAAGTTTAGAGGAGCAGCCGAGTGAAAATTAAGCTAAGAAAACGTCTCGGCGACTTACTGGTTGAAGAAGGTATTATTACCGAGCAGCAAGTAGAACAAGCACTGAGTGCGCAAAAATCAACAGGCCGAAAATTAGGTGCAACACTGATAGAGCTTGGGGCTTTGACCGAGCATCAGATGTTGTCATTTTTATCGCAGCAACTTGATATTCCTCTAATTGATCTCAGTCGAGCTGATGTCGATGTCGAGGCTGTGCAACTTCTTCCAGAAGTACATGCTAGACGACTGAGAGCGTTAGTGATCGGTCGCCATATGGATACTTTACGTGTGGCGATGAGTGATCCTGCCGACCTCTTTGCTCAAGAAGCTTTGCTAGGTCAACTCGCTCAATATGGTATCGAGTTTGTGATCGCACCAGAAAATCAATTGGTGGAGGGGTTCGATCGTTATTATCGCCGCACTAAGGAAATTGCCTCTTTTGCTGAGCAGTTACAGGCTGAGCACCAAGTGACTGAAGCTTTTGATTTCAGTATTGAAGGTGATGATAGCGAAGAAGTGACGGTTGTTAAGTTGATCAACTCACTGTTTGAAGATGCGATTCAAGTTGGGGCGTCAGATATCCACATCGAACCGGACTCGAATGTATTGCGCTTGCGTCAACGTATTGATGGTGTCTTACACGAGACACTACTTAACGAGGTTAATATTGCCTCTGCTCTAGTCTTACGCTTGAAGTTGATGGCTAATCTGGATATTTCCGAAAAGCGCTTGCCGCAAGATGGCCGCTTCAATATCCGCTCGAAAGGTCAGTCGGTTGATATTCGTATGTCGACTATGCCCGTTCAGTACGGTGAGTCGGTGGTAATGCGCCTGCTTAATCAGTCCTCGGGTGTGCGTAAGTTAGAAGAGTCGGGTATTCCTTCTCATCTCCTCGATAAGTTAAGGCGTCAACTCCGTCGCCCACACGGCATGATTTTGGTAACCGGACCAACGGGTTCAGGTAAAACCACTACCTTGTACGGTGCGCTGAGTGAGCTTAATGAGCCGGGCAAAAAGATTATCACCGCTGAGGATCCTGTCGAGTACCGACTACCACGTGTCAATCAGGTACAAGTTAACCCCAAGATCGACCTTGATTTCTCGACGGTACTGAGAACCTTCCTCCGTCAGGATCCGGATATTATCCTTGTCGGTGAGATGCGTGACCAAGAGACGGTCGAGATTGGTTTACGAGCGGCGCTTACTGGTCACTTGGTATTGAGTACTCTACACACTAATGACGCGATAGATAGTGCGCTGCGAATGATGGACATGGGGGCTCCGGGCTATTTGGTTGCGAGTGCGGTTCGTGCTGTAGTTGCGCAGCGACTGGTACGTAAAGTTTGCCCTGACTGTAAAACCGAGGAGCAGCTTGACGACGCAAGAGTGCAGTGGCTTGCTCAGCGTTTCCCTAATCAAGTCGGGGCAAGTTTTGTTAAGGGGCGAGGTTGCCAGAACTGTAACCTCACAGGCTATCGAGGCCGGATAGGTGTGTTTGAGATGCTTGAGCTCGAGCAAGAGATGATGGACATGCTGCGCGCCAATGATGCGGTTGGGTTTTCTAAAGTAGCGCGTCAGTCAGCAAATTATAAACCTTTGTTGGCATCAGCGATGGAGTTAGCCTTGCAGGGGACAGTAAGTTTAAGTGAAGTGATGAGCCTAGGTGAAGGCGATTCATCTGGTTTCCAGCAAGCGATTTATATCTAAGGTAAACGATGAAGAGCTTTCGATACCAAGGACGAAATCTTGATGGTAGTGCGGTTTCAGGGCAGCTAGAAGCACCAACTCAAGAAGCCGCAGCAGAGCAGCTTATGGGCAAAGGTATTATTCCAATTAATATCTCAGATCATAGTGGTAAGAGCCCGTTGAATCTTGACCTTAAGGCGCTGTTCACCCCTGCGATTCCTTTAGAGGTGTTGGTTATTTTCTGCCGTCAGCTATATAGCTTAACCAAAGCAGGGGTCCCTCTGCTGCGCTCTATGAAAGGCTTGAGCCAAAATAGCGCCAATAAACAACTGCAAGCCGCGCTCGAAGATGTGACTCAAGAGCTCACTAATGGCCGCAGTTTGTCTGCCTCTATGCAGTTATTCCCTAAGGTATTTAGCCCGTTGTTTGTTTCTATGATCCACGTCGGTGAGAATACAGGTCGACTCGATCAAGCCCTGTTGCAGCTTGCTAATTATTACGAACAAGAAGTAGAGACACGCAAACGAATCAAAACGGCAATGCGTTACCCAACCTTTGTGATTATCGCTATTGTCATCGCGCTGTTTTTCCTCAACGTTTTTGTTATTCCGCAATTCTCCAGTATGTTCTCTCGCTTTGGCGTCGATCTTCCTCTGCCGACTCGCATTTTAATTGCGACGTCAGAGTTTTTTGTCAACTACTGGATCATGATGGTAGCGGGAATAGTAGCTGCTTTGTTTGGTTTTAGAGCTTGGCTAAATACTGCTATTGGAAGAGAAAAGTGGGATAAGTTTCGTTTACGAATGCCTGTAGTAGGTGAGTTGATTAATCGCGCCCAGCTGTCGCGTTTTTCGCGTACCTTTGCTCTGATGCTTAAAGCGGGAGTGCCGTTGAACCAGTCTTTAGCGCTCTCAGCAGAAGCCCTCGGTAATAAGTTTTTAGAGAACAGACTCATTGAGATGAAGTCCTCTATTGAAGCGGGGGGAACTATCTCTGCAACAGCGATAAATAGTGGTGTGTTTACCCCACTGGTTATTCAAATGATCAGTGTCGGTGAAGAAACGGGTCGCATCGATGAATTGCTATTAGAAGTAGCCGATTTTTACGATCGTGAAGTCGATTATGATTTAAAGACGCTAACTGCACGGATCGAACCTATCTTGCTTGTAATTGTGGCAGGTATGGTTTTGATTCTAGCACTCGGTATCTTCCTGCCTATGTGGGGAATGTTGGATGCCATTAAAGGCTAATTTGATCAGTTATATTGAGCGTTCACGGCTAGCGATTTGGTTACTGGTTATTGTATGTTTAATGATGAGCTTTATGTTGGTGTGGCAAAACGTGGTTAAAGAAGCCAATCAATCGGCTTTTTTGCTCGCGAGTCAAAGAATTGTTGAGCGAGCAAACTATTACAAACAGCAGTGGTTGTTATCTGGGCAGCAAAGTGAGATAACTATTGATGGTCTTACGTTGAACTATACTAGTATGGGGTGGATTAAACCTTTGGGTGATAGGCAGCAAGTGGATTGCTCGTATTGGCTCGATATCTTATACCCACAGCATGAGGTTTTAGGTAGTCGACCTACCCAGATTGAAAATCAAATTATAGCCAACGGCTATCATTGTGATTATTTGTATCGTAACAACAGATTAATCTCCATCACTTTGATAGATAATAGGTTTGTGGCTAAGACCGGTTTCTTGGCGCAATAGAGTTATTGATACTCTCAATATGGCGAATTAATGCAATTTCCGTATAATGCACGGTACATAACGGTAGGTGATAAGTATATGTCAAACAAACAGTCTGGTTTCTCACTAGTTGAGCTCGTTGTGGTTATCGTGGTGGTTGGCCTACTCGCTGTTGCGGCCCTACCGCGCTTCTTGGATGTGACCGATGAAGCGAAAAAAGCTAGCGTTGAAGGGGTTGCTGGTGGCTATGCGACTGGGGTGTTATCAGCTAGGGCGCAGTGGGAAGCGGAAGCAAGACCTTCAGTAACTGTAAATTCTGTGGTGAGAAACTCAGTCAATTATGATGGCGTCAAGTTTTGGCTGACCAGTACCAGTCAATCTGGTGGTGACTTTAGAGATGGTTACCCATTTGCTATCAACACCAATGATGCTAACTTTCCTAACGAGTTAACTAACACAATTTGTGTTGAGCTGATGGCGAACTTACTGCAAAACCCACCAAAAGTAGGGACAGTAAGTGAGGCTCAAGCGGATTCTAATATTAAGTATTCAGCACAAGCTGATAACGCTGCGTCAACTTGCACTTATATTCAGCGAGAAGGCAATAGCCAACATCAGTTTGTTTATGAAATTGAAACTGGTCGTGTGACCGTAACTTTGCAGTAGTTCTGCAGCCCACAACATAGAGAGATGCTTACTATGAAAAGACAAGGCGGTTTCACCCTAATTGAGCTAGTGGTGGTAATTGTTATTCTTGGTATTCTTGCAGTGACTGCAGCACCAAGGTTTTTAAACCTGCAAAATGACGCCCGTCAAGCCTCACTTCAAGGCCTAAAAGGGGCTATGGATGGTGCAGCTGGTATCGTCTATGGTAAAGCTGCCATTGATGGCAAGGAGACATCTAGCAGTGCTGTAAATGTATCAGGTATTAACACTATATATGGTTATCCAACTGCTACGGCTGCAGGGATAGGTGAAGCGGTTGTTGGATTAGGTACGGACTGGGATGTAGTCGCTAGTTCAGGCACAAGTATTACTTACAGTTTTGATGGTACTACGGATGCTACTTGTGCCGTTGTATATACACAAGCCTCTGGTACAAGTACCACGAGTGCTGCTTCGGCGAGTGTCGTCATTACAGGATGTAGCAACTAATTACTTAAAGGTCAGCACACGCTGGCCTTTTTCTTGTTTAATCTGGATATCTAAGCTCTTCTCAAAAGTCCTTAAAAAACAACAGCCCTCACTCTATCTGGTATATACTGATTTTAAGTATATGTCCCACGGTAACTGGTCATGACTCGGTCAAAAGTCTCTGGTTTTACATTAGTCGAACTTATCGTCGTTATTTTATTGGTGTCGATTGTTTCGGTCTACGCTGCCAGCCGTTATTCGGGTCGTTCCGGTTTCTCTCCTTACGCTGCCCAAGAACGCGTTATTTCGGTTATTCGTCAGGTTCAGGTTAATCGGATGCAGTCTAATGTTGATATGGACGCAATCACTGGCAATACCAACTTTACCCTTAGCTTGTTAGGCAACTGTATTGGCTCACAAGCGGCTTGTGCCGCGCGTGATGAAGGGCGCAGTGATTGGGTATCTCTTAATGATGTATCTTTTACTTCTAATGTTGGTGCATTGGTTAATTTTGATTTGCTTGGCAACCCTGATGGAGTGGCAACCCCTATAAATATCCTGATGACCTCGACCGATGGGACATGTACAGCAGTACAAATCAATGCAGTGGGCTATGTTTCACCGGGGAGTTGTTAATGGAGCGTATGCGCGGTTTTACATTGGTTGAAAGCGTGATAGTCATTGTTGTCATGGGTATTGCCATGCTGACCATTACTAGCTTTTTAGTCCCCCAAGTATCGCGCAGTGCTGACCCACATTACCAAACGCGAGCTGCTGCTTTAGGGCAGAGTGTGATGACTCAGATATTGGCGCGTAAGTTTGATCAAAATAGTGGCGATCAAGGTGGTATACCGCGCTGTTCATCAACAGATGCTGGGTCTACCGCTTGTACCGCCCTAGGTAACTTTGGAATCGATACAGGTGAGGGTGAGACTGACACCAACCCTGATGCTTATAACGATGTTGATGATTTTCATGGCTGCTGGGAGCCTTTAGCAACCAATGGTTGTCGTGATTTAAACTTGCTAGTCGGTGGGAATAGTTACCTTAACTTTCGAGTCGATATTGATGTCACATATGCGATAACGAATCAGCTTAAACGAATCCGCCTTACGGTGAGTGCCTCTAATCAAACACCGATCGTGCTTAATGCTTACCGAGGTAACTACTGATGAAAGTGAAAGGCTTTACTTTAATCGAAATGGTCGTGACCTTGATTATCGGGGCGATCTTAGTACTTGGTATTGCCGGTTTTGTTGAACTCGGTGCTCGCGGTTATAGTGATACGGTTGATAGACAACGGCTGCAGACCCAAGCCAAATTTATTCTTGAAAAGATGTCTCGCGAAGTGCGCCATGCAGTGCCTAACATGCTCAACAGTGACTTAGCGATTCCTCAGGCAACTAGCTGTATTTCCTTCTTTCCTATTGTCGAGTCGGGTTTTTACGCCATCTCAGGGGCAGATATTCAGTTTGTCGTTGGGCGTAATGGTGTGACCGCTAATGATTTAAACTCTTTAACCATGGTAATTAACCCAATTCAACCTGAACCAATTAGTAACGCTGTTTCTCTGGTTAATGTTAGCAGTGCGGGTGATACTTTTTGGGTACCAAGTGGCGCAGCAACACTTATTGGTAACTCTGTGTCTAACCGACACTATATCTACAACCCCAATGGAATGGTCAACTACTGTTTAGTTGCGGGTCAGCTTCGACGCAGTGTGAGTGGGGCGAATGCGCTGCCACTATCGGATTCTGGTATTACTGGAACGCTGACTTACACGCCTGCAACTGTGCAGAACAATGGCATCGTTCAGGTAAATATGACCTTTAACAATGCAGCTGGTGATGAATCAACTAACTTTATACAAGAAATACAGGTGTTAAATGTCCCGTAATAAACAGCAGGGTAGTTTATACATAGTCATTATCTTTGTATTGGTAGTGATGGGTTTTCTTGCTACAACCTTAAGCCAGATTGGCTGGTCGAACAGTGACAGCCATGCTAAAGATGTTGTCGGTACTCAGGCTGCTTTGTTAGCGCACTCTGGTAATGAATGGGCACTAGAACAAATTTATGGCATTACGAGTACTAACCCAGTCAGCACACAGTGTCCTGCTATCAATGGGACGAATATTAGTACGTTTGATACCACGGTAAATTGCCAAGATGTGCAGGTAAGCTGTGAGTCGCGTGGCGGGCAGCTGTCTGACGGAACTCAGATGTACGTAATCAGTTCAACGGCGATATGTGGTACTGGCATTAACCAAATGCAGCGCAACCAAGAAGTTTGGATCAGGGAGTGAGTATGAAAGTATTGCGATTGTTGTTGATTGCTATAGTTAGTTTGCTGCTTTCATCTGTAGCATTTGCTGCCTGTAAATATCAGGGGAATAAAAGTTTTACGGTCTCTTTCACGGTCGTTGCTTCAGATGACTATCAGTATTTTTATCTACAGCAAGGTAGTCATGGGTATACGCTGTGGTATACGCAATCGGAGCAGCCTTCATCTGATAATGTTTTCAATGATCAAACATTAGTCACTGGAAAAACATATAAGATTCGTATTGTGAGCGAATATAACCATTTTCTAGGCTCTAGTGATTTAGCTTATTACCGTGATTCAGGCAATGGGTGGACCTTGATTGAAGAAAAGACTCAGTCACTTGAAAACGGAGCTCATTTTCCTAATGTCTCGGAAGGAGTTAGCAACATTCAATGTAATGAGTCAGTCAACCCTCCGCCATTTGAAATTAATATTTGTGATTATGTTCCAGATGGTTTGCAAACTAATCAATACACGTCTAACCCACCTAAAAGGGCCCATGGTGCGATGTTTATTTCGGGGAGCGACAACAAGATTTACCCTGAGAATAATGATCCTAAGTACTCTTTTCAGACAATTGCTCAGCCTAGCAACACATGTATATTCCCTGATCTAAGCACAGGCTCTTGTAGTTTCGATTCATCTAAGATTCACAGTACTTTGCCCATGCCTACACCAATCTACAGTGGTGGCGGTGACGATCTAACCTGTGAAGAAGATAAAGTCTGTGACTTAGATAGTGGTTACCACAAAGATATCATTATTAAAGAAGACGCTACTCTGAGACTTTCAGGGGGAGAGTACTGGTTAAATGAACTTAAGTTTGCAGAAGAAGATGCGAAATTGGAGGTTTTGGCACCAAGTATTGTCCACTATAAAAAAATCCATTTTGAAAAACCTGGAGTGAAAATCAATGAAGGTGGCAGCTCCCATAATCTATTGTTTATTGGCCATGGCAAGGATGCTGATATAAAAATGGAGGACGATGAAGGCGAGGATTATAAGATATATGCCTATTTCTATATCGATCCAAGTGCGAGCTCAGGGTTTAATATTGAAGGTGAAGACGTTGAAATTCATGGCGGTATTACAGCACACAGTATCTCAATTAGTGGTAGTGACAACAAAATCTACCCTCTGAGTTGTAACTCTCAGCCGACCCCTGAAGTGTCTTCAATCGTTATCAAGCCATTTAACTATCACCTAACGTGTGAAACAACGCCAAATAATATTGTTGAAGTCCATATGCTGGATAGCAATGGATCTCCAGTTTCAGGGTTAACACCGACGCTAACACAAGAAAACGGATCAAACCTCACTATCACCTATATCTCTGAAGCGAATGGTATTGCTAAGTTCAGAGTCACGACTAATACGACTTCAAGCATTGGTAACTACGACCTAAAAGCAAGTTTAACTACAGGCGGGCAAACTTTTACTGATACAGACCAAATTAAGTATGTGCCGTATAAATTTGAGGTAGCCGATAAATACCTAGTTGCGGGCGAAAATGAGCAGGTTACGGTCAATGTGAAAGCTTGCAGTATCACCGACCAGCTTATCACCTTGGGTTATACAGGCAGCCCAACAGCGACGTTCAATTATCAAAAGCCTACTTCTGCTGCGGTTGTCTCTGGTGATTTGAGTTTTACTGCCAATCTGACCAATTCAAACCGACAAGCTAACATCAACTTCAAAGAATCTGGACAGATACGAGTCACCATTACCGATAATAGTTTTGTCTGTAATGATGTTCGTTGCCCCGTTGACGGAGGGGCGCTGAAGGGGCAATTTGATGTTTACGCTCGACCTTGGAAGATTGCCATTTGTGATGTAAAGGAAACGGGTGGTAATAGTAAAGCTAACCCTGCAACGACAGATACTGGTCCTGGTTTTATTGCTGCAGGAACTACTTTTTCGGCTACTTATAAACCTATAGTACATAGTGATTCCAAGGGAGGAGTGAGTGATGAGTGTAATTATCCGTTAACAGGCAATTATAGTCTTGATAGTGGTCCTCTCAAGCTAGCCTATAGCGTGAGTTATCCAACGACTAACCCGCAAATCGGAACCGTCACACCAAGTGTGATCCCTAATTTTAGCAGCGGTAGTGAGACGCAGACGATCAACCATTCATGGACCGAGGTTGGGACATTGAGTCTTCAAACTAGCGCCTCGTACCTCACAATGAGTGTCGATCCTGATACGCAGAACGTTGGGCGTTTTTATCCGAAGTATTTCCAAGTGATTAATACGCCAATCTGGAATTACCCTGGGGTTGGAGCGAGTGAGCAAAACTTTGCTTATATGAATCAGCCATTCAATGGAGTTGAGTTTTATGTAGAAGCCCTGAACCTACAGGGTAACTCGGTACAAAACTACGGCAACTTTGTTGCTAGTAATACCGCGGGCTTTGCCTTGTATGAAGCTAACCCTACCTACACAAGTCGTTTTCATTCAGGGACGCCTAGTAAGGCTTGGGCTGTGAGTTCGAGCAAGAGTATTGGTACCTTTAAACTAGAAGAAAACTCGCCTTCTACTACTTGCGCTAATGAGTTGTGTTGGGCTAAAGCGACGCCTGCTAATGGCTATGAAGATGGACCATTCAATACATCTGGCGGTACTGCTTCAACTATTTCTATTGATGCCGTGAGTGGCAACGTTAACGCCGACCCTATTGATTATCAATCAAGCGGGCAGCCAAGATTGTTGACAAGCCAACCTGTTATTTATTTTGGTCGCGCTGTGCTTGATAGTATCGGCGGAGTGACAAGCAGTACTATGAACATTCCACTCAGAATTGAGTTCTGGAATGGTTCAGGCTTTGTTACCCATAGTGGTGATGATACGACTAACATAGCGGGCGTCAATGTGGTTAGTGATAACCGTACTATCTGGGTCGATAACGGCGCTACAGCGGCGAATGTTAACTTAGCGGCTGGTGGTGTGGTTACTGATGGTGCATCCAATTCAATTACGGTTTCACAGTCTGCTGCTGTCAGGCAACAAACCCAAGTGTGGTTAGATTTGCATAGAGGCGCTAACGTAGCCCCTTGGCTACGATACCGTTGGCAAGACGCTAATCGAACTGAAGTCAGTGGGGAAGAAGATCCCTCTACCGTAGTTACTTTTGGTATTTTCCGCGGCAATGATCGAGTGATTTTCCGCGGTGAATCTGGATTAACCGGCCAGTAATTTTTGTCATTTTTTTGCCTATCGTTAGGAATCTGTTAGAAATTGCGTGTTTCAGCCCATGTTTACACTTCAATGCCTTGCTGTGACGGCAAGGCATTGGTACATTTAGTGCAATTTTCTATCTTCTAATTCTTTCAGGACGAGCGAAGAATATGTTCAAAAAACTTCGTGGCATATTTTCTAATGACCTATCAATCGATTTAGGTACTGCCAACACACTTATCTACGTTAAAGGACAGGGTATCGTTCTTGACGAGCCTTCAGTCGTAGCCATCCGCCAAGACCGTAACCGCGCAGGTAAAAGCGTAGCCGCTGTTGGTCATGCTGCTAAACAAATGTTGGGTCGTACACCGGGGAACATCTCTGCTATCCGTCCAATGAAAGATGGCGTTATCGCTGACTTCTACGTGACTGAAAAAATGCTGCAGCATTTCATCAAGCAAGTACACGACAACAGCGTGCTAAAACCAAGCCCTCGTGTATTGGTTTGTGTTCCTTGTGGTTCTACTCAAGTTGAGCGCCGCGCAATTCGTGAATCTGCACTAGGCGCAGGCGCGCGTGAAGTTTACCTAATTGATGAGCCTATGGCGGCAGCAATTGGTGCAGGCTTACGCGTATCAGAGCCTACTGGTTCTATGGTGGTCGATATCGGTGGTGGTACTACTGAGGTTGCGGTTATCTCACTAAACGGCGTGGTTTACTCCTCTTCAGTTCGTATCGGCGGTGACCGCTTTGATGAAGCGATCATCAACTACGTCCGTCGTAACTACGGCAGCTTGATTGGTGAAGCGACAGCTGAAAAGATCAAACACGAGATTGGTTCTGCTTATCCAGGTGATGAAGTAGAAGAGATCGAAGTGCGTGGTCGTAACCTAGCAGAAGGTGTGCCGCGTAGCTTTAGCCTAAACTCAAACGAAATCCTAGAAGCGTTGCAAGAGCCACTAACAGGTATCGTCTCTGCTGTAATGGTTGCATTAGAGCAATGTCCACCAGAGCTAGCGTCTGATATTTCAGAAAATGGTATGGTACTGACAGGTGGTGGTGCTCTACTTAAAGATCTTGATCGTCTACTAACAGAAGAAACAGGTATTCCTGTCGTTATTGCTGAAGATCCACTCACGTGTGTTGCTCGTGGTGGTGGTAAAGCGTTAGAGATGATCGACATGCATGGCGGCGATCTATTTAGCGAAGAGTAATTTGAATGATCTTGGCCTAGTGCCAAGATTGGCAAGATAAGGATCTCATATTCCATGAAGCCTATTTTTGGCCGAGGACCTTCACTACAGTTACGCCTGTTTTTTGCCGTTATTCTATCAGCCAGCCTTATGCTGGCTGATAGTCGTTTAGGTGCGTTTGCTCAAGTTCGTTACCTACTTAACAGTATGGTGGCACCTATTCAGTATTTGGCGGATGTCCCTCGCGTGATGTTTGATGGCGCTTATGAGCGTTTCAATATTCGTCAAGACTATATGGAAAGCACTCGCAAACTTAAACGTGAAGTGCTGCGTCTTAAAAACGACCTGCTACTGCTTGATCAATATCGCGAAGAAAACCAAAGATTGCGTAAGTTGCTCGGCTCTTCATTTATTCGCGATGAGCGCAAAGTCGTAACCGAAGTGATGGCGGTAGATACGTCACCTTATCGTCATCAAGTGGTGATCGATAAAGGTCAGATTGATGGCGTTTATGTTGGTCAACCTGTTGCAAACGAGAAGGGTATTGTTGGTCAAGTGACCTTTGTTTCGGCGCACAACAGTCGAGTGCTGCTGCTTACCGACAGCTTAAGTGCCATTCCGGTACAAGTGATCCGTAACGATATTCGAATCATTGCCTCCGGCACAGGTAAATCAGATCGAATCAACCTTGATCATATCCCGATCAGCTTAGATATCGAAGAAGGTGATCTACTGGTGACTTCCGGTCTCGGTGGTATCTATCCTGAAGGCTTCCCAGTTGCACACGTTTCAGAAGTAGAGCGTGATACCGCACGAGAATTCGCTGTTATAGAGGCAGAGCCTGTGGTCGATTTTGAACGCTTACGATATCTACTACTAATCTGGCCGAATGATTCTCGTCAGGAGAAAATCCAGCAAGTGACACCAGAGAGTCTAGAGGAACAATAGAAATGGCAAATAGTGTACTAAAAGGAAAGTTTGTCATTGCTTGTTCATTCTTAATCGCTTTGACTTTACAGACAATCCCTTGGCCGGGAATGCTTGATTTGTTGCGCCCGTCATGGCTGCTGTTAGTGACCTGTTACTGGGTGCTTGCACTGCCACACCGAGTGAACGTTGGTTCGGCATTGATCTTGGGCTTGCTATGGGATCTACTGCTTGGTTCGACACTGGGTATCCGCGGCATGATGATGTCGATTGTGATTTACCTCGTTGCGCTCAACTTCCTCGTGATTCGCAATATGGCACTGTGGCAACAAGCGATTTTGATTGGTGCAATGTCGATGTTGCTCGACGTATTGATCTTCTGTGGTGAGTATTTAATCCAAGATGTGACCTTTAATCCGGTCTCGCTGTGGAGTGGTTTAATTAACTGCATTCTATGGCCTTGGATGTTCCTATTAATGCGTCGTGTAAGACGTCACTGGCATATACGATAAAAATGACTAAACCATTGATTTTGGCTTCTGGCTCGCCAAGACGTAAAGAGCTGCTCTCTCAACTTGGCTATACCTTTTCGGTGGTGAAAACCGATGTTGAAGAGTGTCGCCAATCTGGTGAGAGCGCATTTGACTATGTTTCTCGCCTAGCTAAAGACAAAGCGATGGCAGCAGTAGAGCTTGAGCCAAATTCAGTGGTAATCGGTTCTGATACGATTGTGGTTTGCGATCAACAGGTATTGGAAAAGCCAGATGATTTAGCGCATGCTAAACAAATGCTAATGGCGCTCTCAGGCAGGGCGCATCAAGTGATGACAGCAGTGACTGTCGCCACAAAAGAAATTCAAGAAACTGTAGTGGTATCTACAGACGTATGGTTCAAGACCCTGTCAGAGCAAGAAATAGAACAATACTGGCACTCGGGCGAACCTTGCGATAAGGCTGGTAGTTATGGAATTCAAGGATTGGGCGGACGATTTGTAACTCGCATTGAAGGCAGTTACTACGCAGTCGTTGGCTTACCTCTGTATGAAACTGACCAGCTCTTGCACAAATTCTTATAATTAAAATTTGAGGTACTCTTATGAGTGCAGAGTTGATTATCAACGTGACCCCGAGTGAAACTCGCGTGGCCATGATTGAAGGGGGAACCCTACAAGAGATCCATGTTGAACGTGAAGCAAAACGCGGAATTGTCGGGAATATTTATAAGGGTAAGGTCAGTCGAGTCTTACCGGGTATGCAGGCTGCTTTTGTCGATATCGGACTAGAAAAAGCGGCGTTTCTTCACGCGTCAGATATCGTTCCTCATACTGAGTGTGTGGCTGAAAATGAAAAGCAGCAGTTTCAGGTGCGCGATATTTCTGAGCTCGTTCGTCAGGGGCAAGATATTGTCGTTCAGGTGGTTAAAGATCCACTTGGCACAAAAGGCGCACGCCTGACAACCGATATCACTCTACCTTCTCGTTACCTTGTGTTTATGCCTGGTGCGAGCCATGTCGGCGTTTCGCAACGAATTGAAAGTGAGCAAGAGCGTAACCGCCTTAAAAAGGTGGTGGGTGAGTATTGTGACGAAAATGGTGGTTTCATTATTCGTACCGCTGCTGAAGGTGCAGACGAGAAAGAATTGTCACAAGATGCCGCTTTCTTAAAACGTTTGTGGTCAAAGGTGATTGAACGCCGCAGTAAATACAAAACCCGCGCTACTCTGTATGGTGAGCTAGGTTTGTCGCAACGTATCCTACGTGACTTTGTCGGCACCGAGCTAAACAAGATCCTTGTTGACTCACGTACCGAATTTGAAAACCTCAAAGAGTTCACCTCTGAATATGTTCCTGAACTAACAGAAAAGCTTGAGCTTTATGAAGGTGATAAACCTATCTTCGATATGTACGACACTGAGAACGAAATACAACGTTCTCTAGAGCGTAAAGTAGAGCTTAAATCTGGTGGGTATTTGATCATCGACCAAACCGAAGCAATGACGACGGTCGATATTAACACCGGAGCGTTTGTTGGCAGACGTAACCTAGAAGAGACCATCTTTAATACCAACATTGAAGCGACTCAAGCGATTGCTCGCCAATTAAGGCTACGTAACCTTGGCGGTATTATCATTATCGACTTTATCGATATGGCTTCAGATGAGCACCGTGAGCGTGTACTTACTTCATTAGCGACTGCCTTGGACAAAGATAGAGTTAAAACCAATATCAATGGCTTTACTCAACTTGGCTTAGTCGAGATGACACGTAAGCGTACCCGTGAAAGCATTGAACATATTCTTTGTTCGACTTGTCCAACTTGTGAAGGGCGAGGCAGTGTCAAAACGGTGGAATCAGTCTGCTACGAGATCTTGCGTGAGATTACGCGTGTTAATCGCGCCTATGACGCTGATAAGTTCGTTGTCTATGCATCTCCTGCAGTCGCAGAGACGCTACAAGGGGACGAATCTCATGCCCTAGCTGAACTTGAAGTGTTTATTGGCAAGCAGGTGAAAATCCAAGCTGAGCCACTCTATATTCAAGAGCAATTTGATGTTGTGATGATGTAAAGGTTGTTTGTGATTTCAACAGCGACTCGGCTTATTCGATTACTACTTTGGCTTACCGTTACAGCTTTGGTCATTCTGGCCATAGCGGTAACGGCGATGCGTATTGCGCTACCTCAACTCAACCACTTTCAGCCTCAAATCCAAAGCTGGATTAACCAAGGTACAGGGCTTGAATTTGAGGTGGCTGAAATTAAGGGCTTTTGGCGCAATACACACCCCTCACTGTCACTGCAACAGGTAAAAGCCAAGACGCCTGCAAGCAGTGGTATTCATTTTTCGGCCGATAAAGTTGAAGTTGAACTCGACCTTATTCAATCTTTACTGCAACAACAGCCCGTCGTAGCAGATCTCAATATCTATCAACTCAATCTAGATATCTCGTCGGTTGAGTGGATAAATACTGGCAGTGATGAAACCCCTAAGTTGCAGCCTCAGGGCGAACAGAAGGATGTAATGCAGCAACTTGACCAGCTGTTACTGCGTCAGCTTGATGGTTTCTCTTTAGCAGAGTCGAGAATACATTTCTTAGGTATTGATGGCACTAACCGCGAACTCGATATTAAAAAGTTACGTTGGCAAAACAACGGTCGTCATCACCTTGCCGATGGTGAAGTCAGTCTTGCCCATGGCAACTTGAATTCGGCGCAAGTAAAAGCGAATTTCATTGATCACGGCTCGTTGAAAGAAGTGAGCGGTGAGTTTTATCTCTCGGTGCAAAACGTGCTGATTACGCCGTGGCTGACCAAATTTATAAAAACTGAATCGGGTATAGATAAAGGTCAAATCAGCTTCAGTAGCTGGTTAACGTTAAAGCATAGCCAACCTACCAGCGCCTACTTGGAGTTTGATTCTTCAGAGCTAAGTTGGCAGGAAGGGCAACAGCACGAGTTGTGGTTAGATTCTGGGGTTGTTGAGTTAGAGCCTTATAACGATGGCTGGCAAGTAAATGCTCACTCACTAAGCTTCACGACGGATGAGACTAAATGGCCAGCACTCGATATCGCCTTTGACTGGCAACCTGATGAGTGGCGTTTGAATGTCTCACAACTCGACATTGCAGCGATTACGCCTTTAGTAAAGCTGGCCCCAAATTCCAAGGAAACGACTGACTTCCTTAAATCGCTATCTATCGGTGGTTTGATTGAAGATGTCAGAGTGTCTATGGGCTCTGAGTTAGATAGCTTGCAATACTCGGCAGAGCTTTCCCATGCCTCTATGACTCAATGGGAACTTCTACCGGGTCTAAATCATTTATCGGCGTCTGTGTCTGGTGATCTGCAACAAGCGAAAGCTAAAGTCACTTTAATTGACGACGTGCTTCCTTATGGTGATGTCTTCCAAGCGCCACTCAATATCAAGCAAGGCCAAGTAGATATTGTTTGGCAAAATAGTGAATCAGGTTGGAGCTTGTGGGCAGATAAAGTCACCGCAGCGACTCCCGACTTGCAAGTCTTGGGCGCTTTTAAGTTAGACTTCCCTAAAGACCAAAGCCCATTTTTATCCTTTTACGCAGAAGCCGATTTATATAATGCCGCTGAAACTTGGCGTTACTTACCAACTTTGGCGCTCGGCCGTGATCTAACCGACTACCTAAGTACTGCTATTCAAGGTGGTAAGGTGAATACGGCCAAACTGCTTTGGTATGGCGAGTTAGGCGATTTTCCTTACCACAATAACGACGGTATGTTCCAAGCGTGGGTGGGCTTAAAGCAAGCCAAGTTTAGCTTTGATACAGCTTGGCCACCTATTACCGATCTGCAGCTAGACCTGCTGTTCCAGAATGATGCCATGCACCTCGACTCACGCAGTGCTACCTTAATGGATGTTAAAGCTAAGCGCATTACTGGTCGAATTCCAGAGTTAGCGGAAGGCGGGCATATTGAAATTGAAGCGCAGGCAGTCGCACAAGGTAATGCGGTACGTGACTACATGACAGCCTCTCCTTTGGTTGATTCTGTTGGTGCTGCTCTGACGGCAGTGCAAGTCGATGGGCGAGTAGAGTCTAGCTTCCAGCTTAATATTCCATTTAGCGAAGATAAGGAAGCAAGAGCTTGGGGATACGCGGATCTGAAAGACAATCATGTCACTATTGATGCTCCGCCAATGACACTAGAGAAAGTCTCGGGTCGAGTTGAATTTGATAATGACGTTGTCAGCGCTGCGGGTTTGTCCGCTGGACTACTTAACCAGCCGGTATCGATTGACTTCCAAGGCGAAAATATCAATCAAGGTTATGGTGTCGCGATTGATGTTGTTGGCGATTGGGAAGTTGAACCTTTGATTCCATATTTAGGTAAGCAGTGGCTTGAACCTTTGAACGGCCACGCTCCTTGGAGTATGGATGTGGATATTCAGCTCAACGATGTTGGGTTCACCTATCAGATCAATACTGAAGCGGATCTTAAGTTTCTTGCGAGTGATTTTCCTGCACCACTAAATAAAGCTACTGGAGTTTCTGGTAAGGCTCGCCTTGAAGCATCCGGTAACCAGGAAAGTATTACTGCTCGAGTACAGCTGCCGAACTTTAAGTATCAAACCGAAATAGATATTCGACCTGATGTGCCTGTTCTAACCGATACTTACCTATTGTTAGGTAAAGGTAGCTTTAAGATCAGCCCAGTTGCCGGTCATCAAGCAAAAGTGGTGGTCGATGAGCTCGATTTGGATAAGTGGCTCGAGCGTTTCGCCGTTGAAGAAGGGCCTTCTGAAGCCCTTGTTGCGCAGATGAACACGCCACAGATTCCATTGCCAACTCGAGTTGACCTTGATGCTAAAGAGCTCACTCTAGGTACAATTGACTGGAACGATGTCGATTTTAGTGCCAAGCGGAAAGGGCTTGGCTGGTACATGAACTTAGATAGTCAAGAAGCAAAAGGTGAAGCCAGCTATATTGAGCCGTATGATCTCTCGGTCTCTTTAGAGCGTTTACACGTCTACATTCCTGCATTAGATAAGGAATACAAAGACAAGGGCATGTTTGAGCCAGAAAACAACGACGCGCCTCTGATCAGTCATTTTGAACGGACTTTCCATGAGCAGATTCCAAATATCACTTTAGCGATCAATGACTTTTGGCTACAAGGATACAAGGTTGGCAAAACTCATCTTGATTTACAACGTCAGGGCGAGAAGTTGGAATGGAAGAAACTGACATTTGAGAGTGGTGCAAACAAAGTCGATATGAAAGGCTGGTGGCGGATGAGTGAAACCGAAAGCCACACCAAATTCGATGTTGAAATGTCCGGTGAAAATAACAGTGATGTAATGGAGCGTTTCGGTATTACATCAGGTATTCAGCGTGCGCCGTTTGAAATCAGTACTCAGCTTGAATGGGACGGCTCGCCTTGGTCTGGTAAGGTCGACACTTTAAATGGTGAAGTGTCGACTAAGCTTGGTAAGGGGATGATTTCTGATGTCAGCGGTGCTGCGCGTTTGCTTGGGATATTTAGCCTAGATTCTATTATCCGTAAGATGCAGCTCGATTTCAGTGACGTATTTGATAAAGGGATGGCGTTCAATTCAATTACAGGTAGTGGCTCAATCCGTAATGGTATTTTCTTAACTAACGATATCAAGATGGATGCGGTTGCTGGTGAGATGAATATCAAAGGGCTAGCTAACCTTAACTCTCGCACCGTGGATGCGGAAGTGAAGTTTACGCCAGATATTACCTCTGGTATTCCGGTATTAACCGCCTTTGCGGTTACCCCGCAAACTGCGCTGTATGTCTTAGCGATTACTACCGTGATCTCTCCAGTGGTTGAAGTCTTTACTCAGGTTAATTATGAAGTGAAAGGGCCGCTTGATTCACCTGTGGTTAAAGAACTCTCACGCAGTAAAGGGGAGTTTAAACTCCCGGAATCTTTACGCGAATCGACTAAGTAAGGAATAAGGCTCATGGAACGAGTGGGAATAATTCAAATGACCTCTGGGCCAAATCCGAGTGAGAATTTGGCCTATATTCGTCAACAAGTGGCAAGCTTGGCTAAGCAGGGAGCAAAGTTTGTCGTTACGCCTGAAAACGCTTTAGTGTTCGGCAATCGTCAGGACTATCACCAAAATGCTGAGCCGATAGGTGACGGTGATTTGCAAGCTGCACTATCTGAGATTGCGCGAGAGAATACGGTTTGGTTGGTCATTGGCAGTATGCCTATTCAACGCGAACAAGGCGTTACGACAACCAGCTTGCTTTATTCGCCTGAAGGTAAGTTAGTGGCTGAGTATGACAAGCTGCATATGTTTGATGTTGATGTAGCTGATGGTCACAAACGCTATCGAGAGTCAGAAACCTTTACTCCGGGCTCGAGCGTGGTTTCTTATCCTGCACCATTCGCCCATATTGGCTTGAGTATCTGCTATGATGTACGTTTTCCAAGTTTGTATAGTGAGTTAGCTCGCTTAGGGGCAAACGTGATTCTCGTACCTGCCGCTTTTACAGCGGTGACGGGCAAGGCACATTGGGAAACCTTACTCCGGGCCCGTGCGATTGAAACTCAATCTTGGCTGATAGCCGTTAACCAAGTCGGGACTCATCCCTGCGGCAGAGAAACGTGGGGGCATTCTATGGTTATTTCTCCATGGGGAGAAGTGATCGCGAGTCTTGCCGATCAAGCAAGTAATTTATTGGTCGAAATCGACCTCAGCCAAGTACAAGAATTGAGAGCTGCGATGCCAGTGGGTCAGCATGCTCGATTCAGCAACCAGTTACAAAATTAAGAGCAAAGTATGACAATAAACTATGTAGAAGATGCGTTGCTAAAGCCAGCCGGACTTAGTGAACAAGATATTGCTGATACGCTAGCGAGTATTGCGACTCGCCAAATTGATTACGCAGATATCTACTTTCAGTCGAGCTGGCATGAATCTCTCGTGCTAGAAGATAGCATCATCAAAGATGGCTCTTTCAACATTGATCGCGGTGTCGGTGTTCGTGCTGTCACTGGAGAGAAAACCGGTTTTGCCTATTCAGACCAAATCCAACTTGAAGGTTTGACTCAAAGCGCTGTTGCCGCTCGCGGTATTGCTCAACAAGGTCAAAACGGTCAAGTACAGGCATTTAAGCGTAGCGACAATCAAAGCTACTATGCTGCGGCTAACCCACTAGAGAGTTGGGAAAAAGAGCAGAAGACAAAATTGCTTAAAGAACTTGATGCGTATATTCGTACCAAGGAACCATTAATTAAAGAAGTCTCCATCAGCTTAAGTGGTGTGCATGAGCAAATGCTCGTCGCGGCAACTGATGGCACTTATGCTGGCGATGTGCGCCCACTTGTCCGTTTGTCGATTAGCGTGCTTGCTCAAAAAGGTGATCGCCGTGAACGTGGTAGTTCTGGTGGCGGTGGTCGATTTGGTTACGACTTCTTCCTCACTGAAGAAGAGGGCGCTAAGATTGCTTACCACTATGCAGACGAAGCGATCCGTATGGCGCTCGTCAATCTCGAAGCGGACGCTGCACCTGCTGGCATGATGCCTGTGGTGCTCGGTTCTGGTTGGCCGGGTGTATTGCTACATGAAGCGGTTGGTCATGGACTTGAAGGTGATTTTAACCGTAAAGAGTCTTCGGTATTTAGTGGCAAGGTTGGAGAAAAAGTTACGTCTGAGCTTTGTACTATCGTTGATGACGGCACATTGAAAGATCTGCGTGGTTCGTTAAACGTTGACGATGAAGGCGTCAATGGTCAATACAACACCTTGATTGAAAATGGTGTACTCAAAGGTTACATGCAGGACAAGCTCAATGCCCGTTTAATGGGTGTCAACCCAACGGGTAATGGTCGCCGTGAGTCTTACGCACATTTACCTATGCCTCGTATGACTAACACCTACATGTTGCCAGGTCAGCATACACCAGAAGAGATTATCTCAACGGTTAAGAAAGGCCTGTATGCGCCTAACTTTGGTGGTGGTCAGGTTGATATTACTTCAGGTAAGTTTGTGTTCTCAGCCTCTGAAGCTTATTTAATTGAAGACGGTAAGATCACTCGCCCAGTAAAAGGTGCGACACTGATTGGCTCTGGTATAGAAGCAATGCAGCAAGTCTCTATGGTCGGTAATGACCTTAGCATTGACCGCGGTGTCGGTGTATGTGGTAAAGCAGGCCAGAGTGTCCCTGTTGGTGTTGGTCAGCCAACGCTCAAGCTCGACTCCATCACTGTAGGTGGTACGGAGTAGGAGAGGGAGGGAACGCTTTCGCTTCGAGATCGGGCTTCGCCCGCGAGATGCTAGAACGCTTCGCTCCGAGATTCGAGAACGGACTCTGTCCTTCGAGAGGTCTTTGTGGATGAGTGGTCGAAAGTTGCTGAAAAGCTTAATTGGCCATAAAAAGAAGGGTTGACGCCATGCGCCAACCCTTTAATTTTTCTCGCTTCTCGCTTCTCGCTTCTCGCTTCTCGCTTCTCGCTTCTCGCTTCTCGCTTCTCGCTTCTCGCTTCTCGCTTCTCGCTTCTCGCTTCTCGCTTCTCGCTTAAATCCCATCCCTTTCAATCGGACAACTCATACAACGAGCGCCACCGCGGCCGCGGCCTAGTTCATTACCTGGAATGGTAAGTACCTTGATGCCTGCTTGATCATACTTTTCATTGGTGTAGACGTTGCGTTCGTAACCAATCACAACGCCCGGTTTCACGGTTAATACGTTGTTGGCGTCATTCCATTGTTCACGCTCAGCTTCGTAGCTGTCGCCACCTGTGGTAATGATCTTAAGGTAATCCAAGCCCAGTGCTTCTTCAATCGCATGGATGAAGCTTGGCACTTTCTCAACTTTCATATCACCATCGTCTTTCGGAGTCAGGCGCCAAGTGTTGAGGTCTTTACGCATGATCTCTGGATAAACGGAGAAGGTATCAATATCCATATGGGTCATAACGGTGTCTAAGTGCATGCATGAACGGTGTTTAGGCAGTTCAATAGCGATCACTTGCTTAGCTTGACCATGTTTAAACAGACTAGCCGCTAGGTTCTCAACCCCTTGCGCAGTGGTACGTTCTGACATACCGACAAGAACCGCGCCTTTACCAATCACTAGTACGTCACCGCCCTCAATATTGGCGTTGTCGTAGTGAAGGTCTTCATCACCGAAATACTTAATGAAATCTTGGCCTGCAAATACTGGGTGCCAACGGTAGATAGCGCGTAAGTGATTAGTTTCACGCTGACGTGCAGGTTTCATCATTGGGTTGAGTGACACACCACCATATACCCAACAAGATGTGTCTCGGGTAAACAGGTGGTTAGGAAGAGGCTCAATCACGAAATCTAATGGTCGATGCATACGTGGCAGCATTGACGATGATTGAATCGGCAGCTCTGAATACGCCAAACCGCCAAGCAATACGGTCGCTAGGTGCTCGTTGTCCATTTCAGACAGATAATGACGTAGGTCTTTGGCAAAGGTCGGGCCGTAACGGAAATCTGAAATCTGGGTGTTAAGGAGCCAAGTTTTCGCTTCATCAACAGCAAGAGTTTCAACAAGTAGGTCGTGAAGTAACAGAACTTCGACGTCTTGGCTACGTAAGGTTTCGGCAAACTTGTCGTGCTCTTCACCCGCAGCTTCAACCGCTAACACATCGTCAAACAAAAGTTCATGACAGTTCGATGGGGTTAAGTGGGTGAGTGCTCGCTCTGGACGATTTAATAGTACACGTCTAAGTTGACCAACTTCTGAGCCTACATACAACTTACTCATTTTGTATCCTTACAATTAGTTCCAGAGCGTATTTATGACAAGTTTGTTATAAAGATGCAAGCGGTCAATGCAGATTGGTTTGCTACTTTTTTGTTTAATTGTAGTGAAATATCCTTAAATTTTGTATCTGTTTGAGTTTTGGTGCTATTTTGTAACTCAAGTGTTCGGTTCAATGATATGCGTTGCTATGCGATTCTTAATGGCTAAAAAGAGTGCTCGTTTTTTGTGAACCAGAGCATAGCTATGCACAATTGGGAGTTGATAAGGATTATTGCTACCTATTTATGCATTTCACCTATCATCGAGTCTATGCACTGGCCTGATATAAAAACGCAGTGAATTGTACTTTTGTGGTGGTATTAAGAACTGAGAGAAAACTCTGAATCCTCGTTATGATAAAAATTTGTTAATTTCTCTTGTTGTGAGATGGATCTTATTTGATCACGGTTGAAGTGATGCAGAAAGATCAGGATCAAGACATATTCTGGGTAGCAATTTCTCTGGATCCATGCGATATTTCGTCGCGGTAAATTATGATCAACTTTGTCACTATCTGGAGCACAAAATATGTCTCACGAAGATGAATATCTGTCTGTTGAAGAGTTAATTGAGATTCAAAAGGAAGAGACTCGCGAAATCATCCAAGCCTTATTAGAAGACGGCAGTGATCCAGATGCGCTATACGAAATTGAGCACCATCTGTTCGCTGAAGACTTCAACACGCTAGAGAAAGCTGTTGTTGAAGCATTCAAGATGGGCTTCGAAGTACTTGAAGCAGAAGAGACAGAAGATGAAGATGGCAAGAAGCTGCTTTGCTGTGATGCAACGATGGAGTCTGCATTAAACCCTGAAGCAATCGATGCTCAAGTAGAAAAGCTTGTTCACCTTGCAGAAAAGTTCGACATTATTTATGACGGCTGGGGTACATACTATGAAGGTGAAGACGCCCTATACCCAGAAGAAGATGATGAAGAGTAAGTAAGCTTCTTCTTAAAGCGAATTTCTAAATACCAGCCAATCGGCTGGTATTTTTGTTTAGTCTCACGCGACTTATATCTTTTCCTATCGAGTTAGCATTATAATCAGGCAACTTTGATCTAGGACAAGATTTAGCTCTATGGAACTCTCTCTCGCAGGCCTTTGGCAAGTGTCACCTTTGACCGATTTATCTATCCCTCAAGATGATATTACTTTTCCTGCCCCTTTAAGTCAGGTACTGCCTGATTCCTTATCTGAATCTGAAATTGTTGCACAAGAATGGCATCTAATGCATGACATTGAGGTTGATGAAGCCATGCTGGCTTTTCCATCCGTTGATCTGATCATGTCTGGTGTCGATTATCATGCTGAAGTTCGTATTAACGGTGTTGCGGTATTCGATTGCGATCAGACTCAATCTGAATACAAGAAAGATATCCGCCCATATCTGCAGATGGGGCGAAATCGTTTTGAAGTTCTCTTTCTGCAGGAAGATGAAGATTGGTTACTCGGTGAAGAAGAGAGCCAAGAGCTTTGTCAGCTAGGCACGCCTGAATATCGCAAACATGATGAAAGACTGGGTATCTGGCATACTCCACGACTTCAGTTTATTCGCAATGTTCGCCTTGAGCACGTGACCACTGAGCAAATTTGGCATCACGGCGGTGGTTGTGAGTTCTTGGTTGATTTGCACTACAAGACTTACTCTCCTGGCTTGGTTTCCGCATCGGTTAAGTTTAATGGAATGACCTACCATCTACCCATTGATGTTCGGGATAACCATACGAGTGCACTGTTTCAGATTGAAGCACCTATCTATGCCGATAACGAAAACCCTAAGCTCGAAGATTTGTACTTACTTGAGGTGACTCTCGATGGGCAAACCCAACGTTTTCACATTGGGTTGAGTAAAGACATGTGTGTATCTCACTATCCGCTTTAAGCGTGAGCACAGCCCCAGTGCTGAGTATCCTGCTGCCTGCGTAGCCAAACCTTTTCGTGAAAATAGTAGGCAACGGTATTAATTGAAGGCTCGATGGCTGCCATGATGCCACCAACAAATGCATCGCCAGTCATCATATAAACCACCCCAAATGCAACGCTGAAGTGAACAACGGCAAAGCTAGTGGTTTTGATTTTTGCAGAGCGAGATAAATTGGACAGTAACTTGCTCTTTGACCAGACGCGCTCATGAATGTAGAACGCGAGCGTGTTGACTGATGGTTCAATCATAGCGATAAGGCTACCAATGAGAATATCACCAGTCAGTAGGTAGGCGACTGTAAATGCAATCGTAAAATGAATGGCTGCGAATGTGATTGTTTTCTTCATCTTGATAACCCGTGTAATGTCTTGCGATAGGGTTATTATTGAGAATTATTCTTAATAAGTGAAATGGCTTGTTTCAATACAATTAATAGTCAATACCTATTAAAAAGGCGCTCATCGAGCGCCTTTTTACTAAGTATTATTTTATGAGCCTTGTGGCTTGACGACTAAGACATTAATCGGTGAATTCTGTACCACTTTACTGGCAACCGAACCAAGTACGACTTTATCAATCTTAGAACGCTTATGGCTAGGCATCACAATCAGATCTGCCCCCAGCTTTTCAGCGAAGTCTAAAATGGTCGAGTAAGGTTTACCTTCCGCTACATGGACTTTATACACTACATCTTCATCGATATGCTTAACCGCAAAGTCTTTCAATTGACTTTCGACATCGGCTTTCATTTTTAGCGCCGCGTCTTTTGGGAAATAGGTTGCGACCATCGACATATGAATGCCAGGCAGCACATTAAGTAAGTGTACTTCAGCATTGGAGTGCTTAGCATGCCAAACGGCTAACTCGACCGCTTTATCTGAGAAACCTTTGTCATTGAGGTCGACTGGAACAAGAATTTGCTTATACATTGTAATTTCTCTATTTCGTCACCTGTTACTACTGACAACAGGCGATGTTAATGCATCCTTAGTTTAAGTGTAGCCCCACATACCATGCGGGGCTGACTAAGTTACGCGCTCATCTGTTCCTTTCGAGCTCGTCGTTTCTGGTTGAGACCAAGGCCAATTAAGATGAGTAGAGCCGGGACAAATACCCACTCTTTCATTGGTCGATCCGCTTCTACAACTACTGAGCGAATTTCCCAGTCAAAATCAACACCTGCTGACTCGGCAGGGCTACCAAACTCAACCATGTCGACCAACATACGGCCATTGGCATTGTTGAGCATTAGACCCATCGAAGAAATACGCTCTTCGGCTGTTGTTGCTTTATCTTCAAACGGCAGACGAACCGTTTTAGAGATGTAGTCACCTTCTAGGTTTTCACCGGCAACAAGCAGCTCAATCTCTTCACCAACTTTGAGTCCTTCTGTGATCTGTGCGATCTCGGTTCCCGGGTAAAGTACTTTGGCAGGGTAGATTTGATCCCACCAGAACCCTGGACGGAAGAAGGTAAAGGTCAACGCAAGCAGTAGAACTGTTTCCCACCATTTGTTCTTGGTAAACCACCAACCTTGCGTTGCAGCAGAGAATATCAGCATTGCAATCACGGAAGATATGATCGTGAGCAACAAATGCCACCATGAATCGATACCCATCAACAATAGCTGAGTATTGAAGATGAACATGAATGGCAAGATCGCGGTTCGAATATCGTAGGTGAAACCTTGAATACCAGTTCTGATCGGATCTGACTTAGCAATAGCTGCAGCGGCAAAGGCAGCAAGACCTACTGGCGGCGTGTCATCAGCTAGGATACCGAAGTAGAACACGAATAGGTGGACGGCAATGAGCGGGATGATCAAACCACTTTGCGCGCCTAAGGTGACAATAACCGGAGCCATCAGAGTCGATACAACAATATAGTTTGCTGTTGTAGGTAGACCCATACCCAAGATAAGACTGATCACGGCTGTGAACAGAAGCATTAGAATGATGTTACCGCCAGAAATAAACTCGACGAAGTCCGTCATCACCAAGCCGATACCCGTTAGCGTCACAACACCTACAACTGTACCAGCCGCCGCCGTCGCGACACCGATACCAATCATGTTACGTGCGCCTGAGACAAGGCTTTCTAGCAGATCAACAAAGCCTTCTTTGGTTTGCTCGGCAATAGAGCCTTGCTTTGACATTACTGCCATTAGAGGGCGTTGAGTGATCAAGATAAAGATCATGAATACTGTTGCCCAGAAAGCGGATAAGCCTGGAGAGAAACGCTCTACAGTCAAACACCACACTAGAACCACGATTGGCAGTAGGTAGTGTAAGCCTGATTTAATCGTTGGACCTGGATCTGGTACTTCAGTCAGTTCAGCATCAATCTCAATTGCGCCTTCTTTGGCGTATCTAGCGGAGATATTGACTAGGCCAACATAAGCTAACAGCAGTGCGACAGTCACAATTGGAGTGGCGGCGTCACCGAATACGTCTTTAGTCCAGCCGACACCGTAGTAAACCACGGCACTGATCACGCACAGGCCAAGAATGGTGCCGGTAAATGAAAGCAAGCTAGCAAGCAGTGTTGGGTTATGACGACGAGGAAGACCAGTCATCCCTGCTTTACACGCCTCTAAGTGAACAATGTAGATCAACGCGATGTACGAGATTAGAGCTGGAAGAATCGCAGCCTTAATGACCTCGACATACGAGATACCGACATATTCCACCATAAGGAACGCGGCTGCGCCCATAATAGGTGGTGTTAGCTGACCGTTGGTTGAAGCAGCAACTTCTACTGCGCCAGCTTTCGTTCCCGGGAAACCAACGCGTTTCATTAGGGGAATAGTGAAAGTACCCGTTGTTACAACGTTAGCGATTGATGAGCCTGACACGAGCCCTGATAGGCCGGATGCAACAACGGCAGCTTTGGCAGGGCCACCTTTCATATGTCCAAGAAGCGAGAACGCCACTTTAATAAAGTATGCACCCGCACCGGCACGCTCTAGCATTGCACCGAAGAGTACAAACAAGAAAACAAATGAGGTTGATACGCCAAGCGCAACACCGAAGACACCTTCGGTAGTTAGCCATAGGTGAGACATCGCCTTATTAAGGCTAGCGCCTTTGTGGGCAATTACGTCTGGCATGTATGGACCGCCAAAGGTGTACAGTAGGAAGACTGCAGCAACAACCATTAACGGTGGACCGAGCGCACGACGAGTCGCTTCAAGGAGTAACACCATGCCTATCACGGCAACAACAATATCGAGCGTCGTTGGGGCGCCTGAACGACCCGCTAGCTCGGTATAGAAAATATAGATATAAGCAGCGGAAAAACTACCTGCCAAGGCAAGTAACCAATCTATAGCTGGAATGCGATCTCGTGGAGAGTTTTTCATCGCTGGGTAAGCTGTAAACGCAAGGAACACCGCAAACATCAGGTGAATTGAACGCGCTTCAGTATCGTTGAGTACGCCAAAATTAAAAATGAACGGCAGAGGGGATGCGTACCAAAGTTGGAACAGTGACCAACATAGCGGCACAAACCATAAGATGCGACCAGAAAGCCCTAGCGGGGCGCGTGCACCTGTATCGGATTGAGCTACCATTTCTTGCACATCTTGAGACGGAGCTGTTGTCTTCGACATGTACTTAATCCTTATTATAAATGGTCCGTATATTTATGATTATGAGAACCTTTATTTAGCATCTTTCAGTGTAGTGAAAAGATGAAATATTGCTCAGTTGTGTGATTTTCTTAGGTATAAAACGAGGGTGAGTTTCAAGAGTGTGAAACTCAAAATTTGAATGCAACGATTTAGTCGCTGCAACTACGAACCAAGGAGGCTATCGCCTCCTTGGTAAAGAGAGTTTACTTAAGTAGACCGATCTCTTTGTAGTACTTCTCTGCACCTGGGTGTAGAGGGATAGAAAGACCAGCTTTCACCATGTCTTCTTTCTTCAAGTTTGCAAACGCTGGGTGTAGGCGCTTGAACGTATCGAAGTTTTCAAATACAGATTTAGCAACGTTGTAAGCAACTTCGTCAGAAACGTCTGTCGTTGTTACCATAGTTGCAGCAACACCAAAGCTGTTTACGTCTTTGTCTGTACCACGGTACATGCCCGCAGGTACTGTGCTGTATGCGTAGTAAGGGTTGTTAGCAACGATTTCATCGATCTTCGCACCAGTTGCTGAAACTAGTTTAGCGTCACATGAAGTTGTTGCTTCTTTGATAGATCCATTCGGATGGCCAACTACGTAAACAAACGCATCAATCTTGTTGTCACAAAGTGCTTGTGAACGCTCAGAACCTTTCAGCTCAGAAGCCAGTTTGAAGTCGTCGTTCGTCCAACCCATAGCTTCCATCACAACGCCCATTGTTGCGCGGTCACCAGAACCTGGGTTACCGATGTTTACACGTTTACCTTTTAGGTCAGAAACGTTTTCAATACCAGCGTCGCTGCGCGCGATGATGTTGAATGGTTCTGTGTGTAGAGAGAACATTGCACGTAGCTCTTTGTACGGGCCTTGCTCAGCAAACTTACTTGTACCGTTGTAACCGTGGTACTGCCAGTCAGACTGAACGATACCGAAGTCTAGTTCACCTGCACGGATAGTGTTCACGTTGTAGATCGAACCACCAGTCGACTCTACAGAACAACGAATATTGTGTTCTTTACGGCCTTTGTTAACTAGCTTACAAATTGCACCACCAGTTGGGTAGTAAACACCAGTTACAGAACCAGTACCAATAGTGATGAATTCTTGAGCGTTAACTGCGCCAGCGCCCATTACAGCAGCTGCAATCGCACCAACTTTAATAAGTTTGTTCAATGCCATGAATTTCCCTTCCTTATTCATTATTAACCCCTAGCAAGTGTAGTTGCTTTGGGCGTTTCCTATTACTGGAAACGGCATCTTTTTCAATCCGTATGTTGAAAAAGTGGCTGAATAATAGCAAAAAATTGGCACATAATTACACGGATGTTAAAGAATATAGACAATATGCCTGAATATTAACCTAATGTATCTGGAATATTTCGAGGTTAAAGTCTTTTAAAATCATTGGGTTATATTGAGTGGTTAACTAAGGTATGATTTTTTTAAGATGTGATCTCAATCACGCCGCGAATTTGGCGGCGTGATTTGTATTCTGCCGTTTTATATGAAACTAACCTGTGTACTCAAATAGGTCACAAACTGAGGCAAATAGCTGCTCGGTGGTGATCGACAGAGTTGGGGTGATGAAGATGGTATCGTCACCGGCAACCACACCTAGAATACCTTCGGCTTTACCCAATGAGTCAAGTAGGCGTGCAATTAACTGCGCGGCACCCGGGCCGGTATGAATCACGACTAATGCGTTGTTGTGGTCGATGTCTAAAACAAGTTCACGAAGTGAGCTCGAAACAGTTGGTACGCCTAGCTCAGCAGGAAGACAGTAAACCATCTCCATTTTTGCGTTGCGAGTACGTACTGCACCGAACTTGGTCAGCATACGTGATACTTTCGATTGGTTGATGTTCTCAAACCCTTCGTTTTTAAGAGCTTCCACAATGTCGCCTTGGGAGCCAAAACGTTCTTCTTTTAGCAGGGCTTTGAAAGCACGAACGAGGTTATCTTGTTTTTCAGAATGGCGCATGGTTCTCTTTCTATGTTGGTTTTTATAAAAAGCAAGTGAATATTCTCGCATAGCTATGCAAATAGTGCCAATGTGAAGCCTGATTTCTGTCTAGTCTATCACTGTAAATCTGGCAGAAATTATTGACAGAAATCTTGCTTAAACCTTTGTCATTACAGGTGAAGGAGAACATAATGGCGCCCTTGTGTGTGGCACGTTTTTGTCGGATTGCGCAAGGTCGCAAAGCTGACGTTAATTGATTGTAATCAGGTTGTGATTACTATAGTTTGACCTAGTTGATTACAAATCGCTCTACAAAACATATATAAGAGAATCGTCTCAAGGAGAACTACGATGAAAGTAGCCGTTATTGGTGCCGCTGGTGGCATCGGTCAAGCCCTAGCCCTTTTACTAAAAAACCGTCTTCCAGCTGGTTCAGATCTAGCACTGTATGACATCGCACCTGTTACTCCAGGTGTCGCTGCTGATCTAAGCCATATCCCAACGCCAGTATCAATCAAAGGTTACGCAGGTGAAGATCCAACACCGGCACTAGAAGGTGCTGACGTTGTGCTTATCTCTGCGGGTGTTGCTCGTAAACCAGGTATGGATCGTGCTGATCTGTTCAATGTGAATGCGGGTATCGTTAAATCTCTTGCGCAAAGAATTGCCGATGTATGTCCTAAAGCGCTAGTAGGAATCATCACTAACCCTGTAAATACGACTGTGCCAATTGCTGCTGAAGTTCTTAAGCAAGCGGGTGTTTATGATAAGCGTCGTCTATTCGGTGTAACCACTCTAGACGTTATCCGTTCTGAAACTTTCGTTGCAGACCTAAAAGACAAAGATCCAGGTGACGTTCGCGTTCCTGTTATCGGTGGCCACTCGGGCGTAACTATCCTACCTCTACTTTCTCAAGTTGAAGGTGTTGAGTTCACTGATGAAGAAGTTGCAGCTCTGACTAAGCGTATTCAAAACGCGGGCACTGAAGTTGTTGAAGCGAAAGCTGGCGGTGGTAGTGCAACACTATCTATGGGCCAAGCAGCTTGTCGTTTCGGTCTTGCTCTTGTTAAAGCACTTCAAGGTGAAGACGTGGTTGAGTACGCTTACGTTGAAGGCGACGGTGAGCACGCACCATTCTTCGCTCAGCCAGTGAAGCTAGGTAAAGAAGGTGTTGAAGAAGTACTAAGCTACGGTGAGCTAAGTGACTTTGAAAAGTCTGCACTAGATGGCATGTTAGAAACACTGAATGGTGATATCCAAACAGGTGTTGATTTCGTTAAGTAATCAAACCTAAGCTTAATTTGAGAGCCGACTTTTCTAAGTCGGCTTTTTTGATCCTTTTTGCCCATCGAGATGTACACTTAATGAGAGGCAATAGATTCTAGCCAAGGAGTGCGCAATGGAGATAAGTCAAATCGAGAAAGGCATGCTGGTTGAGTGTCAGCAAGGGATTGGAACTGTTCTTGAAGTCGATCAGGAACATGGAGCCGTGGTGATTGAAGAGCGTAATTCTCACCAAAAATTCGAGGTAGATATCAAGGATTTGATGGAAGACCCTCAACTTCATCAAGGGTGCGACAAGTACTACTAGTGCCGAAAGCACCAACAAAAAAGCGAGCTAATCAGCTCGCTTTTTCAATCTTTAGCAAAAGATTATTTGCGTACTGCAATCGCTTCGATTTCGATACCCACATCTTTAGGTAGACGAGCGACTTCAACACATGAACGTGCTGGGTAGTTTGCTACATTGTGCTCATCAAAGAACTTGCCGTAAACTTCGTTTACAGTACCGAAGTCGTTTAGGTCTTTAACGAAAACCGTCATTTTTACGATATCTGTAACAGACAGGCCAGACGCTTCTACGACTGCTTTCACGTTGTCTAGAGATTGACGTGCTTGCTCTGCGATATCTGCAGATACTTCACCAGTAGCTGGGTTTACTGGGATTTGGCCAGAAGTCAGTACCATGTTGCCTAGGTCAACACCTTGTACGTATGGGCCGATTGCTGCTGGAGCTGATTCTGTGTGAAGTACTTTAGTCATTATTATGTTCCATCTATTAAGGGGTGAACAGAATTTAGGGGATTCAGTGTGCCGCGAAATAGCGGTTGGGTAAAGTAAAAATCCTCGCCCAAATCGAGCGAGGAGAATTAATTTATGCTTATTGAGTAACCCGAGTCGGTTTAACGCTCAGTGACGATTTCACGTGAGAAGACTTTCTCGCAGTATTTACATTTCAAACGAATATCTTCTTTCTTCTCAAACACTTTAAAGCTGCTTTCTACCGGCTCACCGTGAGTAATACAGTTAGTGTTTGGACATTCAAACACGTTGTTGACTTGCTCTGGTAACTCAAGAGGCAGTTTCTTTACCACTTGGTAGTCTTCGATCTGATTGACTGTTGCATGCGGGGCATACAAGGCTAGTTTGCTTGCTTGCTCTTCGCTAATAAACACGTTTTCAATCTTAAGCAGATCTTTGTGCCCCAGTGCTGATGAAGGCAGGTTCAAACCAACGGTGACACGCTGCTGTGACTTATGCATTGAAAACAGCTTAAGCACCTTGATACCAATCTGTGCCGGGATGTGGTCGATAACAGTACCGTTTTTAATTGCTTCAACCTGCAATTGAGTTTCTTTAGCCATGGTGATTACCTCATTACAGTGTTTCGTTTAAGACAAGGGCGAGTAGAGCTTGACGGGCGTAAACCCCATTCTCTGCTTGTTCAAAGTAGTAAGCGTGTGGTGTTTTATCGACATCAACCGTAATTTCATCAACACGTGGTAGCGGGTGAAGGACTTTCAAGTTCTCACGCGCATCTTTCAGTAGAGCTGCATTTAGAATGTACGCAGACTTAATATGCGCATACTCAGATTCGTCGAAGCGCTCTTTCTGGACGCGAGTCATATACAGCACATCTAGTTGTGGAATCACACTCTCCATGTCCGTGTGCAGGCTGTATTCGATACCTGACTCATCTAGCTCTTCACAGATGTAATCTGGCATTGCGAGTGCTTCTGGCGCGATAAAGAAAAAGCGAACATTATTGAATTTCGCCAGTGCTTGAGTCAGAGAGTGAACGGTGCGGCCATATTTCAGGTCACCAACGAAAGCAACATTGAGGTTATCAAGACGACCTTGCGTTTCAGCGATAGAGAACAAATCGAGTAGCGTTTGGGTTGGGTGCTGGTTAGCGCCATCGCCACCATTGATTACTGGAACACCATTAGAGAACTCAGAAGCCAATCGCGCAGCACCTTCTTGAGGGTGGCGCATTACAAATGCATCAACATAAGAAGAGATTACTTGTACTGAGTCTGCAAGCGTTTCTCCTTTCTTAGCCAGAGAAGTGTTGCCGCCGTTATCAAAGCCAATCACATCACCACCGATGCGCTGAATAGCGGTTTCGAAAGATAAACGGGTGCGGGTAGATGGCTCAAAAAAGCAGCTTGCAACGACTTTATTTTTAATCAGCTCTGGCTGCGGATTGGCTTTTAATTCTCCCGCCGTTTTGACAATCAATTCCAGCTCTTCACGAGAAAGCTCAGGAATTGAGATAATATGCTTGTTATAAAGCGTGTTTGTCATAATCATCTTCCCAGTCATGAATTTTAGGCACAAAAAAGCCCCCCATTACGGGAGGCTTTAGAAATCGGTGGAAATAGAAAACAACAGTCCAGATAAGCACGTTGGCTTACCCAATGTAAGACGCTTTGTAGAGCACGAATTACGTGGCATTGTTTTTACTACCTCCAGACAAATTGCCGAGCATTATACGCTGAAGATTTGTTAACGCAAGCGATTACATCGAGGGTTTTAGTGTCGTTTAGTCCCGCCTCTTAAGCACCAAGTGTGGCAACCATCACAGCTTTAATCGTATGCATGCGATTCTCTGCCTCGTCGAAAACAATGGAGTGTTTTGACTCAAATACCTCTTCGCTAACTTCTAAGCCATTCATGCCATATTTATCCGCGACTTGTTTACCTATTACGGTCTCGTCATTGTGGAAGGCAGGTAAGCAATGCATGAACTTAACCTGTGGGTTACCTGTCTTTGCAATCACATCCATGTTGACCTGATACGGTGTCATTTTGGCGACACGTTCATCCCAGGCTTCCGGCGCTTCGCCCATTGAGACCCAAACATCGGTATAGAGGTAATCACAATCTTTGACGCCTTCTTCGACATTTTCAGTAAGGGTGATTTTGGCGCCAGTATGCTGTGCGATCTGTTGGCAGGTGGTAACCAATTCTTGTTCTGGCCAAAAATCTTTTGGTGCGACTAGGCGAATGTCCATTCCCATCTTAGCTGCACCGACTAACAAGGAATTACCCATGTTATTGCGCGCATCACCTAAGTAGGCGAATTTAATCTCATGCAGTTGCTTGCCACGACCGTGTTCAAGCATAGTGAGGAAATCCGCTAGGATCTGGGTTGGGTGGAATTCGTCGGTGAGGCCATTCCATACGGGTACGCCTGCATGAGCGCCAAGCTCTTCAACGATTGGCTGGCCGAAGCCGCGATATTCTATTCCATCGTACATACGACCTAAAACACGCGCAGTGTCTTTCATTGACTCTTTATGTCCGATCTGAGAACCCGATGGGCCGATATAAGAGACCTGTGCTCCTTGATCAAATGCCGCGACCTCAAAAGCACAGCGCGTACGTGTAGAGGCTTTCTCGAAGATCAAAGCGATGTTTTTGCCGACCAGTTTCTTTTGCTCAGTCCCAGCGTATTTGGCCTTTTTTAAGTCAGCCGATAGATCGAGTAAAAACTGGATCTCTTTAGGGGAGAAATCGAGTAGCTTAAGGAAGTTTCGGTTACGTAGATTAAAGGCCATGCTCCAGTCCTTGAATGTTCATTCATTATTATGGCTATAGTTAATCATATTTAACCACTGTTTGTGAATAATTATTTTAACAAGGTGCCGAGATATGAATTATATCTCGGCAAATGTGACTATAAATTCTCTTCGGCAAACTCTGCTAAGCGACTGCGAACCACACCGTTAAGGTGAATGTTGGCACTGCCTTCAAAGTTTTTGAAGCGTTCGACCATGTAAGTCAGACCCGATGTCACAGGGGTTAGGTAATGTGAATCTATCTGAGCCAAGTTACCTGAACAGACGATCTTGGTGCCTTCACCACAGCGAGTGATGATGGTTTTGATCTGTGATGCAGTCAGGTTTTGACATTCATCGAGCAGAACAAAGGCATTTTGGATCGACCGTCCGCGCATAAAGTTGATCGACTTAAACTGAATGTTGGCTTTATCGCAGATGTATTTAAGCGAGCCTTCAGTACAATGATCATTCTTATGTAGCGCCTCTAAGGTATCGGTCACCGCCGCTAGCCAAGGCATCATTTTTTCCTCTTCACTGCCGGGTAAGAAACCTATCGCTTCACCAATATCTGGCGTGTTGCGGGTAACAATGATCTTATCAAAGACGCCTTTCTCTATGGTTTGCTCTAGGGCAGAGGCCATAGCCAGTAGGGTCTTACCACTACCTGCAGCACCAGTTAAGATCACCAGATCAATGTCGGGATCGAGCAGAGCATCCAGAGCCATACCTTGGTAGATATTTTTTGGTGTGATATCCCAAGCACGGCGATGCATCATACGTTCACGGCTAAGATCCTTGATGGTGATTTTATCCGCTTCGATCTCTTCAACTCGTCCGGCAAAGTCACTCTCTTCATCAATGACATATTGATTGATATAGGTGGGCTCGAACGGGTCTCTATCTAAGGTGTGATAGGTTCGGCCTGCGAGATTCTTGCTCTCTACATTCTGAATGTTGCTCCAGAACTCACCTTCGATCTGTTGAAAGCCCTTGGTGAGATACTGAACATCATCAATCAGTTGGTCGGTACGATAGTCTTCAACAAAACGAACCCCTGCTCCTTTGGCGCGCAGGCGCATATTGATGTCTTTGGTGACCAAAATGACTTCACGGGGAGCGCGTTTATTTTGTAGGTATAGCACTCCGTTAAGAATGCGATTGTCACCGGCTTTATCGGCAAAGGCTTTAACGGTTTCTTGCAGTTCAAAGTCAGCCAAAATCGCGATATGACCTGTGGCCTCTTTGTCTTTATTGATAGGAATGCCTTCCGAAATCTCGTCTGGCGTGGCGTCTTTAAACATGGCTTCGAGTGCACGTATTGCCACTCGTGCGTCACGAGCAACGTCGCGTTTACTGTCTTTAATCCTGTCGAGCTCTTCGAGGACAGTCATCGGGATGACTACATCGTGTTCTTGAAATGAGTAGATGGCTAGTGGTTCGTGTAGCAGAATATTGGTGTCGAGGACAAAAAGCTTCCGGTCTGTGTCACCCATAAGCGTCTCCTTGCCGCGCTGCGGCTTGCTTACCCCTCATACTTTTGCATGAAGTGGTCTACCTGCGGTTGCTTGCAGTAATGTAGCCTGGCAATCAGAGTACGCTGATGGTTTGACTACAAAAACTGCAAACCCGTGTTGATCGTCATCCTATCAAATGCATCTCTTGTGCCAGCCAGAAACTTGACGCTAAATGATGCACTTTCATCAATAAGTATAAGCACGTTTTTCAACACTCTTGTTTAGAAGTGCCACTGATTTCTTACACTTTGATGTCATCCTCATGTTGGACAAAAAATTGTTGGTTTTTGAGGCCTTTGTACGTGACCAATGTCACAGCTTCGAGTAAGATTAGCGACCTTTTTCCACGCAACGGCTGACACCTTTGTTTCCTCGTCAGTTGCCTTTCAAGTTGCGTAAGAGTTACTAAAATAAATAGACCCATTTTTGAATTAATAGATGAGGTAGTCGATTCATGACATTTGCTTTGGGCCAGCGCTGGATCAGCGATACGGAAAGCGACCTAGGTTTAGGAACCGTTGTAGCATTGGATGCTCGTACTGTGACACTAATGTTTGCAGCTTCTGAAGAGAACCGAGTTTACGCTCGAAATGAGGCGCCCGTAACCAGAGTAACCTTTAATGTTGGCGATGTAATTGATAGCCAGGAAGGATGGTCTCTTAAAGTTGAGCAAGTGGTCGAAGACCAAGGGCTATTTAGCTATGTTGGTGTGCGCGAAGACAGCGGTGAAGAAGGTGTAATTCTGCGTGAAATTATGCTGAGTAACCAGATTCGTTTTAACAAGCCACAAGATAAGTTGTATGCAGGTCAGATCGACCGTATGGATAACTTTGTGCTTCGTTATCGTGCATTGATGAACCAATATGAACAGCACAGAAGCCCAATGCGTGGCTTGTGTGGTATGCGTGCAGGCTTAATTCCTCATCAGCTTTATATTGCTCATGAAGTCGGTCGCCGCCATGCACCTCGCGTTCTATTAGCCGACGAAGTAGGTCTAGGTAAAACTATTGAAGCGGGGATGATCATTCACCAGCAAGTGCTAGCTGGTCGTGCCGAGCGTATCCTAATTGTGGTACCAGAAACACTACAGCACCAGTGGTTGGTAGAGATGATGCGTCGTTTTAATCTGCATTTCTCTATCTTTGATGAAGAACGCTGTATCGAAGCATTTGCCGACTCTGACAACCCTTTTGATACTCAGCAATATGTGCTGTGTTCCCTTGATTTCTTACGTAAGAGTCGTAAGCGTTTCGAGCAAGCTTTAGAAGGTGAGTGGGATCTCCTTGTCGTAGATGAAGCTCATCACCTTGAATGGAGCCCGGAACAGCCTAGTCGTGAATATCAAGTGGTTGAAGGATTAGCTGAGCGTACTCCAGGTGTTTTACTGCTAACTGCAACACCAGAGCAGCTAGGCCGTGAAAGTCACTTTGCCCGTTTGCGTCTACTAGACTCAGATCGTTTCTTTGATTACCAAGAGTTTGTCAAAGAAGAAGAGCAATACGCTCCAGTTGCCGATTCAGTGAGTGCCTTGTTCTCAGGCCAATCACTAGAGAATGAAGCAAAGAACCAAATTACAGAATTGCTTTCAGAACAGGATGTCGAGCCACTGTTCCGCATCATCGAAAGCGACTCAGATGAAGAAGCCAAAGCGGCCGCGCGTCAGGAATTGATCGACAATCTGATGGATCGTCACGGCACAGGTCGTGTTCTGTTTAGGAACACACGTGCGGCAATTAAAGGCTTCCCGCTGCGCAATGTTCACCTGCTACCAATGCCAATCCCACAGCAATACACCACCTCTATGCGTGTATCTGGCATGATTGGTGGCAAAATTAGCCCTGAAGCTCGCGCCTTAAAAAACCTTTACCCAGAGGAGATCTTCCAAGAGTTTGAAGGTGACGATGCAAGCTGGTGGCAGTTTGATAGTCGTGTTAACTGGCTGCTAGAGAAGATTAAAGAGAAGCGTAGCGAGAAAATCTTAGTGATCGCTTCTCGCGCAAGTACCGCATTGCAACTTGAACAAGCGTTACGTGAACGTGAAGGCATTCGAGCGACAGTTTTCCACGAAGGGATGTCGATTCTTGAGCGCGATAAAGCCGCGGCTTACTTCGCACAAGAAGAAGGTGGTGCACAGGTTCTTATCTGTAGTGAAATCGGTTCAGAAGGTCGTAACTTCCAGTTTGCTAACCAACTGGTGATGTTCGATTTACCTTTTAACCCTGACTTGCTTGAGCAACGTATTGGCCGCCTAGACCGTATTGGTCAGAACCGCGATATTGATATCCATGTGCCTTACTTAGAAGGGACGTCGCAGGCTATTTTGGCGCGTTGGTTCGAAGAGGGGTTAAATGCGTTTGCGGAAACGTGTCCAACGGGACGTACCGTTTACGACAAGTACTCTGAGCGTTTAATTGAGATGCTGGCATCCGGTGATACCAGTGATCTTAATGACGTTATTGCAGAATCTGCGGCGTTGAATAAAGAGCTTAAAGCGCAACTTGAGCAAGGTCGTGACCGTCTGCTTGAGATGCACTCAAATGGCGGCGAAAAAGCGCAAGCGATTGTCGATAAGATTGCAGCGACCGATGGTGATACTAACCTAGTCACTTTTGCTTTAAGCTTGTTTGATACGATTGGCTTAGACCAAGATGACAAAGGTGAGAACGCGCTCGTGGTGACGCCATCTGAGCATATGCTAGTGCCAAGTTATCCTGGTTTGCCGTACGAAGGTGCCACCATTACCTTTGACCGCGAAACAGCACTCTCTCGTGAAGATATGAACTTCATCAGCTGGGAGCACCCGATGATTCAGGGTGGCATCGACTTACTGATGAGTGAAGGTGTGGGGACGACGGCGGTTTCTCTACTTAAGAACAAAGCACTGCCTGTTGGTACCATGCTGTTAGAGCTTGTCTACAAAGTTGATGCTCAGGCACCTAAGCGCAGTGGTATTAGCCGTTTCTTACCGACAACACCTATCCGCATTATGCTTGATGGTAAAGGTAACGACTTATCCTCACAGGTTGAGTTCGAGAGCTTCAACCGTCAGCTAAGCCCAGTGGGGCGTCATATCGCAACTAAGCTAGTCGCTTCGGTTCAGGCACAGGTCCACCAATTGGTTGAAGCTGGCGAAAAGCTGATTGTTGAAAAAGTTGATGCGATCCGTAATCAGGCTCAGCAAGAGATGCAAGCAAGCTTGAACAGTGAGCTAGAGCGTCTACAAGCTTTGAAAGCGGTTAACCCAAACATTCGCGACGAAGAGATTGAAGCGATTGATGGGCAAATCAAAGAGCTTACGGGCTACATCGGCCAAGCTCAGTATCAGTTGGATTCGTTACGTATGATAGTTGTTAGTCATAATTAGTGATTAGACAGTAAGTAGTATTAAACCCAGCATTCTGCTGGGTTTTTATTGGATAGATATTATGGCAATGACTGAATACAACCCGCCGCAAGAGCCTTGGGTTGATGTGGTGTTTGAAGATGAGCATATCTTGGTGACTAATAAACCATCGGGGCTTTTGTCTGTGCCGGGTCGTTTAGCAGAACATTACGATAGTTTGTGGTCGCGTTTAGTGGAACTCTACCCTGAGATCCAAGTGGTACATCGCCTTGATATGGATACATCGGGCTTGATGCTGTTGGCTAAACATAAAGAGGCAGAACGCTCGCTTAAGAAGCAGTTTCAATATCGATTGACGCATAAAGTGTACTACGCGCGTGTCTGGGGTCATATTGATCAGCCAGAGGGAGAAGTTGACCTGCCTTTGATCTGCGACTGGGAAAACCGCCCAAGGCAGAAAGTTTGCTTTGAGCACGGCAAACCATCAAAAACTTTGTATCAGGTGGTAAAACACGAAGAGAAAACCACGATTGTTAGATTGCTACCGATTACGGGTCGCTCCCACCAGCTTCGGGTACATATGCAGGCATTGGGCTACCCGATCGTCGGTGATGAGTTTTACTCACAAGGAGAGGCCTTTGAGTTTTCTTCGCGCTTAGAACTTCATGCCGCTGAACTTAGTTTTTATCATCCGGATACTGAGTTATTGCAAACTCGCTTTGTACCATGTGATTTCTATCTTGAAGCAGAAGCGATGATCTTTAACTATTTTTCACTTGTGCGAGAATTACCAGACTATAAATTGCTGCCACGCCCATAACAATTCAAGGATAGATTCGGCAGCGCAAGGAGATCTTATGTCGCTGCCAACTGTTGTTTTTTTAGATCGTGCTACGATCCCAACTCAAATAGAGTTGCCTCATCTACCTTTCGATCATCAGTGGATCGAATATGACTTCACCGCACCAGAATTAGTTGTCGAGAGAGCCAAAGATGCCCAAATCGTCATTACTAATAAAGTCGTCTTGGATCGAGATGTCTTAGCTCAGTTACCTAATCTAAAGCTTGTCGCAATCTCAGCTACAGGTTTCAACAATGTTGATACGCTTTGCTGTAAAGAGCGCGGCATCGCGGTGACTAATGTTCAAGGTTATGCGACACAATCCGTTCCAGAGCATGTCATCGCAATGATGTTCGCATTGAAGCGCAACTTAAAAGGCTATCACAACGATATTGCTGCTGGAGAGTGGCAGCGTAATAAACAGTTCTGCTTCTTTACTCACCCAATCAGTGACACTGCGGGGACGACTATGGGCGTGATTGGCAGCGGTGCGTTAGGCCAAGCAACAGCAGCTTTGGCTAAGGCATTGGGCATGCATGTATTGTTTGCTGAGCATAAAGGTGCGAAGGCGTGTCGTGAAGGCTATTTGCCTTTTGAGCAGGTCTTAGCTGTGTCTGATGTCCTGACTTTGCATTGTCCGTTGAACGAGCAGACAAAACACCTTATTGGGCGTCAAGAGCTGGCATCGATGAAGTCTTCAAGCATTGTCATCAATACTGGACGTGGTGGCTTGGTGGATGAAGAAGCTCTAATTGATGCACTTAAGCATGGCGGAATCAGAGGCGCGGGTTTTGACGTGTTTACAGATGAGCCCGCGGATGAGTCCAACTCTTTGATTGCTAACATGCATCTACCAAACTTGCTGCTAACACCACATGTCGCTTGGGGTAGTGACTCATCGATTCAAAAGCTTGCCGATATTCTGATTGACAATATTGTTGCCTTTATTGAGGGCAGAGAACAAAACCGTATAGTCTAGTTCTCTAGTTCTCTAGTTCTCTAGTTCTCTAGTTCTCTAGTTCTCTAGTTCTCTAGTTCTCTAGTTCTCTAGTTCTCTAGTTCTTCCTTACGAGCCTTTAGCTCTGCCAAGCCTTGGTTGAATACTTTCATCAATGCTTGGGCCTCGGGGTGGGCTTTGGAAAACATTAAATAGCTGTCATTGGTCAGGAAAGGTTTTGGGTTATAGGTGATCAACGCTTGAGTTTCCAGTGGTAGCTGGCTTAAAGAGTACAATCCGATATGTTTTTCCTCAGGGACTAAATCAACCCGACGGTATTTAAGTAGCTGGAAGGCTTTAGCCGGGCTCTCGACTCGATTCATGGCTATGGATTCATTGTCTAGCAACAGATCGAGCTCTGGGCCATAACTGTAACCGAGTCCACCACCAAGCAGTTTTCCTTCTAAGTCAGCTAAAGTTTGCCACTCAAAAGGTTTCTCAATCAGGTGAAAAAAGACGAATTGCTCTTGGGCTACCGGATCGCTGTACATGAAATATTCTGTGCGTTCTTCAGCATACATCCAAACGGCCGTTGCTACGTACTCGCCTTCACTTGCCTTCTTATAAGCCCTTTTCCAAGGGTAGAAGTCAAATTCGACTCGGTAACCTTGATTAGCAAAAACTTGCTGGATCGTGTCACCTACCTGACCATAGTTCTCAAGCTTTTCACCGATAAAAGGCGCCCAATTGCCTGCGGCTATTTTTATGATTTTAGAGGTATCACTGGCAAGAGACAAAGGAGAGAGCAACAGAAGCAGGGTGCTTGATAATAGCAAGTAATACGACATATAGGATCCTGCCTGATTTATCCTCTCTTAAAGTTAGAAGATAATCTACCAGTGACCAAGCCTAGGTTCAAAAACATCTCGATTCTTAAGTACGCAAAAAGGCTAAGTTGTGACAACAGGGTTTAATTACTTAAAGTACGCTATATGTAAAATTATTGTATTTACAGCCACTGTTATTTGTGATGAATATCAACCGGTTGCGTATTGGTGAGGCTGAGGTATAGACGTTGAAAATGAAATATAAGAGATTATTTGGCTTATGTTTTACTCAACAACGTCAGGAAAATGAAAATGGAACAAAAACATATAACTAATCCTATTGAATTTAGGGGAAAAGGGGGGGATTTCTTTGGTATATGGATAGTCAATGTTCTACTAACCATCATCACCTTTGGCATCTATTCTGCTTGGGCTAAGGTCAGAACAAAGCGCTACTTCTACGGTAACACTTACGTCGATAGTGACAATTTAGAATATCACGCTCAGCCAATGCAAATTCTTAAGGGACGTTTAGTCGCAGTTGCTGTACTGGCAATCTGGGCTGTGGCCAACGCGTTTTTCCCAGTTGTGAGTGCGGTTCTACTACTGGTTTTCTATGTTGCTTTACCTTGGTTGCTTTGGAGCAATGCTCGATTTGATGCGGCAATGACGAGTTATCGCAATGTTCACTTCTCTTTCGACTCGTCATTGAAAGATGCGTACTTTGCTCTTATGGGGCGTGGATTAGCTGCGTTGCTTGCGGCTGCTGTATATATAGCAGTCATAGTAGCGGTTTCTAGCGCTTCTGCAGTAGCAGCGACGGTATTAGGTATTGCGTCTTTTGTTCTTATGGCTGCTTTATATGCTTGGGTTGCCGTTGGTGCACACAAGTACTTCTCTAATGGGTATCGTTACGGAGATTGGAAGTTCAGTGCTGAGCTGGAAACCGGATTCTTTATCAAAACTTACCTAAAAGCGATGGGCTTAGGAGTTGCAGCGTCTATTGTACTACTTATTGTGATGTCATTTACGGTATTCAGTGGTTTTGACTTTACCGCGATTCAGAATGGAGATTACAGCTCGCTGATGGGAGCATCTCAATTTACGGTCTTTATTATCGCCTACCTATCGCTCATCATTCTGACCATTGGACTGACGGCGTATACCACAACACGCGTGCGTAACTATATCTTTGAGCAACTTCAAGCTAAGTTGGAGCAAGAGTCTGATAGCCGTTACACTTTTAATTCGACTCTCACCGCACGAGGATACACTTGGTTGGTTGTTTCTAACTTTTTGCTTCAGGTAGTCACGTTAAGTATTGCTAGACCTTGGGTAATGGTGAGAACAACACGTTATGTTGCTGACAATACAGCGGTATTTGGTGATATGAGCTTGCTAAATGCGATAGATCAAGATTCTAAAGTCAAATCCGCGATATCGGATGAAGTTGCTCAAGCTTTCGACCTAGGTATTGGAATTAACTAATGTTGTTTGATGGGGTGGCGTTTCCGCCACGCAGTTCGGAGCGTCATCCTGCCAAATTGGATGTGTCACGAGCTAACGTCTTAAGTTTACGTGTTGATGGGAAAATTATCAGCTGTGACCAACGGTACGCTGACATTAGTGTTCCTGTCGGTAACTTACCTGTGCGATTCAAATTCCCTGATGGCTGGGTGTTCGTGGTTGAGAGAACTACAGAGGTCAGTCAGTGGTTGGTGCGTAATCGTAGAAGCAGCTTGGTTGATAAAATGGAAGCCAATTGGCTGGCTTGGTTACTATCCTCGGCTTTGTGTCTTTGTGTTGTTTTGGGGAGTTATTTTTATCTGCTGCCATGGACCAGTAATAAGGTTGCAAACGCAATCCCAGAGTATGCTGCTATTACACTAGGCGATAAGATTTTAGAAAGTTTTGATAATAGCTGGCAAGAAAGCGAATTGAGCCAGCAAAAAAAACAAGAGATCCGTCAACGTGTCGCACAGCATGTCTCGAAGTTGGATGCTATGCCGTATCCCATTGAGGTAGTATTTCGTTCTTCAGAACTTGGTGCGAATGCGTTTGCTTTGCCGGGTGGCAAGATCGTGTTACTTGATGACTTGGTGGCACTTGCTGAGAACGAACAGCAGCTTGATAGCATCATTCTTCATGAGCTAGGTCATGTTTATCATCGTCATATGATTAAGAAGTTGGTACATTCGAGTTTGCTTTCGGTTGGCGTCGCATTTTTAACAGGTGAAAGTTCGGGCGTAGTAGATAACTTAGCTGGGCTAGGTGTGTTTTTTCTTTCAAATGGCCACTCTCGTGAGGCTGAGTTGGAAGCGGATGCATACGCTAGGCAAGCGATGGTTACTTTATATGGTAGCAGTGAGCCTATGGCAGAAATGTTCGAGCTATTTCAACAAGATGCTCTCGAAGTGCCAGAGTGGATGAGTACTCACCCTGACTTCAAGCAGCGAATTGAAGCTGCTCGTGAATGACGGCAACAAAAAAGGCAGCGAATTTGCTGCCTTTTGTTTAACTAACCACTGGCTTACAGTGCAGCGATAGTCGCTTTCTGCTCTTCAAGCTTAGCTAGTGTCTCTTGGTAGCCAACTAGTTTCTCACGCTCTTTTGCGATAACCGCTTCAGGTGCTTTAGCAACGAAACCTTCGTTAGCTAGCTTGCCTTCGATACGCTTGATTTCGCCGTGCGTTTTCTTCACTTCTTTATCAAGACGAGCAAGTTCAGCATCTTTGTCGATAAGACCTGCCATTGGGATCATCAGCTCAGATTGACCCACTAGCTTAGTCGCACATGCTGGCGTCTCAGCGTCGTCTGCAAGAACCGTTAGGCTATCTAGCTTAGCAAGAGAGTTTAGAACTACCTTGTTCGCTTCGATACGTGCAGCATCTTTCTCGTTAGCAACCTTGATCATCACTTCTAGACCTTTGCTAGGTGCAATGTCGTATTCCGCACGTAGGTTACGGATAGCAGTGATGAAAGTCTTAACCCATTCGATGTCTTCTACGATCTCAGCGTCGAAGTTCTCTTCGTTAAACTGAGGAAGTGCTTGAGTCATGATAGTGTCGCCTTCAACACCGTCTACTAGCTGCTTAACGCTCTGCCAGATAGATTCAGTGATGTAAGGAAGCACTGGGTGAGCAAGACGTAGTGTCTTCTCTAGAACAGTGATCAGCATGTAGCGAGTCGCTTGTTGCTGAGCTTCTGTACCTTTCCATAGAACTGGCTTAGTTAGCTCTAGGTACCAGTCACAGAATTGGTTCCAGATGAATTCGTAAAGCGTGTTTGCTGCCATGTCTAGACGGTAGTTGTCTAGGTGAGCATTAAACTCTTTCGCTGCCAGTTCAAACTGAGATTCAATCCACTTATCTGCTAGAGAGAATTCCATGTTTGCACGCTCTTCTGCAGATAGTGACATGCCACAATCGTGCTCTTCTGTATTCATCAGTACGTAACGGCTTGCGTTCCATAGCTTGTTACAGAAGTTACGGTAACCTTCAAGACGCTTCATGTCCCAGTTGATGTCACGGCCAGTAGAAGCCATAGCAGCAAGAGTGAAACGCAGTGCATCAGTACCGTATGGTTCGATACCGTTTTCGAAAGTCTTACGAGTGTTCTTCTCGATCTTCTTCGCTAGCTGAGGCTGCATCATGTTGCCACAACGCTTCTCTACTAGAGACTCAAGGTCGATACCATCGATCATGTCGATAGGGTCAAGAACGTTACCCTTAGACTTAGACATCTTGTCGCCGTTTTCGTCACGGATTAGGCCCGTTACATAAACTGTCTTGAATGGTACTTGCGACTTACCGTTTTCATCTTTGTTGAAGTGCATGGTCATCATGATCATACGTGCAACCCAGAAGAAGATGATGTCGAAGCCTGTTACTAGAACGTCTGAAGGGTGGAAGGTCTTCAGGTCTTCAGTTTGCTCAGGCCAGCCTTGAGTACCGAAAGTCCATAGTGCAGAAGAGAACCATGTATCAAGTACGTCGTCGTCTTGGCGTAGGACAACAACAGGTGCAAGGTTGTTGTTTGCACGTACTTCTTCTTCAGTACGGCCTACGTATACGTTGCCATCGTTATCGTACCATGCAGGGATACGGTGACCCCACCAAAGCTGACGAGAGATACACCAGTCTTGAATGTCACGCATCCACGAGAAGTACATGTTTTCGTACTGTTTAGGAACGAATTGGATTTCACCATCTTCAACCGCTTTAACAGCAGGCTCAGCAAGAGGTGCAGCGCGCACGTACCATTGGTCAGTTAGCATTGGTTCGATAACCACGCCACCACGGTCGCCGTAAGGAACTGTTAGGTCGTGATCTTTGATTTCATCAAGAAGACCTAGTTCTTCAAACTCAGCAACGATCGCTTTACGTGCAGCAAAACGCTCCATGCCGTGGTATTTAGCAGGTAGCTCAGTTGAGTAAACATCGCTAGCTTCACCGTTAGTAGTGAAGACTTCAGCCGCATCACGGATGTCTGCGTTGAAAGTTAGGATGTTGATCATTGGTAGGTTGTTACGCTTACCAACTTCGTAGTCATTGAAATCGTGCGCAGGCGTGATCTTCACACAACCTGTGCCTTTTTCCATATCTGCGTGCTCATCGCCTACGATAGGGATCAGACGGTTAACGACAGGAAGTAGGATCTCTTTACCGATAAGATCTTTGTAACGTGGATCTTCTGGGTTTACAGCAACACCAGTATCACCAAGCATTGTCTCAGGACGAGTGGTCGCAACAACAATGTAGTCTTTACCTTCAGCTGTTTTCACGCCATTTGCTAGCGGGTAGCGGAAGTGCCACATGTGGCCTTTTTTGTCTTTGTTTTCAACTTCAAGATCAGAAATTGCAGTGTGCAGTTTAGGATCCCAGTTTACTAGACGCTTACCACGGTAGATTAGGTCTTCTTCGTATAGGCGAACAAACACTTCTTGAACAGCGTTAGATAGGCCATCATCCATAGTGAAACGCTCGCGGTCCCAGTCTACCGATGCACCTAGGCGACGAAGCTGCTTAGTGATTGTGCCACCAGATTCGTTCTTCCATTCCCAGATTTTGTCGATGAAAGCATCACGACCGTAATCGTGTTTAGTTTTGCCTTCTTCAGCCGCGATCTTACGCTCAACAACCATTTGAGTTGCGATACCAGCGTGGTCAGTACCTACTTGCCAAAGGGTGTTTTTGCCCTTCATACGTTCAGCACGGATCAGAGTATCCATGATGGTGTCTTGGAACGCGTGGCCCATATGTAGGCTACCAGTGACGTTCGGTGGTGGGATCATGATGCTGTATGATTCTTTCGTCGTGTCACCGTGTGGCTTAAAGTAGCCTTTCTCTTCCCAAGCTTGGTATAAAGCTTGTTCAATTGAAGTTGGGTTATATGTCTTTTCCATAGCTATAGATATTCTGCTGATAGGTCTGGTTTAATTCTAAGTCAATCTTTATAAGTGAGGGATCTCTAACAAGATCGCCTTAGCTATAAGGATTGACCGGTTGTGTTTGTTGCTGCTATCTGTGTTCGATCTCAATCGTTTGTAGCTGATAGCCCGCTTGGCGGTAGATTTTATATCTTTCTCGCGCCAGTTGCTTGGCTTTTTCTTCGCAAGGGACGAAGTCTACCACCTCAGCAAACTTGTTCGCAAAGGTTGTCTCATTTTCCGCCAAATTTATTACCAGTTGTCTATTCCAAGAAGGTCGAACTCCTTGGTAGCCAATCTCAATATTGGTACCGTATCTTGGCCCTTCACCGACTAGATTATGGGCAACAAATTGTTTTGCATCGACTTGCCAGAAAAATTCAGCGATTTGTTCTGCGTGAGATTTATCGTTGCAATTGAGATAAACCTTAGCTCCTTGCTTGGCGAAATGATGTGCAAGAAACAATACATATAAACCAAACCCCTGAGCTTCAGCCTGAGGAGAGTTTGGATTGATAATGTAAAAGGTCGCATTCGCCATAACTGCTCGCTGTTAGTAGATACAAAAAAGGGCCTTGCGGCCCTTTTTAAGATTGTGAGGATTATTCCTCTGTCTCTTGGCCACTGCGGTTAAGCAGGAATTGGACAAGCATTGAGACTGGACGGCCAGTTGAGCTTTTCGCTGCACCTGATTTCCACGCAGTACCTGCGATATCAACGTGCGCCCAGTGGTACTTTTTCGCAAACTTAGATAGGAAGCAACCTGCAGTGATAGTACCGCCAGGGCGACCACCAATGTTTGCCATGTCAGCAAATGGGCTCTTAAGTTGTTCGTGGTACTCGTCTGCCATAGGTAGACGCCATGCACGGTCACTTGCTTGCTCAGAAGCATTCACTAGCTCATGAGACAGTGGGTTGTGGTTAGAGATAACACCACTGATATGGTGACCAAGTGCGATAACACAAGCACCCGTTAACGTTGCAACGTCTACAACACACTCTGGCTCGTAGCGTTCTACGTAAGTCAGCGCGTCACACAATACTAGGCGACCTTCAGCATCAGTGTTGAGTACTTCAACGGTTTGGCCAGACATCGTTGTTAGAATGTCACCTGGACGGTAAGCGTTGCTACCCGGCATGTTTTCACAACCAGCAAGAACAGCAACCACATTGATTGGTAGGTTCAGTTTTGCCAGTGCTTTCATTGTACCGAATACAGATGCCGCACCACACATATCGTACTTCATCTCATCCATACCTTCGCCAGGTTTCAGTGAGATACCGCCTGAATCGAAAGTAAGACCTTTACCAACAAGGACAATTGGTTTCGCTTCTGGATCTGGGTTGCCCTTGTATTCCATGATAGACATCATAGATTCATTCTTAGAGCCACGACCTACTGCTAGGTATGAAGTCATGCCCAGTTTTTCCATCTCTTGCTCACCAATGATCTTGGTTGTCACTGTCTCGTAGTCGTCAGCTAGGCGACGTGCTTGAGAAGCAAGGTAAGCAGGGTTAGCGATGTTTGGTGGCATGTTGCCAAGATCTTTTGATGCTTTAACGCCAGAAGAGATAGCAAGACCGTGTGCGATCGCTTTCTCACCTAGATTTAGCTCACGACGCGTAGGTACGTTAAATACCAGTTTACGTAGTGGTCGACGAGTTTCTGGCTTTTGGCTCTTGAACTGATCGAAGGTGTATAGACCATCTTTTGTTGCTTCAACCGCTTGGCGAACTTTCCAGTAAGTATCACGGCCTTTAACGTGAAGTTCTGTTAGGAAACATACCGCTTCCATTGAACCTGTTTCGTTAAGTGTGTTGATGGTCTTTTGGATGATCTCTTTGTATTGACGCTCACCCAGTTCACGCTCTTTACCACAACCAACCAGTAAAACGCGCTCAGACAGTACACCTGGTACTTGATGAAGCAGTAGCATCTGCCCCGGTTTTCCTTCTAGGTCACCACGGCGAAGTAGTGAACTAATATAGCCATCGCTGATCTTATCTAGCTGCTCGGCAACTGGAGAAAGGCGACGTGGCTCGAACACGCCCACAACGATACATGCGCTGCGTTGTTTCTCTGGACTGCCACTTTTTACACTGAACTCCATGCGTACTCCTACATCCTGAAGACAAATAGAACTAAATGTTAGATAATGCCGTCTTACTTGTTGATTCCTTACTCGGAACTATTCTTAAATAAGCGCATTAACAGTTAGCCAAAAATTTAAAAATAAAAGGTTCAACGGGAAATTATAGTGATTCAATTAAAAAAACAAGTTTTGTATAGGTAATTTCAGCGTGATTATTGTTAGATATTTGATCCGCGAGACACTCAAAAGCCAATTAGCGATATTTTTTATCCTGTTTTTAGTGTTCCTTAGCCAAAAATTGATCAAAGTTTTGGCCGATGCGTCGGATGGTGATATTCCCGCCAGCTTGGTCATGCACTATGTTGCTTTAAGCATGCCTTCAATGGGACTTTTGATGTTGCCGTTGAGTCTTTTCTTAGGGATCTTGCTCACTTTTGGCCGTTTATACGCAGAAAGTGAAATTACCGTGATGAATGCGACGGGGATTGGTAATAAGTTCTTGATCCGCGCAGCTTTATACTTAGCCGTTATTACCGGTGCGATTGCGGGTTTTAACTCTTTTGTTTTCGCCCCATATAGCCAAGACCAGCTGGTTAAGCTGCAAGAAGAAACGGCGGCAGAAAACAGTGTCGATTTGCTGAAGAAAGGCCACTTCCAAGGCACGCCAGATGGTTCTTCAGTGGTTTTCATTGACGATATTGATGGCAAGAAACTCAAGCACGTGTTTGTTGCCCAGATGCGTCCGCGTGACTCCATTCTTCCGAGCGTCTCTTTTTCTCAATCAGGAGAAGTGAAAGAGCTCAGTGACGGACGACAAGTGATTCGTATGTACGATGGTGTTCGTTATGAAGGTGTTCCGACTCGTGTTGATTACATGGTGACGGATTTCGATCAGTACGAAGGTTTGATTGGTCAGCGTGATGTTAAGCCTCAAGGTCGTGACTGGGAAGCGATCCCTACTCTTGAACTGATGAAGAACCCAGATCCTCGCGCACAAGCAGAAGTTCAATGGCGTATCTCATTGGTTGTTTGTATTCCACTACTGACTATGTTGGTTGTCCCTCTTTCTGCGGTTAACCCACGTCAGGGGCGCTTTGCTAAAATGGGACCGGCTATTTTAATCTATCTGGCTTACTTCTTGGCGATTAGTGCCACTAAGTCAGCGATTGAAGATGGTTCTATTCCTACTTTCGTTGGTATGTGGCCAATAAATGCTGCGCTACTCTTGACCGCGATTGGTATTAACTCGATGGACAGTATTCCTGTTCGCCGCTTCAAAGACAAACTAAGACAAAGAAAAAAGGCAGCGTAAGTCGTGTTTAAGATTCTCGATCTCTACATAGGTAGAACCATTATTGCCACCTCATCTTTGGTATTGGCAACCTTTGTCGGCCTTTCTGCAATCATCAAATACGTTGAGCAGTTGCGTAAAGTGGGCGAGGGGACATACGACCTTTTGCAAGCCTTACTGTACGTTTTGCTCAGTATTCCACGTGATATTGAAATGTTCTTTCCAATGGCGGCATTGCTTGGTGCTCTGATTGGTCTTGGTATGTTGGCCTCAAGTTCTGAGCTAGTGGTTATGCAGGCGGCGGGTTTTTCGAAACTCGACATTGGCTTATCGGTGCTGAAAACCGCTGTGCCCCTGATGATAATGGTTACTTTGCTTGGTCAATGGGGTGCGCCTCAAGCGCAAAAAGCGGCGCGCGATCTGCGTGCTTTTGCCACTTCGGGCGGTGCAATTATGTCAGTACGGACTGGAGTTTGGGCACGTGACGCCAATGACTTTATCTTTATTGGTAAAGTTGAGGACAGCAAAATTTACGGCATGAACATGTGGCGCTACGATGATGACAAGCGTTTGGAAAGCGTCGTTTATGCTGCGGAAGTAGAGTATGTGTCAGATAATACTTGGACGATGAAAGACGTTCAGCTAACCGAAATGGTGGACGAGGTAGAAATCTCCAAGCAAAGTCTCGCTGAGTATAGCTGGACGACTTCTCTGGCACCGGACAAGCTAGCGGTAGTGACGGTCAAACCAGAAGAGCTATCTCTTGGTGGACTGTATGATTATGTCACCTATTTAAAAGCGTCTGAGCAAGATCCATCGCGTTATGAATTGGCCTTCTGGCGTAAAGTGACTCAGCCATTTTCCATTGCGGTGATGATGTTGATGGCTCTGTCATTTATCTTTGGTCCTCTGCGCAGTGTGACAATGGGTGCGCGTATTCTATCGGGTGTGATTGCCGGATTTACTTTCTATATATCGAGTGAATTCTTTGGCCCACTCAGTTTGGTTTATAACATCCCGCCAGTATTTGGTGCAGTGATGCCTAGTATTGTGTTCTTAACGGTCGCCTTATTGCTACTGCGTAGGAAGCTCTAAGCTAAATGTTTTCGCAGTAAAGAAACGGCAGTCAATCCAATTGGCTGCCGTTTTTGTTTTCTATGGCATTAAGTCAACAGACCTTAGTTGTCACATCAACTTTTTCAGTCGATAAAGCTCTTCTAATGCTTGCCTTGGCGTTAAGTCATCAGGGTCAATCGCAGACAGTGCCTCTTCAACCTCACTTGGTTCTGGAATCAGGCTAAGTTGGTTGGCGATATCTACTGCGCTTGAACGGGGTGCTCCTTCACCTTCTTGGCCTAACTGTTCTAGCTGTGTCAGCTTAGCGCGCGCGTTTTTAATCACACTCTTAGGTACACCAGCCAAGCCCGCTACCGCTAGACCATAAGACTTACTTGCAGCCCCTTCTTGGACCGCGTGCATAAAGGCAATACTGTCGCCATGTTCAACTGCATCTAGGTGAACGTTGGCTAAATGTGGGATCTGATTGGGTAGCTCTGTTAGCTCGAAATAGTGAGTCGCAAACAGGGTCATTGAGCCTAGCTCTTTGGCTAGCCACTCGGCACTAGCCCAAGCAAGAGAAAGCCCGTCATAGGTACTGGTACCGCGACCAATTTCATCCATTAAAACTAAACTATTAGCTGTGGCGTTGTGGAGGATGTTTGCTGTCTCCGTCATCTCAACCATAAAGGTCGAGCGGCCAGAGGCCAGATCATCAGAAGCGCCAATACGGGTAAAGATGCGATCAATAGAGCCAATCTGAGCTGACTCAGCAGGTACATAAGAACCAATATGAGCCATCAGTGCAATCAATGCGGTTTGACGCATGTAAGTCGATTTACCACCCATATTCGGACCAGTAATAATCAACATTTTACGCTGCGGGTTTAGCTCAATTGGGTTGGCAATAAATGGGTCGTCCATTACTTGTTCAACCACTGGGTGACGGCCTGCTTGAATATGAATGCCCACTTCTTTAGTCAAAGTAGGACGACAGTAATCTAGGCTGTCTGCGCGCTCAGCTAAGTTTTGCAATACATCGATTTGCGACACCGCTGAAGCGACGTTTTGCATCTGTTCCAAATGTGGCAATAAGAGATCAAATAGCTCTTCCCAAAGCTGCTTCTCCAGAGCGAGTGCTTTCGACTTAGAGTTAAGCACTTTATCTTCATGCTCTTTGAGCTCTGGGATAATGTAACGCTCAGCATTTTTTAATGTCTGACGGCGGACATAATGAGGAGGAACTAAATGGCTTTGACCACGGCTGACTTGGATAAAGAAACCATGCACGTTGTTGTAGCCCACTTTTAGGCTATCGATACCGTGACGTTCGCGTTCATCCTGCTCCATTTGCTCAAGGTATTCTGTTGCCCCATCCGCTAGCTTACGCCATTCGTCGAGTTCAGCGTTATAGCCTTCAGCAATCACACCACCATCACGAATCACCACAGGTGGGTTATCTTTGATTGCGCGCTCTAGTAGCTCACATACTTCGTCCATTGGCGCAGCGTATTGACCCAGTTTGGATAAGTATGGGTGAGCCAATGAACTCATCGACTCTGCTAGCTCAGGTAATTGCTGCATGGCAAAACGAAGGCGAGCCATATCACGAGGCCTTGCACTGCGTAGAGCTAAGCGAGCAAGAATACGTTCGATATCCCCGATTTGCTTTAGCACAGGGTGAAGGTCAGCAAATAGTGACACTTCTTTTAATTCAGAAATGGCATCTAAACGATGATTCAGCGTGTCGATGTCGCGCATCGGCTGATGTAGCCAACGTTTGAGCATACGGCTACCCATAGCTGTCGCAGTATGATCTAGCACCTCAGCTAAGGTGTTATCTGTGCCGCCAGCTAGATTGTGAGTAATTTCTAGGTTGCGTCGTGTCGCGGCATCCAAAATGACAGAGTGATCTTGTCTGTCAAAGGTCAACGAGCGAATGTGTGGTAGTGCCGTGCGCTGAGTATCTTTGACATATTGAATTAAACAACCCGCCGCGCAGAGTCCGAGCTTCGCGTGTTCCACTCCGAAGCCCACTAAGTCACGTGTACCAAATTGCTGGTTTAACTGCTGCTTAGCGGTATCGAGTTCAAACTCCCAAACAGGGCGGCGACGATTACCGTTGCGAGAAGACATCAGGTGAACAGGTTCAAAGTCTTCCGGGAAAAGCAGTTCACGTGGCGAAGTGCGTTGCAACTCTGCCGCCATCGCTTCTTCGCTTTCAGGTTCCATTAATTGGAATCGACCCGACGTTACATCCAAAGTCGCGTAGCCGAATTTGCCATCGTGGTAATATATGGCAGCAATCAGGTTATCTAGCCTTTCAGAGAGCAGTGCCTCGTCGGTGACGGTACCCGGTGTAACAATGCGAACAACAGCGCGCTCAACTGGCCCCTTACTGGTTGCAGGATCGCCAATCTGTTCACAAATAGCGACAGACTCACCAAGTTGAACCAGTTTTGCCAAATAACCTTCCACGGCATGAAATGGCACACCGGCCATTGGGATAGGCTCGCCAGCAGAAGCGCCTCTCTTAGTTAGAGAAATATCGAGCAATTGAGATGCTCGCTTCGCATCATCGTAGAAAAGCTCATAAAAATCTCCCATCCGATAAAACAGCAAGATATCTGGGTTCTCAGCCTTGAGCTTGAGATATTGCTGCATCATAGGCGTGTGTTTTTGCTTTTCTTTTTCAGGTAACGCTTTCACGGTATAGATCTTTTGTTTATTCCTATTGCGGCTTAGGATACGTGAATAGCCTAAGAGCGAAAAGGTGTAATAAAGGGTTTTAGATATGGAATCACAGCAAAATCTCTCTCAACAGTTAGGTGAGTTGCTAAATCATCATAAATTAGTCATGACTACTGCCGAATCTTGCACTGGTGGCGGTGTTTCTGCAGCAATTACTGATATTGCTGGCAGTTCAGCTTGGTTTGATCGTGCGTTTATCACCTATAGCAATGAAGCCAAGATGGAGATGCTCGGGGTATCAGCGGCGACACTCGAACAGTTTGGTGCGGTGAGTGAGCAAACTGTGGTGGAGATGGTTGAGGGGGCGATACAGAACTCAAAAGCCAATATTGGCGTTTCAATTAGCGGTATCGCAGGGCCAGGAGGTGGTACTGAGCTAAAACCAGTTGGAACCGTTTGTTTTGCTTGGGCTGATTCTAGCGATTGGAAAAAAGTGGAGACAGTGTGCTTCTCAGGCGACCGTGCGCAAGTTCGCCTACAGGCTGTCGAACACGCGTTAAAAGTACTGTACGTGGAACTATCGGCAAGAAATAAATGAGCTGCCCTGTAATTTAAATGCTTTTAAAATTAGGTGGATATCACCAAAAGCTAAAAAAAAACCATACAGGTATGGACACTGTATGAATCAACAGTATAATGGCTTGCATTGATTGTTCAGTCACTGAGCTGAACGGAAGAATTAGATTGATAATCATCAGCACGAAATAGATGAATCATTTGGAGAAAGTGATGGACGAGAACAAACAGAAAGCGCTCGCCGCTGCGCTAGGTCAGATTGAAAAGCAATTCGGTAAAGGTTCAATCATGCGCCTTGGTGACAACCGCGCAATGGACGTAGAAACTATCTCTACAGGTTCACTTTCTTTGGATATCGCTTTGGGTGCTGGTGGCCTACCTATGGGTCGTATCGTAGAAATCTACGGTCCAGAATCTTCAGGTAAAACGACGCTAACACTTGAGTGTATTGCAGCCGCGCAAAAGCAAGGTAAAACTTGTGCTTTTATCGATGCTGAGCACGCTCTTGATCCTGTTTATGCTAAGAAGCTAGGTGTTGATATTGACGCGCTATTGGTTTCTCAGCCAGATACAGGTGAACAAGCTCTAGAAATCTGTGACGCGCTAGCACGTTCAGGCGCTATCGACGTAATGGTTGTTGACTCAGTTGCAGCATTAACTCCTAAAGCTGAAATCGAAGGTGAAATGGGCGACAGCCACATGGGTCTTCAAGCGCGTATGCTTTCTCAAGCAATGCGTAAGCTAACGGGTAACCTGAAGCAGTCTAACTGTATGTGTATCTTCATTAACCAAATTCGTATGAAGATTGGTGTCATGTTTGGCAACCCAGAAACAACCACAGGTGGTAACGCGCTTAAGTTCTACGCATCTGTTCGTCTTGATATTCGTCGTACTGGCTCTATCAAAGAAGGCGACGAAGTGGTTGGTAATGAGACTCGTATCAAGGTTGTTAAGAACAAGATTGCGGCACCATTTAAGCAAGCTGAAACGCAAATTCTATATGGTGCAGGCTTTAACCGTGAAGGTGAGCTAATCGACCTAGGTGTTAAGCACAAGCTAGTTGAAAAAGCCGGTGCTTGGTACAGCTACAATGGTGATAAGATCGGTCAAGGTAAAGCGAACGCTGGTAAGTTCCTACGTGAGAACCCGCAAGCTGCACAAGCGATCGATGCTAAGCTTCGTGAAATGCTACTGTCACCAGCTGAAGTTCAGCCAGATGATGCTGAGCTAGGTGAAATGCCAGAGCAAGAGCTATAAGCTAGCTCACTACCCATTGTTTAAGCCCTGCCTATGTGCGGGGCTTTGTTGTATTTAGAATTTAGAAATTTATTTCAGATGTTTCAAAGAAAGCCACCGACATTATCGAGCAAAGAAGCCGCTATTCAATTGCTAAGTCGCCGAGATCATGGTGAATACGAGCTATACCAGAAATTGAGCCTGAAAGGTTATGAAGAAGACGCTATTCAAGAGGCCGTGAACTTTTGTATCGATCATAACTACCTGGATGATCTGCGATATGCCAAAAGCCAAATTCGCCAACATGTCTACAAAGGCCATGGAGAGAGGCGCATTCGACAAGAATTGCAGCAGAAAAGAGTTGCGGACTCAGTGGTGGACAAAGCGATGGAAGAAGAGCCGCATGACTGGTTTGAGTTAGCAAAACAAGCCGCAGAGAAGAAATTTAAAGGGATTAAAGCGAAAGACCAAAAAGAGTACGCCAAACAGGTGCGTTTTCTTCAATATCGTGGCTATAGCTTTGAACAAATTAGTTATGCGCTTAGCGCTAATGATGAGGACTGAAGCCAAATAACTCACCAATTTAAAGATTTACGATGAATTAACACATCAATCTGCTCTTTTCTGCGAGAAAACTAGTCGTAGCGTTAACCATGATCTACAATAGCGCAAAATTCTAACTCGACTATTTTCAGGAAGAGCTGCATGTACATGAGCACTGATGAGGTTCGTAACGCGTTCCTTAAGTTCTTTGAAAGCAAAGGACACCAAATCGTAGACAGTTCATCGTTGGTTCCGCATAACGATCCAACCCTGCTATTTACAAACGCAGGTATGAACCAATTTAAAGATTGCTTCTTAGGCGCCGAAAAGCGTGCCTACACACGAGCAACTACGGCTCAGCGTTGTGTACGTGCGGGTGGTAAACACAACGACTTAGAGAACGTTGGTTTCACAGCTCGTCACCATACTTTCTTCGAAATGCTCGGTAACTTCAGCTTTGGTGATTACTTCAAAGAAGACGCGATTGCCTTTGCTTGGGAGTTTCTGACTAAGACTCTTGGTCTACCAGAAGAAAAGTTACTGGTTACGGTATACGAAACAGATGACGAAGCATTCGAGATCTGGAACAAGAAAGTAGGCGTGCCTGCTGACAAGATCGTTCGCATTGGCGACAAAGAAGGTGGCAAGAAGTTCGAGTCTGACAACTTCTGGACGATGGGCGATACAGGTCCTTGTGGTCCATGTACAGAAATCTTCTACGATCACGGTGAGCATATTTGGGGCGGTCGTCCTGGTACTCCAGAAGAAGACGGTGACCGTTTCATCGAGATCTGGAACAACGTATTCATGCAGTTTAACCGTCATGCAGATGGCACGATGGAGCCACTACCTAAGCCTGCTGTTGATACAGGTATGGGTATTGAGCGTATTTCTGCAATCATGCAAGGCGTTCACTCAAACTACGAAATTGATGTATTCCAAAAGCTGATCAAAGCGACAGCTGAGGTTGTAGGTCACGATGATCTGTCAAACCAGTCTCTACGCGTTATTGCTGACCACATCCGTTCTTGTTCTTTCCTAATCGCTGATGGCGTTATGCCTTCAAACGAAGGCCGTGGTTACGTCCTACGCCGTATTATTCGTCGTGCCGTTCGTCACGGTAACAAGTTGGGTGCGCAAGGCGTATTCTTCCACAAACTTGTTGGTGTACTTGCTGAAGTGATGGGCAGCGCTGCAGAAGAACTTAAGAAACAGCAAGAGCTTGTTGAGAAAGTACTTCGCATCGAGGAAGAGAATTTTGGTCGCACACTAGAGCGCGGCATGGTTATTCTTAATGAAGCACTTGATGCACTTGAAGGCAAAGAGCTAGACGGTGAAACAGTCTTCAAGCTTTACGATACCTACGGTTTCCCTGCTGACTTAACTAACGATGTGGCTCGTGAGCGTGACTTTACAATTGACGAAGCTGGCTTTGAGAAAGCGATGGAAGAGCAGCGTCAACGTGCTCGCGAAGCAGGCCAGTTTGGTACTGACTACAACGCAACGATCAAAACTGAAGCAGAGTCTGAGTTCTGTGGCTACACAGGTACCGAAGGTAAGAGTAATGTTGCTGAAATCTTCGTTGAGGGTGAAGTAGTAGAGTCTCTATCAGCAGGCGACAAAGCGATCATCATCCTTGGTGAAACGCCATTCTATGCTGAGTCAGGCGGTCAATGTGGTGACGCTGGTGTTCTGAAGACTGAATCTGGTCTGTTTAAAGTTGAAGATACTCAGAAGTTAGGTAACGCAATTGCGCACCACGGTGTTCTTGCGGAAGGCGTTCTAGCGAAGGGTGATGAAGTAGAAGCGACTGTTGATGCTGAGCGTCGTGCATCGATTTCTCTTAACCACTCTGCGACCCACCTATTACACGCAGCGCTACGTTCAGTATTGGGTGAACACGTTACGCAGAAAGGCTCGCTTGTTAAACCTGAAAACCTACGTTTTGACTTCTCACACCTAGAAGCGGTAACGCCAGCAGAGCTAAAAGAAGTTGAGCGTCTAGTGAATGCTCAAGTTCGTCGTAACCACGTTATTGAAACTAACGTAATGGACATCGAATCAGCGAAGCAGAAAGGTGCAATGGCACTATTCGGCGAAAAGTATGATGATGAGGTTCGCGTTCTCTCAATGGGAGAGTTCTCTACCGAGCTTTGTGGTGGTATCCACGCATCAAACACGGGTGATATTGGCCTATTCAAGATCACTTCTGAAGGTGGTATCGCAGCAGGTATCCGTCGTATCGAAGCTGTAACAGGTGAAGCGGCACTAGATGCGATCGAAGTTCAACAAGCTAAGTTCGAAGAGAAGCTTGCAGAATCAGCGTCGAAAACAAAATCGCTAGAGAAAGAAATTCAGAAGCTAAAAGACAAGATGGCGGCAGCTGAAAGCGCCAACATCATGGCGAAAGCTCAAGAAATCAACGGCGTTAAAGTGCTTATCGCAGGTATGGAAGGGGCGGATCCTAAGAACCTTCGTACTATGGTCGACAATGCTAAGAACCAAATGGGCAGCGGCGTTGTAATGATTGCCAATGTTAACGGTGACAAGATTGGCTTTATCGCGGGTGTGACTAAAGATCTTATCGGCAAAGTAAAAGCCGGTGACCTAGTGAAGATGGTTGCTGAGCAAGTTGGCGGTAAAGGTGGCGGTCGTCCTGATATGGCTCAAGCGGGTGGTACTGACGTTGCTGCTCTGCCTGAAGCAATGAAGACAGTTCAGCCATGGCTAGAAGAACGTCTTTAATTAAAAATTAAACGATTCTTACGCTCAATCAGTTATTTGATTGAGCGTAATTTTTTTCTGACAACCAAGTGCTTTAATTGATGCTCACAATGAACATCAAGTAAGTCACTTGGTTTTTGTTATAACTACTGCAAGCAATATTCAACATATTGAATGTGGTTCGAATGAGACTTTGGTCTTGGGAAGGTGAAGACTGGTGAAAAAGCCCCTTATCGTGCAAAAGTTTGGCGGAACTTCTGTGGGTTCAATAGAAAGAATCCATAAGGTTGCTGAACACATCATAAAGGCGAAAAATGATGGTAATCAAGTTGTCGTAGTCGTGTCGGCAATGTCTGGTGAAACAAACAGATTGATGGACTTGGCTAAACAGGTAGACAGAGTGCCTACCGCCAGAGAACTTGATGTTTTGCTCTCTGCTGGTGAACAGGTGTCGATGGCACTGCTTGCAATGGCTCTAAATAAACTAGGCTATGCAGCACGCTCACTTACCGGAGCACAGGCGTGTATTGTGACTGACAATCAGCATAATGACGCAACGATTAAACAAATTGATACGACCGCGATAACTCAACTCCTTGAACAGGATCAAGTTGTAATCGTCGCCGGTTTTCAAGGTGTGAATGATAACGGGGATATCACAACTCTTGGTCGAGGTGGCTCAGATACCAGTGCGGTAACACTTGCTGGAGCGCTTGAAGCGGATGAGTGCCAGATTTTTACTGATGTTGACGGTATTTATACTTGCGATCCGCGCGTGGTCGCCAATGCACAAAAATTAGATGTCATCGATTTCCCTTCGATGGAAGAGATGGCACGTAAAGGGGCTAAAGTGTTGCACTTGCCTTCAGTCCAGTATGCATGGAAACACAATGTACCTTTGCGGGTATTATCTACATTTGATGTAAATGCTGGCAGCTTGGTTAAAGGTGAGGAGTGCCAGTCTGCAGTGTGTGGCGTTGCCATTCAACGCGATATGTGTTTGATCAGAATTGAAAAAGATGCCTTAGCCAGTATGAGAAAACAGTGTCAGATGCTGGGCGTCACAATTTGGAATGTGATCGAGCATGCAGAATGGATAGGTGTAGTGATAAAACACGACGCTTATGCAAAACTGGAACTGGTTTTCGGTGACAAAATCCGTAATAGTGAGTTAGTAAGCTTGCTAACAGCAGTTGGTCTACATGTCGAAGGACTGGTTGAAAGATCTTACGCGTTGTTGACGGAGCAGGGTATTGAGGTTGAGCACTACGCAGTCAATCCACAATCTTTGATGCTTGTCCTGTTACCAGAATGTGTCGACAAAGCGGCTAACATACTGCATGATGCTTACATAACTTCTGCGGAGGCAGTCGACTGCCGACAAAAACATGCCTTTTTAGGCTAGATTCGAGCCACAATAGAGTTTACGAAAATATAACTTTTGTTGGATAATAGCCGCGTAGCAAGATAAATCAGAGATTACTCAAGGAGCACAGAATGCTAATTTTAACTCGCCGCGTTGGCGAAACTCTCATGATCGGTGATGAAGTAACAGTAACTGTACTAGGTGTTAAAGGTAACCAAGTACGTATCGGTGTAAATGCACCGAAAGAAGTGTCTGTTCACCGTGAAGAAATCTACATGCGCATTCAGGCAGAAAAAGGTAATGGTAACGTTGCATCAGGCAACTACTAATTACACGAAGAGGCTGACATTTTGTCAGCCTTTTTTGTGCGACAAAGGCAACTAAACATAGGAAAAAGAGCGAATTAACATCGCTTTGATTAAATAGCCAACGGTTGAATGACTTTTTGCTATTTTTGCCAAGAAAATGTTTGACATATTTTTGGTAAATCGTAATATGTGCCTCCGCAAGACGGTGAGGTGGCCGAGAGGCTGAAGGCGCTCCCCTGCTAAGGGAGTATACGGTTTGTAGCCGTATCGAGGGTTCGAATCCCTCCCTCACCGCCATTCTTGCATCTTCCTCGGAAGAATTGTTCTTCGGAACAGCTTTAAAACAACTTTCTTTAGCAAGAAAGCATAGCGCGTCCTTAGCTCAGCTGGATAGAGTACCTGGCTACGAACCAGGCGGTCGGAGGTTCGAATCCTCCAGGACGCGCCATAATTTCCTTACCAGGGAATAAAACGGTGAGGTGGCCGAGAGGCTGAAGGCGCTCCCCTGCTAAGGGAGTATACGGTTTGTAGCCGTATCGAGGGTTCGAATCCCTCCCTCACCGCCATTAATTGGCTTATGGCCAATTTTTTTGTTTTAAAGCCCTGTTGTTCCAAAGAACTAGTGTGATATACTTCACATCTCTTGTTTTAGAGAACATTGCGCGTCCTTAGCTCAGCTGGATAGAGTACCTGGCTACGAACCAGGCGGTCGGAGGTTCGAATCCTCCAGGACGCGCCACTCTTTAGGGTTTCTTTTTA
>WJXF01000017.1_pt1 | contig 114199 bp, 110 predicted proteins | sample 9263211 | NCBI WGS metagenome assembly WJXF01 (sample SAMN12697362, study PRJNA563984) | aquatic metagenome | isolation source: water sample from a prawn hatchery tank treated with erythromycin, plated on... | place: Australia | collected 2018-10-17
TGCGGGCTCGAGACCCAGAAGACTATTCGAGTGTGGTGCTTGGAGTTCTATCTGACGTTCGTACTTGTTACCGGTCTCTCGATAGAGGAGCCATCATTTAATCGAACTATCAGATAGAAGAACTTTAGTTGTAGCTAAAGTCTGGGTTTCACCTTACCCGATTGGAGAGCTTATTATCCATACAAGGCATTTAAGAGTGATTCGCAACGCTAGGCATTTTCGGTTTGCTTCGGCTTTAGTGTTTACGGCACAATACTTTAGGTTCAGGTGACTGCGTTGCTCACCACTTAATGCGGCGTATGCAAATAGGGAGAATATGGATAACTACATAGATATTTGGTTTCGTATTAATCAAATAATTTTTGTCGTAGGATTGCTTTCAGTTCTTGTGCTCGGGTGCTTAGGTAAGGGAAAAACAACCATAGTAGTATTTGTAGGAACAGTGTTATCAGGTATTATCCTAGATTTTTCCTTGAATTATCTAATCAGAGCGTCACTTGCTTCAGAATTAAGTGATTACAGTTTTGTTATCGAATCTGATGAAGATTTTGATGAATCTAAGTTATTGAATGCTTTAAAAAACAAAAAGTATGTAACTATCAATAGGACGAAACCTTTACGTAAAAGTAAAGTGCGGATCGTTGTTAACGATGGTGAGATCGAGTTACTAATAGCCGAGGACTCGAAAAATGAGAATACATTCTGGGTTTATTATCCCAAATACGATTACAGTCGTATAAATAGCATTGGGAAGTTACGCATTCGTTGAAATTTGCATAACAAACTGTTTAAGAGTGATTCGCAACGCGTGGCATTTTTACTATGCGTTGCGTTTGGTGTTTAAGGTGGTTTGCGGCGGCTTTGGTATTGCGTTGCTCACACCTTAACAGGGCGTTATACGACAAAGGAAGTCGAATGAAAGATATCCTCATAAACTTGAAAACATTGTTTTTCTCCTACATGTCAGTCATTGTATTGTTACTTTTCGCTATAGCTCAGTCGGATCAAGAATCTTATGATCTTGCGCTTAATCAACTTAATGAAATAGAGAAAAGAGCATCGTCATACAACTCTGACAACTTACATTCAAAAATTTCTCAAGCGGCAAAATTGAGTCTAAAAGTCATTCAACAAGACGCCATTATTGAAGATATTCAACTAGATATTAAATTTTCATACTTAGAAAATAATGCCGACTACTCAGTGATTAATGAACGACTTCAGAAAAAAGTGCCGAATGGATACAACTTTGGCATCGGAAATAGAACAATTAACCACCCAGAATTTACAAAAGTCAGTGCGTTTCAATCACTGTTTATCCCTGTTGGTTCTCCACTTTCACTAGACGAATATAAAGCACTTCATAACGGTTCCTTACAACCTATCCACTTGCCTGTATTCTCTCCTGATTTATCAAGGGCTAGGCTAGAGCTATTTCAATATAAAACGAATACTTATAACTCCATCGAGTTAGTGAATACGACAGAGTATAAAAATGTAAAAGTGCTTGATAACTTAGCATTAAACAAAACTAGCATCGTTGATAATACTTCTAAAAGTAGTTGTCGCTTGGAATCAGTTATAACAAATATTAACAAACGTTATGCATTCATGTGTTCGATCGCAAATATTGAAGTTGACTCAGTGAAATATTCTGGTGCTCGTATTCTTGTACCTGCTAAAAAAACGATAGCTCAAATTCCTAAAAATGAACTGCTTAACATATTAAATACCCCTCAAAATGATCAGCGCCCATATGAACGAGCATTTCAAGAACTAGCTGATATCTCTAAGCCATACGCAAATTTGTCATTTGATAAAATAGAAGAAATAATTCGAGCTGAAAAATCTAGAAACCCTTCTAAGCTTAGTGTGTTTGGTGCAGAAATTAATGTGCCTCTCTTAACAAAATTAGTAGTTCCTTTATTAATACTAATTTGCCTGTACATATCTCTTCATCTCAGAGAGGCCGTCTATCGTGCAAATCAACCCAATCAAAGCTCATATAAAGAAGTACCCTGGATTGCACTATATAGAGGGGCAGTTAATGAATACGTTCTTTTAGCTCAACTGTTGTTACTGCCATTAGTACTAGTTGCTACGATTCACTTTAAGTCACATGAAGGAAATCAACACATGTTTACTTGGATAATGTTTCTTTTACTAGTTGCAGTAAATATCGCCAACTTTATTTACTTACGAAAACTACGTCAACGACTGAGTGCAGAAGTCGTATAACAAAGCGTTTAAGAGTGATTATCAACGCTTGGCATTTTTGGTTTGTATCGGCTTTAGTGTTTAGGGCATTATGGTTTAGGTTAGGTTGTAGCGTTGTTCACCCCTTAATTGAGCGTTATATTTATCTTCAAATCATGAGGTTACTCGAAATCTAGTCTTTCTACCTTTGTTATCGTTTCCTATCTGAGGGGAATTTATGATTTATCAAGATAAGTTAGAAAGAGCTGACAATCACCTAAAATATTTGGGGCTTTCTTGCAATACTGATAAGACTATCTTGTATAGGTTTTTGCGAAGCCGAGGCGCTCAGTTAAAGCCCGTATATTGGGAATTACTTCATATCACCATAGTCTTGAAATTCATTGAATTTTTCTTCGTATATCTGTTCATAACGTATCTGTTTAGCTTAGCTCAAGAAAATTCTAAGTTTATAGATACGCTAACAAATGCACTCATAATGAGCTCCGTATTCTCTATTGCAATCAGCGTTTACTATCGCATAGTGGCTAGAAGAAAATCTCTCATAAAGTGGGACAAAATATAGAGATATCATAAATATAACAAAGCGCTTAAGACAGACTCCCAATGCTCGGCCTTCTCATTTCAAGTCGAGTTTCGTATTTACGGCACAATAATTTAGTTAGGTGGCAGCGTTGCTCACTACTCAATTTTGCGCTGTGTGTAAAAACTCATAACAATTCTATACTTAGTTGAAAACAAAAGGAGCTAGGTATGGACGACACAAACAAAACACATGAAAGTGACCTAAATGCGAAGCAAAACGAAGTGAATAGCCAAAAATTTGGATTTGGCGATTGGGTACTTAAACTTTCAATTCGGCTAATGATAGCTTTTCTCGTTTTGTGGCAATTTGATGGCTTATGGCAAAGCACTCAACCAGAAGTGAGTTCTTTCCTTCAGAAGAACTTTCCAGAGAAATACCGTGAAGAGCAGCTGAAACTATCTAGGTTCAACGAAAACAATGCGTATATCAGCGGTATTGAGCGTGATTTGAGTAAAAAACTTGCTATTGCTTAGCAGGCCATTTTAGAAAAAGGGGTTGCTGAAAAAGAAGTGCAAATTCGACAGCTCGAAATTGATGCCTTGTGTCGGTACTATGATACTTCGATATTAATGTTCAGCCACTTAGCCGATAAATATTCAGAACGAGAGTTAAATAAGGTTGTGAGTTGTACAAACCAAGAGTGCTTTGACATTATAAACCGCACTGATAAAGCAAAACAGTTGTGTCAAAACACATAACAAACTGCTTAAGCCGGACTGCCAACGCTCGGCGAATTTACTTCAAAGTTTGCTCAGCGTTTTCGGTACTTAGTTTAAGTCTCGCGCTATGCGTTGGCATTATGTGAATAGGAGATTTCAATGGACAAGGCAGTCAAAGATCGTTTCGCTGAATACCCAGAGAATGTTCGTGTTAGGTTAGCGGAGCTACGAAATCTGGTCTTTCAAATAGCATCTGAGTTGGATCTTGGTGAAGTCGATGAAACTTTAAAATGGGGTGAACCAAGCTACAGTGTAAAAGCAGGCAGTCTGCTAAGAATGGACTGGAAACTCAAGTCTCCTAACAATTATTATCTTTTCTTTAATTGCCAAACCAAGCTAGTCGATACATTCCGGGAGTTGTATCGAGAAGAACTTGTATTTCAGGGAAATAGAGCAATAGTTCTGTCCTTATCGGAACCGACACCAGAAAGAGCCATTAAGTCCTGTTTAGAGTTAGCTTTAACCTATCAGCAGCGCAAAAATTTACCTCTTTTAGGCGCGTAAAAATTCACATCACAATAATCTAAGAGTGATACACAATGCTCGGCGTTCACACTTTAAGTCAGTTTAATGTTTATGGCACAATGCTTTAGGTAAGGTGCTAGTAGTCACAAGTAATAAGGACCTAAAGATGGAATTAAAGTATCGTTCAGCTGTTTTTGAAGATCTGGAAAGTCTTGTTGCTTTGCTTTCAAATGACCCACTTGGTAGTAAAAGAGAAGACGCGTCTGTTCCGTTGAATAGTGCGTATATTGAAGCGTTCGAAGCAATTGCACGAGATCCAAACAACGAATTACTTGTTGTTGAACTAGAAAACTCTCTAGTCGGTATGCTTCAAATTACTTTTATTCCCTATCTGACACATATTGGTAGTTGGCGTTGTCTTATCGAAGGTGTGCGAATCCATAGTGACTATCGAGGACAAGGTTTAGGTGAGCATATGTTCGCACATGCTATCGAACTGGCAAAAATCAAAGGCTGTACAATCGTTCAGTTAACTAGTGACAAACAGCGCCCTGATGCAATCAGGTTCTATGAAAAACTTGGATTCAAACCAACGCATGAAGGGTTTAAACTCGCGTTGTAGGCCGTACGCAAACAATCTATTTAATAGTGAGCCACGCCTTAATTTGGCTTGAGGTGTTGTCGAGTTCGGTTTAGCTACATCTTTCCTGTGAATCTAATAGTTGTTAACCTTATGTCTGTATGAATGGTTAGGTAGTGGTTATGAAAATCAGTCTGTTGAGTTTAGTTTCTGCACTCCTTCTAAGTGGTTGTTCTTTGTTTGTAAGCGAAAGCTACTTTGGTGAAAACTGGACTGGGCATCATATAAATGAACTTGTAGAGCAGTGGGGAGAGCCTCACGAAATGAAGTCTAAAGAAGGTGGTGTGATTGAAGCTGAATATAAAATTTTCAGCGACAGCTGTACGTACATCTTTATTACGGACGAGCAAGGAGTGATTAAATCTTATACGTATGAAAGTACATTTTTAGGAACATGCAAACCGATAGGGTAAACACCCACAATAAGCTCGAGATGGATTTATAACGCTTGACGTTGTAGGTTGTTGGGTTACGCCACAGTGTGGCTTAAGTACCTAGTATAGACGTGACACCGTAGCGCGGTGTTGGGCTCTGACCAATTAAAAGGAATGAAACACAATGGTTACATGTTACGTTCGATATATCATCGACCCTTTCAAACTATCCGAATTTGAAGAATATGCAAAAATGTGGATTCCACTAGTCAACAGACTAGGCGGGCATCATAATGGATATTTTCTTCCTTCAGAAGGCGCTAACAACGTCGCTTTAGCGTTATTTACCTTTCCCAGTCTAGCGGACTACGAAGTATATCGTAACAAGTCGTTAGCTGACAAAGAGTGTCTAGAAGCATTTAAATTTGCAGAAGAGACTCGCTGTGTTTTGAGCGTTGAACGTAGCTTCTTTAGACCGGTATTTGGCTGATATACACATCCGACAATACACTTTAGAGTGATTCAACGCGCTTGGCGCTTTCACTTAAAACAAGTTTAGTCTTTACAGCACAATGGTTTATGACAATTCTCACTACGCGCATGCGCGTTATGTGCCAAGTGTGATTTGTCTTACACTATGTGCAATTAGGTGTCTATATTATGTGCGATAGTCATTCATAAGGAGTGGTTATGGCTCTTACAAGTAAACTTAAAGTCGTTATTTCCGTCATTGCGATGGCGATATCTTCGGTATTCCTTGCTCTGGACTTATTTGGTGTTATTCCCTTTTTGGTTCTAGTCGTGTCTTTTTTCACCGTTATTATCCAGGGAACTTTATGTTTTCTCGGGTATGAAGATGGAGATATGTTTGAAGCATACCAAGACTCTGAGCGAACAGAGGCTACAGCGATTACTAACTTGTTCAAAGATAAAAAGGATTGTGACAAACTTTGAGAAATCAGGCTTTTTAAATAGGGTTTAGCATCTACAGAATAAAGGTTTAGGTTAGGTGAGCATTGCTCGTTACTTAATTTACGTTAACAGCGCTGGAGGAAGTCGGTGCAAGAAGAATATATGGAATACTACGCGAAGTTTGATGAAGACAATCGTCTTGTTTGCCAGAACATAACGCGTATTGAGTTTGATACTACATCGAGCATCCTTGGCAATTATATCGCCCCAGAAAGTCATGTGACCGAACTTGGTGCCGCAACTGGTCGCTATTCACTCCATTATGCTCAACAGGGTATGAAAGTAACAGCGGTTGAGTTGGTTCCTGAATTAGTAGAGCAACTTAAAGATAATGCAAAAAGAAATTCACTGAACTTGTCTGTCTATGAGGCCAATGCAACTGACGTTAGTTTTATCGAGAATGATAGCCAAGATGTCGTGTTAATATTAGGACCGCTTTATCATATACAGTCAAAATCCGAACGAGAGGCTGTATTGCAAGAAGCTCATCGTATTTTAAAGCCTAATGGCGTTGTAGCTATAGCCTATATAAGTCGGTTTTTTGTTGCTGGATTAATAGCAAAAATGTCTAGCGATTTGGTATTACCATCGGTTTTAAGTCAATTGAACGAAAGTGGCTTGGTTACTTCACCGGACGTAGATCCATTTTTTAGAACGGGTTACTTCGCTAAACCATCCGAGATTGAATCTCTAGCCATTCAAACGGGGTTTAGTGTTGAAAATCATATTGCGACTGATGGGTATGTGCGCTTTATTGGTCAAGAGATCAACCAGCTAAGCGAGAGTCAATATCAAGCTTGGTTGAAATATCACCTTTCTACATGCTCAGAACCGTCATTGCTTGGGAGTAGCAATCATGGTTTGGTTATTGCGAAAAAGTCCATTTAACGAAACGTATATTATGGAGGGTTGAATTACGTGTTGTATCCAAAGGCTTTAAGTGCAGGTGACAAGATAGGCTTTTTCTCACCGTCATCGCCAGCAACAGTATTTGCGCCAAAACGATTCCAACGTGCAAAAGCTTACCTTGAATCTCATGGATTTGAGCTTGTTGCTGGCTCTCTTACGGGAAAATCTGATAGTTATCGCTCAGGTTCGATTTTAGAGCGAGCAGATGAGTTAAACCAGCTCATTAGAGACCCAAGCATTCGTTGTATTATGTCAACGATTGGCGGTAACAACAGCAACGCTTTATTGCCCTACATTGATTATGACGCTCTACGTAGAGATCCTAAAATTATTATTGGTTACTCAGATGTAACTACTCTACTCATGGGGATTTATGCACAGACGGGGTTAGTCACTTTCTACGGCCCAGCTTTAGTTGCATCATTCGGTGAGTTTCCTCCTTTAGTTGATCAAACATTTAAGTCTTTCTTAGAAATATTGACTACAGAATCAGGCCTATATTCTTATTCTATGCCAGATGAGTGGACTGATATTAAGCATGACTGGGAAACTCAGGATTCAAATAAAGCGACATATCCAAATGAATGGCGGTTCAAAGGTAGGGGGACAGTTAAAGGACGCGTTATTGGTGGCAATTTAAATACAATAGCGGGTATTTGGGGTAGTCCATATATGCCAGATATCCAGTTTGGCGACATCCTACTTATAGAGGACTCACTAAAGAGTATTGAAACAGTAGAGCGTTCGTTTGCCCACTTGCTCGCTTGCGGAGTATTCGACATGGTCGGCGCAATTGTACTGGGTAAGCATGAGTTATTCGACAATAAAGGGACCGGTCGCACTCCATTGGATGTCTTATTGGAAGTGTTAAACGGAAAAGAAGTGCCGGTTTTCTATGGTTTTGACAGTTGTCATACTCATCCAATGCTTGTTACACCTCTAGGTGTTCAAGCTAAAATTGACTTTGATAATCATCGCTTTAGTCTTGAAGGACAGTGGTTGTCAGCAAAATAACAGTTCATTAAAGAGTAAATTCCCACGCTTACTTTGCTCACACCTTAAGGGAGCGTTATAAGCATTTATTGAGAAGAAATACATGGAAACAGAAAGGCTAAGATTAGTTCCTCCTTCGATGAAGATTCAGCCTTTGATGCTGGAAGCAATATTGGAAAGTAAAAACGAATTAAGCGAGTATCTGCCTTGGGTTCAACATGCTTTGACTGAGTCCGAGTCAATAGAGAATACAAAGCAGGCTATTAGCAACTTTGAAAACTTCGAAGGTGAACTACGATATTCGCTAATCGATAAAAATACCAATCACTTCATCGGCGCAATTGGTTTAATCATCCGAGACAAAGATGTTCCTTTTTTTGAAATAGGGTATTGGTTACGTAGCTCATGTGTCGGGTATGGTTATATCGCTGAAGCGGTTAAAGTTTTAGAAACTTACGCGTTTATAGAACTCAAAGCGAACAGATTGGAAATCAAGGCGGCCGAAGAGAATAGAAAAAGTCGAGCTGTTGCGGAGCGATGTGGGTACGCTTTCGAAGGAATACTGCGTAATGACCGTAAGCTTCCGTCTGGAATGCTAAGTAGTACAGCCGTGTATTCGAAAATCGGCTTATAACCTTAAACTATCTGCTTGTCGGTTACAGGTTCGTTAGGGTCTTTATCAACATAGGGAGGGAATATGGCAATTTCATTTAATAGTAAGAGACTGACAGTGGCTGAAATTACTGGAGAACTTTCTTTGAGCGCACACTCAAGTTTACTCGAACGAATTCCTCAAATCCTCACGCCAGCGGTTGTCGAAAATCTTCCTCCATATTTTCACGGCATCACTTCCGGTGAACAGGCCAGGGCTTGGCTTGAACGAATGTTGTTGGAGAGCCGCTTACTTAAAATAGAAGCAAAGAATCACGAACTAATAGGCTTCTTGTTTGCCTATGTGGAAGGTGAAGATTGTGCCCATATCGGTTATCTACTTGCCGAAGATTACTGGGGGAAAGGTTTGGCTAGCGAATTGATTCAAGGCTTTATTGATGAAGTCGTGAAATCTGAACCATGGGTTAAACTCATAGGTGGTGTTGACCCAACTAACGTCGCTTCAGCGAAGTTACTTACCAAAATGGGTTTCGTAGAGCAGCCAACTAGTGACAGTGATGTGGTTTTCTATGAGTATAAGCTTCCCAAGCGATAGTTATTAAAATCAATTTAAGTAGAGTCGCAATGTTCAGTGTTTTAGATTTGAATCGACTGTAGTGTTTACAGCACAATGATTTAAGTAGGGCGTTAGCTGCCTAATTAATCTAGCGCCAATTACATGGAGAAAATATTGTGGAGTTCTGGAAGTTATTGCTTTTTATACCTGCGTGTTTTGCGCTTAATATGACTCCTGGTCCAAACAACCTGTTGTCTATGAATAATGCTCGTTGTTATGGTTTCAAATCTGCCTTCATCGCTGGGCTTGGGAGAATAACAGCGTTTTCTGGAATGATTGCGTTAGCCGCTTCAGGTCTTGCTGTGGTTCTGTATACATCAGAAGCTCTGTTTCTAACTATTAAAATAGCGGGAGCAGCCTACCTGCTTTGGATTGCCTTTAATCTTTGGGGTTCAGAGTCAAGCCCAATCACAGAGTTTACAAATGCTCAAAACCGTTTGGGTTTAGCGAAGCAAGAATTTTTGCTAGCAGCTGGTAACCCCAAAGCTATTCTGATTTTCACTGCATTCCTTCCGCAGTTTGTCGATGTTTCGGCCAATGTAAATGAACAGTTTTTCGTTTTAGGGGCAACGTTTCTCATATTAGAAATGGGCGCAATATCGATCTATGCCATATTCGGAATATATTTGCGACAATGGTTTGCGAAACCTGCAATGGCCAAGCGTTTCAACAGAGGCTGCGCTAGTTTCTTAGCTATGTCAGGGGCAAGCTTGCTGTTAAGTCGCCAGTAATTAATCTTATAGCAAAGGAGGCTATGAAATGTACGAGTTCTTAGTTGGCCTAGAAGTTTCAAATGATGATGTTTACTCAAACTACCGAGCTGCTATGAAGCCTATCCTCACTTCATATGGTGGCAAATTCGGTTTTGACTTCATTGTTTCAGAAGTTCTCATCTCTGAAGTCGATAAACCCATTAATCGAGTCTTTACAATACGGTTTCCAGATCAATCCGTTGCCGAAACTTTCTTTACAGACAGTGAGTATTTGAAAGTAAAGGAGCAACTCTTTGATACGGCTGTATCTCATACAACGATTATTTCGAGTTACAACAAAGAGGATTAATTGTTACATGGAAGTAGTAGAAGCAAGCTTAAGCTTAGCGCCTTTGCTCGCGAGTTATGCTAAAGAGTGCTATGAATCCGGAATTCCCAAATATGCCAATGTAGAGCGTGACCCTGAAAGCTATTTATCTGGTTTAATAGAACGTGCTCAAGAAACCTACGAATCACCAAATGGTTATCTACCCAGTACCACATATTATTGCCTCGCGGATAACAAGATTTTAGGTGCGATTCGGGTAAGGAGAGGAAGTAACGCTAACGTAGAAAATGTGATTGGTCATATTGGTTACGAGACTAGGCCATCTGCCCGTGGTAAGGGGGTTGCTTCTCATTTGCTCGCCTGGGTGCGCGATCATGTTGTGACCGATCCTGTTATCGTGACGTGCTCAATCGATAACCCAACTTCTCAGAAAGTGATAGAAAAGAGTGGCGGAGAATACCTCGGTAACTACGAGGATAAAAATGAAGGTGTGGTGAAGCGCTATCGATTAGTGCGTCCAGTGTAAACGACGAAGTATGTAATCCATAAGGTTCGGTGTATGAAGGTAACATTTAAAACGGTTCTATTACTTAGTACAGTTTTCATTTTGACCGCTTGCTTGGGAATGCCAAAGTCAGTGACACCTGTTGGTGATTTTGAACTCACTAACTATCTTGGTAAATGGTATGAGATAGCTCGTTTAGACCATTCTTTTGAACAAGGGCTTACACAAGTTACCGCGGAATACAGTTTACGCGATGATGGTGGGGTAAAGGTCATTAATCGCGGGTATAACAGCGAATCCCAACAGTGGAAAGAGGCTGAAGGAAAAGCGTACTTTGTCGATGCGAAGAACCAAGGGTACTTAAAAGTTTCCTTCTTCGGCCCCTTTTATGGTTCCTATGTGGTGTTTGAATTAGAACGTAGTAACTATGATTATGCGTTTGTGTCTGGCCCTAACAATGAGTACTTATGGCTATTAGCTCGGACACCAACAGTTAGTGATAGTGTGATAGAGAAGTTTAAAACCATGTCCAAAGAGCGAGGGTTTAACACTGACGAGTTGATCTTTGTCGAACAGCCTCAAAGTTAGGTAAACCAAGAGCCTCCGCAGAGGCTCTTTTTATAAGTCTACGATTAGTACTTAAATTGCGCGACGATTTTCTCTAATTTATGGCTAACTCCCGACACTTGCTCGCTGCATCTTACAGAGCCTGACACTACCTCAAAGGTGTTGCCCGCCAAATGCGCAATTTCAGTGATGTTACGATCAATTTCAGCAGAGACCATTGATTGCTCCTCAGAGGCAGTCGCAATTTGTGTGTTCATATCAAACATTTCGCCAATCTGCTCACTGATACCTTCAATGGCTTCCACCACTTTATGAGTGTGTTCGTTGGTCGTTCTTGCCTGAGCTGCGCTTGTTGCCATTTGATTGGCCGTTCGCGAAATACCCTGAGTCAGTGACTGAATCGTTGATTCGATTTGATGAGTAGAATCATTGGTCATTAATGAAAGCTGGCGCACTTCATCCGCTACTACGGCAAAGCCTCGACCACTTTCACCCGCTCTAGCAGCCTCTATAGCGGCATTAAGTGCAAGCAGGTTGGTTTGTTCAGCAATACCTTGAATCGTAGAAACCACCTGATTGATTTCTCGACTTTGTTCTTCAAGTGATACAACGTGGGTTTGAGACTCTTCGATACTTGCCGCTAACACATCAATTCGATCACCTGTTGCGTGTGTCATATCCAGAGCATTCTGTGCTTCTGTCTTCACTCGCTCGGCATTGTGCGCCGCAGACTCAATATTCGCGGTGATCTCATTAGTCGTCATGACCAATTCATTGACAGCGGTAGCGACGGACTCAGATTCCAGCTTCTGCTGCTCGGCGTTCTTCATACTCTTCGAGGCCGCTTGTTCTGAACTGCATGAGCTTTCACTTAGTACTTCCATCACCGAGGCGACATCTTTTATATGCGTGTGTAACTGGCTGACAAAGGTATCGAATGAGTTAGCTAATTGAGCTAGTTCATCATTACCTTTGGCGTTCATCCTGACGGTGAGATCGCCGCTGCCAGATGCGATATCTTTCATCAAGGCGTTGATGATTTTGATCCGATTAAGAATACTTCTACCGATCACAAATAGCAGAAAAGAGAGCAGGGCAACCATGGTTAACCCGATTATTTGCAATTGCTGTTTAACTTGTACTGTCGCTAACGAAATCTCTTGCACGATAGCAGACTGTAACGAGGAGATTTCTTCTTCCGTATTGTGAACATTACTTCTCAATTGACCTCTTAAACCTTCATTAGCGCTATAGCCCAATAGCGTTCGAGCACTGATCAACTGCTCCGCTTTCGCTCGATAGTTAAAGAAGTAATTCGCTAACGATGGGTATTGGTCAACAGTCGATTCAAACTGACTTAGTGCATTGACTAAAAGCGTTTCACTTTCTTGTGATATATCGGATAGATATCGGAAATCCGCTTCCATTAACTCAAATAGCGCCACTTTTAAGTTAATATCACGTTGTTCGACGGCCAATTGTCTTAATTCGAGGCGAGCCTGATCCAACTGACTTGTATAACTTGTGTCGCTCCCTTTCCCTTCAAGTAAATTGACTTGGTTGACCAGTTGATGAAACTGAGCCTGATACTGTTCAAGTGTCTGCGAAATAGTTTTGGTCGAAGAAGTGAAGTCAAGATCGTTGAGTACCAGGGTATTAGACAAGTCTGCAAGACGTTCTGCCATTTGATCAAATGTCGAATCAAATCGCTTAGGGTATTTAAGATCTTTACGTGCTAAGAAGTCCTTCTCATGGCGTCTTAACATCAATAGATCTACTTCACTGGCCAGATTTTGACTCGCGGCATGCTCTAAAGACTGGAGACGCGCAAGGCTAGAGTGTTCAACAAAGCCGTAGAGAGCAACAAAAATTAAAAGCATGGCGTTGATAAGAAACAGTTTCGCGCGAATAGATAAAGCAAAACCTTTAGAATGCTGAGTGCCTGGAGAATCGTCCATGAACACCTCCCTGATTGCCTAGTGACGTCGATAGCTTATTAATGTGACAAATTTATAAATTTTTTATGACACATATATAAAACTAATAGCAGTGCATCGCGTCATTGCAAGTTACGAGAGATAAAAAAACGCATCCAGACGATGCGTTTAATATGTGGTAGGAACGATGACTAGATTAGCCTTTTACGTCGAAATCAATCTTGCTGGCACCTGTAAAGACCTGAAAACGTAAACCCTTTGCACGAGCAATCGTGGTAATGCCAAACTTCTCAGCAAGCTCTAACCCCATTTGCGTAACACCAGAGCGAGATAACAGAACTGGTATGCCCATTTGCGCCACTTTAATCACCATTTCAGAAGTAAGGCGACCGGTTGTGTAAAAAATCTTATCTTCTCCAGACTCCTGATTAAGCCACATTTCACCTGCCAACGTATCTACGGCATTGTGACGACCCACATCTTCAACGAAAGAGAGGACTTCATTACCTTTACACACCGCACAGCCATGAACCGCACCGGCCTTTTTATACGTGTCGTTGTAATGAGTTAATGCTTCCAACGCCGAGTAGATTTCAGATTGCTTGAGAGGGACTTGAGGAACTTGAGAACCTTCGAGCTGCTTCATCACATTGCCATACATGGTGCCTTGCCCGCAGCCAGAAGTGACGGTCTTTTTCTTGAGTGCGCTTTCGACTTGTTGAATGTCTTCTCTAGTGATCACCGCTGCAGTGCGCGTTTCCCAGTCTATAATGACAGACTCTAACGATTCAGGATCACTGATAAAACTTTGGTTCTTTAAATATCCGAGAACCAAGGATTCAGGTCGAGATCCTAGCGTCATTAAGGTTACGACCTCTTTCCAGTTCAGCATAACCGTGAGAGGGCGCTCACAGGCGATCTGCTTGGTCAACCTCTCACCATATTCATCGAACACTTCTACTTCGATCGTTTGCAAAGGATTTTCACTGGTTTTAATAATGTTTGGTTTAACCACAGACGTTTCCTATCTAAATACTCAGTATTATTTTTGCTACTTGTTACTTGCAATTAGCGTTCCTATTTGTCGATCCTCTAATTTTGACAAACCAACGCCATCTCAGTCAGAGATTTCAACTAAATTGGTTGAATATAGAGCAAGTCAGTTATGGGTACAGATATTGCTTGCAGCATGAGCATATAACTCTATTTAAGTGATTTGTGTAAATCCATTAAATATCAAATTCGACGCTGGTGAACCATGTCAAAACATCAAACTGTGACTGAAAAAGTAGAAAAATCGGAAGAGCTTTGGCCAATTGAATGCCAACTCGTCGCACATGAAATCGCCACAGGCCTATGGACGACGACGCAATGGCAGTTAGTTTCATTCGACCTTACCCCAAATGAAACAAAGGCAACGGTTGCCTTGCTTCAATTGCATCGAGATGAGCGCACTGATTATCGATTTAACCTAAGTTCAAATCAGCCAAAATTGTTTTTGGTTCTAGATAATGTCGATTCTGATGAGACGCCAAACATCGTTACCCTCACAGCTTCGCAAAGTGTCGCAGGCCAGTATATGGATGGCGATTACTTGGTGCTTTCTAATGATATGCCACTCCCTGTTCAAGCGTGGATGGAAGCCTTTATTGGTCGTCACGGGGAGCTGCTCGAACAAAGACGCAAAAAACGTAAAGGGGCAGGTAGAGCAAGTGGCAACTAGTTTTTTTAATCGTTGGTCTAAAAAGAAGTTAGAAGGTGAAAATGTTCCTCAGGATGAGCCTTTAGCCGAGCTCGATCAAGATGTCGTCTTAGCCGAGTCAGAGACAGCAGGGGAGCCTGAAACCGCTTTAGAACCAAGTACTCAAGAGGTTGAATCTGCTGAGCGACCTGAGACGAACATCGCCTCACTCCTCACGTCAGAAGCTGAGTCTGCGGTAAAAAAAGCGGCGCTAAGGAAGCTGTTCCTATCGGGTCAGTTTAGTGAAATCGATGGATTGAATGATTATGACCACGACTATAAAGCTGTAAAAAGCCTTTCTTCAGACGTTGCTGAAAAGCTTCGTGATTGGATGCAATCTGATGAAGAAGAGATGGAAAGCAATGCTCAGTTGATAAGCAGTGATGAAGACTTAGCTAAGCATGATGAAGTTGAAGAACAAACGATGAGCGATTCTTCGCAATCGGTAGATAGTACGGAAACAGTGGGACAAAATATACCACACAAAGAATAGGTACATTTTGACTAAATCATCAATTTACGGAGTGGGACAAATTGTCTCACTCCGTTTTTTTATTGTGTAATTGGTCATCGAATAACGATAAAGCATTGATTTAATAGGTATATAAAGTTGGTACAGCAATTGCTTTTACTCGCCTAAGTGAATATTCCGTTCTACTGGAACAGAGCAATGCTAAAAGAACTACTACAAGAATCAACATCGGCAAACGGAAAGGCGCGACGCTATGCGTTTGAGAATACCGTTGAGCTAACCAATCTTATTCCACCAACCGTCAGCTATGAAAGTGGCGGCAATACACTCATCGTGGGGCCTACATCCATTATTGAGAGCGCCGCTGCTCAGTTAGAGCAGTTAAAAAGTATCACCTTGCTTTCTACTGACGGTGAGAAAGGTGAGTCTAACAACCTCTATTTTGCCAGCTCAGTTCAAGTATCGGGTTTTCTAGGGACGTTTACCGTCGTTACCGAAAACAACGGAATTGAAAATAATCTTGCGCAGGTTGCTATCAACAATGATTGCTTCGATATCGTTCTAGACTTGTGCCTTAACAGCTGCATGAGTGAAGAAGTCCCAGTACCTGGTTATTACCCTGTGGGGCGCGGTTATCCAAAACTCGCAGAGGCGCTGGAAGAGATTCCGACTTTGATGGGCACGTTTGATAAGCCCAAGTTCTTTCGTTTAGACACAGACTTATGTGCGCATAGCTCTCGTGGCGTGAAAGGGTGTGAGCGATGTGTTGATGCTTGTCCTGCCGGTGCATTATCCAGTGAAGGTACAGATAAAACAGGGCATAGAATCGAAATTAACCCTTACCTTTGTCAGGGCGTGGGCACTTGTGCAACCGCGTGTCCGACAGAGGCGATTCATTACGCGCTTCCTACTCCGCAAGAAACCCAGAAATTCATAGAACGCACACTGGCAAACTATGAGCAAGCGGGCGGGCAAGATCCTATTGTTTTAATTTGTAGCTCACGCCATGAACAATACAACGTGATGGCACTTAAAGCACTGCCAGATAATGTGGTTCCTGTTGTTGTAGAAGAACTGCCTTCAGTTGGAATTGATTCGTGGTTTGCAGCATTAGTGAATGGGGCAACTCAAGTTCTTTTTGCCGCCAGCCGTTTTATGCCAGAAACCATTCTTCGTGTCCTTAACAACGAAGTGGCCACTGCGCAAGAATTACTGACTCAGCTCGGCATTGCGAAAGAGACCGTAGATATTCTTTATCTAGAATCTCTGAGAGAAGGGGCGCCAACGCTTTGCACCGAATCGTTTGATTTGGCATTGGGCGATCTTCAAGGGAATAAACGTCAACGTCTTTTCACCGCACTGGATTCTCTCGCACAAGCTCGTATTCCTGTTGAGAACATCGTTGAACTGCCAGAAAGTGCGCCTTACGGTAATGTCAGCTGCGAAAGTAAAGATTGTACCTTGTGCATGAGTTGTGTCGCGGTTTGTCCTACCCGAGCATTGCATACCGACGGCTCTTCTCCATCACTTCAATTTGTCGAGCAAGACTGCATTCAATGTGAGCTATGTGCTAAAGCGTGTCCTGAACAAGTTTTGACTCTGACGCCTCGTATGAATTGGGACAAAGAGAGTCGCCAGCAAGCCCAAGTCATCCATCAGGAAAAAGCAGCCGAGTGTATACGCTGCCACAAACCTTTTGCACCGCAGTCGATGATTGACATGTTACAAGAGAAGTTACGCGGTCACTCTCATTTTGCCGATGAAGCGGCTCTGAATCGCATTGCTATGTGTGAAGACTGCCGAGTGGTGGACATGTTTGAGTCCATGGCAGAAGACCCAACCAAACAATTGAATTATTAAGGTGTGAGTACGATGGATAATCAACAACAAACAATTCGTGCAGATATCTACCTACTGCTGTCATCGCTATATCGTCAGCAGCCATCAACTGAACTGATCGCTTTCCTGTACCAACTAGAGACCGAGCAAGCCGAAAGTGCCATGCAGCTTGCTTGGCACAAAGTGAAATCAGCAGCAATCGAAAGCAGCCAAGAGCAGCTAGAAGATGAATACCAAGAGCTATTTATCGGCATTGGTCGTGGTGAAGTAGTGCCTTTTGCTTCTTGGCACCTAACAGGGTCACTAATGGAGAAGCCGCTTGCGTCTATTCGTCATGATCTTGGACTTCTTGGCTTAGAGCGAGAAGAGCAAGTAAAGGAGCCAGAAGATCACTTTTCGGCGCTCTGTGAAGTGATGTCTGTACTCACCGACGAAGAGGAAGAGCTACAGCAATTGTTCTTCAACAAACATTTAGGCACATGGTTCAGCTCTCTGGTTAAACAAGTGAAAGAAGCAAAGAACGCGAGCTTTTACTTGGCCGTAGCCGAACTGACGAACGCGTTTATGACTCTAGAGCAGGTGCGTTTCAGTGCCAATCTACAAAACAGCAAAACCAAATTAAAAATTGATGTGAAAAACGTGACTGAGTATGAGCAGCCTCAGCAATAACGTCTCACGTCGATAGCAATACCTACTAAAAAGGGTAAGGAAGCAATAATGAAAGATAATAAAGAGTTAAATCAAAGCCGTAGGGATCTTCTCAAAGGCTTAACGACCGCAGCAGTCGCTGGAGCCGTAGTCGCTGGCACTACCAAAGTGGCTAGCGCTGCAGAATCTGTAGAAGTGAAGCAAGACGAAAAGAAAACGGGTTATCACGAAACTCAACATATTCGTGACTACTACGAAACGCTATAGGAGCTAACCAATGAAATTAGTCAAACGCTCCGATAACGTGAGCAAAGAACAGAATCAGTTAGGTGTATCGAGACGTGCCTTCATGAAAAACAGCTCGCTTGCTGCTGGTGGCGCTGTCGTAGGTACGAGTTTGTTTGCACCTGGCATGATCAAAAAAGCACAAGCCAAAGCTGTTGATCCTAATGCAAAAACAGAGATCAAACGTACCATCTGTTCTCACTGTTCTGTTGGTTGTGGTATCTACGCTGAAGTTCAAAACGGCGTATGGACGGGTCAAGAGCCTGCGTTCGACCACCCATTTAACGCTGGTGGACACTGTGCGAAAGGCGCAGCATTACGTGAGCACGGGCATGGTGAGCGTCGCTTAAAGTACCCGATGAAACTTGAAGGCGGTAAGTGGAAGAAGCTTTCTTGGGATCAAGCAATTGAAGAGATCGGTAACAAGGTTCTCGATATTCGCAAAGAATCTGGTCCTGATTCTGTCTACTGGCTAGGTAGCGCGAAGCACAGCAACGAACAAGCGTACATGTTCCGTAAAATGGCATCGCTTTGGGGTACTAATAACGTTGACCACCAAGCGCGTATCTGTCACTCAACAACCGTAGCAGGTGTAGCCAACACTTGGGGTTACGGTGCGATGACTAACTCGTTCAATGACATGCATAACTGTAAGTCGATGCTATTCATTGGTTCAAACCCTGCAGAAGCACACCCAGTTGCGATGCAACACATCCTGATCGCTAAAGAGAAAAACAACTGTAAGATCGTTGTTGCTGACCCGCGTCGCACGCGAACTGCTGCAAAATCGGATCACTATGTCTCTCTTCGTCCTGGTTCAGACGTCGCTTTCATTTGGGGTATTTTGTGGCACGTTTTCGCTAACAAATGGGAAGACAAAGAGTTCATCCGTCAACGCGTATTTGGTATGGATGAAATCCGTGAAGAAGTCGCCAAGTGGAGCCCTGCGGAAGTTGAACGCGTCACTGGCGTGTCTGAAGCGGATGTTTACAAAACCGCTAAACTACTTTCAGAAAACCGCCCTGGCTGTGTGGTTTGGTGTATGGGTGGTACTCAGCACACCACAGGTAACAACAACACGCGTGCTTACTGTGTGCTAGAGCTTGCGCTTGGCAACATGGGTAAATCGGGTGGTGGTGCGAACATCTTCCGTGGCCACGACAACGTACAGGGTGCAACAGACCTTGGCGTTCTATCTCATACACTTCCTGGTTACTACGGCCTTTCTGATGGCGCTTGGAAGCACTGGTCGAAAGTTTGGAATCTAGAGCACAAATGGGTTCAAGATCGATTCGATCAAAATGAGTATCGCGGCAAGAAACCGATGAATAACATGGGTATTCCTGTGTCTCGTTGGATCGATGGTGTATTAGAAAACAAAGACAACATCGAGCAAAATGACAATATTCGCGCCATGTTCTATTGGGGTCACGCAGTAAACTCGCAAACTCGTGGCGTTGAAATGAAGAAGGCAATGCAAAAGCTGGATATGATGGTCATCGTTGACCCATACCCAACGGTTGCAGCGGTAATGAACGATCGTAGCGATGGCGTTTATCTTCTACCTGCGACAACCCAGTTCGAAACGTACGGCAGTGTTACGGCGTCTAACCGTTCTATTCAGTGGCGCGACAAGGTGGTTGATCCTCTGTTTGAGTCCAAACCTGACCATGAAATCATGTACTTGTTGACTAAGAAGCTAGGTTTTGCAGAACAGCTGTTCAAGAATGTGAAGGTGGAAAACAACCAGCCTGTTATCGAAGACATTACCCGTGAGTTTAACCGCGGTATGTGGACAATCGGTTACACAGGTCAAAGCCCAGAGCGTTTAAAAGCGCACCAACAGAACTGGCACACATTCCACAAAACGTCATTAGAAGCTGAAGGTGGTGTTGCTCACGGTGAAACCTACGGTCTACCTTGGCCATGTTGGGGTACACCAGAAATGAAGCACCCTGGTACGCATATTCTTTACGATACGTCTAAGCCAGTGGCTCAAGGCGGCGGTAACTTCCGCGCACGTTTTGGTGTTGAATTTGAAGGCACTAACATCCTTGCCGAAGATAGCTACTCAAAAGGTTGTGAGATTGAAGATGGTTACCCAGAATTTAGCGACAAACTGCTGAAATCTCTTGGTTGGTGGGATGATCTAACGGCTGAAGAGAAAGCAGCAGCGGAAGGTAAAAACTGGAAGACAGACCTATCTGGCGGTATTCAGCGTGTTGCAATCAAGCATGGCTGTATTCCTTTCGGTAACGCGAAAGCGCGTGCTGTGGTTTGGACCTTCCCTGACCGCGTACCACTTCACCGTGAACCGCTCTACACACCACGTCGTGACCTTGTTGCGGATTACCCTACGTGGGACGACAGCGAGTCTATCTACCGTCTACCAACCATGTACAAGTCGATTCAAGATAAAGATGTATCGGGTGAGTACCCAATCATCTTAACCTCGGGTCGTCTGGTTGAGTACGAAGGTGGTGGTGAAGAGACGCGTTCGAACCCATGGCTAGCTGAGCTTCAACAAGAAATGTTTGTTGAAGTGAACCCGAAAGATGCCAATGACCTTGGCTTCAAAGATGGTGAAATGGTTTGGGTTGAAGGTGCAGAGAAAGGCCGTATTCATGTTAAAGCGATGGTCACTCGACGCGTTAAACCGGGTATGGCATTTATTCCATTCCACTTCGGCGGCAAATTCCAAGGTGAAGATCTTCGCGGCAAGTACCCAGAAGGCACTGACCCATACGTTATTGGTGAATCTGCCAACATCGCCACGACTTACGGTTATGACCCTGTCACGCAAATGCAGGAAACCAAAGTCACCCTATGTAACATTCGCAAAGCTTAAGGAGTCAACAAATGGCTAGAATGAAATTCCTTTGTGACACCAAGCGCTGTATCGAATGTAACGGCTGTGTCACTGCATGTAAGAACGAAAATGATGACGCTCTAGAATGGGGTATCCAACGTCGCCGCGTCGTCACTTTGAATGATGGTGAACCGGGTGAGAACTCGATTTCTGTTGCTTGTATGCACTGTACAGATGCGCCTTGTATGGCGGTTTGTCCGGCAGACTGTTTCGAGCACACAGAAGATGGCATCGTGCTACACAACAAAGATCTTTGTATCGGTTGTGGTTACTGCTTGTTTGCTTGCCCATTTGGCGCACCACAGTTCCCTAAACAGGAAGCGTTTGGTGAACGCGGCAAGATGGACAAGTGTACCTTCTGTGCAGGTGGTCCTGAAACAGAAGCGGGCTCTGTTGAAGAGCGTCAGAAGTACGGTGCGAACCGTATTGCTGAAGGTAAGCTGCCAATGTGTGCTTCACTATGTTCAACCAAAGCTCTTTTGGCAGGTGATGCTGAGAAGGTATCTGACATCTTCCGTCAACGTGTTGTAGAGCGTGGTGCTAAAGGCGCTGGTTGGACAGATGGTAACGATCTGTCTTACGACGCAACGAAAAGCTAAGACTGGAGAGATTCATGTTTTCAATGTTTAAACGTGCATCTCTTGTAATGCTGTCAATGATGGCAGCATTACTCTTTGCTTTATCGCTGCCTGCGCATGCTGAGCAAAAAGAGTCTGAAGTTGCACAACGTGAAATGACCCAATTGGCAGGAGCCGATTTCTGGCGTCAAGTTCGTCAAGGCGAAGAGGGCTACACGACGTCTCAGTTCCCTGAGCATGGAATGCTAATTAGTACCCCAGGTCAAACTTGGTACATTTTGAAAGAGAAATGGATGTCACCGGCGGGAGCTGTGGCGATTTTCGGTAGTATCGCATTCGTTACCTTAATGTACATTGTGATTGGCCCACTCATGTTAAGTGCGCCAAGAACTGGTAAGAAGATCAAACGCTGGTCTCGATTGGATCGCGCCTTGCACTGGAGTATGGCGTTTACCTTCTTAACACTCGCGTTTAGTGGGCTGATGTTGGTTTACGGCAAACATTTCCTTAAGCCGTACATTCCGTCAGAGCTTTGGGGCTTCATCATCATGTTGGCGAAGCAATACCATAACTACATTGGACCCATCTTCTACGTGTTACTACTATGTGTGCTGATTAAGTGGTGGCGTAAATCGATCTTTAAGAAAGTCGATATTGCTTGGTTCATGAAGCTTGGTGGTATGGTTGGTAAACACAAAGGTTCACATCCTTCGGCAGAGTTTTCAAACGCTGGTGAAAAAGCACTATTTTGGTTGCTTATTGTTGTGGGCTCTGTGGTTGCGCTTAGTGGTCTGGTGTTAGATTTCCCAATCTTTGGTCAGACCCGCCGTGATATGGAGCTGTCTAACCTAGTTCATATGTTAGCGGCACTCATTCTGATCTGTGGTTTCGTGTTCCATATTTATATCGGCCTGTTCGGTATGGAAGGTGCACTAGAAGGTATGGTCACGGGTGAGGTTGACGAAACCTGGGCCAAGGAACACCACGACCTTTGGTATCAAGAAATGATGGAAAAAGAGCGTCAAGAACAGGGAGTCACTGTTACGGCTAATAACTCTGATAACCAAGTAAAAGGAGCGCAGACAAATGAACAAACCTCATAAGGGTATTTGGGTTGCGTACATCCTAAGTTGCTTTACACCGTTTACCTGTTTGATCTCGGGTGTGATAGCCATCATTTATGCGGGATACCGTTTAGATAAGGGAGAGGATGGGGAGGTCATTGACTCTCATTACTACGGGCTGATTAGAACCTTCTTCCTTAACCTTACTTACTTCGTTGTGTTGATCATTACGGTCGCCACGTCGAATGGTGTTCTGATCGGTGTGAATGACTACTGGTATAAGAGCCATTTGATTGATGACATCGCTTACTATATTCCTTATGTAGGCATGTTATTCGGTTTGATTGCCATCGCGTTGTGGTTTGTTCGTATGTTCCAAGGTATGAATAAGCTTAAAGAGAACCAACCATTTAGCTTCGCTAAAGGTCCAAATCTTTAAATTTGAACCCAATCTAAATAAGCCCTGAACATTCAGGGCTTTTTTATGCACCACAATAACCCGCCTCAATCTGGTGCGCTTATCCCCATAACCGTGCGTTGCTTCACCAAAGGTGTGCGTCCGATTCCTTTAGCTGATTTCTAGCTACTAGATAAAATATCGATTATTCATAAGCTTAGTTATAATTTATAGAATCATAACTTACTGGCATGTAACTTGCCGTATCAGTGCTTCAAGCAATATCACCAATATGGTGAGCAACGTTATATGACGCACAGGAAAAGTGCGCGACAACAAAAATGGAGACTTATACGAATGAGCGTAACAGCAAGTCAGGTTCATGGAGCAGTTCAAACCCTGACTCAAAGTTCGGACACACTTTTTCTTCTTCTAGGTGCCATCATGGTGTTCTTAATGCACGCTGGCTTTGCCTTTTTGGAAGTTGGTACAGTAAGGCATAAAAACCAAGTGAATGCGTTAGTTAAAATCCTTGCTGATTTTGGTATCTCAGCGCTTGCTTACTTCTTTATTGGCTATTGGGTCGCGTATGGTGCTAACTTTTTCGCAGACGCTCAAATTTTGTCACAGGGTAACGGATATGAGTTAGTTAAGTTCTTCTTCTTACTTACGTTTGCTGCTGCTATTCCTGCGATTGTTTCTGGCGGTATCGCTGAGCGTGCACGTTTTTATCCTATATTAGTCGCCACATTCTTTACGGTCGGATTAGTTTATCCCGTCTTTGAAGGCATGATCTGGAATGGTAACTTTGGCTTACAAGCATGGTTTGAAGCGCAATTTGGCTATGGATTCCATGACTTCGCAGGTTCAGTCGTGGTGCATGGTGTTGGCGGTTGGATAGCACTAGTAGCCGTTATCTTCCTAGGTATGCGTAAGGGACGTATTAGAGCAGGGAAACACACCAACTTCGCGCCTTCAAACATCCCATTCTTAGCTTTGGGCGCGTGGATTCTTTGTGTTGGCTGGTTTGGCTTTAATGTCATGTCTGCACAAACCTTGAATGGCATCAGCGGGCTGGTTGCCATGAACTCATTGATGGCCATGGTTGGCGGTATCGTGGCAGCGCTAATCGCGGGCAAAAACGACCCGGGCTTTATTCATAACGGTCCTCTAGCTGGACTCGTTGCGATTTGTGCGGGCTCTGACCTAATGCATCCTATTGGATCGCTCATTACCGGCGGCGTTGCGGGTGCGTTGTTTGTTTATCTGTTTACCTATCTTCAAAACAAAACCAAGATTGATGACGTACTTGGCGTATGGCCTCTGCACGGCGTTTGTGGAGCGTGGGGCGGTATCGCAGCAGGAATCTTCGGTCAAAGCGCGCTAGGCGGGTTAGGAGGCGTGAGCTTTACCGTTCAGCTACTTGGCACTATTGCGGGTATTGCCATCGCAGTGATTGGGGCGCTCATAGTCTATGGAGTTATCGATAAAATATCTGGTTTACGCTTGTCAGAGGAAGATGAGTTTAACGGAGCAGACTTAGCCATTCATAAGATTTCAGCCACAAACGAAGACTAGTCTTTCGTTCACTCAATAGATAAGGCAGCCAAGTTAGGCTGCCTTTTTGTTTAACCTCGCAAAAGCTAGGTAAAACATTGCATATTTCGACCATGGTCTAACTTGCAACGCTAGGGAAGAGGGAGAGTCAATGCTAAGCTAATCTCAAGAACAGTAACAAGGAAGTAGTATGAATTTCCCGTATCGTAATGTCGTTATTTTAACTGGCGCTGGAATCTCTGCTGAGTCAGGCATCCAAACTTTCCGTGCTCAAGACGGTTTGTGGGAAAACCATCGAATCGAGGATGTTGCCACTCCAGAGGGTTTCGAACGTAATCCCGATTTGGTTCAAGACTTTTATAACCAGCGTCGTCTAGGGCTGCAAGATCCATCAATCGAGCCGAATGCTGCTCATATTGCCTTAGGAAAGCTTGAAGCGCAGCTCGAAGGCTCAGTAACGGTTATCACTCAAAACATCGACAACCTTCATGAACGTGGTGGGAGCAACAATGTCATTCATATGCATGGTGAATTGCTGAAGTCGCGTTGTAGTGAGTCTAATCAAGTTATTGAGGAAAAGGGCGAAATCAAAACTGGCGATCTTTGTCATTGCTGTCAGATCCCTTCGCAGATGAGACCTCACGTGGTTTGGTTTGGTGAAATGCCACTAAGAATGGGGGATATTTATGCCTCATTGGAAGCAGCAGACTTGTTCATTTCAATCGGTACATCTGGGGTAGTCTATCCTGCGGCAGGCTTTGTCCATGACGCAAAAATGCATGGTGCACACACGATAGAAATTAATCTTGAGCCGAGTGCCGTTGAAAGTGAGTTTGAAGAGAAGCGTTACGGCAAGGCGAGTATTGAAGTCCCTAAGCTAGTAGAAGAGATTTTAAGCCTACAGCAACCAGACGTAAAACATGCTTAGTGAGTAGTAGTAAAACTCTCAACGTTTTCGTCGGGAGTTTTTCATTTCATACATTGCTTGATCCGTTTTTTCTAATGCCTCACTCAGCTCATTTTTTGATGTCGCCTCAATACCATAGCTGAAACGAATGCTTTCACCTTCTAACTCTTGTTTGAGTTTATCGACAAACTTTCGTCCTTCAGTTGGCTTAACGACGACAACAAATTCGTCACCACCAATTCGAAATGCTTGTTCATGCCGATCAATGATCTGATTGATTGCCTGTGCAAATCGGATAATCATTAAGTCTCCAACAGCATGGCCTTTATTATCATTAACTGCCTTTAAGCCATCTAGATCTAAATAGATAAGATCAAACGTCTGCATTCTGATATCAGACAATTTTTTTCGATTATAGAGGCCGGTTAGTTCATCTATACAAGCATCATTGTTTATTTGCTTGATCAGTTTAGTAAAGCCAAATGCAATTAAAAGGTAGGCGATTTGGAGGCTGCCATCTTCAATCATGGTATCAACCAGATCGTATTCATCTGAGATTGCATCTAGATAGCTGACTTCGGTTAAGACGTCGTATGCTTGATTAAAGATGAGTAACAAGAAGCCGTATTTGATGTAGCCATTATCGAGGATCGTGTTCCTAGAAATAACAAAGATGAAGATCAGAACAAAGAGGGTATTGCTTTCAAACCAAACGTCATTGCGAGAGTCGATATAGTCGCTATGAGTTAAAAACGCTATGAGAGTAGACGTCGCAAACAGTAGGCATAATATTATCAGTATGACTTTATACCTTCTTTTCATAGCTCATCCTTAGCTAGCTTTAAGAGGTGTCCCTCAAATACAAAAAAGAGCGGCTTCTTGCCGCTCTTTAAGTATATAACTGATATCTAAAGTTGTTAGTTATCAACTTTTAGCTTTTGGAAGTACTCGTCATAAAGTACGCTTGCTTCACCCACTTCATCTTGCCAAGTACCACTATCCATCACTTCTTGAGGAGGGAAGATGCTTGGATCGTTTGCGAATTCTTTAGGCAGTAGTTTGTGAGCTGTCGCTACAGGTGTAGGGTAGCCAATCTCTAGCGCAATCTTAGCTGCGTTTTCTGGGCGAAGTAGGAAGTCGATCATCTTATGAGCCGCTTCAACGTTTTTGGCTTCTGCAGGAATAGCTAGGCTGTCCATCCAGAAGATAGCGCCTTTTTCTGGCCATACGATATCGATCGATGCACCTTCTTGGCGAGCCATGTAAGCAGAACCATTCCAAAGCATACCTAGTGAGACTTCACCTGCTAGATATGGGTTCGCTGGGAAATCAGAGTTAAACACTAATACGTTAGGCATCAGTTTTTTAAGCTCTTCGTAAGCGGCTTTAATTTCGTCTGGGTTAGTCGTATTTGGCGAGTAACCTAGCTTAGTCAGTGCAATATGGAATACTTCACGTGAGTCATCCATCAGCATGAGTTGACCTTCCCACTTGCTATCCCAGAAATCATCCCACTTAGTCACTGATGATTTATCTAGCATGTCGGAGTTGATACCTATGCCTGTCGCACCCCAAATGTAAGGGATCGAGTAATTGTTGTTTGGATCAAAAGGTTTGTTTAAGAAGTTTGTATCCAAGTCAGCAAAGTGAGTAAGTTTCGCTTTATCGATTTGCTGTAGCATACCTTCTTTGCGCATCTTAGATACAAAGTAAGTAGACGGTACTACTAAATCGTAACCAGAACCTTGAGTCTTAAGCTTGGCGTACATGCTCTCGTTAGACTCGTAAGTCGAGTAGATGACTTTAATTCCGGTTTCTTTTGTAAAGTCTTCAAGAACTTCATTTGGAATGTATTCAGACCAGTTGTAGAAATAAAGCTCTTGATCAGCGGCCATTGCCGGCGCAGCGAATAGCGTCGCAGCACATAGTGCGCCTGCGTAGAATTTACTTTTCATTGGTTTTCCGTTTTATCTGTGTTTATCAGCACACAGTCACTCCGAACTGAGTACTCTGAAAAAACATGATTATTAAACTTGCTTGTCGTAGCGACAAACCTAGCAACGGGTAAGTATATCAGCCAAAACAAAAATAGGCAGCTTCTGCTACCTATTTTTACTTTGGTCATTTACCTAGATGAAGGATTATTGTCCTGCTTTCAGTTTTAAGAAGTACTCTTCATACTTAACGGTTAAGTCACCGACCGAGTCTTGCCATTCAACGCGATCCAAATCTTCTTGAGAAGGGAATAACGGTGCGACATCTTTAAACTTCGCGTTTGATTCTGCTACTGCTGTCAGGTAGCCCGTGTCACTTGAGATTTGCTCAGCGATTTCAGGACGGAGTAAGAAGTCGATCATCTTATGCGCCGCTTCTACGTTTTTCGCACCGGAAGAGATGGCAAAGTTATCAACCCAACCAATACCGCCTTCTTTTGGGAAAACTAGTTTAAGGTTCATACCTTCGTTTTGTGCCGCGGCTGCAGAGCCATTCCACAACATACCAACGCCAACTTCACCTGACATATATGGAGCTCCTGGGTTGTCAGAGTTGAACACTAAAACGTTCGGCATCAGCTTTTGCAGTTCTGCATAGGCTTCGTCGATCTGTTTAGGATCGGTTGAGTTACCTGAGTAACCCAGTTTGCGCAGTGCAATATGGAACACTTCTCGCGTGTCGTCCATCAGCATCAACTGACCTTCAAGTTCTGGGTTCCATAAATCTGCCCAGCTTGTGAAGTCGTTAGGATCGTACATATCTGCATTGACCGCTAGACCAGTAATGGCGACTACATGTGGAATAGAGTAGTCGTTGTTTGGATCGTATGGCTTATCAAGATAGTTAGTATCTAGGTTTTTGAAGTTATTCAACTTAGACTTATCGATCTTCTGCAACATACCTTCATCACGCATCTTAGCGACAAAGTAAGTGGAAGGAACCACTAAGTCATAACCTTGATTATGCGTTTTTAGCTTCGCGTATAAGGTCTCATTAGATTCATAAGTTGAATAGATAACCTTAATCCCTGTTTCTTTGGTGAACTGTTCTAGGATATTACTGTTGATGTAAGGTCCCCAGTTCGTAAAGACGAGTTCTTTGTTTTCGTCCGCAGCCACTGAACCGGAGAACAGGGAAAGCGCACATGCACTACCAGCTAATAGAGTAGCCCATTTTTTCATTTACGTTAGCTCCAAACCAAACGTTGCCTTTCGCGCAAATGATATCTGCGCTATTCAGCAGTAGATAGAAAAACAGAATGACTGATAGCCATTCTGTTTAGTGAATTACATGCTAAGTCTTATTTTACTTTTTCTCTGGCAAGTAGCTGAGAGGCTACCACCAAGATCAAAGAGACAATCAACATGACTGTTGCAAGGGCATTCACCTCTGGTGAAATTCCCACTTTAACCATCGAGTAGATCTTCAATGGCAAAATCTCATAGGTTGGCCCTGTGACGAATGAACTGATAATTACGTCGTCCAGAGACAGGGTAAAGCTCAATAGCCAGCCTGCAGCAACTGCTGGTTTAGCTAGCGGTAGAATAATCTGCTTTAGGATAACCCATTCACTTGCACCCAAATCTTTTGCCGCTTCTAGCATCTTCACGTCAAAGCCATTCAAGCGGCTGTATACCGTCACTACGACAAACGGCAAACAGAAGGTGATATGCGCGATTAATAGCGTAAAGAAGCCCAGTTGAGCGCCAAGCACTAAGAATAACGCTAGCAATGAAATCGCCATCACAATGTCCGGTGACATCATCACCACGAACAGCATGCCATTCACTGCACCTTTTCCTTTAAACGAATAACGGAATAGAGCAACCGCGGTTAAGCTACCGATGATCGTTGCTGCTGTTGCGGAAAACACCGCGACATTCAGCGAATGCCAAGCAGCCTGCATTAGGCTGTCGTTGTTAACCAAGGTTTCGTACCACTTAGTGGTAAAGCCACCCCATTTCATTCCAAATTTATTGGCATTAAATGAGTTAACGATCAACACAACGATTGGCAGGTACAAAAACGCATATACCAAGGTCATAAAGCTAAATCTAACTGTACGTCCCATTAGTCTAGCTCCACTTTCTTATTCAATAACTTACCTGCGCGATAGTAGGCATATAGCATAATCGCCATCGCGATCGTTAGAGCAATACTGGTCGCGGCGCCGAACGGCCAATCTCGGGCATTCAGCACTTGGCTCTTAATTACATTACCAATCAGCAAGTTCTTCGCCCCGCCAAGTAGGTCAGAGATATAGAACATGCCGAGGGCAGGGAGTAGCACTAACAAACAGCCACCAATAATACCTGGCATCGTAAGTGGTAGAATAACCTTGGTGAACGTCTGAAACTTGTTCGCCCCTAAATCTTTTGCCGCTTCTAGGTAGGTGTGATCTAACTTCTCTATCGCAGAGTAGAGCGGCAAAATCATAAATGGCAGCAGAATGTAGACTAAACCAATCATTACCGCCGACTCTGTATACATAAGACGAATTGGCTTATCGATGATTTCCATTGCCATCAAAGACTTGTTAAGGACCCCTTGTGTTCCTAAGACAATCTTCAAACCGTAAGTGCGGATCAGTGAGTTAGTCCAAAATGGCACAATCACCAAAAACAACATTACCGGACGCCACTTCTCTGGCATTTTCGCCACGATATAGGCAAATGGGTAGCCAATCACCAAACATAGCAAGGTCGCAATAATCGCCATGTAGAATGAATGCCACAATACTTTGGCGTAGAGAGGATCCATCAAGCGGATATAGTTATCCAACGTGAAGGTCATCTCGATTAAGTTTGCTTCATCACGAGTTAGGAAACTGGTACCAATAATCATCAGATTGGGTACCAATACAAAAAGCGTTAGCCAACCTACGATTAACGCGATGATCGCGTTCTGAAGACTAAACTTCTTGGCTTTCATTAAGTACGACCTCCCAACTTTCAACCCAAGTGATCGCCACTTTTTGACCTAGAGAGTGGTCGACATCAGGATCGTCTTCGTTGAAGAATTCGCTAACCATCACTCGCATACCCGATTCAAGTTCAATCACCGAATCCAAGGTCATGCCTTTGTATGTGCGCTCAGTAACGTGACCGACAATGCCTTTCTGCTCAGACTCTTTAATCTCTTCGATACGTAAGTCTTCTGGGCGAAGTAGTACTTGCAGTTTGTCACCGCTAGCGGCTGGTTTATCGTAGTAAACCACCGACTCAACACCTTCAATCTCAGCACGAATACGTTTCTCATCAATACGCTCAATCATGGTGGCGTTGAATACGTTGATCTCACCAATAAAGCGAGCAACAAATAGGTTTTTCGGCTCTTCGTAAATTTCACGCGGAGAACCGTCTTGCTCAACCACGCCGTCACGCATAACAATGATGCGGTCTGACATCGAAAGGGCTTCTTCCTGATCGTGGGTAACAAAGATAAAAGTAATACCTAGCTGACGCTGTAATTGCTTCAGTTCGATCTGCATCTGTTTACGCAGTTTATAATCCAGCGCAGACAACGACTCATCAAGCAGCAACACTTTCGGTTTGTTGACAACGGCACGAGCAATAGCAATACGTTGCTGTTGACCACCAGATAACTGGTGAGGTTTACGCTGGGCCATTTTCTCAAGACGAACCATACGTAGTGCTTCCATTACACGAGGCTCAATATCGTCAGAAGGCACTTTTTGCATGCGTAGACCAAAAGCCACGTTTTCAAAAACCGTCATATGAGGGAAGAGTGCATAACTCTGGAATACAGTGTTTACATGCCTTTGCTCAGCAGGAACTTGAGTTACGTTTTGGTCAGCAAGGATAATTTCGCCTTTATCTGCGGTTTCAAAACCAGCAATCATCCTCAACACGGTTGTTTTACCACAACCAGAAGGGCCCAAAATCGTTAGAAACTCACCATGATTAACATCAAGGTTAAGATTTGCGATGATCTCCTTACCATCGAAACTTTTGCTAATTCCAGTCAGTTTAACTACTGGTTTTCCTGCATCTTGTTTAGCGTTCAACGTCTGTTTTTCTCCCACCTTGGTCACCGATTTGAAATGACCCGTCGTTACACAAATTCGAGGCGCGCATCATAATCACCAAAATTGTGAATTCAAAGCATTTTCTTATTCTGAAACACAAAAATTTTTGCAGGTAAAAGTAAACATTCCTTACCATACTCTCTGTATGCTAAATAAACCGCGCATTCAGAGGAGAATTTCCTTTATTTCTGAGTCAGATATCTATACTGATACGATGCGTTTAGTGGTTAATTATCAACCAAACAGTCGATAAAGCAAGCAGCAAGGCGAGATCCGATTTTAGACTGAGTTTGGTTGACGTATAATGAAGCCAATTTTTTATCAACAAGTTAGCTTGGTTATTGTCAAATCGGGCACTGGATTCAAGAATGAATAATGACATTGAAAAAGACTTCAACTTAGGTGGCAGCGTAGAGCGCGCACTTTCGGGCGACTACGAACTTAAAGCCGGCGAGGTCTTTAAGGAGGCTTGGCAACACACAGTAAAGCACTTCCTTTCTTTTTCTCCAGCGATAGTGGTGCTGATTGTACTGCAGTTGGCTATTTTCTACATCGCGCTTAAATTGCAGTTAGGTAACCCGGGGATCATTATTGATGCCGTTACCAATCCAGACGCCTTTGATCCAAGCATCTTCAACGCGATTATGGTGGCAAACTTTAGCTACGAAGTAATTAGCGCACCAATTTATGCAGGGATTTCTTTGATGGCGATGAGCCATGCCGCCGGTCTGATGACCAAACCTCGTCATATTGGCAAAGGCCTGCAATACACAGTGCCAGTCATTCTAGCCACCTTGTTTAGCTTGCTGCTACAAGGTATAGCAGGCATGATTTTCCCTCTACTGTCTCTATATTTGTCACTAGCATTTACCAACTCCATTCTTCTGATTTGTGAAAAGCAGGTGCCACCGATGCAATCTCTGCTTCTATCGCTTCGTGCAGTAAATAAGAAGATCTTCGTTCTAGCTGGAATATATTCTGTTGTCTCAGTCATGTTTGTTGTTGGTATGATGTTCTACGGCTTAGGGCTAATTTTCGTCCTGCCTTTCTTCTTCCACGTGAAGGGAATCGTATACCGCAATATGTTTGGCATTAAGTTAAAAATTATTGCTTCTGATAGACCAAAAGATGAAGACGACAATGACAACGATTCACAAGTGTTCAATGCGTAAAAGTGAATTCATTGCTATTGCTGCCGCTGGCGTTATCGCCGGCTGTAGTTTTTATGGCTATGAACAAAACCAAGCCGAAGAGCGTGAACGCCGTAAACAAGCGCAAGTCGCTGAGCAACAAGCTCCAGAGTTTATTGGCAAGTCTATCGGAGCCGCTCCAGACTTTTCTGCGATCAAAGATGTTAAGCAGAAGAAACAAGCGTTTTTTGATTACCTAAGACCGGGAATCGCTATAGAAAATCAGCGAATTGTTTCTGAACGCCAACGCTTAGATTCGATTAGAGATAATTTCCAATCAGGCTCTATCACTGCCTCTGATACCAGTTATGCTAAGCGCTTAGGCAAACTGTATAAGGTTGAGCTGCCTGCTGAAGGTGTCTCTCAAGAGTGGCTAAACAACATGCTCCATCGCGTGGATGTGATACCTGAAGCACTCGTGCTTGTTCAAGGTGCCAATGAATCCGCTTGGGGGACATCTCGCTTTGCAACGCAGGCCAATAATTACTTTGGCCAGTGGTGTTACAGCTCCGGATGTGGCTTAGTGCCCCTGCAACGCGGAGAAGGCATGACTCACGAAGTCGCGAAGTTTAGCTCAGTCCAGCAGTCTATTCATGGCTACTTCATGAATGTAAATCGAAACAATGCCTACAAAGCGCTACGCGAAATTCGTTACCAACGTCATCTCAATGACCAAAGCTTGACTGATACGGATGCGGCAATGGCATTAACCAATGGATTGCTTAAATACTCTGAACGAGGTGAGGCATACGTCAACGATTTGCAAAGCATGATCAGGCACAATCAGCAGTTCTGGGATTTACCCTTAGCCAATCAATAGAAAGCTAAATCAATAAGAAAGAAAGTAATGAAAAAAGTATCGTTAGCGATTTTAGCCGCAGCCTTATCAAGCGCGGCAGTTTTGCCTGTTCAAGCTCAAGAATACATGTTCACTTACTCCAAGCTGTTTTCCCATATGAAGCAGAATGCCAAAGAAGGACATGATGATGTAAAAGTGGGGTTCTTTTTCCTTAACGCGGACACCAAACAACTGTGTGATATTGAAAAAGCGTGGATGGAAAAAGAAGAGCATTACGAAGAGCTGACTATCTCTCCATATAATGAGGTGATTGTCCCGCTCGACAACAACTTAAAATCTGCCAATCCGCTTGTCTTTGTTCATACCCCAATGGATATGCGTTGCGACTTCTCAATGGTTGTGATGACCAAAGAACCGTTCTCAGGAGAGATAAGCTACGGTCAAGTGAAAGTGCTTTTGCCTCAAATGCAGGCGATCTTAGAGCAGCTTGGTGGGATGTTTGCGAGTTGGTTTACACCGGATGTCGAAGGCGTCACGCTAGAGTTCCCGAACAAACTGAACTCGCAAATTCAGTTCTCTAACGGTACAACAAAACAAATTATCGATGGTAAGGTTCAAGTCGCGCTCGATGAAATAGGTGAGGGTGGCACAATGACCCTTCCTCAGGAAACTTCACGAGTACTTCCGTATCTGCCAAAAGCATAAAAGCTAAAAGGGTCGCAACTTGCGACCCTTTGTTTATACCAATCGGGATAAATATGTGCTCAGATAATTGCGCAGGAAAAATCGCTTAGAGCAAGGCATAGATTGCAGCTAGCTAGTTGACCTACCTACAAAATCTATAACGACGCTATCAGCGATTTTAACCAGCAAGAATGACCAGATATTTATTCTGATTGGTATTTTCTATACCATAGCTTGGCTTAACTTCTCGCTCGCTACGCGTTGTTGATTGCGTCTTATCACGGCGAAGAGTCGTATAAGCATAGCCAAAGCAGCAGTTGAAAGCCCAGTGACGATCCCAATCCAAAAGCCTTTCTCACCCATCGCTGGAACTAGGTAATCGGTTAAACCTAACACCATGCCCAGTGGTAGTGCCAATCCCCAGTAGGCTAAAATCGCAAGTATCATCGGGACTTTGGTGTCTTTATACCCGCGAAGAGCACCATTGGCTGACGTTTGTAGCGCATCACTAAACTGATACATCGCCGTAAACACCAGTAGAGTTGCGGCGGTCGCAGAAACAATAGGATTCGTTGTGTATAAGCGGATGATCCACTCCGGAAATAGAAGGAAGAATGCGACGGACATTAATGACAGCAATGCTGCGGTCGCGACGCCGACATAACTTCGTATCGCAGCAATTTGGTCTTTTTGTTCACCAAGGGCATGTCCGACACGTATCGTGATGCCAAATGAAAGACTCATTGGAATCATGTAGGTCATGCTAGAAATGTTAAGTGCTATCTGGGCTGCTGCCACATTTTCTGCACCAATTCGTCCAATAAGTAAGGCGATCACTGCAAAGATACTGCCGCATACCGCAATATTGAGTCCGATGGGAAAACCTAGCTTAAACAGGTGACTGATCTCACTCCAAACTGGCTTTAACTGTCCAAAATGAAGAATACGCTTATAGTGGTGATGATTTTTAATATAGCTATAAAGTAAAGCGGACATCAGCCAATAAACAAGGCTTGTCGCCCATCCACAGCCAACGGCACCAAGAGCAGGTAAGCCAAATTTGCCATAGATAAGGATGTAATTCACTGGGATGTTTACAAGCAAACCCAGAACAGAAATAAGCATAGGCGCGCGTGTATTGTTCATCCCTTCACAAAAACCATTTAGGGTATAGAACAGCGCGATGCCCGGAACACCAAATGCCAAAGCAACGACATAATCACTGGCAATGGGAATAATCTCTTGTGCCACGCCAAGCGCAACAAGTATGTTTTCGCCAAGCACGAGGTACACCATCAAACAAGCGCTAAAAAACGCTGATAGCCAAAGCATTTGAATGAATGCGATCCGGACTTTATCGAGCTGCTGGGCTCCGCGATGGAAGGCGACAACTGGGGTAAGCGCCATAATGATGCCTCGCAGCAGCAGCGACACGGGTAACCATAAACTTGTACCAAGCGCAATCGCCGCAAGATCAGCAGCACTGACTTGGCCAGCCATGGTAGTGTCAACAAAGCCCATTGCTTGAGTGGCAAGCTGCATAAAAATAATAGGGATCGAGAGATGCAACAGCGCACCCGATTCCTTAAAAAGGCCAGAAACAGAAAAAGATGTGTTTTGCATGAAAGTAGATAAACACCAATATCAATGCACCAGTGGAGGCTGGATGGCGACGTGCATTGTAGGGTGTGCCTGTTAGACATCGGAAATATACGGGCTTTTGTGTTGTGATTCAACTCAAAAAACGCGGCAAGATAAACGTTTGCGCTTGAACAACTGGTATCACAATGAATCGCTTAATTTTTCTATTGCCAAATTGCGCTAAGTCAGTCGAAGCCAATAATTCATGTTTGAGAATCAATGAAGCATTTAATCCTTGTGAAAAAGCTCGTATAATCCACGCCCCAAATAAAACCACTTAGGAAGTGCTACTGTCGACTTGTTCGGCAATGTGAGAGCCCGCAATGAATCAAAAAGATACACGTAAAGAAACCTTAGAATTCAACAAACTTCAAAAGCGTCTGAGAAGAAATGTTGGAAATGCTATTACAGAATACAACATGATCGAAGAAGGCGATGTTGTAATGGCATGTATCAGTGGCGGTAAAGATTCATTTGCGATGCTTGATATTCTGCTTAACCTACAGAAAGCAGCACCGATCAAGTTTGAAGTCGTCGCGGTTAACTTAGACCAAAAGCAACCAGGATTCCCAGAGCACATCTTGCCAGACTACTTCGAGACGCTGAACATTCCTTACTACATCGTAGATAAAGATACTTACTCAGTGGTAAAAGAGAAGGTTCCTGAAGGCAAAACAACTTGTGGTCTTTGCTCTCGCCTGCGTCGCGGTACTTTGTACTCATTTGCAGAAAAAATCGGCGCAACCAAGCTTGCACTTGGTCACCACATGGATGACATCGTAGAAACCATGTTCCTAAACATGTTCCATGGTTCACGATTAAAAGCGATGCCACCTAAGCTACGTTCAGATGATGGCCGTAACGTGGTAATCCGTCCTTTGACTTACTGCCGTGAAAAAGATCTGATCAAATACGCGGAACACAAAGATTTCCCTATTATTCCATGTAACCTTTGTGGCTCTCAGGAAAACCTGCAGCGTCAATCGATCAAAGCAATGCTAATTGATTGGGATAAAAAGACACCAGGCCGCGTAGAAGCCATCTTTAAATCAATTCAGAATGTAAGCCCAAGCCAGCTTGCAGATAAAGAGCTGTTTGATTTCGTCAACCTTCCATTAGACCGTGAAGGCAGCCGCGAAGAATACGAATTTAGCGAAGCGACTGTCTCGTCAACCAACATCGACGAATCTATGTTTATCGACGTTACCAACATCTAAAACGGCATTTCACTCACATCAAAAAAGGGAAGATAGTCAGCTATCTTCCCTTTTCTTTATCTTACTGATTTAAATCGCGGTCTTGGGATCAAGTGGGCTAATGTATCCTTGTGGTTTAAGCGCCATCACATCGCAATTGATCTTATCAATCACATGCTCTGCGGTATTACCAATAAACACAGCTGACAAGCCTGTACGACCTGTAGTGCCAATAATCACCATTGCTGCGTTTAGCTTTTCGGCAGCATCTGGAATCACATCTTCCGGAAGGCCTTGTTCTACTACCGTTTGCTCCTCATCGTAACCATGTTTTTGGCGCAGCGCCTTCATGGCTGTAAGGTGGTGACCACGAACCGCATCTGTATAAGTAGCAGGATCAAACTCAGGAAGCTCAATCGTAATGTTCGCAGGAGTAACAGGGTAGGCGTTAACTAGATAAGGCTTAGCGCCTAAACGTTCGGTTAAACTGTTTAGTTGCTCAACCATGGCATCATTTAAGCCTAAGTGGGTTTCGTTTTCTGATCCGACATGCACAGAGGCAAGAACACTCGCATCCGCTGGCCATTCTGTGTTTTTAACCAATAAAACAGGACAAGGGCATTTACGGAGTAAGTGCCAATCGGTTGGAGTAAAGATGACAGACTCAAGTACGTCATGTTTACGCGTTCCTTTGATTACGATGTCATGCTCACCGGCAAACACTTCTGCGATAATCGCTTCATAAGGGCGGTTGTGCCATACAACACGAACATCAAACTCAATCTCATCATTGATGTAATCTTTGGCGATCTTGCGCATCCACTGTTCACGCTGTTGAATCACGCCACGGCGCATCGCATCGCGCTCATCAATCGACAGCATAGACGTCATGTCGTAAGAGAAGTCATAGATAGAGAGGAAGAAAGTCACTCGACTACGCGACCGGCTTTTTGCGGCTAACTGCATCGCTCGCGCAAGCGCAGGCTGTTCGTCTTTGTTAATGTCGGCAACGACTAAAATCTTATTGTAAATACTCATATTGACTCCTTAGAGACGAGGAGGGGTATATGATTAATGTAGCTTAGATGAGAGGAGAGTTTTAGAAATACTTTGCGGAATATAAGAGAAGTATGATGTAGCTCTATTTCGAAGTGAATTGCGAGCTACATCATTGAAAATTATTACGATTCTGTTGATACGCCTGCCAGTTCCATCAGCGCATCGTGGTCAAGAATAGTAATGTATTTACCTTTAACACTTAAGATCTCTGATTTCTGGAATCGACCAAGTAGACGAGAGATCGTTTCTACCGTTAAACCAAGGTAGTTACCAATGTCACCACGAGTCATGGTAAGACGGAATTCGCGCGGGCTAAAGCCACGTTGCGAGAAACGAGTAGAAAGGTTGTATAGGAAAGCCGCCAAGCGCTCTTCTGCATTCTTCTTAGAAAGCAGCAAGATCATTTCTTGGTCACCTTTGATTTCGTTGCTCATCAAACGCATGATCTGCTGACGAAGCTTAGGCATTTTGCCTGATAGGTCGTCAAGAATTTCGTATGGAATTTCACATACCATCGACGTTTCTAGCGCTTGAGCGAAGCTAGGGTGAAGGTCGCCAGTAATTGCGTCAAAACCTACCAAGTCACCCGCTAAGTGGAAAGCAGTAATCTGCTCATCACCTTGCTCAGTGATTGTGTAGCTCTTGATTGTTCCTGAACGAATCGCGTAAAGAGATTTTAGTTCATCTCCTGCTTTGAACAATTCCTGTCCTTTCTGGATTGGCTTCTTACGCTCGATGATTTGATCAAGCTGATCGAGTTCAGATTCATTTAGCGTAAACGGAATACAAAGCTGGCTGATACTACAATCTTGGCAGTGAATTGCACAGCCACCGGATTGAATACGCTTTGTTGCAGGCTTTTCAGAAATCATAACAACCTTTCACTATTTGATATACATCAATATTTTAGCATCCATTAGCCCTAAAGGGTAGCTTAAAAAAATGTATAAAAACAGTTAACTATAAACTAATTGATAAGAGACTAAGTGCGCCATACGCTGTGTACAATCCATAAATTAAGATAGTAAAAGCAACGATATGACGAAATATGTCGGAATTTTGCAGCTTATGGAGCGATGTAGCCGCATGGCCAACAAGTAGCATCGCTGGTAATGTACCTGCGCCAAATGCCAGCATCACTAAAGCACCGTTGATTGCGCTTCCAGACACCGCCGACCAAGTTAAAGTAGAGTAGACGAGACCACATGGAATCCAGCCCCAAATAAAGCCAAATGGGAGCGCATGTAGCGGAGATTTTAGCGGCAGCAGAGATTTTCCCGCAGGCGAGATCTTGCGCCAAATAACTTGCCCTAGCTTTTCTATATAGAGCAGGCCATGCCACCATCGACCGATATAACAAGCGAGTAGGATCATAAACAACGCCGCCGCTAAGCGTAACCAAACTAATACGTTGTTGAGCTGGCTAACTTCTGAAATAGAAGAAACCGCACCGCCAATCACTGCGCCAATGAGCGCGTAGCTAATAAGACGGCCACCGTTATAAAATAAAGGGACCAATTTTGATGGCTGAGACTGGCCTATAGTGAGCATGGAAGCAATACCGCCACACATGCCCATACAATGCCCAGCCCCAACAAGACCAATAAAGAAGGCCCCAATCCAGTCAGGACTCATTTAGGTGGGTTCTCTTTATGATCGTCCTCATCAAACAAGATGTTGTGACCTTGACGCTCTAGATCTTCAAACTGTTCGCTTTTCACAGCCCAAAGGAATACAGCCACCGCGAGACAAACCAATACGATAGCGATAGGGATGAGGATATAAAGGCTTTCCATCTATTTACCTTTTTCTTTGAGCAAACGCAGAGAGTTAGATACTACAATAATTGAGCTCGCAGACATACCGACAACCGCAAAATATGGGGCAACAAATCCTGCTACCGCTAAAGGCAATATCAATAGATTGTAGCCAAGTGACCAAGCAAGGTTTTCTCGAATGATTTTACGCGTTTGTAGTGCTAATTCACGCGCTTCTAAAATACGGTCAAGCCTGTCGCCTAACAGCACCATATCAGCCGATGCTTTCGCCACATCAGCACCACCACCCATAGCGACAGAAAGGTGCGCGCCGGCCAACGTTGGCGCATCATTGATCCCATCACCAATCATCATAGTAATGTCATCAGAGTCTACCTGCTGCAAGTAAGATAACTTATCTTGAGGTTTAGCTCCGGCTACGACATCTTTAATACCGATTTGGTTTGCAACAAGATCAGCGTTCTCTTTCGTGTCACCTGTTAGCAGAGTCACCTTTACACCCGACTTCTGGAACTTCTCGATAAACTCTTTGGTTTCAACACGAATAGGGTCACGATAGCCAAAGCTCGCGACATGTTGTCCATCAATAGAAAGAAAGACTGTATTCGCTTTGGAACGTTGTCCTTCATCCAAAACAAACTGGGCACTACCGATCTTAACTTGTTTGTTTTGATAGATACCTGTGATGCCTGAACCAATAACATTCTCTACGTCAGATACCGTCACGTTAACATCAGCATAAGGTTTGAATGCACGAGCAATAGGGTGGTTGGCATGAGATTCAAGTGAAGCCGCAACCGCTAACAATTCATCTTTTGTATAGTCAGCGTTGATCTCTACATCATTGATTTCAATATCACCGTGAGTCAGCGTGCCTGTTTTATCAACAATCAGGTGATTCACCTTACACAGAGTCTCAAACACATGGCTTTTACGCAGTAGAATACCCAAATTGCCCATACGTGATGTCGCACAGGTTAATGCTGTTGGCGTCGCCAGAGACAACGCACAAGGACATGTTGCAACTAACACTGACAACATAATCCAGAATGCATCATCAGGTCTGCTAGAGTGCCAGAAGAACCAAGTGCCCGCTGCGATAATTAGAATGACTGCGACGAAATAGCGCGCAACAATATCGGCGATTTCAGCAATTTTGGGTTTTGATAACTGAGCTTCATCTTGCAGACGTACAATGTTAGAGATCATTGAGTCCGCTTTTGAAGAGGTGACTTCTAACTCAAACGACTCTTCACCATTTAGCGTACCTGCAAAGACATGATCGTCAACTTGCTTAACGACGGGGAGAGATTCACCCGTCAGCATTGATTCATCAATATGAACGCGACCGGCAATGATCTTGCCGTCCGCTGGAATATGTTCACCCGGTAGAACGCGAATTTGGTCACCGACTTTTAGCGTTTTAACAGGGACTTGGTCACCGTTAAGTTTATTGGCAATAGCAGGAATCAGTTTTAACAGGTTTCCGCTTGCCGCTGCGGCTTTGCGGCGTGCGCGCATCTCGAGGAACCGACCAACCAAAAGGAAGAAAGCAAACATTGAGATAGACTCAAAGAACACTTCTCCTTGCTCAGTAACCGTTGCAACCAAACTTGCACAATAGGCAAAGATCATCGCGATAGAAACTGGGACATCCATCCCTAGAGTACGGCTACGCAGGCTGCGCCACGCATTAATATAGAATGGCAGAGCAGAGTAGAGCATCACTGGCGTGGCAAAGATCAAGCTTACCCAGCGGAAGTAGTTTTTAAACTCGGGCTCTAAGTCACCAAACACTTCTAGATAAAGCGCAACAGCCAGCATCATCACCTGCATTGTCGCAAGGCCTGCAATACCTAAACGATACAGGTATTGCTTCATCTGTTGGTGATAGGCAGCTTCTTGCTTGTCCGCTTCAAAAGGTGCGGCTTTATAACCAAGTTGGTGTATCAGAGAGAGTATTTCACTCAGTCTTGCTTGAGACTTGTCCCATGCTAATAAAGCACGGTTGGTTGTGGTATTAACTCGAATCGACAGAACACCACTTTTAGAAGAGACTTGCTTTTCGATCAGCCATGCACAGGCTGCACAAGAAACGCCTTCAAGTGACAATGTCACTTCTGAGCTATCTTTGCTATTACGGACGAATTCAGATTGTACTTCGTCATTGTCATAATGAATCAGTGCTTGAAGCTGCTCGGGGACAAGGTCTGCTTTTTCTGCAGGAGCAGTACGATATTGGTAGTAAGAGACCAAGCCGCTGTCGACGATAGTCTGAGCTACCGTCTCACAACCTGGGCAACACATCTCGCGTATGTTGCCCAAAATTTCGACTTTGAAATCCGTGTTGGCTGGTACATCTTCACCACAGTGATAACAGGATTTACACATAGACGCTTCTTAGTTAGATAGTTGTACTGCTGCCGACGTTGGGAACTCGATACGGCCTTGGATTAACCATTTCTCATCATGGGGCGTTAACTCAACAAACCATGGTCCTTGAAGCGCATCGTCAAGAGTGAATCGATATACACCACGCGCATCTGAAGTCACCAGTTTAGTGAAATCGTGGTCAGGAAGGGTACGGTGGGCAAACATAGCAGTGATTGCTGGGTAGTGATCTAATTGACCTTTATCAAATTCAATCACCACTGCGTTCCCTTCAGAGTGGACTGAAGCTTTGAGCCCAAGCTCTTTGGTCACATTGACTCTTGAAATATCGACGTTGATCCCTTTACCTTTTTTATAGTAATCCTCGGTAACCAAATGAACAGAGTGGTTTGTAAGTATCGCCACTCGAACCAAAGTTAGTATAGATACTCCAACCGTAAGGGAGAGTATAAACCAGGGCCAAAACTGCTTATACCAAGGCTTTTCCATAAAAAAGTTCTCAATTGAAAAATTAAAAAAATTAGGGCTTTAACTGTAAAGAAAAGACAGCCCCTTTACCATCGATAGAGAGTAAGGGGCTGTAATAGAAATGTAACTTATTGTTCCGAGTTGCTTAAGCTCCACACATAAGCTGAAACTAGCTGAACTTTATCTTCACCTAGAATGTCTTTCCAAGCTGGCATTACGCCCGAACGACCGTTCATTACTGTTTCAGTTACTTCTGCGCGAGAACCACCAAACAACCAGTCTTGGTCAGTTAGATCAGGTGCGCCAACTGCTGGGTTACCTTTACCATCTGTACCGTGACACGCTGCACACACTACGAAACGAGCTTTACCAGCTTCTGCTTCGCGAGCGTTAACAGAACGTCCAGACAGGCTTAGCGTGTAGCTCACAACTTCTTTCACGCCTTGCTCGCCTAACGCGTCTTTCCAACCTGGCATTTGACCGATACGACCTTGCATTACAGTCGTAACAATCGCTTGTGGTTCGCCGCCGTATAGCCATGCATCATCAGTCAGGTTAGGGAAACCTTTCTGACCACGTGCATCAGAGCCGTGACACTGAGAACAGTTTTGCAGGAACAAACGCTGACCAACTTTCACTGCTTCATTATCCGCTGCAATTTCAGGGATAGGGCGCAGCTCAGTTGAGCCATCTACATAAGCCAGTTTCTTAAATGCTTCACCGAAGTAGGTATCTGCATCATCTAGCTCTTTAGCGTACTGAACCAACTGCTTATTCTCTTGCGCTTTTGCAATCGACGCTTTTGACTCTTCAAGAGAACGTACTGTTTGGTCAGAACTCTGCCAACCTAGAACGCCTTTGAAGTTACCTAGACCTGGGTACAGAGTTAGGTAAATAGCTGCGAATACAAACGTACCAACAAACAGATAAGTCCACCACTTAGGCAGTGGGTTGTTTAGTTCACGAATACCATCGTATTCGTGGCCCATATCTGCACCTTCTTCAACACCCATTTTATCTTTAAGGCACCAAAAAAGGAGCGCAGCACAGCCGACCAGTGTACCGACTGTGATGATGATTATCCAAAGACTCCAAAATGTCGTCATTGCTTAGTCACTCCTTGTTCTTTTTCAGGCGCTTTCTGCTCATCAGCAAAAACAAGGTTTGCAGCTTCATCAAAGCGTGCTTTACGGCTCTTACCGTAAGCCCACCAAACCACACCTAGAAAGCTAACGAACAGAACTATGGTCCAAATACTGTGAATAGTACCGATATCCATAATGTCACCCCTTTATTACTTCATTGCGTGACCAAGAGACTGAAGGTAAGCGATGATTGCATCCATCTCTGTTTTACCTTCTACATCTTTAGACGCGTTTGCGATTTGCTCATCAGTGTATGGAACACCAAACTGATCACGGAAGATTTCAAGTTTCTTCTGAGTGTTCTTACCATCAAGAACATTTTCTTCAAGCCATGGGAAACCAGGCATGTTTGACTCAGGAACCAACTCACGTGGGTCAATTAGGTGTACGCGGTGCCACTCATCAGAGTAACGACCACCAACGCGCGCTAGGTCAGGACCTGTACGCTTAGAGCCCCATAGGAATGGATGCTCGTATACACTTTCACCAGCAACAGAGTAGTGACCGTAACGTTCCGTCTCAGAGCGGAATGGACGAATCATTTGGCTGTGACATACGTTACAACCTTCACGGATGTATACATCACGACCTTCCATTTCAAGCGCTGTATAAGGACGTAGGTTCTCTACAGGCTCAGTCGTTTGCTTTTGGAAAATCAGAGGAGTGATCTCTACAAGAGCACCCAAGCTGATTGCAAAAACGATAAGAATCGCGAGTAAACCGACATTGCGTTCAACAATTTCGTGGCGATTGTTAGAATTAGAACTCATTCTTTAAATCTCCTTATGCCGGCTGTGGGATAGCTTTAAGGCTATCTTTAGGCGCTGTTACCGTCTTATACGTGTTGTATGCCATTAGGAACATACCTGCTAGGAAAATAAATCCACCTAGGAAACGTACAAAGTAGAATGGGTAAGACGCTTCAACTGACTCAACAAAGCTGTATGTCAACGTACCGTCAGAGTTAACTGCACGCCACATCAGACCTTGCATTACACCAGAGATCCACATTGCAACGATGTATAGAACGGTACCGATAGTTGCTAACCAGAAGTGAGTATTGATTAGACCAACAGAGTACATACGCTCTTGACCGAATAGGCGAGGGACTAAGTGGTATACCGAACCGATAGATACCATAGCAACCCAACCTAGCGCACCAGAGTGTACGTGGCCGATAGTCCAGTCAGTGTAGTGAGACAGTGCGTTTACTGTCTTAATAGACATCATTGGACCTTCAAACGTAGACATACCGTAGAACGATAGAGATACAATTAGGAAACGTAGAATAGGGTCATAACGTAGTTTGTGCCAAGCACCAGACAGCGTCATGATACCGTTGATCATACCACCCCAAGACGGAGCGAATAGAACCAGTGACATCACCATACCTAGAGACTGCGTCCAATCTGGAAGTGCAGTGTAGTGTAGGTGGTGAGGACCAGCCCAGATGTATAGAGATACTAATGCCCAGAAGTGAACGATAGACAGACGGTAAGAGTAAACAGGACGTTCAGCTTGCTTAGGTACGAAGTAGTACATCATACCTAGGAAACCAGCTGTCAGTAGGAAACCTACTGCGTTGTGTCCGTACCACCACTGAACCATTGCATCCACCGCACCTGAGTAAATCGAATAAGACTTACCAAGAGATACAGGGATTGCCATGCTGTTTACGATATGAAGAACCGCAACAGTGATGATAAAGGCACCGAAGAACCAGTTTGCTACGTAGATGTGAGATGTCCTACGGGTTATCAATGTTCCAAAGAACACGATAGCGTAAGAAACCCAAACAACTGCGATGGCAATATCGATTGGCCATTCTAGCTCTGCGTATTCCTTACCAGAGGTGAAACCCAATGGCAGAGTAATCGCGGCTGCTAAAATAATGGCTTGCCAGCCCCAAAAGGTAAAGGCGACAAGAGGGCCACCAAAGAGACGAGTTTGACAGGTACGCTGAACAACGTAATAAGACGTTGCGAACAGGGCACTTGTACCAAACGCAAAAATAACCGCATTAGTATGCAGAGGACGTAAGCGACTGTACGTCAACCACGGCGTATCAAAGTTTAGCTGTGGCCAAACTAATTGAGCGGCAATCAAAACACCAACGGCCATTCCGACAATGCCCCAAAGAATAGTAACAAGGGTAAATTGACGGACGACTGTATAGTTGTAGTTTTGTTCAAGCTGCTTTTCTTGGCTCATTTGCATGCTTCCAATTTCTAATTAACTACACTTTACTTCCAACACGACACATGTCGTAATGCCACCCAAAACTGTTAAGAAAATCACACCAAAATTCATTGGTTAAATATTCTTGCCAGTTTTTAAAAAAAGTGGCATTTTCAGCCGCCAACTATACTGCATTTAACAATTCAATGACAGCGTAGTAACCTTACAGTCGGTCTGGTTTTGGCCTTTTATTTTAAAACTTTGAAGTTTGTTACACGGAGAACCCCACATAATGGCAGCACAGAAACTCACACGAGGCCGTTTTGTTCAAATAATCATCATGTTAACCCTACTTATTACAGCGTTTATTTGGCGTACGGTCACATTCACTGAAGGGCAAGAAATAGAGTGTGAGTTGAAACCAAATTGTACTTTTAGTGTTAAAAATGACCAGTTTTCAGCTTCGAAATTGGAGGGAAAAATAACCCTGAATAAACCCTCAAATAACTGGAAAATTTCAACCGAAAATAAGTCTGTCCAAATCATAGAAAATGAAAATAATTGGCAAATAAAAGGGGAAGAATTCGATAACCTAGAAATTCAATTATCCGATCTACAAGAGAGCCAAATAGTCGGTGTGACGTTTAGAATTTAACCAAAAAACCATCCCGAATTTTCTCCCAATAATTTCTTCTAATGCGGTGACCTGATTTGATAGGTTTACCGCATAAAGTTACTTAGCCTGTCATTTATCCGTCGATTTCTTTTGTGAAATCAATCTCGTGTTCTATCTTTTCAATTAATGATAGTTAACCAAGTAATTTCAAGTTTGTTCTCAGCTTGAAGCGCATGCGAGGGAAATAATGTCCACAGTCACAGTCTTTTTTAGTGGTACCGGCGCCACATCGGAAAATCATGTTCATAAAAGTTATGCTTCCGGTGAGTTAGTTTCTGTCCTCGCAAAAAACGTATTGGGTCGAGATAACATCGACTATATACAAGTTGATGGAGTAGGGAGTGGGAACCTAAGTGAATGGCGCAAACAGACCGATGATCAGGTACATTGGACTCTGTTCGGCCAACTGGCAGGCTGGGGCGTAGAGAGCAATATCTCCCATGTCATTAACTTACTTAAAGGCAGTTCTAGCGAAAAGAAAGGCTATAAAGATAGAGCAAGTGCTTTGTTGGATGAATCCAAACCTTTTAATCGCCTTAGCTCTGCGTATTCACGCTGGAAACAAGAACGAAACGAGTTGGCCAGCGATCTGAAAAGCGGCTTGGATTTACAAATGGAGAACATAAAAAGAGAGCGGCAGAGAGATCCCATAACACAGCTGAATCTTATCGGTTGGAGTCGTGGTGGCGTAAGTTGCTTCGAGCTTGCCAACGAGTTACTTGAACATCCGCAGCTTGCAAATATAAGTGTCAATATATTCGCCCTCGATCCTGTACCAGGTGGTCTTAACGCCTTTAAGAACTATAAGTCGCTAGGCTCAAACGTAAAACAAATTATCTGTTTTTATGCTAAAGACGAACGGTCTTTATTCTTCAAGGCTAGAATGCCAAAACTCCATAAGAACACTAAGTTCTACACAACCATGATTCCCGGTAGACATGCGACATTAGTGGGAGCATCACGAACGAGCGGCGGTGGCAAGGGTGAGCATAAACTGTTTGGCCCTGGACAGATCACAAGAGACTTTGCTGAAAAGGTTCTAACTAGTTGGGGAACAAATTTTTCGAGCAATTCAATGCTCAATTATTCAAAAGAGCAAATTCTAGAAACGTATCAGCGGATCGCAAGCAACAAAGCACAGTTCGAGAAAATGCAAAGTAACGTTTATACACTGAAGAATCAGATTTTCACGTCAACGCCAGATCGTATCGCAAAACCATCAGTGCTAATGGGCATTGACGGAATATTCGAAAACGCAGTAAACAGACATCATTACGATGTATTGAACAACAACATCTTCGCAATCAGAGGTACAGCTTCAGCGCTGTGTTAAACGATCACTAATAAACAGTATTAGAATCGACAGATTATAAATACTGTTTATTAGGTATTTTATGGTAAATCCATTATGTTCAATGAATCAGAGCAAAGTAGAGGATTAACAGCCGTAAACAAGCCATATTTCGCGTACACGCACACAGCATTTAACATAATATACATAATGCGCACTTAGCAATGGCTTCGCTAGGGCTGCCAATCCACATCACCAAGCCACCACAAGCCATTGATATTCCTTGTAAACCGCGCCCGTTAAACTTTTTTGCAATGTTCGCCCACAACGCTTGTTCTTGTGGCGTCTTCGCTTTATCCGCAGCTAAACCAATCAAAACCGTTTCTTGTTCTTCACCAATTTGGTCAGCAATCATAAGTGCCAGATTTTCTTTAAGAAATGCGCGTCCTTTGCGAATTTCTGTCAGCATTTGCACGCTAATGCCTAAATCAGACGCGACTTGTTTGTATTGGATGTAATTCATGTGCTCTTTATAAGCATCTATGAGTTTTTCTGTGTACATTTTCAAACTCCCTATGAGTTCCATTTCCGATCATTCTAGCTCATTAGTACTGAAATTCCTGTATGGACAGTACAGAGATTCTTGTATTTACTAATACAAAATTTTCTGTACTCAACCATTTAGGCTTTGATTATGAGCTTTGCTTCGAAACCCACGCGCAAAAATCCTGTGTACTTTGAGCACCACTCGGATGGCTTCTGGTGTTCGATTGATGGCATGCCGGAATACTTCAAAACCAAACACGAAATGTACCTTTATGCGTGTGAGTCTGACCGTGAGCTGATTGAAATTACCCACGAAAACGAATCTGAGCTGCGTGCTAATGGCGCTTTTGACCGAGTATTTCACGATGAATAAGACCGTCATTGACTACGTGAGCTTCTCCGGTTCGCCTTTACTGCTTGAACGCTGTAAAGACATGGCGAAACAACGCTTTGCTTTAGAGCAAATCAATGAGTTTGAATCGCAAAACGTCGTCGCTATGGCTCAACGTGAGAAAACCAAGATTGCCCACTTTGGTGAAAACCTTGCTCAAGTGCTTGGCTGTATCGAGTCTGAAGACTTTGCCAACAAGGATTTGTATTTTGCGGCTCTGGATAAGGAGCTTATCAATGCTGATGTACGCATTGATACCGATGTGTCTTTTAATGAATGTTATCAACGTCTTATTAGCAATATCGGCATCGATATGCTGGACACCCTTTGTCATGGCGAAATCGAATCGTTCCTAGAGGTGTTGGCGGACGAAATCAGCTATGAGCAAAACGAATGGACGCTTGAACGTCGCGGTGGTTTTTCTGGTTATCGCTACTCAGCAAAACTGCTGTGCAATGGTACTCAAGCCGGATTAGTCGCTTGGGGTGCGGCGAACTTTGGTTACTACGTGTCGTTTTCTGGTAAAGGCTGCGAGGCCGTCAACATGGAAGCTCTGTATAAGGCGCTTAAGCAAATGGTTGGTGCCAAACTGACTCGTGTTGATATTGCCCTTGATGACTTACAGGGTAACGTTTCTATTGAAGACATCAAAGATAAGTACCTTGATGGTCAGTTCATTACTCGTGGTACGCCGCCCAGTGCCGGTGAATTTCGTGGCTATCAAAGCATGTCGCCACAAGACCGCAAGAAATGTGGTTTCGTCGCGGATGCGGGTCATACCTTTTATGTCGGTGCGCGTGAGAACGGCAAAGTGTTCCGCGCCTACGATAAAGCCGCGCAAATGAAATGCGAAGAGTATCCCAACTGGAACCGCTTCGAAGTTCAGATTGGCAACCGTTACAGGGTCATTCCTCTTGAAGTGTTAGTCGACCCCGACCCGTATTTTGCAGGTTCGTACCCTGCCCTTGCCTCTCTGATTGACGATGTCGAGCCTATCGCTATCTCGACCACCAAAATCAAATTTATGACCTCGTTTGAAAACGCGGTCAAACACGCTCGCGTTCAGTACGGCAAATTGGTCAACGCCATGCGCCAACTGTACGACGACGATAAACAAATACTCGAAACCCTGACTAAGGGACTCGAGCTCAACGACATCCCCGACCGGATTAACTTTCCAGTCGGTCGGGACTTACATCTGGAAAAAACTGGAGAAATACCATGCCATTAACCGTAGTCGTCATCGGGTGTGAACACTCGCAAGGTCTATCGAAAAAAGATGACCGTCCTTACAACTTTGCACAGGTCAACTATCTCGCGCCCAATGAAGGTTGGACGTCGGAAAAAGGCCAATGTCAGGCGGTCGGTTTAGACAAGAAACAAATTGCCATGAACCCTAACCCGTCCTTGGTGAATGCGTTCAAAGAGTTGGAAAGCCAATTCCCAATGATGTGCGAACTGCACTTGGATGCTGACCCGCAGAATCCTGCGCGCAACATCGTGGTCGATATCAAGCCACTTAAGGCTTAATGGTTTTGTTATGGCAACGTGTGTCATCGCTCATAACGGCTATCTCATCACTTCTTCTGTTGGCTGTGATTACGTTGTCATGACTTCCTCTGAGGTAGAGCAACTTACGCAATCCTCTGTCTCTGAGTTAACGATCAATCAAGAGCTTTACACTACGGTTTCGGGGTGGCTCTTACTCTCTTTCGTCTCAGGCCATGTACTGGGACGGATTTTAAAAACGCTTGGCAAAGGCTAAGCACACACTTTTACAACAACACACTCTATCGAGGTATTTATGAAAAACGTCAAACTTAAACTTCTTGCGCTCTCTACTGTGGCGATGTCTGGTGCGGCTTTCGCTGAAGATTCAGCGATTAAAACCGCCATCAATAGTGCTATCGCAGCGGGTCAAGAGAACTTTGGCTTAGTGGTGGTCGGCTTGATTGGTCTTGCTGCGCTTGGCTTTGGTCTGCGCAACATTACAGGCGCCATGCGTTAATGACCGAACTGGTCTCCAGTGTTGTCACCATCCTGTTGGGGGTGGCAACCGCTAGCTCGTTTATATACGGCATATACACGGGAATTAACGCCTCTTAACGGGGCGTTTTTTATTGGTCTTTACCCTCAAGGCGGTGCGTGTGCGTAGGCTCTTTATTATCCTTTCAATCCTGCTTTTTTCGACGCTTGCTCATGCTCAACGTGTCACGGTGGGCGGCTTTACCAATCCTTACTACACGGTAACGTGTGTCTCTCAATACAGTCTGATTGAGACCAATGATTTGGTCGGTTGTACCGTGTTCAATCAAAACAAACCTTACGGCAAGATCAAACAAGCCTTTCTTTACTTGAGTTACGTGCGCGTGATGCTTGAAAGTGATGAGGTGCGTAACCTGTTAACTCTCGACAATCGCAATCCAGGCGAATGCCCTTTTGGTCAACGTGCCGATGGCTCCTGTAAATCTAACTGTGAATTTCTCACGGACAAAAACGTTTCACGCGACTTAACTTGGGATGCGTACATCTATGGCAACGATGTCAAATGGGGTTGCTATGGTGAGCAGCCACCGAACCTGTGCAAGATGACGTTAGTGAACAAGTCTTCTGGTAATCCTTCGGCCTGTAACGGCTCAAACAATGATATTGAAGTCGGTACGCAATGTTCCGGTACATTCAGACACGCCCCTCAAGGTTGCAGTGTAAAAGGTTTTGGCGGCGGTACCCCACCGAGCCCAGATGATGGTAACGGCGACAACCCTGACGGCGATGGTGATGGGGACAATTCCAACGGTGACGGGAACGGCAATGATAGTGATGGTGACGGCGTCCCTGATTATGAATACCCCAAAGGCAAAGTCCCAACCCATACGACGGTCACATTGGGCGATTTAGGCGCGATGAATAAAGGCGGTTTTGGGGCAATTAACGACACCAACTGGCATGGCTTCAAACGTATCGCCGATTCATTGCAAAGCGTCGTGCTCGACGACAGAAAGCGCCAAACCGAGTTCAATCAACTGTTCACCACCACCATGAATGAACTTAGAAATGTATTGATGAACAACAACCCTAATCCTACCGACCCCACTCAACCCATCGACTTCTCTGCGGTGACGCAAAAGCTTGGTGAAAATCATACGGGTATGGTCAAGGAACTGTGGGAAATCTCCTCTGAAGACTGGTTTATCGTCGACCACAAGATTGAAGCCGATAAGAAAATGACCAAAGAAATGATTGCTCAAATGGAGAAAACCACGACCGCATTTGAAGGGGCGATTGTGAATGCAAACACGGGCTTGGTTGAGGTGATTAAACAGGGGTCGACCGCCTTCGATGAGCGTTTTAGCGGTCAAACTACGGCCATAAAAGGCGCGATGGAAACTCAAACCGCAGCGCTGAAGGAGTCCATGAGTCATCAAACTTCGGCCTTTGAGCAGAACTTCAACAATGTGGTGAATGCGATAGAAAAGTTAAACAACTCGGGCGGTGATGGTTCGGGCGGCGGTTCAGATGGTGACGGTGATGGAGATTGTACAGGCGATGACTGTCCACCGGATGGGAATGACGGCCAATACACCGAGCCTCAAGCGGGTGACAAGTTTGGTGCAAACTGGTTAGTCAGTGAAGAAACCATTGGCAATACCAAGGCAGAAATCGAAGAGTTAAAAACCGACTTAGATGCGCAGCTGGGCAAGTTTAAAGACTTGTTCTCACTTGATACCAGTCAGTTTAATAACGGTCAGTTTGTTGAACACAAACTGGATTTGGTCATTAACGGCAAAGCGCAAAGCTTTAAGTCGAGTGTCTTTATTGGCCTGCGCGATAACGCGGATTTCATATCGAAAATCATCTTCTTTATCTGTGTCCTGATTGGATTAAAGATCATCTTTAAGTGGAGTGACTAACATGGATTACATTCAAGGCTTTATTGATTGGTTCTCGGGCGCTTTTCAGTCAATGGTCGATTTTATTGATTATATCCCTGATATGTTTACCGAGATTTTAAGCTATCTACAGTTGTGGTACGTGAAGTTTAAAATCGCCTCGCAAATTCAGTTCCTCACTATCTCCTATCACACGGCTGAATTGCTGCTCGAAGACCTTGGCTTTCAGACGCTCTTGGTCACGGCGTTCAATAGCTTGCCTGATGAGGTGAGATATTACGCTTACGCCTTTGGCATCCCTAAAGGACTGTCGGTCATCGTGAACTGCTTTACCACTGCGTTTGTGATGAGGATGTCACGCTAATGGCTATTACGATTCGAACAGGTGCGAACGGCTCCTATAAGTCAGCGTATACCGCCTACTTTGTTATCTATGAAGCGCTCAAGGCGGGTCGCGTTGTGGTGACCAACCTAGAAGGCATGCAGCCACTCAAGATCATTGAACAAAGAATGGATGTGACCTTTCCTACCACGAGTAAACTGATTCGCGTGACCAGTCGGGACGCGGCGGGTGTCCACCTGTGGACGCACTTCTTTTGTTGGTGTCCGGTTGGTGCGCTTATTGTGATTGATGAGTGTCAGGACATCTACTCTAAAAATATCGGTTTTGACATGAAGAAGGTCACGCACAAGCCACTGGAAGACTTTATCACTAAGAACTCGGGTAACGATGGTTTGCTGCCTGAGAGCTATGTTGATTTCTTCTACTCGCGCTATGTGCCTGCGGATATGGCAGCGCTCAAGGCGTCCGAAACGGATGACAGAGGCATCGCAGAATATGACAGTCAGGGACGGATTATCTACCCGCATACCTTCAATGAAGGTTTTATGCGTCACCGCAAATACAACTGGGATATTGAACTGCTGTCCCCTGACTGGAAGCAAATTGATACAAGCATTAAAGCCTGTGCTGAACAGTGCTTCTTCCATCGCCAACGTGATCAATTCTTCTGGGCGAAACGCAAACCGTTTATCTGGAAGCATGACAAGTCCATCGCAACGACGTCGATACCCAAAACCCGAGACGTCAACTTAACCACCAAAAAGATACCGCTTGATTCTTTCCTTTTGTACAAGTCCACCTCAACGGGCTTGGCCAAGGAAGCTGGCGCTATGAATACCCTATTTCGAAACCCCAAAGTGATTCTTGTGTTTCTCGTTCTACTCGCTTGTATAGGTTATGGCATCCATGGAATATCCAATAAGTTTACTGATCTTGATGAGGCGTCTTCGCAACCGCAAGAGACGCAATCTCAAACTCCCCCTTCTACGCAACCTCAAACAGGTGATGAAGCGGATAGCAAAGATACTGGCGTTTTACCTGATGGTGGGAATCGCGGTCAAACTGCTGTCCAAAATGGTGTTGTTCTTACTGATATAGCGGAGATCCTTCCGCTTGAAGGCATTACCAAGGCGTATGTCACGGGCATCAATACCAAGGTCACGAGCACAAGCCTGATTGATTACATCAGTATCGAGGCGAACGCGATAGACGGTATCTACAGCCTCAATGAGAACTTCCTTGCGGCTTACAACGTGACTTATGAAGTGATTGATGAATGCCTACTAAAACTCACTAGAGGCGAAAAGCATAAGCTCATCACCTGTAAGCCAATGCGCTCTTTGGCTCCAGTCGCTCAAACCACTGCCGCTGAAATACAACTCTTCTAATGAGGTATCGCTATGAGTCGTCGGAATTCAGAATATGAACAACGCAAGAAAGACAAAGGGCTAAAGAAAATCACGCTTTGGGTGCCTGAAGATAAGGACTGCGAGTTAAAACAAGCGGCACAAATGATGTGTGATAATGAAGATTTAACCATCAGTGTGCTTCGCAGCATTGCCACTGGCAAGCTTGTCTCAATGTCATCTAAATAAGTACCGTCACTGGTGACGGTTCAGCCCCGCAGGGAAAAGAGAGTGCGCAGCGCGAACGAGGCACCAAGCCGCCCGACTCTCTCCCTGTTTTGCGCCCAACTCAATCGGCGCGGTCAGTCTCGCTAAGGCTTGAGAGAAAAATACCCCTCCTTCCTGCTAGGATCTCCCTTGCAGAGATTCACCACACCAGTGGGTTTCAGTGCTTCTGCAACCCACCTGAATAGCCCCACACGCTATGCGCAGTCGCGAAGACTGAGCAGCGAGCATAGCAGTGTGGGCGTTACGTCATATCCAAATGAAATTGGTTTGATATTCATATGCCTTTCATGTAGAACATCCAAAAAATCAATAAATAGACTACAAGGCTTAAGGTAAACAAAATGATGAAATACGCTATTTTGTTTTTGTCCCTAGCGTCCAATCTGGCTTATGCGGACTTAATCGAAAAGAATAAAAATGAACAATGGAATGTTGAGGGGCTGGCCCACTATATCAGGTCTAAGGAAAACAAACGCTTTTCAGCCAACTTAATCGCCGTCGGCAATAATTCATCTATTGTGGCTTTTCACGAACCTTACACCTACTGCCGTTCTCGCGCAGTCTACAAGAAAGTAAAGATTCAATACCAATGGGTAAACTACGTTTCGCAATGTATTGGTGGCGATAACTTCTGGATGCCTAACTCGCAGAAAGGCAAAGATTTTGTTAAGCAGGAGTTCTCACGAAATGCTGACGTAAAGGTTGTCTTTGAAAGTGAAAACTACACGTTCTCAACCAAAAAGTTTGCTTCAGTCAAACAGCATTGGGAAAGAACGCTGAACGCAGCTGGGAACGCTCTTTAATCCTGTATGGTAAACTTTGGTTCTCATAGTAAAAAGGCTTCTAGAGGAGCCTTTTTTGTCTCAATAGCAAGCAAGGCATTAGGGGCAAAAAGAGTTAGTTCTCTTTATTATTGATTATCAGCCAATTCTGCGTGCCAGTTAGATTGCTCTCCTTCGTTTAAGAGGTTTATGATAGAACGTTGTACTGAATGAAAGGATTCATTTTGGATTTGTTTAACTTACCACTCTATTGCGTCAGCGATTGGCAAAGTTATTTCATCGTTCGCGCTAATTCACCTATAGAAGCTCTTCATCAAACTTATCAAAAGTCCTATCAGCTCATCGACAATAGCACTGTTCATCACGGTACGGTTGTTCATGCTATGTGTTGTGAATACAAGGGATATGCTGAAACTGTGCTCGAAAAGCTATCCAGTGATATTGATCGGGTTCTTTTCTTAGATACCTACACAAACACATTAAGGTATCAAGTTATTCCCCGTTCTCGTCAAACTTGCTAGTATATGTATATATATACAGTATTGGTAATTTTATGCTGCTAAGATACATCAAGAGTCAAGTAGGCTCAGTGTTAGATACAACTGGGCTAGATATACGAGGTCGTCATATCGATGTGCCATATGTAGAGAAACACGACACATTACAAGGCGCGAGATTTGGAGGAATTTTAGATTCGAGCGAATGCAATTCTCTTCCGATGATTAAGCTAATCAACTTTACATCATACAGCCTTGACGATGGGCAAACATGGCATGAGTTTGGTAAAAACACTTGTTTAGTTGGCGTAAAGAAATGGCGTGAAGTCTATGTTGTTTTATTCGATGGTTTACCTAGAACACTGGCCTATGCAGCAAAGGAACCCAAGCGCTACTACGACAATGTAGTCCCCATTCGTCCTCATAGCTGATTGTTGGGCGCACCCCGTATAGTAATACGGGGTGAAAGTCTTAATATCTCAACGGGTTGAATACCTGAAAATTCCATTACTTAACGGTTAGTCATTACAAATATGCGGTGCTACAATCCCTATCTAAAACCTAATCGGGCATTATTATGAAAAAGAAAATTTGGACAGGTAAGATTACAGGTACCAATAATGGGAATGTGTTTCTGATCTTAGAACATAAAGGTTCTCGCGTGTCCGGTACATTAACTATTAACGACTATAATTTTGGTGTCGCAGATTATCGTGTGAACGGCGTACTAGAGAATGGTAGAGTTCAACTTAGTGGCTCACCTACCAGTGGAACAAACTTAGCAGCACTATCTACAAACATAGTCTATGGCACAATTGAAATCGATGGACAAGTTATTGATTCGAGAATAGAAGGAAGATGGGAATCTTCAATCGGTACTAAGGGGGTCTTTGCCATAGAGGAACAGTCTTATGGCTCTCTCTAAAGATCACCTATATGTACTTCTTTGCGCATTTGTAATTTTCTGCGGTGGTGTTCTCCTTGGGTTGATATCAAGCATAGATAAAAGTCAGTTCGACCTGTTCTTTACTGCATTATCAAGCATTAGTACTTTGGGGTTACTAATCGCTGGTGTCTACTCTTATGTTTCTTGGAAAAAGCACATGAATTACGGCTATTTATATGAATCAGCCAAGTCCATGTACCTAGTCATGTCGCAATGCACTCCTTTGTACACAAGTCTATACCTCAAGTTCCAATCCATTAATCGTAGTGAAACCGATCTAGATGAATGGTTAACATTTTTTAGGTCAGAGGAGCGACAAAAGGATATCGAAAATCTTTCATCACTAGTTCATAAACTCAATGCTGAAATGCAAACACTTGAAATAATTAGCGATAGTAAGGATTATCAGAACTGCTTTACTTCAGTGTCTACCTATACACAGTTTGTTGTTACACTCATTAAAGAATTGAAGAATGAAAATTCATCACTCAAGCCTTTAAAGGCTGAAGAACAAGACAACACCTACAAGCTAAATCTAGGGAACATGGCTTTCATGCAGTTTAAGGAATGTGAGTCAGAAGTTAAAAGTATGCTAACTTCCTTTATAAACAATCATTAGATCTATCTAAACTAAAAAAGGGCTTTAATGCCCTTTTAATATCTCCGACAGCTTTGTCAAATTAGTTTGAACAATTAGATAAACAAATACAAACAAAGGGTCGCATATAATATTTACTGTAGAGCTTCCAACTAGTAATGATGATTCAAACCATAATTGGTCTTCTATCACTGAAGCGTTTATTAGCCAAGAGTATGTAATTAAACCGATGACTAGACTAAAACATATCCAGTAAATCACCTTTAACCACTTAAGATTGACCTTGCCATTGATAGCAAGGAACAGGATGCCAAGTGGCGCGAATAGAAGGAACACTTCAAAGTAAATCAAATTCGTAGAACCTCGATAGACTGATACTCTAAAACTAGACTATTTCGGTTCCTTAGTTCATCTTAATTTATTGATCGCCCTTGCAAATTTCAAAACTTTCGTTGAGATTTTAGCTTCAACTTCAGAGTTGATATCTAGAAGGGCTATACCAACCAAAATTTGTTGCGGCGTAACCAATTGTCCAGTTGGAAGCTCCAAAAAATCGTTGTTCATTAAAAAACCCTTCCACTCTTCCGAATCTGATAACTCAAGCCTACGCTTCATTCTCATAAGACGTTTGCATTCTTTGGGTATCGGTTTTCCTCTGTCCCAATCTTTGATAGTTCTCACACTTTTAAAACAAAGTTTAGCAGCCTCTTCCATTGATATACCGCACTCAAACTCACGAAAAATATAGTTTTTAGTCATTTCGTGATACTTCATGACTCACTCTCTCAAAACTGAAAGAGTTTATAAATTCATAATTTAGAATGATACGAGTTGCATTGAACATAAAGGCGCATAATGCGCACTTAGGTTGTAAGGCCAAAACGATAATATCCCGTTTGATCAACGCGTTAATCTACTCCACCTACTTACCACTTATTAATCAGCCACTGCTAGAAAAGCTCTTGCTGGATTATGGGTTTACTTAGTAAGTGTTTATCGATGTCTTCTGTGCCACCGAGCAAAAATGGACTATTCGGATCGTGCTTTAATCGGTTCTTCTGTACAGATGTTTCATTGTACGTTGCGTAACAGTATTTGCAGCCGTGTAAGCATGTGTTGTAACTACCAATATCGATGCTTTTAACGCAGCCGCATTCGATTCTTTGGTTTGGGTCTTTTTTATGCCCGGTATCGATACCAAATACATGCTTGATCAGTTCATCATCAATGCATTTTCCAGGTTTAATACCGATATCCGTTAGATCTATACCCTCAGCACAGGTTTCAATTGCTAGTTTATATTGCAGACAAACCTCTACCATAAACCTGCACAAGTCGATAAGTTCGCCTTGGTTTTCGGTTAAATCGCAATAAGTTAGATTGGATACCGACTTTAATCCGCGTTCAGTCTTCGAATACAAATCAACGAAACTTATCACCACTTTATGTGTTTTTCCCGCTAACTGGCTCGCTATTTTGTGGAATTTTCTTTTGTGCTCACTAAGTAGTGTTAAATTAGAGACAAGTATTGGATCGTAACGCCAAATTATCTTCGATGGCCCGATAATGTCGCTTAAACGCACAAACGTTTCTATCGATTGATAAGTGTTAGGTAAATGTCTTTCAAGCGCTTTGGGGTAACCTGTAATGGTATATTGAAAGTAATAGTTAAACTCGGAAAGTTTCGGCAGGTGTTTGATTAGCGGCTCTGCATTTCTCGTCCAGAACACCAGTGCGTCTACATCTTGAGGTTCAAGAGATACACGCTTTACCTGACTTGCGTTAAAGGGATTTCGAGTCAGTAGAAACCCCTCACGAATGCGATTCATGAACCAGCGATGATAAAAAGCAGGAATGTCCGTCCTTCTACTAGCGCTTATAATCATTGCAGATGACCACCTAAACTTTGACTAACCCCATATTAAAGGATAAGTACTGAACGGCTACTTTTCGCATCTAAAGAAAATAAAGTTCGGATTACGCTTAAGGTGTTGGTAGGCCTCTTCAGAGATCGCTTTCGCACGCTCATCAACTTTGCCCTCTGAAATCCTTGAAATAACCAATCCAGAATGAGTGACAGCATCACTTATTTCAGTCAAAGAGCGACGATAAAAACTCACTTCTACAGGTTCTCCAACCGTATTCCAATCTTCAGTCACTCGCTCACGTTCAAAGTAATTGCCGCTTGCTGTGCATTCAAAATCCGCAAATGGATGGTGAGTCGAGAATACTATGTAACCACCGGGTTTAAGAACGCGATAAACATCGTTAAACACCACACTCAAATCTTCGATGTAATGCAGAACTAAAGGACAAACGATGATATCAGCACTGTTGCTCGCTTCGTTGGGTAGTCCTTTTGATAGATCTTGCACATAGGCTCTTAAACGATCACCGTATTCAGACTTAACAATGTTTATCATCTCTGGCGAAAGGTCAACGCAGATTAGATTTGCCACATCATTAGCGATTAACCATTCTGCGTATATGCCAGATCCACACCCCATGTCGATGACATTCTTGCCTTTAACATCGCCTAGTAATGATATTGTTGAAGGCCGTTCAAGTAACGCATTGTAGATGTTCCCCTTCACGACTTCGCTGTATCTGTGGGCATGTTTTGTATACATCTCTGACATGGCACTCTCCAAGTTATGTTTGTGTGGTCAAAGCAATATTCATTCAATAGCAAATATGGCGCGGCGTATTATGAAGCATACTCACATATTGACAATGTACATGGGCTTTGTCTGAGTATGTTTTATTTTTTTCACTAATAATTAGAAACTTAGCCGTATTTCAGTGGTATATATCTCCGAACACAATAGTTGCACCAGCGAGGCAAACATGAAAAGAGCATTTATAACTCTATCGTTGTTACTAACTGCGCAAGTGAACGCGGAGGTAACAAACTATACGGGTTCTTGGAAGAACGTCGATGAAAGCACCAGAGGTATTACCGAGCTAGAAATTACACACAGAAACAATAACTATCTAATTAGTGCAAAGGGTAAATGCCACCCAGTGGACTGCGAATGGGGCGAAACCCCGCTTAGGTTAGTGGCGCTATCGCCGGGAGAGAAACCGTCCACTAATGAAGCTATCGCAACGTGGACGACCCATTTCTCCGACATAAGGCTGATTGTCGTTCGAAGAGACAGTAAACTTATCGTAACCAGTTATACCGAGTTTACAGATAAGTCGGGAAGAGATACGTACAAGATGATTTACGAGTTTGAAAAGCGCGACAACTAACCATCGTTTCCTGTAAAAGAGCGAGTTCCCTACTCGTTCTTTTAATGTAAATGTCAAGCAAGTCCCAACAATATGTTAAGTTACCTTTGCTTCATAAACGCAACCGTTAGACCAGAAGCAATGAATGTCACCCCTGCTCCAATATTTAAGCCAGAGACCATTCTAGGTTTATTGCGAAGCCAATCTGCAAGCTGAGAAGAGAAAACGCCCATAAGGCTAAAACCTAACGCAGTAAGGAGTGCAAACCAAGCGCCGTACCCCATCATTTGAACTGTCACTGACCCTAAGGTTGGATTAACAAACTGAGGGACGAACGCAAGCACAAACAGGCCCGGTTTTGGATTCAGTGCAGCCGACAAAAAGCCGGTAAGAAATATCTTTGAAAGCGGCAGTTTCTTTGCGGGCTCTAGAGAAAACAGACTACGAGAGCGTAACACTTTAATTCCGAGCCAAATCAGATAACCCGCCCCCACTATTTTGACCGCATAAAAAGCGAGTTCTGAAGTTTGAATGAGTAACGTCAAACCGAAGGTGGCGGCTAGCACATGAAACAAGATACCAGTTCCCGAAGACATACCAGAAACAATAGCAGCCCAGCGACCTTGGCTTAAACCTCGACCGATAGCCAGTAGATTGTCAGGGCCTGGAGAGATGACTAATAATGCGCAGGCTAATGTATAAGACACAAACACTTCAGCGGGAAACATGGACACTCCTTTGTCGAACGTTTTTTAAGCAGAGCTTATCCTTACATGAATAGCCATCTCTCGCAAATCCGCCCACAAATGTGACACTGTATCCTAGCTTGTAATCACCATTCTAAAAAGACTAACTCCCGAGTTTCATCTAATAACTGGCCTAATATGTATGTATCAATCACGCCCATTTAGTTATAGTGCACTATGAGGGCTGTATTATTTAGATAAACCTATGCGGCCAGGGTTCAATTCTCTAATAGTTTGCAATGCGTCAGGCGGCATCTGTACGTTAGCAAACCAAAAAGGTTTATGTTTTTCAATAAAGGCATTACTTCGGTCCAATGTATCGAACATTGCATATGCTTGTGCTTGCGCTAATGCGACCCCAGCATCGCTTCTTTCGATAACAGGTAAATTATCAAGATCCTCTTCAAGCGCATTTCGGATTGGTACTGTAAATGGAGTCCATTCTATAGCTTCTATTACTTTTCTGGTAAGAACCGCCTCAAGGTTGTGAATGATTGGAGGCAAAACACTTAAATCTGGGCGAACCTCGCCACACGCATAATATTCTTCACGCAAGTTATTTTCCCGATACCACTGCATCTTTGCTACTTGTGCATCTTCGAATAGTAAACTGAAGTGGTTAACTATAGCAAAATGACTCATGGTTCTTAGCACACCAAGTAAAATACCCTGTTGCGGGCATTTTAACCCCGATTGTTCTAGTCTAATACGAGTCACGTTTGCTGTTAAAACCATATGTTGCCACAATTTGGGAGCAATGTTCTTAGTCACTGGGTCGTGCCATTTGAGAATAGGCTTTACCATTAAGATCGGAAGTAAAAGCCCACAATTGTCTATTCCAATCGAACCTATCGCAATTTTGGGGTCTTGAATACTTCGCGGAGAACGACCAATACGTTTGCAGAACTTTGGGTTGTTAACCAGATCTATGACGTTCGATTTTAGTTGATTGTCGTTGGTTGTCAGTACAGCGAGCTTACTGAATGTTAAAGATGGCGAGTATGCAATACTAGAGAAATACGAAAAATCAGGAAATCGCCCGAACAGTTGAAGAACAGACATCTCTTCAAGCTTTTCACAAATATAACTTTGTGCGTGCTCTGCAATATCAGACACCACAGAAACAAGGACCTTTTGTCGGTCTTCTACCGCTTGCCTTCGCTCTTGAACTTTTTCTTTTTCACACTCAAGCAGTAAACGCTGATTATGCGTAATGCGCTCTTCTTCTTTTAATATAACGCTATCACAGAACTCGGTCTGCCGACTCAATGTGCTATCGACATCCGATTGATCGAGAATGTACTTTAGGCTCACTAACCACTTGGCATGACGTTCTCTCGTCATGTGGGTGATCTTCTGAGCTAAAGCGTTCGCTTCCTCATTATATTTCTTGTTAGTGGTCAGTGAGCTATGCATGCTTCAATTACTTAGAGTCATCCATTAATTACAAACTAATTCTCGATGTGTAACCGAATGTACTTCTCTGGAACAACATAGGTAAAGCTTTCACCTATACGGAGCGATTTCTTACTCGATTTACACAGCTGATAGTCGCCTGTTGACGAGACTCTTTTAACTATAGCTACTGAATCTTGATGGGTCATCTCGATAAACAAATCGCAATAACCATTCAGACCTTTATTACTGATTTGCTTTTGAATTATGACTTTGAGTTTTTTCGCTAATGGGTTTGACTCGGCATCGTCAGCGAATGCTGGCAAAGTCAACAAAAACAAAAGAAAGATATTGATAGATTTCATAGGTTACCTCTGAGCTCAAAGTAGCAAATCGCGTGTTACTTTGAACTTAGAGATAGCTGTTTTTGGGGAGAGATTATGGACGGTGGAAACTGATAAGTGTATCAGCCAGTATGCTTCTTACCTTTGCTACGAAAACCTTGATGCGGGAACACATTGCGGATTCGTTGTTGCACCTTCTTTGGCACCTGCTTCGACATAACGAGCTTGGTGCCAGTGCGCTGTTGATATACTTTTAACTCACCACTAAAAGGCGTACGTTCAGCAATCTCTACCACATTGTGTTTAAAGCTAGGGGGAAAATGTCCTTTTTCCCGAGTAATTTTACCGTCAGAAAACGTCACTTTTAGAACTGGTCTATCAACCGCCACTAACCAAAAAATCACGATAGACGCGATAAGAATAACATACAGCATAAACTCTCCTTGTTAGTCGAGTAACTTGGTCAAATCTTCCTTTAAACTGCTTACGGCTTTACTTGCTTTTTCACTACGAGACGCTTCAGACAGCAAGTATTCAATTGCATCTGACAAAGTACATCCAAGCTCATTCGCTCTGTGAGATAACTTTTCCCAAACGCGATAATCTAAGTCTATCGACTTTTTCTTGGTATGAATTTGCTCTGCGTTAAAATGACGTTTACGTTTCGCACGAATGGCCTGCTTAAGCTTGTTATCGAGCTCTGGTGACATGTGGTTCTCAATCCACTCAAGAACTTTCGTCGGTTCGTGTTCTAATTGACGAAGCTCGTTGACTGCAGCATCCGCCTCACTCGTATCAATATGACGAGTGATAGCTTCTCCCGCCTTCCATTTATTGATCAAGTAATTCCACTTCCAACCACACTCTAAGTTTTCAAGCTGTTGATATTTCATTGCAAAGCCATTCCGTTAACGTTCTAGGTGACAGCGTAACCCTAAGTGATAAAAGTTACAATCCCCATTGTAATCGAAAAGCGATCAAGATCATCAGATAAAATTATCTATATCTCCCGATGGGGTTTTTCTATATAATTTTCATCCATTTTAAGTACATGAACTGATTTAATGAACCAAGAAAGCTGGCACGCTGTCACACCACAATATTCACAATTTGACGCACAGATCCAACGATTCGATGAACTGGATATCGTTGATTTCTTCGATATTCAACCACGACTTAAGCAATCATTGGAAACGTTAAGTGCTGTTAAAGGCTTTTGCCGCTTACTTATCATTAATTCCACCGACAACTCGTTTTACCGCGATCTTATTAAAGATGGACTGAAAAAGTTTAATGGTCAAAAGCCTGTCTCTACCACTGAGTCTTTGAACATAGCGACGCTTTTGGGCTCATACAATTGTGATGATAAGGGTGACATTGTCACTTCTAGCAATGGTCTGCTAGAGCAAGCAGATGGTGGCTATCTTGTAATTCCCGCGACATTGTTACTCGCTAACCCAGCAAGTTGGCAAACTCTAAAGTCCGTTCTTTTAGGTCAAGCCGTTAGCCCGATTAACGCCAATCCACAAAAGATCGCTACCTGTCCACCAGCTAAAACTCATGACATAAAAATCGTCTTGGTTGGTGATCGTCACCAAATTGCTGACTTCGAGTATTTAGAACCTGAACTCTATACTGGACTCGCTATGTTTACCGAGATTGAAGATGAGTTCGCGGTAAACAGTCAGACAATCGAACAATATTTAGGGTTTCTTGCGTGGCTTATTAAAAAATATGAGCTACCTACTCTTTCATTTGGCGCTATACACCGTTTAATGAATGCGGGAGCACGTTACACCGAAGATCAAAACTACATGCCGATCGAGGTTCTTTGGTATCTTTCTCTGTTTCAAGAGGCGTTACTCACTTCAAATAGTAAGGTGCTTTCTGAGCAAGATCTTGAGCAAGCCTTGGACGCTAGATACCATCGCGAAGCCTATCTTCCTGAACGCGCACTGTCGGATATTACCGACGGGCAAGTCATCATCGAGACGCAAGGTGAATGTATTGGCCAAGTAAACGGCCTTACTGTTATTGATGTACCTGGTCACCCGATGTCTTATGGTGAGCCTGCACGAATATCATGTGTTATCCACTTTGGTGACGGTGACATCTCTGACGTAGAGCGTAAAGCCGAACTGGGTGGCAATCTACATGCTAAAGGTATGATGATCATGCAAGCGTTCGTCAGCAGTGCATTGCAACTTGAGGAACCTTTGCCATACTCGGCTTCCGTCGTATTCGAACAATCATATAGTGAAGTCGATGGTGATAGTGCCACCTTGGCAGAGCTTTGCTCGTTCGTTTCAGCACTCTCTGAGTACCCTATCAATCAGCAAATTGCTGTGACTGGTGCTGTCGACCAGTTTGGCCGCGTGCAAGCCGTTGGCGGTTTAAATGAAAAGATTGAAGGTTTTTACCACGTCTGTAAGCATCAAGGTTTAACCGGCGAGCAAGGCGTTATTTTACCTAAGTCAAACCTCAAACATTTGTCACTCAATAAAGACGTGGTCGAGAGCATTAAGAAAGACGAATTCCATATCTGGTCTGTATCGACTGTGGACGAGGCAATCCCTATCATTATGGGTAAACCTTTCCGCGGTGAAGACGAAGAAAGCGTTATTAGTAAAATAGCGCAACGTATTGAAAACTTTGAAAGACACGAGCACCCGCAAGGAATTGTGGAGCGCATCAAAAACTGGTTCGTTTGAACAAAATTTCGCTCATAAATCGACTGATCGGAGTTGTTTAGCGTACACGTGTTCACTAACATGCTGCTATCAAAAATCGGAGTAATTGATAATGCAAAACAAACGTGATTCTTATAACCGTGAAGATCTTCTAGCGTCTAGCCAAGGCGAATTATTTGGTCCTGGTTACCCTCAACTACCTGCGCCAAATATGCTGATGATGGATCGCGTCACTAAGATGTCTGAGACTGAAGGTGATTTCGGTAAGGGTCTGATTCTAGCTGAGCTAGATATTACTCCAGATCTATGGTTCTTTGATTGCCACTTCCCGGGCGACCCAGTGATGCCTGGCTGTCTTGGCCTTGACGCAATGTGGCAGTTAGTGGGCTTCTTCCTTGGCTGGGTTGGCGGCAAAGGTAAAGGTCGTGCTCTAGGTGTTGGCGAAGTGAAATTCACAGGTCAAATCTTACCTACAGCGAAAAAGGTAACGTACGAAATCCACATGAAACGCGTAGTTAACCGCAAGCTAGTGATGGGTCTTGCTGACGGTCGTGTTCTTGTTGACGGTAAAGAAATTTACGTAGCGAAAGATCTTAAAGTTGGTCTTTTCCAAGACACATCTGCATTCTAAGCATACTGTATTTTCCGAAAGCGACTCACTTGAGTCGCTTTTTTGTAATCAATATATTTAGTTATAGTGCATTAAGTGGCGACTTAAAAGCCCCTTTCGGGGCTAAGTTCCTTTGTTGTATGTGGAATGAGTGTTATTTGTAGAGACCAGAGTGTTTATCTTCTCTGGCATCGCGCCAACCACCAAGCCAATAAGATCGAGCATCCATCTGCTGGTATGGACATGCCTCCATAGAGCGACCATTCAGGCCTGCTTTATATCCTTGAGATTGAGCTCGCTCTAAGCGGTCACGCTTTTGTCTCTTCATAGTGTCGTCCTCATACATAAAATGTTTCTTAACGTACTACTTTCTTAACCTGCCAACAGCGATCTTTGTAAGATCCCAATAGCCGATTAATGTGAAGCTTTTATGGCTTCCCAATTAAGATTCGATCAAAAGAACGGTGAATTCAAGCTAAAAAAAAGGCACAGATTCAAAACTGTGAACCTGTGCCCTTGTTTACAATTTAACCTATTTCCTACGGAACCCTAGCAATCCAAGTAGACCTAAAGCCAGGAATCCCAACGTGCCACCTTGACGTTCTACCGTTGTTTGAGTCACTGGTCGTGCAGAGATATCCGCCGCCGTTTGTCCGTTAATTGGCACGAGTTTAACACCTACCAACGATGCTCCTGCAGCACATTTGGCATCAATCGCTTCACTATCAAAGCCCGCTGAACAATAATAAGCGGTTGCTGCAATCACACCTGCATCATTAATATCCGCAGCCTGGATAATACGGAACTGGTTGTTGTTGGTAGAAGCACCCGAGCCATAAGTTAGATCATCTAAATAGCGTGCTTGGCCACCTATTGGAGCAGAGCCCGTTACTGTACCCAAGTTGGCAATAAAGGCTCTTTGCGCTCGTGGTTTGCCGTTGGTTTCAGAATGCTGTTCATAATCGACAGTGCCCACTACATCATTGTAATTGTTGATATTACCCGCTAAGCCATTTGCACCTGTAAAGAAGATCGAACCGCTAAACTCTTTATACGTTGGTGAGTCTAGGTTATCTACATAGAACAAAGTGTTTGCGTATGCACCATTTAACGCACGTCTCAGCTTAGCTGTACCAATTGCAATCTTATTGTCATTAACCGCTTTTAGAGTTTGATTAGCGTATTCAGAGCTATCATAAGGGAAGCCTGATACAAGCTTGCTACCGTTATTGAAATTCTTCCACGAATCACCGCTGTCTTCCGACTTGAATACAGCAGCTTTAAGTCTAACATCACCATCCGAAGTATATCCAACGGCGTATAGTGTAGTTGGTGTACCACTGTCTTCAATTATATCTCTAGCACTTCCCTGCGCTTTAGAATCACCGTTCTCAGACCCACCGACCCAGCTTATCTCGTCTGCAGGATCACTATTTTTCCAGATAGCTGGTTTGGAAGTAAATGTGTTTGCGTTACCAGTATCAATGTTGTTGCGAGTAATGCTACCTGTAGTAAAAGTCCCTGCCGTTAGAGTTTTTCTTACCCAATGATGTGAAGACAAAAACTGACTACCTGTTACAGAGGTTTTAGTTCCATCAACATAACCAACATTGCGATATGTACTGCCATCACGCACATTACCAATTGGCTTACCTGATGAATCTATCGAGTTTACTACAGTATTCTCGCTAAAAGACAGCTGTGTTCCATCGAGATATGCTATAGAACCAGCATAATTACCAGCTAGTTCTTTCGCATAGCCATTTGTATACTGAGCATTTGCCCAATTTTCACAAAGAGTATCCGCATACCCCAAATAGTTTCGACAGTAACTCTTAAAACCATCATAGTTGTCGTCAAGGTATGTCCAACCGAAAGGTAAGAAAAATGACGCTTCGTCTCTATAACTAAAGCCCTCTCGATAGCGCTTTACTTCTGTCGCCATTTTAGCGGTGCTATTGTCACAAGACGTTGTCGTCCAACAATCTGTCGCATTTTCTTCAACAGCCACACCATAAGTCTGTATGCTTGTGCTTGTTCCTTCCGGCGCCTCCAAATACACATTATAAAGAGCCGCATTGGCTGCGAATGAAGTAGCGATCGTTGCCGCTACTGCTGAAATTTTAAAAATCTTACTACTCATTAGTTGTTAACTTTCCTGTTGCATTGCTTCGAGCTCTTCCCAGCGTTCGAAGGCAATTTCTAGCTCCTGCTCTGTAGCAGTCAGCTTATCTAATACGGGTTGCGTTTGCTCGACGGGTTTTGAAAAGAAATCCGCGCTGTTTACTTGCTCTTGTAAGCTTTCAATCTCTGCTTCTAACTCTTCAAGTTTGGCTGGCAATGCTTCTAACTCTCGCTGCAGTTTATAAGATAACTTCTTAGGCTTGTTCTTTACTGCCGCGGTTTTGGGAGTTTCCTCAACCTGTTTAATGCTTTTTGTTGTTTTTTCAGACGCGCGAGCCTTCTGAGTTTGAATGCGTTGCTGCTGCGCATCGTGGTAACCACCAACAAATTCCTCAATAACGCCTTCACCTTCAAAGATCCAACTTGTCGTTACTGTGTTATCAACAAACTGACGATCATGACTGACAAGTAAAAGCGTACCCTGATAATTGGCAAGCAAATCTTCTAAAAGTTCCAAAGTTTCGATATCTAAATCGTTGGTTGGTTCATCTAGCACCAATAAGTTGTTTGGTCTTAGGAAAATTCTTGCTAGCAATAGGCGGTTTTTCTCACCGCCAGAGAGTGCTTTAACCGGAGTACGAGCACGTTTAGGTGCAAATAGGAAATCTTGCAGATAACTCAACGCATGGCGCTGACGACCACCAACCATGACTTCTTGTTTACCATCAGCTAGGTTATCAATTACAGACTTTTCAGGATCAAGTACTTCGCGGTACTGGTCAAAATAAGCCACTTCAAGCTTAGTACCACAGTGGAGCTTACCGGACTGAGGCTGAAGTTCATCTAGCAACAGTTTAAGTAATGTACTCTTACCACAACCGTTCGGGCCAATCAGTGCGATGCGGTCACCGCGCATGATATTGAAAGAGAAATCCTTAACAATCGACTTACCGTCAATGTCGTAGTTGATGTTCTTCGCTTCGAACACGATCTTGCCTGAGCGTGACGCATCATCAATCTGGATATTCGCTTTGCCCTGCACTTCACGGCGGTCACTTCGCTCTTCACGTAGCTTTTTAAGCGCACGTACGCGCCCTTCGTTACGTGTACGTCGAGCTTTGATACCTTGACGAATCCAAACTTCTTCTTGAGCAAGCTTTTTATCAAATTCTGCATTCTGCATCTCTTCGACTCTTAGCATCTCTTCTTTATCGACTAGGTAGTTGTCATAGTTACCTGGGAAAGAAGCCAGTTTGCCGCGATCAAGGTCGACAATACGTGTCGCCATCGATTTGATGAACGCACGGTCGTGAGAGATAAAGATAATCGAGCCACGGAAGTCTTTGAGGAAGTTCTCTAGCCATTCAATCGTTGTAACATCAAGGTGGTTAGTTGGCTCATCAAGTAATAAAACGTCTGGATCGCGAACCAGTGCTCTCGCAAGCGCGGCTTTACGTTGCCAACCGCCAGAAAGATCAGTCAGTTTAGTGTGGCCATCGAGCTTAAGCGCAGCGAGCACGTTCTTGATACGGTCTTCAAAGCGCCACGCACCAGAGTGTTCAAGATTTTCTTGAATACGTGCCAGCTTATTGATGTTCTGCTCTGATGGGTCAACCGCAATCAGATCGAGCTGATCTTGATAGATCTTAATCTGCTCGCCGATTTCCGCCAGTCCACCAGCAACATAATCGAACACGGTGCCTTCTTGGTTTCTTGGTGGATCTTGCTCTAAGCGTGAAACGACAACATCTTGGGTAACCGTTAGTTTACCATCATCAAGTACCACCTCACCGGCAAGCACTTTCATTAACGTGGATTTACCCGCACCGTTTCTACCAACCAAACAAACGCGTTCATTCTCTTGCAATGCGAAATCTGCATTATCTAGAAGAGGATGATCACCATAGGCCAGTAATCCATTATTTATTGTTAGTAATGCCATTTTCGTCTAACCAAAGCTGTAATTGTTGTAAATCAAACGGCCAATTAAGCTCGTTACCTTGATAATTCAGCACCGGAATGGTGACGCCGTAACGAGAAAACAATTCATCGTCGAAAGCAATATCGACAATCTCGACCTGATGAGAAATATTGAGCTGTTTTGTAAGGTCAAATGCCATCCCACATAGATGGCACCCTTCTGTACTGTATAAAGTGATCACGTGTGACCTACTATTCCTTGTGAGTCAAAACCCAGCAGTTATGAATGTGTTTATTGCGAGAAAAGTCCATTGGTAAAGTTTGGTGTGAAATATTCTTCGCAGTTAAACCAAGTTCATCCAAACCTTCCATATCCATCTTAAAGTGACGCTTATTGTTTGAGAACACGATCGTGCCGCCATTGCGAAGCAAACGCTTAAGGTTCTTCATTAACTGAATATGGTCACGCTGCACGTCAAAGCTTTGTTCCATACGCTTAGAGTTGGAGAACGTTGGCGGATCGATAAAGATAAGATCAAATTGTGCCGTTGAGCGCTCAAGCCACTGCAGGCAATCTGCTTGCTCGAATCTATGCTGACGGCCAACTTGACCATTCAGTTTCATGTTCTCTTTAGCCCACTCTAGATAGGTGTTCGACATATCAACCGTTGTGGTTGATTTAGCGCCACCACAAGCGGCATGCACTGTGCCAGATCCGGTATAAGCAAACAGATTTAAGAAGTCTTTGCCTTGAGCCATTTCGCCGAGTTTACGACGAGTAATCTTATGATCTAAGAACAAACCTGTATCGAGGTAGTCATGCAGATTTACTTTAAGCTGCACACCATATTCATGCACATTGAGTGTTTCAGACTCTTGAGACAGCTTTTGGTACTGTGAACGCCCTTTCTGCTTCTCACGGACTTTAAGCACAACTTTATTCGCTTCTGTACCTGTTACTTGAATAGTTGCGCGAATGATATCTGTCAGACGACGCTTCGCCTTTTCTTCAGGGATATTCTTTGGTGCCGCGTATTCTTGAATCACAAGGTGATCGAGGTAAACATCGATAGCGACATTGTATTCCGGTAAGTCTGCATCATAGATTCGGTAACAATCGAGCTTCTCTTTACGCGCCCATTTACCAATTTTGGCAATGTTCTTCTTCAAGCGGTTAGAAAAATCAGGTGCAATTAGTGATTCAGTGACATTGTCACCTTTATTTTCAACCGGACGGTCACTAATTGAGTAGTTCTTCTGGTGACACGGTAACGCGCCGTTATTCAGTTTGAACTGCTTGTCTGCACGCATGCGCAAACAGCTTAGAAGCTCATCAGAGCTAGAGAAAATAGACGCTTGGCAGCCACCGAACTCAGATTTCAGTTGAGCACCAAATGCCGTGTACAAAGCAATCAAACCAGGATGAGTACCTAAACGCTCACCGTATGGTGGGTTTGAAACAATAACGCCCGCTTCAAACTCTTGAGGACGCTTAACTTGCGCGGCATCACCAAGGTTAAATTCAATCAGAGAATCAACACCTGCACGGCGCGCGTTGTCTTTTGCGGTTTTAAGCACTCGCGCGTCGTTATCAAAGCCGAAAAACTTAGTGTCAACTTTTTTGACACCTCTTCTCGCCTGTACTGCGGCTTCTGATTTAATCTCAGCCCAAAGCTCAGGTTCAAAGTCTTCTAAAGACTCAAAGCCCCATTTCTCACGATTCACACCAGGTGCCATGTTTGCCGCCATCATGGCCGCTTCAATCAACAGCGTGCCTGAACCACACATAGGGTCTAATAGTGGTTTATCAGCGCTCCAGCCACTACGCAGAATAATAGCAGCCGCTAGTGTTTCACGAAGCGGCGCACGGCCAGATTCTGGGCGATAGCCTCGTTGATGAAGGCCGCCACCCACCATATCGACACCAAGAATCGCTTTATCACGATGCAAACGAACATGGATGCGAAGATCGGCTCGATCTTTACTGATCGACGGTCTTGGTAAGTTCTTTTTCTCGAAACTATCCACTACGGCATCTTTCACTTTCATTGCGCCGTACTGGCTATTGCGGATTTCACGGTTAGTACCATTGAAATCAACAACAAACATCTTCGAACTATGGAATTGATTGACCCAGTTCACTGAAGAAGTTGCTAGGTAGAGATCCATATCATCGTTACAAGTGAACTCAGATAGCACACGGACGAAACGCGACGCTAAGCGACTCCATAAGCAACAACGATAAATTTGCTCATTTGATGCTTTAAAGCGTACCCCTGCTTGAACAGGTTTGGCATTAGTGATCCCTAGCTTAGTTAACTCTTCAACCAACAAGTTTTCCAAACCGTTGGACGTAACCGCAAGATATTGATGCATAGTGGTGTTTTAATTCTGTAGAAAATGACCCCGCATTATACCTGACTCCAATAGTTATCGTTAGCTCAATCAGTTAAATCCCCCATTTTGTCGTTCAATTGAATGAAATATCGACACTTTCATACTTCGTTGTTCGATTTCAAATCCCAAAAAACATAAAAACCTATTTCTACCAAGCAATCGGCTCTAATAGCGAAGTGAATACTAATTCACACTCATTTTGGTCTATACCAAGAGTGTATTTTCGTGTAACTAAGTTACAAAAAAGCCACAAAAGAGGAATAAACCCTGCTTTTCTAGATTCAGTGGCTATGAAAACATGGAAATTAATTGTGCTATGTGATGATAATTTGAACGTATCTCACAGATGAGAATAAAGCTGAGGAGCGTTATCAGGCTCTCTTTAGCCGAGTTAGGGGCAAAAAAAAGCCAGCAATTATGCTGGCGGGAAATGAAACAAAGGAACGATAATTTGGGTTAGCCCACCAATGCGATTGGTTGGGCGTGAAATAGATGATTCGCTACAGTTAGTCTATCGTGCATGACTTTAATCGCTTGTCCAAATTGGAGCGATTTAGAACCATTGAGCTCGAAACCGTCTAGTGAAACAGATGCGCACAGGCTGGCACACTCACCTACCTCTAACACAATAAAAAAGCCTTCGCTCAGGGAGTTCGTTAGACGTATCAAGTCGCCTTCTTCTGGAGCAATCTGGCCATCCGATAGACAGTCGAAAAACCAACTTTTCGGCTGAACAGGTTTATGAAAACGCTTCGCGGCAACACAATACAATGAGAGCTCTGCTTGTCTTGGCTCAGTCAGGCCAAGTAATGCGATTTGTTCTTTATAGGTTTGATAGGCCGAAGCATCATCTACTGAGAATTCATTAACGCCAATCGCGCAGTCGACAATCAGCTTACGAGGAAGGTTGGTCTTAAATACCATATCATCACCCAGATCGAGCATAAGGTGCCCTTCTGAGTCATCATAGTACCAAGTCCATTTGTCACTGGGTTTAAGCATCGTTCCATCTCTGAAATTTGATTTGAAGTTAGGTAAAACGCTTAATTACCTTTCCTAGCAATAATTGGATTTTATTAGCTAATAGGCGAAAAAAAAGAGGAAATGAAAAGTCATTTCCTCTTGTTATCAATCAGTTTTAATTAGAAATCTATCGTGTGACAATGTCACATCGATTTGCTTTCTATTTTAATATGGCTTAGATGTTTTTGACGATATCACGTACGAGTGCCGGACCGTGATAAATAAACCCAGAGTAAACCTGAACTAACTGCGCACCCGCCATCATTTTTTCTTTAGCAGCAACGTAAGAATCAACGCCACCTACTCCAATGACTGGAATTTCATCTTTAAGCTGTTCATGTAGACAGCGAACCACTTCAGTACTTTTGCTTTGAACAGGACGTCCACTTAAACCGCCCGCCTCGTTCGCGTGCTTCATACCTTCAACGATTGAGCGATCCAATGTTGTGTTGGTCGCGATAACTGCGTCGATCTTGTTTTTAAGCAGAGAGTCACAGATCTGTTTGATCTCATCATCACTAAGATCCGGAGCGATCTTCAATGCAAGAGGAACATATTTACCATGCTTTTCAGCCAATTCCGCTTGTTTAGTTTTTAGCTCTGACAGCAACTCATCTAAAGCTTCACCGTATTGCAGCGAACGCAATCCTGGAGTATTTGGCGAAGAAATGTTAACCGCGATGTAGCCTGCGTACTGATATACCTTTTCCATACAAATCAAGTAATCTTCCGCACCCTTTTCGATTGGTGTGTCTTTGTTCTTGCCGATGTTAATACCAAGTACACAGTCGTATTTGGCTTTCTTGACATTTTCGACAAGGTTATCGACACCTAGGTTGTTGAAACCCATACGGTTGATAATGCCCTCTGCCTCTACAAGACGGAATAGACGTGGCTTGTCATTTCCTGCTTGCGGACGAGGTGTCACTGTGCCGACTTCAACAAAACCAAAGCCCATAGCATCGAATGCTTCAATACACTCGCCGTTTTTATCCAGACCAGCCGCGAGGCCAACTGGGTTACGGAAAGTTAAACCCATACATTCGACTGGACGATGAGGAAGTTGCTGACGGTAAAGAAGATCAAGTGGTGTGCCGGTAAAGCGCTTGAAGTTTTGAATTGCGAGATCGTGTGCCTTTTCGGCATCGAGTTGGAAAAAGCCAGTTCTGGCTAGACGGTAAAGCATTGTGCCTCCGAAAGAAAAAAGCCCCGTATAAACGGGGCTGTATTATTCAATGTTTTACCGAATAATTCAACGAATTATGGCAAACGTTTACTCATTCGCACTGCAATTGAGGTTAAGCAGCATAAGTTCGCGTAATGCAACAGAGAATTTCGCAAATTCATGCACTGAACCCACCTTGAATTCATTGAGAATATTTTCCCAACGGTGCAAAGATGTCTCGTTGGTTTCGATCCAATCATCCAGTGCTTTCATCACATCGAGATCTTCTGGCGAACAACCACAGCTCAGCACTTGCCCTGTTAACTGACGCTGTTGCCAATCAAGATCTTCACGGAACGCAGCTCTTGCCAATGCTTGCCAGTTGTTATCTACCGCTTGGCCATTGATTTGCTTCAAGAACCAGTGCAGTGATAAGCGGTCGCCCAAGTTGTAGTAAAGCTTAGCCGTTTGCTCGATAGTTTTGCCTTTTTCACGAGAAACTGTAGATATATCCAGTACTGAGTATAGACTAGACAAACGAGCGACATAGCTAGCCACTTCTTCCTTGATGCCCTGCTCAATCCAAGCTTGCGCCATCTCGTTGTGCTCTTCCACTTCTGAAGGAACAAGCATGTCATCAAGATGCGCTTTGATTGTATCGACGTCAGCTTGGTACAGTTCAATCAGATCTTTGACTGACTGACGACCAGTACGATTGCGTAACAACCAACGTGATAGACGACGTAACGTTCTACGCACGTAGAAGATCATGTCATATTGCGCTTCGGTTGAGGCTTCATTGTCTAGCGATCGTACTTCTTCTAGTACCTTGCCTAGTCCAAAGATTTCACGAGATGCTACATACGCGTTTGCAATATCAACGACGCACGCACCCGTTTCTTCTTGTAGACGAGTAACAAAGTTACAGCCCATTTCGTTAACCATTTGATTCGCAAGCGCTGTTGCAATAATTTCAGCACGTAGTGGATGATTATCCATTTGCGAAGAGTAGTTACGGCGTAACTCAGTCGGGAAGTAACTCACAAGTTGCTGAGCGTGGAATTCATCTTTTGCGATGTCTTCATGTACCAGCTCTTCTTTGAGAACCATCTTACCGTATGCCACCAGTACAGAAAGCTCTGGGCGAGTCAGTGCCATACCCTGCTTTTCACGCTCAAGTAAGGTTTCGTCATCTGGAATGTACTCAAGTGCACGATCAAGGTGACCCGCTTTTTCCATAGTATGAATGAAGCGAATTTGTTCCTTAACTAATGACACACCTTGCTGCTCAGTCACTGAGATGGACTCAGATTGACAGTATGCGTCATCTAAAACAATTTCACCCACTTCGTCTTCCATCGACTCAAGGATCTTATTACGCTGCTTAACCGTAAGATCACCATTAGTCACTAGACCATTAAGGAAGATCTTAATGTTGACCTCATTATCCGAACAGTCAACGCCACCTACGTTATCAACGAAGTCGGTATTAACGCGGCCACCAGTCAGTGCATATTCGATACGACCAAGCTGAGTCATACCCAAGTTACCGCCCTCACCGACAACTTTCGCTTTCAGATCGCGACCATCGATACGCAATACATCATTGGCGCGGTCGCCAACGTCAGTATGTGTCTCACTCGAAGCTTTAACGTAAGTACCGATACCGCCGTTCCATAGAAGATCGACTTCCATAGATAGGATCATCTTAATCAGATCATTAGGGGCAACCGAAGATTTCTTGGTACGCAGCATCTTTTGGATTTCTGGCGTTAAAGAAATCGACTTCGCACGGCGAGAGAAAATACCGCCACCTTTTGAAATTAGCTTAGCGTCGTAGTCTTCCCAGCTAGAACGTGGAAGATTGAATAAGCGGTTACGCTCTTCCCAACTTGGCCCTGACTCTGGGTTCGGGTCAATAAAAATATGCATGTGGTTAAACGCAGCTTGCAAGCGAATGTGCTTAGATAGCAGCATACCGTTACCAAATACGTCACCAGCCATATCACCAACACCAATAGCAGTGAAATCTGTGGTCTGACAGTTAATTCCCATTTCACGGAAATGACGCTTAACCGATTCCCAACCACCTTTCGCAGTAATACCCATTGCTTTGTGGTCGTAGCCGTTTGATCCGCCTGACGCAAATGCGTCACCTAACCAGAAGTTGTATTCCTCTGATACAGAGTTAGCAAGATCTGAGAACGTCGCTGTACCTTTATCAGCCGCAACAACCAAATACGGATCATCTTCATCATGACGAACCACACTCTTAGGATGAGCCACTTCGCCTTCGATAATGTTGTCTGACACATCAAGTAGTGCGCGGATAAAGCGTTTGTAACAGCGTTGGCCTTCAGCGAAGATTTCGTCACGGCCACTTAGCATAGGCTGACGTTTACAAACGAAGCCACCTTTTGCACCAACAGGAACGATCACCGTGTTCTTAACTTGCTGCGCTTTCACTAGGCCAAGAATTTCGGTACGGAAATCCTCTTGACGATCTGACCAACGTAGACCACCACGCGCCACTTTACCACCACGCAAGTGAACACCTTCAATATCTGGTGCATAAACAAAGATCTCAAACGCTGGTACTGGCTGAGGAATTTCTGGAATATCACTTGGTTTCATCTTAAGTGATAGCCAAGGCTTAGGCTGCTTGTCTTCATTTAACTGATAGTAGTTAGTACGAAGTGTAGCAGTGATCATCTCCATGTAACGACGAAGAATACGATCATCATCCAGGCTTTCAACATGATCCAACTGCTCAGTAATCTTAGCGATAAGATCGTTCTGACCTTTTTGGCTGCCTTTGAATTTAGGTTCGAAACGCTTACCAAATAGCTCCACCAGCCCTTTCGCTAGATCTGGGTAATGGTTCAGCGTGTCTTCGATATATTGTTGACTGAATGGGAAGCCCACTTGACGCATGTAACGAGCATAAGCACGAAGAATCGAAATCTCACGACCCGTTAATGATGCACCTAGTACCAAACGGTTAAAGCCATCACTTTCAAGTTCGCCAGCCCAAATTGCAGCAAATGCCTGCTGGAAACGATCACGAGCTTCTCGAAGATCGACAGTTTTCTCGCTCTTATGGAGCATTGAGAAATCTAGGATCCAGTAAACCTGACCATTCGCTTTGCGTACCTCGTATGGAGATTCACCAATCACGCGTAAGCCCAGGTTCTCAAGCATTGGCATCACATCTGACAGATGGATAGGCTCATCACGATGGTAAAGCTTTAAGCGTACTGATTTTGAATCTGCACCCAACTCTTGTGGGCGGTAGAAAAGCATGCCTAATTTGTTGTCATCACTGAGTTTTTCTAAGCGCTCAATATCAGCAACAGCTGAACCAGGCATCACATCTTCTTTGTACGAACGAGGGAATGCACGTAAGTAATCTTTAGCAAGTGGCAGACCTTTACTCTCACCAAAGTTCGCCACGATCGCTTCAGATAAACGATCATCCCAAGTTGAAGATGCTTCCATTAAGTTTTGCTCAATCGTTTTAACGTCTACGTCCATGTTGTTATTATCAACACGAACAATATAGTGAGTTCGAGCTAGTGGGCTCTCTGAGAAATAAGTGGTGAATTCCACTTCTTGCTTACAACCGAAATACTGCTGAAGAATTCGTTGAGTTTGTCGGCGCAGCTCTGTGTTGTAACGATCTTTAGTCACATAAACCATGCAGCTAAAGAAACGACCAAACGGGTCTTTGCGAACGAACAGACGCAGTAGATCTCGATCTTGCATCTGTACAACACCCATACCGACTTCCAGTAGTTCCTCTTCTTTCGCTTGAAGAAGCTCGTCGCGTGGGTAGTTTTCTAAAATATTGTGAAGTGCTTTGTAAGAGTATGAACCTTCTCGGTAACCACTTGCTTCGAGGATACGTTCCACTTTCTCACGAATCAGTGGGATGCCTTCAACACTCTGGTTGTATACCGCTGAAGTGTATAGACCTGTGAAGCGATGCTCACCAATCACTTTACCGTTCTTATCAAATTTCTTGATGCCGATATAATCCGTGTAAGCAGGACGGTGAATACGAGACGCGCGGTTGCCTTTGGTCACGATCAAAAGGAATGGCTTTTTCGCTTCTAACCGTGCAGAGTCAGGGAAGTCAGACAGCTTAACAGTGCGAACACGCTCGCGATTCGCAAACAATCCCAAACCCTTATCAGGCGTTGGGCGAAGTTCGGTATCGCCGTCAACTGAAACAAGATCGTACTCTTTATACCCCATAAACGTGAAATTGTGATTCCCCAACCAACGAAGGAATTGGATCGACTCGTCGTAACGATCACGTTGGATCTCAACCTCTCCCTGTTGCGATTCTACCTGAGCAGTTACTTCTTCAAGTTTTTCAACCATCAGTAACCAGTCTTGAACAACTAATCCAGTGTCATTCAGAATACTTAATAGTTCGGCTTTTAATGAAGCCATTTCTTCTTTGGAGCTTAAACGATCAACCTCAATATGGAACAGTGACTGAAGCGCCCCTTCTCCTTGGTTAATCGCTGAAATCTCGCCTTTCGCTGAACGGGCAATCTGCGTTGGTCCATGCAGCATCAAGTGTGATGAAAGATCCAAACGGCTTAACGCCATTTTTGTTGAGTCAACTAAGAACGGACCATCTGGCACAACAATCTCAACGATTGTGTGGGTAGATTGCCAGCCTTGGCGGCTCACGGTCGGATTAAATACTCGAACAGAAATTTCGTCAGCTTTTTTCTCATTAATATGGTGCCATAGCGAAACAACGGCACCGTATAGATCGGATTCGTTACGCTCGACTAAATCGTCTTGAGAAATGTTGCTAAATAAATGTTGAGCTAGTTGGGTGACTAGGGGTTGATGAGCAAGCTCGAGTTTGTCTTGAATAAGCTTATACACTTTTTCAAGCAGAACCGGCATCAGTGTTTCACGCGCGGTCATAATCACACTCCACAATTAGAATTGTATGTTTTTTGGGGGTTGTTGTAAGCATAGTGCTTAACACGGGTAATGCCGCTTTATTGTAAAAGCTTTATTGATAAATAGTTAATTCTTTTGGGAGTGGTAAGAGGTGAAATGTTTGAGAATGTGACTAAGGTTCTATTTAAACTTCTATAAAATCAGTTGCTCACAGAAGTTCTAACTTTAGAAACTTATTATTTTGGTCAGTTGTTAACCTGAAGCGTCCTTTTAGCCCTATTTGACTAAGAAATGGCCTGAAACGCGATGCAGGCAATTGCAGGCGTAAGCCTTTGTCTGTAACTACTAAAACGTTGCTTGCCGCCCCATTGTAGTGAGACAAAAAAGTTTGATAAGAGATGTTAAGGGTAAAGTAATATTGATTCATAGTTTGGTTAAAAAAGTAACGATTTTTCTAACAAAGCAAAACAACTGTACAAATAAACAGTAGCACTGAAAAGTGCTACTGTTTTAAACAGATTGATTAAGATTCCAGCGCCTTCGTCACTTTCTCAAACAAATCTTTCGCTAGGTTGTCCATCGCTTTCAATGTTTCAAGCTCCGCTTTGATGAGAGCCTGACGCTCGTCGTCATATTTACGGAATTTCAACAATGGGTCAATTAAGCGCGACGCCACCTGCGGGTTGCTGCTATTCAGCTCGCGTAAGATCTCACCCGCAAACTTGTAGCCTTCACCAGTTTTTGCATGGAAACGTACTGGGTTCATATTGAGGAACGAGCCCACTAAACTACGAGTACGGTTCGGGTTTTTCAAGCTAAACGCTTCATGGTTCATTGTTTGCTTGATCACTTGCAGTACATTTTCAGCAGGGTTTGTCCCTTGTAGAGCAAACCACTTGTCCATCACAAGTCCATCATGTTTCCACTTGTCACTGTAATCAGACATTAATACTTCGCGACATTCAAGCTGAGCACTGTTTGCTGCGCTCATTGCCGCAATGGTATCCGTCATGTTGTTCGCATCAGCATACTGAGCTTTAGCCAATGTATTGCCTTGCTCAGTGTAAGCAAGATAGCCTAATGCCGTATTGCGTAGAGAACGTTTACCGATAGCCGCATGTTCAATGGTGTAATCTTGCTGCTTGAGGCTATGGTAGATAGCGCTCAACTCATCTTCAAGTTCCGTCGCCAAGGTGACTTTGATTGCCTTGAGTACTTTCGCTACCGCATCAACATCAACTTGTTTATACCAACCACTCACTTCATTGTGGCTTGGCAGAGACATCATTTCAGCAATAAATGCAGGCTCTAACTCGCTAGAAAGTAGCACGCCGCGGAATGCATCTATCACTTCAGCAGACAATTCTACTTCGTTACCGGCCTGAACTTTCTCTACGTTACTACGAATGTATTTCGCTAACAGCATTTGACCTGCATCCCAACGAGCAAATTCGTTGCGCGCTTTCACCATTAGGAAGATCAGCTCTTCATCGCTGTAGTCGTACTCTAATTTAACCGGTGCAGAGAATTCACGTAGCAGTGAAGGAACTGGGCGCTCAGTCACCTGCTCGAACACAAACGTCTGCTTTGGTTCAGTGACATTAAGCACATTGTTGACCAGCTCACCGTTACGGCGTAACTCAATCACATCACCATTTTGTGCATAGAGCTCAACGTCAAACGGGATATGAAGTGCTTGTTTTTCAGCTTGGTCTTGGGTTGGTTCCGTAGTCTGCTCAACAGTGAGTGCGTAGGTTTTCGCGACCTCATCATATTCACTGCTGACTTTTACAGTCGGCGTACCAGACTGGCTGTACCATAAACGGAATTGCTTCAGATCCACGCCAGATGCATCTTCCATTGCCGAGACAAAATCTTCACAAGTTGCTGCAGTTCCATCATGGCGCTCAAAGTAAAGCTTCATGCCTTTTTGGAAGCCCTCTTCGCCAAGCAAGGTATGCATCATTCGAATGACTTCACTGCCTTTTTCATACACAGTTAACGTGTAGAAGTTATTCATTTCAATAACTTGCTCAGGACGAATCGGGTGAGACATTGGGCTCGCATCTTCCGCAAACTGAGGACCGCGAATAATACGGACATTGTTAATACGATTTACTGCGCGAGAACCCAGATCCGAAGAAAACTCTTGATCACGGAATACAGTCAAACCTTCTTTCAAGCTTAACTGAAACCAATCACGACAAGTGACTCGGTTACCTGTCCAGTTGTGGAAATATTCATGACCAATTACCGCTTCAATACCGAGGTAATCGGTGTCTGTCGCGGTTTTTTCATTCGCGAGGACAAACTTAGAGTTAAAGATGTTTAGACCTTTGTTCTCCATCGCACCCATATTGAAGAAGTCGACCGCAACAATCATGTAGATATCAAGGTCATATTCTAGGCCAAAGCGCTCTTCATCCCACTTCATTGAATTGATCAATGATGTCATCGCATGCGGCGCACGATCTAAGTTGCCTTTATCAACGAAGATTTCCAGTTCAACATTACGACCAGACTTAGTGACGTACTTATCGCGCAATACATCAAAATCCCCTGCCACCAAAGCAAACAAGTACGCAGGTTTTGGATGCGGGTCTTGCCACTGAACCCAATGGCGTCCGCCTTCAAGTTCACCTTCAGCAACACGGTTACCGTTACTAAGCAGGAATGGATACTCCGCTTTATCGGCAATCACTTTCGTGGTGTATTTCGCAAGCACATCGGGGCGATCCATGTAGTAAGTAATGCGTCGGAACCCTTCCGCTTCACACTGGGTACAGAACGCACCACCTGATTTATAAAGACCTTCTAGCGCTGTATTCGCTTCCGGATCAATCAAGGTTACAATCTTAAGTTCAGTTTGCTCTGGTAACTGATGAACTTCTATAGCACCTTCTAATTCTTCATAAGCAGTCCAAGCTTCACCATTGACGTGAATGCTTTTCAGTTTAAGGTCTTCACCTTCTAGACGAATCGTTGTCGCCTCTTTTAACTGTGTGACCTGCGACACTGCCGTCACAGTGGTTTCGTTGTCGTATAGGTCAAACGTAAGATCGATATCAGTGATAGTATGGGATGGAGACTGATAATCTTTACGGTATTTGGCTTGAGGAGTCTGAGCCATGTCTAAATCCTTCTGACTAAATTCATTTGAAGAGCACACTACGCGTATACGTAAGTATGGCTAGAACGTTGTAAAATCAACGTTGACGAATTGCGTGTTAGCTTACAACTCTAGATACAAAAAAACGAGGCTCAGCTAAGAAATACCTCGTTTTTTGTCTATTGTTGACGTCGAACTCAAACTATTTGTCTAGATAGTCATCAAACCTCACACTTATCTCACTAACGTATTCGATTGAGTACCGCGTATAACGAACCTTCTTCCATTTCTAACGTAAGGGTATCTTTATTGAGTGTATAGCGGGTTTCATGTTCGCCGTTTTCATATAAAAGAACTAAATGCTCACCTTCGGTGTAATACACACCTCTATGAACCGCTTCATCACCGTCATCGTTACTTACTCTGAACATGAACACAAAGTCAGGTTGAAGGATAAGATCGAGTTTATGAACATCACTCGATGAAGCTTCGTCACCTTCAAAATGGGCACTCGACCACATACCGGCTAAAGAGTTTGATAACGCTTTAGTAAAGGTGACCCCATTCAGGTTCAATAAATTGTGGTTAGCCGCATATTGATATACTTGAGGCTCTGTAGTGTCCAATCCAAGAATGATGGTATCTTCATTCGCGGTGTAAAACCCTTCCCAGTGATCGACCGAATAATCTCGTTTTTGAATGTCGATTTTAAAGCTGTAGTTTGAATCAAGCGTCAACTTAATCGCCAAAAAGTTTTCTTGTGACTGCTCTGGGTTTGGATTCACCAAGTACCAATCACCTAGTAAGAATGGGTGATCAAACTGCGTTAAGTCACTGTTGTCACGTACCCCATTACCTAGCACTGAGAAGCTAAACATTAGCGATATCAAAACAATCAATCTCATAGCGTGCTCCTTACTCTTTTTCTTTAAGCTTAGGCACACAAAGTTTATTTAGCGAAAAAATTGATCTAAATCACATTAATTATCTATAAAAAAAAAGCGAACCCACTTAGGTCCGCTTTTTAAATCATTGATTAAACTTACGATTTAATCATATCAACCATAATGGCTACAGATTCATCTAGGTAGGCATCGGGCGCTTCATAATCTTTAGGCACATCATCCAAAGACTTAAATGGCTCTTCACCCTCAGCTTTCTGACGTTCGTTGATTCGAGCTAAACGTCTTTCATCTGCTCGGTCGCTCTCAGCCTGACGAGTTTTCTTATTCAGTGATAAAGTATTGTCGTCTTTTTCTGCCTTGTACTTAGCAATATCTTCAGCGATAAAGCCAAACTCAAGATCGTTAGCAATACGAGCTTCGTGTTTTGCCGCTAGCTTATTAACCATTTCAGAGTTACGCTGTAACACTTCATATTTGGCTTTGTCGATGCTATCCCAAGGAAGGGCATTATCTTCAACACTCTCACCAGTTTCACTAGGCTCAACTGCTGTTGGATACGCGATATCTGGCGCAACGCCTTTATTTTGCGTACTGCCACCATCGATTCGATAAAACTTTTGAATCGTGTACTGAACATAACCAAGCTCTTTGTCGAACAAGTCATAGATCTTGCCAAGCGTGCGGTGTTGTTGAACCGTGCCTTTACCAAACGAGTTTTCACCAAGAATTACAGCGCGACCGTAGTCTTGTAGAGCCGCCGCAAAAATCTCTGATGCCGATGCGCTATTACGGTTGATCAAGACACTCATCGGACCGTCATAACTGATCTGATCATCAAAGTCGCCTTTCACATTGACTCGGCCGTAGCTGTCACGAACCTGAACCACTGGCCCACTCTTGATAAACAAACCAGTTAGTGCCGACGCTTCTGTCAAAGCGCCGCCGCCATTGTTGCGTAGATCGACGATAATGCCATCAACATTCTGCTCTTTTAGCTCAGAAATCAGTTTGTCAGTATCTTTTGCCAAACCGACATAGAAGCTAGGTACTTCTAGCACACCAATCTTCTTGCCGTCTTTCTCAATCACTTCAGATTTAACAGCGCGGTCTTCCAAACGAATTTTGTCACGAACCAAGGTAATAACCGTTGCTTTCGCATCTTTACCTTCAGGCAAGATCTGCAGGTTAACCTTAGTGCCTTTCGGGCCTTTGATTAACTGCACGACATCATCGAGTCGCCAACCAATGACATCAACAATCTCTTCGCCATCTTGACCAACGCCAATGATTCGATCACCCTCGCCCAGTTGCTTACTCTTAGAAGCAGGACCACCAGCGACCAAAGAGCGAATGACAGTGTAGTCATCCGTCATTTGCAATACTGCACCAATTCCTTCTAGAGAAAGATTCATCTCTGTTTGGAACTGCTCGGCATTACGAGGAGAAAGGTAACTAGTATGAGGATCCACTTCACGAGCAAATGCATTCATATAGAACTGGAATACATCTTCACTGTGCGTTTGGCTCAGCCTCTTCAAAGCGTTGTTGTATCGTTTACCAAGAACTTCTTTGACTTCGTCCCACTCTTTACCTGTTAGTTTCAAGTTTAGAGCGTCATACTTGACTCTCTTTCTCCACAACTCATCAAGTTCTGCCGTGTCTTTTGGCCAAGTAGCTTCACTGCGATCAAGCTCAATACTCTCGTCGACATCAAACTTCATTTCTGTATCAAGAAGTTTAAGCGCATGAACAAATCGCTCATAACGACGCTTCATCGATAAGTTGTACAGTTCAAATGCAATTTGAGTGTCACCAGACTTTAACTGGTCATCGATAGAGTCTTGCCACTTAGAGATGGCATCGATGTCAGCTTGAGTGAAGACATTCTTGTTGTAGTCCAATGATTCGACATAACGCCAAAAGATCTTACGCGATAGGTCATCATTGAGTTTGATATGTTTGTAGTGAGAGCTGGTAAGCTTTTCTTCAACACGCTTACTTGCTGTGGCGTGCTGTGCTTCCGGAGAAAGGACAGGTAAGTCCTCAAGGGTAATTTTTGCTTCTAGAGCATAGGCTGAAGAAGCTGCTAGCCATAAGCTAGCAGCGATCAGCGACATTTTTGAACGGCATTTCATGCGTAGGAGTATCTCCTTTATGCGCGTAGGTGCTCCGCTTTTACAACCATTTGTAGGCCGTTAGACAGTTGAACACGCACATCTTCCTTATTGATTTCAACGATAGTCGCAGCCATGTTTCCTTTACCCATATTGACGTTTACTTGATTGCCAACTTTTACTTCATCAGCATTCAAAGCACGCGTTTCTACCGGTTTATTGGCTTTTTGTACTTTATTCTGTTGTGGGCGACGGCCTTGTGGCTTTTTCGCAGCTGGCTTAGCTTTCGCTTTGCCTTCTTCACGAGCTTTTTGCGCTTGCTCTTTACGACGAGCTTGCACTTTCGCTTTGCTCTCAGCTAGTGCTGTTTTCGCGTGTTCTACGTGTTCCTCATCTAGCTCACCTGCTGGGTTGCCATCTAAATCTACACGAACTGCACCAGGCTTCACACCGTGAAGGTAACGCCATGATGAAGTGTATTGTCTTAACGCTGCACGAAGTTGAGTTTTGCTTACTTTTGGATCGTCCGTTAGACGCTCCGCAAGATCTTGAAAAATACCAATTTTAAGTGGCTTTGCTTCACCTTCTAAAGTAAAGCACTTAGGGAAACATTCAGCAATATATGCGATAACTTCTTTGCTGTTTTTTAACTTTTCAGTGTTTTCCATGAGGATTCCTGGTTATTGCGGCTTGTCCGCGAGCATTAAGATTTAAATATTTGAGGTATTATAGTGACCTGCAAGCGAAAAACCACACTCAATAGACAAATTATGCCCCGATAGCGTGTGAATTAAGCAGCTTTTCTACTTCGCTCATCAAAAATGTCAGTCCTTCCTCATCAATTTCATTGAATCGGCCAACATTAGGGCTATCAATATCCAGTACCCCAGCTATTTCACCATTAATTGAAAATGGAATAACCAGCTCAGAATTACTCTCTGCATCACAAGCAATGTGACCTTCAAACTCATGCACGTCGTATATACGTTGTACAGTGTTAGTTGCTACCGCGGTTCCACATACACCGCGACCAACAGGAATACGAACACAAGCTGGTTTACCTTGGAATGGGCCAAGAACTAACTCACCGTCTTTCATTAGATAGAAACCAACCCAGTTTAGGTTGTCTAACTCCATGTTAAGCAAAGCACTGACATTCGAAAGATTCGCAATAAGATCGGTTTCAGATTCAATTAATGCCGCAGCTTGCTTGGTTAAGCGGTGGTAATGTTCTATTTTCATTGTTACGTCCTTTTGAAAATTCGTGACCTTTGTAAAATTAGAGACTTCTAACATAAATCTGCGTACAATCGCCGCAAACATTAAATAGTAAGCATTCTCATTATAATGATCGATAATCCCAACACTATTAGCCGTTCTTGGTTGATAACTCAAGTAAAAAAGCACAAGTCAAAATTAATACTTGCCAATATCATCGCGCTTATTGCCACCTTAATTAGTGTGCCGATCCCATTGTTAATGCCACTTATGGTAGATGAAGTCCTTCTCAACCAACCGGGGAAAGGGCTCGATGCGATGAATAGCTTGCTGCCTACTTCAATGCAAACGCCAACGGGATACATTGCGCTCACTCTATTGCTGGTGGTCATTATGCGCAGTGCGAGCCAAGCGCTCAGTATCCTTCAAAGCCGTCAATTTACCTTGGTTTCTAAAACCATTACCTTCCAAATGCGCAGCAAGATGATTGATAAACTGGGGCGCATTAGCATTCGTCAGTATGAAACTCGTGGTAGCGGTGGAATCAATGCACACCTCATCACAGACATAGAGACTATCGATCAATTTATTGGATCTACTTTAAGTAAGTTTCTAATTAGTCTATTGACCGTCATAGGCACTGCCGGCGTTTTGTTATGGCTAGACTGGCGGCTTGGTCTATTTATATTGCTGGTAAATCCAGTCGTCATTTACTTCTCTCGTAAACTAGGTAGCAAGGTAAAACACCTTAAAAAGCGTGAGAACCAGTCTTTTGAACGCTTTCAAAACCGCTTGGTTGAAACCTTGGATGGTATCTATCAACTGCGCGCCGCCAATAGAGAAAGAGAATTCCTAAATGAACTAAAAGACCAAGCCAATCAAATTCGTGTTGACGCAGATAAATATGCTTGGCAGTCAGAAGCAGCAGGCAGAGTGTCATTCCTATTGTTTTTGCTAGGTTTTGAGTTGTTCCGAGCAGTCGCCATGCTGATGGTGCTGTTTAGTGACCTGACTATCGGCCAGATTTTCGCAGTCTTCGGCTACTTGTGGTTTATGCTTTCTCCGGTACAAGAGCTATTGGGTATTCAATTTTCTTGGTACAGCGCAAAAGCAGCCTTAAAACGTATCAATGCCCTTCTCGATTTAGAAGAAGAGCATCGGCCTGTTAGCAAAATCAATCCATTTACCGAAGACCGTGAAGTGGATATCGAGATAGAAAATGTAAACTTCTCTTATAATGAAGAAACGCAAGTCTTAACCAATCTTAATGTGTCTATACCGGCTGGAAAGAAGGTAGCATTAGTGGGTGCCAGTGGTGGCGGTAAATCGACACTCATACAGCTTCTTATCGGCGTTTATCAAGCGAGTTCCGGCACAATACGATTTAATGGTCAAACCACTGACGATATCAGTTTTGACATAATTAGAGACCAAATTGCCGTTGTATTACAACAGCCTATACTATTTAATGACACTTTAAGGCATAATCTGACCCTAGGTTCGACTTACGATGATTTGCAGTTGTGGCGCGCACTTGAAATTGCACAAATGCAAGATGTCATTAGCCAATTAAGTGACGGTTTAGAAACACAAATAGGTCGAAGTGGTATTCGCTTATCAGGTGGTCAAAGGCAGCGCTTAGCTATTGCACGGATGATTTTAAGCAATCCAAAATTCGTTATTTTGGATGAGGCAACATCTGCACTTGATACTGCGACAGAAGCTGCGCTGCATAAAGCGCTGACAGAATTTTTGAAAGGTCGTACTACACTGATCGTAGCGCACCGATTATCTGCAGTGAAACAAGCAGACTTAATTTACGTACTCGAAGATGGGCAAGTTAGCCAAGCGGGTACACACGGAGAGTTGGTTGAACAGCAAGGCTTATATCAAACACTATATGGCAGTGTGCAATCGCATAGTTAGCCAATATAACGCCTATTTACTTGAGGAGGAGCAATGAGCCCTCCTCCATCTATGCATGCCCATTCTTCTAAGTTAGTCTCTGTTAGGTTATGCGACGGTTGCGAGCTACCCGTTGATCTTGTCGAAGTTGAACGAGGTAAAACGGCATACTGTCCTAGATGTAATACCAAACTGTATCGAGGTGGTCGCCCTTCTCTTTCGGGTAATCTCGCGATTGCTATAACTTGTTTGCTGCTGTTTATCCCTTCCCACTTTTTCGACTTTATTAGTATTCGCCTTTTCGGTGTCATGATACCTGCAACCCTTCCAGACGGAGTCTTTACTCTATTTCAGGAAGGCTTTGTAATGTTGTCGCTATTGATCTTTTTCTGCAGTTCCATCGCTCCGCTGATTGTTTGCGGTTCAGTGGTGGCTGCTCATATCGCATTGAAATATCACCAATTCAAACTACTCAAGATATCGTTAGCCCTTGTTCAACACCTTAAACCTTGGGTAATGATCGACGTGTTCTTGGTGAGTATCGCCATTTCTTGTTTCAAGCTACAAGACTATTCTGACATTATTGTTGGACCAGGTTTGATAGGACTATTACTGCTACAGGTATCCACTGTGCTACTTGTTACTCGTGTGAGTGTCCGCAGATACTGGGAAGTGTATGAGCCAGAAGACAAATACGTTGCAACTGAAAAAACGCTACACTGTCACCATTGTCACCTATCTCAACCTGAAGGGACTGAGTGCAAACGTTGTCATAGCCCTATTCACCACCGTAAGCCGCGCTCTATACAAAAAACATGGGCGTACTTAATTGCGGCTTCAATCGCGATTTTTCCCGCAAATCTAATCCCTATTTCAATTCTTTTAACCAATGGGAAACGGCTAGAAGATACGATTTTTTCTGGGGTTGCTTCTTTGGTCAAAAGTGGCATGACGGGAATCGCCGTTATTATTTTTGTCGCCAGTATTGTTGTACCAGTCGCGAAAATTCTTGGCTTGTCATACCTCCTGCTTGCCATTCAGTTTAAGCGTAAGGTCTATCACAGACACCGAATGACCCTCTACTTCATTATCAAGTGGATTGGTCGATGGTCCATGATGGATTTATTCGTTATCTCCATCATGATGACACTCGTTGATCGAGGCCAAATCCTTGATTTCACGCCCGGTTTCGGGGCAGTTGCCTTTGGTATTGTAGTTGTATTGACAATGCTTGCGGCGGAAAGCATGGATCCAAGGTTGATTTGGGATAACTACCCAGAAGAAAACAAAAACAAAGAGTCACTAAATGAGTAATCCTTCTCCGACACAAAACTCTTATTCGCCTAATATCAAGCGCAATAAAGGGCTATCCCCACTGTGGTTACTGCCCATTTTGACCATGGTATTAGCAGGCTGGTTAGTGTTTAAAGCGGTTCAAGATGCTGGGCAACGGGTGCAAATCTACTTTTCAGATGCACAGGGGCTGATTGCAGGTAGAACAACGATTCGATACCAAGGTCTAGAAGTTGGGATGGTGAAAGACATCAGCCTAGCAGAAGACCTTCAAAGTATTTACGTTGATGCAGATATATACCCAGAAGCAACCAAGCTACTGACTAAAGAGACTCGATTTTGGATGGTTAAGCCTACCGCTAGCCTATCAGGAATCTCTGGGCTCGATGCTCTCGTATCGGGTAACTATATCGCTATATCACCAAGCAGTAACCCATCAGAGCCTGAAACAGAGTTTACCGCTTTAGAACGTGCACCATCAGACCTTATGGCAAGTGAGGGGTTGAATATTTCACTCAAAGCGCGTGACCTTGGAGGAATCTCTGTTGGTTCGCAAATTGTCTATCGTAAAATCCCTATCGGCGAAGTGTATAGCTATCAGCTCCATCCCGACTCGAAACACGTTGTTATTCAAGCATCTATCCAAGATGAATACCGACATATCATTACCGATGATAGTCGTTTTTGGAATGTGAGTGGTATCGGTGCCAACATTGGCTTTGAAGGGGTCGATGTTCGTCTTGAGAGCTTTAGTGCTTTAATTGGAGGTTCTATTGCGGTCGACTCCCCAGATGGAGGTGCGCCAGTCGCTGAACACACTGAATTTAGGCTCTACCCTGATATCAAAACTGCTGGTCGAGGTATTGCCATAAAAGTGGAGCTTCCTGATGACAACAAGATTAGCGAAAGTGGTGCACCTATTATGTACCGTGGCATCGAAATCGGACAAATTACCGACTTAGAACTAAGTAATGGCAGAAAAAGTATTGTCGCCTCTGCGGCTATTCAACCCGCTTTCAGCGATATGCTAACCACGGGTAGTAAGTTTATCCTAGAAGAAGCGAAGGTATCGCTTTCTGGCATAGAAAACATTGCCAATATCGTTAAAGGTAACTTTTTGACTATTGTTCCTGGTGATGGAGAACGCTCACGTAAATTTAGTGCCGTTAGAAAAGATGAGTTTAATCGACAGCAAGCTCGCTCTGTGTCTGTCCATTTGGTCGCGGACAACTCGTTTGGCTTAGATCAGGGCGCCCATATTCTCTACCGCGGGATTAGCGTCGGAAGTGTTACTCAAGTACGCCTAGTCGATGACAAGGTACAACTCGACACTTTGATTGATAGCGATTATGCCCACTTAATCAAATCACAAAACCGATTCTTTGTTACTGGTAGCGCAAGTGCAGAGTTGACGGAAACTGGCTTAAACATCAGTGTCCCACCAGCGAAACAACTGCTGACTGGCTCAATTAGCTTTGTCAGCGAGGGGGAAGAGAGCGCACAAGACGAATATAAGCTCTACCCTAGCAAGTCGCTGGCTGAACTAGCAAAGTATAATATGTCTGGGTCGACCAAATTAACTCTGTTTGCCAACGAGTTACCTCCGATTAGCAAAGGGAGCCCACTACTCTACCGTAACCTTCAAGTTGGTAACGTAGCTGATTTCTATTTGGTTGACGGTGGTGTCATTATCTCAGCTAGCATAGAAAACCAATACAAGCATCTAGTAACAGAGCAAACCGTGTTTTGGAACCGCTCCGGAGTTGAGATTGACGCCAGCCTTGCTGGTATCAATGTGAAAGCGGCGCCACTGAAATCTCTGATTCAAGGTGGCATTGCCTTTGATTCACTGCCCGGCGTCGACAACAAACAAAATGATAAATGGCTACTGTACAAAGATTTCAAAACAGCCCGCAAATTTGGCCAAGTGATTACCTTGATACTGGAAGGAGAAAACACGCTATCTAAAGGAACGAGCATCAACTACAACGGTGTACAAGTTGGTGAAGTGACACTTGTCGTACCTAATTTTGACCGTAAGAGCGTTGAAGTTAAAGCACGAATTTTGCCTGAGTATACCGATACGATTGCGGTTGAAGGCTCCTACTTTTGGCTTCCAAAAGCCGAAGTTGGTTTACGAGGCGTTAAGAACATTCAAAATTTGCTATCACAATCCATTAGTGTTCAGCCAGGTAAAGGAATAGCGCAGAATCAATTCGCGCTGCATCCGAATAAAAAAGCTATCCGTGGTGTTACCTTCACCCTGCAAAGTGAATCTCGCGGTTCAATCAGCGCAGGAACTCCGATACTTTACCGAGATATTGAAGTTGGCGAAGTGACCAAGGTTGAATTGGGAGAATTTGCTGATCGCGTGGTTTCTACCGTCGTCATTGACCCTAATTACGCTTACCTGGTGCGACGCAATAGCGTTTTCTGGAATACATCAGGTGTGGATGTGTCTATCGGCTTAACTGGAGCAAACATCAAAGCGGGTACATTTGATAGTTTAGTTCGTGGAGGTATTACCTTTTCCACTCCAGAGCAAAAACAGCTAGAACCAATCGCTGAGCAAGGTCAATCTTTCTATCTTTACGCTAAAGCAGAAGATGGTTGGAAAGAATGGCGAGCAGCTATTCCTAAACCCTAGCACTCAACGAATTATTCACTATTTACCTAATAAAACGCAGCCTAACCGCTGCGTTTTTCCTATTATTTGGCTATAATCAGCGACCTTTTAAGCCAGTCGAGACAAAGCTTTGCACCATAACGTTTATCTACCAGAAGAGTTCCTGTCTGAAATCGAATCCATTCTTCCTCAAGGTCTGAACATGGACGATTTCGTCGCTGCATGTCAGCGCCCTCTGCGCAAGAGTATTCGAGTCAATACGCTGAAAATAACCGTAGATGAATTTCTTGAACGAGCTAAAGGCAAAGGTTGGCAGTTGGAAGCTGTGCCTTGGTGTCATGAAGGTTTTTGGATTGAAGCAGATGAGTCTGAAGTTCCACTTGGAAATACCGCTGAACATATGTCAGGTCTATTCTACATTCAAGAAGCCAGTTCAATGATGCCGGTTTCTGCACTGTTTCAGCAAAGCAATGAGTTCGAAAGTGTACTTGATATGGCTGCTGCTCCAGGCTCAAAAACCACTCAGATTGCTGCTTGTATGGGAAATAGCGGTGTATTGGTAGCGAATGAGTTTTCTGCCAGTCGAGTCAAAGTCTTGCATGCCAATATTGAGCGTTGTGGTGTCCGCAACGCTGCATTGAGCAACTTCGATGGTCGCGTTTTCGGCGGCTGGCTACCAGAGCAGTTCGATGCGGTACTGATTGATGCTCCTTGTTCTGGGGAGGGAACCGTACGCAAAGATGCAGACGCAATGAAAAACTGGACAAAAGAGTCGGTTATCTCGATTTCAGATACGCAGAAAGATCTGATTGAAAGTGCGTTTCACGCTTTAAAACCTGGTGGCGTGATGGTGTACTCCACCTGTACGTTGAGCATTGAAGAAAATCAGCAAGTTTGTCATCACCTCAAAGAGGTGTTTGGCGAAGAGGTGAGTTTTGAAAGCTTGAGCGACCTTTTCCCAGACGCGGACAAAGCCCTTACTGAAGATGGTTTCTTGCACATTTTCCCTCAAGTTTATGACTGCGAAGGCTTCTTTGTCGCACGTATACGAAAGCTTGGCTCAGTCGAAGCGCCTATAGTTAAAAAAAGACTAGGCAAGTTTCCTTTCGAAAAAGCAAATACCAAAACCCAAGCTGACATTCAAATCCAGCTAAAATCAGCCTTGGATATCGACCTGCCCGCCGACAGCTCAGTATGGCTGCGAGACAACGATGTATGGCTATTCCCGAATGCGTTGGAACCTATGCTAGGTGAACTACGCTTTTCTCGAATGGGTATAAAAATCGCAGAAGCTCATAAAAAAGGTTATCGCTGGCAGCATCAAGTAGCGACAGCACTTGCTGGTGGAATGGAGACAACATCGGTAGCACTTTCAGTCGATGACGCGAGAGAATGGTTTATGGGGCGTGATGTTCGCCCGGAGGGCCTTTCTGGCAAAGGCGAAGTCATCGTAAAGCTAGGTAACGATGTGATTGGTCTAGGAAAATGGGTTGGAAATCGAATTAAGAATGGATTACCGCGCGAGTTAGTAAGAGATAAAAATCTATTCTAAGTGGTAAAACAATAGTATGAAATTCTATAAGAGCCTAGCTAAATCCGGATCTTGAACTACAATTTATGTATGGATAAAGTCGGAAATTCAAACAGTTAGCGCAGGCTCTTTATGAGCCCTTCCCCTAGGCCCAATGCAGGATCAGCAAAGGGCCTTTTTTTTTGGAAGCCGCTTCAAGTTTTAACTAAGAAAGGCGAATACCTTCTTTATCGATAACTATTTTGCCTTGTTTGTACAATCCACCGATCGTTTTCTTAAACGTTCCTTTACTAGTGCGGAAAGCAGCAAAAATTGCTTCTGGAGAAGATTTGTCATTAAGAGGAAGGAAACCCCCTTTCTTCTCTAGCAGGTCCAATACCTTCTGACTCAAGTCGTCCATTTTGCCAACACCTACCTTCTGCAGAGAAAGATCGATCTTGCCATCTTCACGAACGCTCTTGATGTATCCCTTAAGCCTTTTGCCAATAAACAGCTTACCGAATACGTCAGATTTAAAAATCATCCCCCAGTGCTGACCTTCAACAATAGCTTTGAAACCTAAGTCGCTTCGCTCTGCGATAATCAGATCCACCTGTTGATTGCGTTGGTAGTTTGCTGGCGTCTTATCAAGCCACTTGTTAAATTTAGTGGTACCTACGATACGACCGGATGCTTTATCGGTGTAGACATAAACTAATACAGTTTGCCCCGTTGCAAAACGAGCGCGTTGTTCACTAAAGGGAATAAGTAGATCTTTGCCTTTAATACCCCAATCAGCAAATGCCCCCGTAGAGTTCACACCTTCAATTTTCATCAAACCCCACTCACCTACTTGGGCGATTGGCGTTTCAGTTGTGGCGACTAACTGACTGTCAGAATCGAAGTATAAAAAAGCGTCTAGAGAATCACCTACTTCTACACCTTCTGGAACAAATCGATTTGGCAACAAGGTCGTACCATAATCGCCAGCATCAAGAAATAGGCCGAAATCGGCTCTTTTTACTACTTCTAAGTGGTTAATCTGACCAACTTTAATCATTTCAACTGTCTCTTGTTAAATTTGCGGTGATTATAGCGAATCTCTGTTATGCTTTCGCCAAGTATTTTGTCTTTTTTCAGGAGCTCTATTTGTTAACCGTTGATAAGCAGGACGGCATTACACTCAAAATTTCCCACTCTATGGCGGCGACCAAAAAGTCTGATTTAGACCTGTACTTTTTTGTACCAGGTGAGCTTGGTTTGTCTCCTGACGTTCTCAAAGAGAGTGAATTCTATTATGAATCCATCACTCAAAAACGTGCTTATTACAGTGACAAAACACTTCTCCCTCTCGTTCACAGTCGACTCGCGAAACGTGGCCGACTATCGACCACCCAGTATCGTGTAAGTTTGAGTTTGTTCGCGTATCAGTATGTTATCGCATTAGATAAAGCGGTAAATGAGCTCAATAAACATAACAAAGAATCAGTCACCACTGACGAAGTGGACGAGGTCATCAAGCTTTCCCTCGATATACTGAAAAAGCTACGTCGTAGTGTTCCTTACGAAGAAGGACTTAAACGATACTACGCCAATATCGATAACTATCTTTCTTGGTATACGGGTCAGCGCTTGATGTCTCTGATCGCGCATATGCCGCGAGACAGTGAGTACAAAAGCTTAAAAGAGAGCTTGCTTGCTATCGTAGAAAAAGAGGCGGCACACCGTAAGCTCAACAACTACAACTCAAAAAGTGTACGTGACGACGTAACGCGATTAAGTAACAAGATGCGACTGCTACGTCGTTTGATTGAGCATCCTGTCGTTCTGCAAGAGAAAACACAATCTCTCGGCAAGAATATGAAACGCGTTGTCAAGGGTGGTGCGACAGGCTTTGTCATGGTGTTCGTTACCATCACTGCGATTTTGGCGCGCGACTACTGGGGAGAAATTACCGCCTCCTTCATCGTATTGATGTCTTTCGTCTATGCACTACGAGAAATCTTCAAAGATGACTTGCGTGACGTGATGTGGCGTTGGATTCGTAAAGGTCGCCCTAAATGGCGTAAGCTCTATCTCGATCCAACCACCAAGAAAGCGGTCGGACAAAAACTCGAATGGCTCGATTATAAAGTCCTGGATAAACTGCCAGACAGAATCAAATCGATTCGTAAAAAGCGCGTCGTTCAAAGAGAAGAACAAGTCCTGCATTATAGCTCTCAAACTGAAATGTCGACCTCTAAGTTTATGAGTGGCTATGAAGAAACACGTGAATCTTTAATGGTTAGTATGCGTGCCCTCACCCGATTGATGGATAAGGGCTCGAATAAAGTCTACACCCATAATAATGGGCAAGTCAGTCGCGAATCGGTAGAGAAACGCCACCTAATAAACTTAATCGCCAAAGAAGATAACCATGACGGTGAGCCTAAATTCTACCGATGGAAAATCGTGTTAAATCGAAGCAAGATTGTCGCCGTCGAACAAATGGAAGTGGAAGATATCAAGCACCCGTTTGCTTCAGTGACAGAGTAAGAAAGAACTCCGCCATTGGCTCATCTCCGTGAAGAGTTGGACATATGGCGGTTATTTTGACCGCTTTGTTGACCCGCTCCCCTGTCTCAAACGTTTCAGCAAGCATTTCATCAATCAACTTGCCATCTTCACACACAAAGTGAACATCACCTTCAGGACGTTTCAAAAACTGCCCTTCGACCGCTTTAAAGGCGAGCGATACTTTCTTGCCACAATCTTGGGCTTTACTCATCGCCATAAAACCGCCCGCTACATCGGCACCCACCGCGAGGACACCAAAATACATGCTATTGAGGTGATTCTTCGTTCTGCGTTTTAGCGGAATCTTGATTTCCACTCTTTCGGAATCAAGTTGCAATATCTTTGGTCTTGCTAACCAGATAAAAGGAACTTTGAAGAAACCAAAATAGTTAAGATAGAAGTTTGCTTTTGACAGTGCTGACAACATAGATCTAATCCGACCAGTTAAATTTAGTCCAGTTCATAACGAACGCACCGTTATGTCAACAACTTGTTAACATCACACATTCAAACAGTGATATGAAACAGTTGTTTAACCACTTGGTAATGACCCGCTAGTCCAAATGGTTTAACGATTTCGTCACTGCCTTTTTCACTCAGACTTAACGCACTCTCCCTAGCATTAGAAGCCATTGAGCGTTGTTCATACGGTCAATTTTCCACTTTTGCAGACCTGTATAAAGAAGAATCTCGATAAGTAGTTTATTCCTAGGTGTGTTTCCGTTATCTTTACCGCTTCGCAATAAAAAGAACAGGCTGTGGTATGCCATTAAAAACCGATGAATTAAGAACCCAACCTTTGGGTCCAATGCCGACACCGGCAGAGTTAGGAAGCGCCCATCCCATTACGGACGAAGTAGCCCAGCGTATTGCACAGTCACGTCGTCAAATAGAAAACATTCTTACAGGGGAAGACCAACGCCTTTTGGTGATCGTAGGCCCTTGTTCAGTACATGATACTGAAGCTGCAATTGACTACGCAGAGCGTCTTGCAGCAATTCAAGACCAATACAAAGATGAGCTTTTCATTGTAATGCGTACGTATTTCGAAAAGCCTCGTACTGTCGTCGGTTGGAAGGGACTGATCACAGACCCTAACCTAGACGGTTCTTACGCATTAGAAGCGGGCTTAAACAAGGCGCGTAAACTTCTGCTAGACATCAACAAACTTGGTCTTGCGACGGCAACTGAGTTTCTCGATATGATCACAGGTCAATACATCGCCGACCTTATCACTTGGGGCGCGATTGGCGCACGTACAACAGAATCTCAGATCCACCGTGAAATGGCTTCTGCACTTTCTTGCCCAGTTGGTTTTAAAAACGGTACTAACGGCAACATCAAGATTGCCATTGATGCGATCCGCGCTTCACAAGCGTCACACTATTTTTACTCTCCGGATAAAAATGGCCGCATGACCGTCTACCGCACTAGTGGTAACCCTTATGGTCACGTCATCCTGCGTGGTGGTGATAAAGGCCCTAACTTTGATGCTGAGTCAGTAGAAGCAGCATGCAAGCAATTGGAAGAGTTTGGTTTGCCACAACGCCTTGTTGTTGACTTTAGCCACGCTAACTGCCAAAAGCAGCATCGCAAACAATTGGATGTTGCTAAAGATATCTGCGAGCAGATTAAATCTGGTAAGAACCAAGTGGCGGGTATCATGGCTGAAAGCTTCATTCTTGAAGGCAACCAGTCTATGGCTGACATCAACAACCTCACCTATGGTCAATCCATCACTGACCCTTGTTTAGGTTGGGAAGATACTGCAACCATGCTTGATATGCTGGCAACAGCTGTTAAAGAACGCTCATAATAGAAGGAAACCAACATGCCATCATTTGATATTGTTTCTGAAATCGACACTGTAGAACTGCGTAACGCGGTAGACAACGCAACACGCGAACTTGCTACTCGTTTCGATTTTCGTGGTGTAGAAGCATCTTTTGAAATGCAAAAAGATGAATCAGTACGATTGAACGCTGAAGGTGACTTCCAACTGAAGCAAATGCGCGACATTCTACGTGGCCACTTAGCTAAGCGCGGTGTCGATGCGAACTCTATGGAAGCAAAAGGCGAAGAAGCCTCTGGTAAGAACTGGCACCAGATTGTCATCTTCAAGCAAGGTATTGAAACACCTGTTGCTAAAAAGATCGTCAAACTTATCAAAGATAAGAAGATGAAGGTACAAGCTTCGATTCAGGGCGAAAAAGTACGAGTAACAGGCAAGAAACGCGATGACCTGCAAGCCGTAATCGCGCTGATGCGTGAAGCAGAGCTAGGTCAGCCGTTCCAGTACGAAAACTTCCGCGACTAAGCTGAAAAAGTGCTAACTGAAAAAAACCGATACTGAGTATCGGTTTTTTATTTCTATTTCCCAGAGCCTAACCTTAATAACAAGTCTCCACCTTGTAAGAACGTCACTCCACTCAATTTTGGTGGGATGAAGACTGCCACACGTAGGTCTTCCGCTCTCGCCTTCTCTAGCAGCTTAGCAAGCTCCGCATCATTGCAGTATTCCACTCGCTCCGCATCTCGGCGCACCAGATCAATAAAGCCAAATGGGCATTTGCCGTCGAAAAGGACTAGTTCCGCTTGCTGCATCAGCCTAAGAGCTTTCAATGTGAGAAGTTCAACATCATCACCATGTTCAATCCAAGTGATTGAACCTTTTTGAGCAAACCCTTCAGTCAACAATGCTTGATACGCACGCTCTAGGCTTGAGTTGGCCGTCGCCTTGTCTACATCGGCACGTGCAAAGAAAGCCTCCCAAAACTTACGACGCTCATCTACAGTTGGCAGCTTTTCCTTTATATCCGCACGCTTAGAGGCGGCAAACTCCGCTTGAAGTGATAAGTTTTGCGGTAGAACGGCTTCTAATTTCTCGCGTACATTACGAATGAGAACAGGAGCCGCTCCACCACTGGATATCGCTAGCTGTATGCGACCACGGTTGATAATAGACGGCGTGATAAAATCGCAATAGGGTTGATCGTCTACAACATTGACCAAAATGCCTTGACGTTTAGCATCATGATGCACCTGATGATTCAAACTTGGGTTATCAGTCGTCGCCCATACTTGCACAAATTTCTTTTCGAGCAGTTCTTCCGAATAAAATCCCTGGACCCAACGACACTCTTCTTTCGCAACGAGATTAGCAAGATAGTCTTCAATTTTCGGCGAGACGATTGTCACATCTGCACCCGCTCTGATCAGGCTATCAACCTTTCTACTCGCGACTTCCCCGCCCCCAACAACCAAGACAGGTTTATGGTTTAAATCTATAAATAGAGGAAAATACTGCATTTCATTCCTTGAATAACTGAAAACGTCTTTACCCTCGATACTAACAAAATTAGGGCATTAGATTCATGTGATTTCGATCAAGTCCATAATTTATGACCAAATTTTATACTTTCTTTGGTTTTATCAACCACACTGAGACATTCATTCAAACTTCAAATCTAATTGTATTGATAAATTTATTACACCATCCTGTCGCACCAGTTTTGTGACCTGTTGCACTATTTACATTTTAGCAACATATTGCCATTCTAATGTCTGTCAGGGTTTGTGAGTTCAATCAAAAATCTTTTTAAATTATACATTTGAGAAATCACAGATCCTTTCCTACGCTTATAACTGGTTGATTTAACTACGACTCGAAGACGAGCGATAGCAACCTAATAATTAATGAAACACAACATTATTTAATCGTTTAATCAGGATGAGCCTGAACAAACATGGATCATACAGGAAGGATACAAATGGCACATAAACTAACACTTCTTGCTTCAGTTGTAGCTGCATCTACTGCACTGATGTCTACAAGCGCTTCTGCGGCAGATAGCACGCTGGATAAAGTAACTAAACAAGGTTTCCTAACTTGTGGTGTAAGTACTGGCTTGCCAGGTTTCTCTAACCCGAACTCGAAAGGTGAATGGGAAGGTATCGACGTAGAATACTGTCAAGGTCTTGCAGCTGCAGTATTAGGCGATAAAACAAAAGTAAAATACGTTCCTCTAACAGCGAAAGAACGTTTCACTGCCCTACAATCAGGTGAAATCGACGTTCTTTCTCGTAACACAACTTGGACTCTGCACCGTGATACGGCCCTTGGTCTAAACTTTGTCGGTGTAAACTACTACGATGGTCAAGGCTTTATGGTTAAGAAAGATCTTGGCCTTACAAGTGCTAAAGAGCTAGACGGCGCTTCAGTATGTGTTCAATCCGGTACTACAACAGAGCTTAACCTAGCTGACTACTTCCGTAACAACGGTATGTCGTACAAACCAGTTGTATTCGATACAGCAGCTCAAACATCTAAAGGTTTCGATGCAGGCCGTTGTGACGTACTTACAACTGACCAATCTGGTCTATATGCACTTCGCTTGAACCTACAAGACCCATCTTCAGCTCAAGTACTTCCTGAGATCATCTCTAAAGAGCCTCTTGGCCCAGTTGTTCGTCAAGGTGATGACCAATGGTTCAACATTGCTAAATGGACACTGGCGGCAATGGTCAACGCAGAAGAGTACGGCATCACATCTAAAAATGCGGATGAAATGCTTAAGTCAAAAGATCCAAACATCAAGCGTATCCTAGGTGTTGATGGCCCTAAAGGTAAAGGTTTAGGTATCCGTGACGACTGGGGTTACCAAGTTATCAAACAAGTGGGTAACTACGGTGAAAGCTTCGAGCGTACTGTTGGTGAAGGTTCTCCACTGAAAATTTCACGTGGTGTGAACGCTCTATGGAACGCTGGCGGCTTCATGTACGCTCCACCAATCCGTTAATAACTATTATTAGCTAGTTACTAAACAAAAAATTGGGCGGTTTTGGCCGCCCTTTTTATAAAAATGGATTTGAGGTTATAGCTGTATGAAACCTACTAATGTTGCGGCGAATTCGGATAACGGACCGAATTCAAACGCTAGCCTTATTTACAATCCCACCTTTCGAGCAGTTGTTTTCCAGATTATTGCGATAGCAGCGCTTGTCTTTTTCTTTTACACAATTGTCAATAATGCACTTACCAACTTAGAAGCTCGCGGTATCGCCACGGGTTTTGACTTCCTCGATCAAGAAGCTGGCTTTGGGATTGGCCTGACGCTGATTGAATACGATGAAACCTATTCTTACGGTCGAACGTTCGTTATCGGCCTACTTAACACCGCCTTAGTATCGTTTTTCGGTATCATCTTGGCGACTATCATCGGTTTTATTATGGGTATTGCGCGCCTATCATCTAACTGGTTGGTTAGCCGATTTGCAGCGGTTTACATTGAGATATTCCGAAACGTTCCTCTGTTACTGCAAATATTCTTTTGGTACTTTGCCGTACTTCAAGCCCTACCTTCTGCAAGACAAAGTTTGAGCCTAGGTGAAGCGATATTCCTCAACGTACGAGGTCTGTACTTCCCTGCTCCAGTCTTCGAAGCAGGATCATCAGTTGTAATTGGTGCGCTGATTCTCGGTGTTATTGCAACGGTATTTGTCAATATATGGGCGAACAATAAGCAACGCCTAACAGGTCAGCAAACGCCAATGGGTAGAATCGCCCTAGGGTTATGTGTTGGTTTGCCTGTTGTGGTTTACTTCTTAATGGGCTCACCAATTACGGCGCAATATCCAGAGCTAAAAGGCTTTAACTTCCGTGGTGGTGTGAGCATTATTCCAGAGCTTGCAGCACTTTTACTGGCTTTAAGTATCTATACAGCGTCGTTTATCGCTGAGATCGTGCGTTCAGGTATCAACGCAGTAAGCCATGGCCAGACGGAAGCTGCGATGTCGCTTGGTCTACCTCGCTCTCGCACTTTAAAACTTGTCGTTATTCCTCAAGCGCTAAGAATCATCATTCCTCCACTGACGAGCCAATATCTGAACTTAACCAAGAACTCATCACTTGCGATGGCGATTGGCTACCCAGATTTGGTGTCCGTGTTTGCAGGTACAACACTCAATCAGACCGGTCAGGCAATCGAGATTATTGCAATGACAATGGGCGTCTACCTCACGTTGAGTTTATTAACCTCTGCATTGATGAACATCTACAACCGTAAAGTTGCTTTGGTGGAGAGATAGCATGAAAGTACATCAATTTCAGCCAGACCTGCCACCTCCAGCAAATACAGTTGGTGCTGTCGGTTGGCTTAGAAAAAACCTGTTTAACGGTCCGGTAAATTCAATTGTTACCATTGTTCTTGCTTACTTATCGTTCATGCTGCTTTGGAACATTGTCGATTGGGCATTTCTGAAAGCTGACTGGGTAGGCACAACGCGTGACGCTTGTAGTCGTGACGGAGCCTGTTGGGTGTTTATCAGCGTACGCTGGGAGCAGTTCATGTACGGTTTCTATCCTCAGGAAGAGCTATGGCGTCCGCGTCTGTTTTACATTACTCTAGCGATCTTTACGGTACTGTTAGCGTATGAAAAGACACCAAAACGTCTTTGGATTTGGCTGTTCTTTGTCAACATCTACCCGTTTATTATTGCTGCATTGCTGTATGGTGGCGTATTTGGACTTGAAGTAGTCGAAACCCATAAATGGGGTGGCTTGCTTGTTACGCTCATCATCGCTCTAGTGGGTATTGTTGTATCGCTTCCTATCGGTGTCGCTCTTGCGTTGGGTCGTCGATCAGATATGCCTATCATCCGCAGTATCTGTACTGTTTACATTGAAGTATGGCGTGGCGTACCACTGATCACTGTGCTCTTTATGGCGTCAGTCATGTTGCCACTGTTCCTTGCAGAAGGTTCGGAGACAGACAAACTGATCCGCGCTCTTATTGGTGTGGTTATGTTCAGTGCGGCCTACATGGCAGAGGTGGTTCGTGGTGGCTTGCAAGCCATTCCTAAGGGTCAATATGAAGCGGCCGACGCTCTAGGACTCACCTACTGGAAGAAAATGGGATTAATCATTTTGCCTCAGGCGCTTAAGATTACCATTCCTTCAATCGTAAACACATTCATTGGCCTATTTAAAGATACCAGTCTGGTACTTATTATTGGTATGTTTGACGTACTCGGTATCGGCCAAGCAGCAAACACTGACCCTGAGTGGTTAGGATTTGCTACCGAAAGTTATGTATTTGTCGCGTTAGTGTTCTGGGTATTTTGTTTTGGCATGTCGAGATATTCGATCTGGCTAGAGAACAAACTTCATACCGGTCACAAACGATAATCAGAAAGCTCAAGGACGTATTATGACGCAACAACAAGATTACATGATCCAGTTAAAGGATATGAATAAGTGGTACGGCGAGTTTCACGTACTAAAGAACATCAACCTAGATGTGAAGAAAGGCGAAAAAATCGTTATCTGTGGCCCTTCAGGTTCGGGTAAATCTACCATGATTCGATGCATCAACCGCTTGGAAGAGCACCAGAAAGGTCAGATCATCGTTTCTGGTAACGAGTTAACAGACGATCTTAAAAATATTGAAGCCGTTCGCCGTGAAGTGGGCATGTGTTTCCAGCACTTTAACCTCTTCCCTCACCTAACCGTGCTAGAGAACTGCACTCTGGCACCAATCTGGGTGAAGAAGATGCCAAAAGATGAAGCAGAAGCGATTGCGATGAAATATTTGGAGCGTGTTAAGATTCCTGAGCAGGCAGACAAATATCCTGGTCAGCTTTCTGGTGGTCAGCAACAACGTGTGGCGATTGCCCGCTCATTATGTATGAATCCACAAGTGATGCTGTTCGACGAACCTACTTCTGCACTCGATCCTGAAATGGTACGCGAAGTGCTGGATGTAATGGTAGAACTGGCGGAAGAAGGGATGACCATGCTGTGTGTAACACACGAAATGGGCTTTGCCAAAGAAGTCGCGGATCGCGTTATCTTTATGGATGCGGGAGAGATTATTGAAGAAAACAACCCAGTCGATTTCTTCGAGAACCCTCAATCAGATCGTACGCAAAACTTCTTAGCACAAATTCTGCACCACTAATCCGTGATCTACGTAAAAGGGGTGACTTAGGTCGCCCCTTTTTAGTTGTTATATTGTGTTACATCTTTCAAAATACATAAGTTTTTATTTCTATTATTATTTTATCTACTACTACACCAATTGGGGCTTGATCTTTTGCTCATTCAACCTCATAAATGTAGATATAAACATAAAACCTCACGAGGAAGATTATGAACAGTCCTATGTTTACACGCACTTCAAGCCAAGAAAGTGCTCTACAAACCAACAAGGTATTGCGTAACACTTATGCACTACTTTCAATGACGCTGCTTTGGTCTGCAGTCGTTGCTGGTGTTGCTATGGTGATGAACCTTCCTCACCCTGGCCTAATTATCACACTGGTAGGCTTTTACGGCTTACTATTCTTAACTGAGAAGAACCGTAACAATGGAATGGGCCTTGTATTCACATTCCTATTAACAGGCTTCATGGGTTACACGCTAGGTCCAATCCTTAACGCCTACGTTGGCGCAGGTATGGGCGATCTTATCGTTACTGCACTCGGTGGTACTGCGCTTTCATTTTTAGCAGCTTCTGCTTACGCACTAACAACAAAGCGTGACCTATCTATGATGGGTGGCCTGATGCTATCTCTGTTTGTTGTTCTGATTGTTGGTATGATCGCAAGTATCTTCATCCAATCGACAGTACTTCACCTAGCACTAAGCAGCTTGTTCATTGTTTTCTCTACAATGGCAATTCTTATGACAACTCAAAGCATTGTTCGTGGTGGTGAAACTAACTACATCTCTGCGACAGTAACTCTATACGTATCAATCTACAACATCTTCATTAGCCTGCTTCAAATTCTAGGCATTATGAACAACGACTAATACCTCATTGTTGTAAAGGTAGTACAAAGCCCGAAAGGTTTCCCTTTCGGGCTTTTTCTTAGTTGCTATCTTGTCCAATCAAGGTATGCTGCGCTACCCTATTGAATATCATAAAAATTAGGATCGTAAGATGTTTGAGTACAACGGCAAACAAATCGAAACTGACGCACAAGGCTACTTGTTAAATCATACTGACTGGGAAGAAGGTATGATTTCAATACTGGCAGAACAAGAAGGTATCGAGTTAACAGAAGCACATTTAGAAGTGGTTCATTTTGTTCGCGATTTTTACGAAGAGTTCAATACTTCTCCTGCGGTTCGCATGCTCGTTAAAGCGATGGAAAAAGCCCACGGTCCAGAAAAAGGGAACAGTAAGTATCTGTTTAAACTATTTAAACAAGGACCAGCTAAACAAGCGACAAAACTCGCTGGACTACCAAAACCCGCTAAATGTTTGTAGCAATAAAAATCCTGTAGTAATAACTACAGGATTTTAAATCCTTTAAACGGTTTGTAGACGATAGATTCCCGAATCAAGCTATCAACTCTTGCACTTCTAGGTCCGTGTTCTAACCATTTGGCCATCGCTTCTATTTGCGAATGACTGCCACAGACCACCACTTCAACATCCCCATTGTCCAGATTTTTCGCATAGCCTGTTGCTTCAAGCTTAAGACCTTGATATGACGTATGGTAGCGGAATCCCACTCCTTGAACTAATCCCGATACTGTGAACCTCTCACAACTTTGCTCCATTCCGTATACCTCTACTATTGAGTCAATGATATATTAAGCACGTACTATTCTTACCCATAATGGATATATGGGTCTCTTCATTGGACATAATAATTATGAAAGAAATACCATTTCGTTGGATTGATAAATATCTCATTCATTTAAAAATTCAGGAGAAGTTCTACTTACTCTTCTTACTTCCAGTTATCGCTTTAATTATTTTAACTCTAGTACTCGATAACAGCGCAGATCAGATGCTTCATCACCTTTATCAAGATGAACTGATTCTAATGCGCAACCTGATTGAAGCAGGAAACCTCTCTCAAGAGCAGGTAGCGAACATCATCAATAATTCAAACACCATCCAATTTGGGACTGGCGAAGGTGCTGTAAGCGTCAATAATGGAGCGTTTAGTCTAGCCGCCATTCACGAGCAAAACTTGTGGTCAGCAATGTCTACCACCCACTTGGTCATTATCTTAGTAACATTGTCACTTATCGCACTTGGTGTTTACTACATCATGACCTTTATTGGCGGTGCAATGTTTACCATGAATAAAGCGCTTAACACGTTAGCCGATGGTGACCTCACCAGTAGGATGAACTTCTTTAAAGTACGCGATGAGTTCAGTGAAATAGCTATTACCATAGACAAGGTGGCTGAGCGAGAGCAAAACATGGTGATTTCTATTCAAGAGTCTATCGCGTTAATGCAACAGATTAGCTCTGACTTAAACCAATCGAATCAGCAGAGTGCCGAAGTATCTAGCAGCCAGCAAGAACACCTAAACTCGTTAGCCAGTGCAACAGAGCAAATGGCTTCAACAATAAGGGAAGTCGCGAACCTCGCTCATGAATCAAGTACCCAAACTGAAGATGCCCGCAGCGTAGCAACACAAGGGCAATCTAAAGTTGGGCATACACTCAGCTCAATCTCTAAACTTTCTCAAGAGGTCCAATCAGCCTCTGAAGCAGTGGCCGAACTTGATGCAAACGCCGCACAAATTGATGAAGTGGTCACGACAATCAACGGTATCTCAGAACAAACCAACCTACTCGCACTTAACGCCGCGATCGAGGCTGCGCGTGCTGGTGAACAAGGCCGCGGTTTTGCAGTGGTTGCCGATGAAGTTCGAGCCTTAGCGGGTCGCACTCAGCAAGCAACAGTAGAGATTCAAACTATGATTGAAGCACTACAACGCAATAGCCAGTCTTTGACTCAGTTGATGGAAACAACGGTTGTTAACGCCTCTGAAGGCCAGCAGCGTATGTCAGAGGTAGACGTTGAAATTGGTGCGCTTGCTGAGAAAAACCAATCAATCTCAGACAGCAGTATTCAGATTGCAACTGCGGCCGAGGAGCAAGGCGTCGTAGCTGACAATATCGCGGCAAGTGTTGAAGAGATACGCGTCCAATCTGACAGTGTGTGTAGCATGATCAATGCGACCAACTCCAATATCGCTCAATTGCGAAATCAAAGCGATCAAATGGAAGCCTTACTTACGGGTCTAAAAGCGTAACAATAAGAGCCGCCACTAGGCGGCTCTTTTATTTGCAATTCCCATACACATCCTAGAAAATACCCCTCCTTTAAAAACAACCTATTGAGTAACCCAATGACTCCAGCTATTTATCTAGTCAAAGGACGAGACAAATCCCTTCGCCGTAAGCACCCATGGGTGTTCTCTCGTGGAATACACAAAGTCGAAGGCGAGCCGAAATTAGGGGAAACTGTTGACGTCTTCGCTCACGATGGTAAATGGTTAGCAAAGGCTGCTTACTCACCGAACTCTCAAATCCGTGCACGTGTTTGGAGCTTCGAAAAAGAATCAATCGACAAGGGCTTTTTTGTTAAGCGTATTCAAGGTGCTCAATTGTTACGTGAAGATATCATTGAGCGCGATGGACTTACTGGCTACCGCTTGATTGCTGCTGAGTCAGATGGCCTTCCTGGTATCACGATTGATAAGTACCAAGACTACTTAGTCTGTCAGTTGCTCAGTGCGGGCGCTGAATTCCACAAACAAGCGCTCGTGGATGCATTAGTCGAATGTTTCCCCGACTGTAATGTTTACGAACGTTCTGACGTTGCCGTTCGTAAAAAAGAGGGCCTTGAAGAAACTGTGGGCGTCCTTCACGGACAAGAACCACCTAAATCTGTTGTTATCGAGGAAAACGGCGTAAAAATCAGTGTCGATATCGTTGGCGGACACAAAACAGGCTTCTACCTTGACCAAAGAGATAGCCGTCAACAAGCAATGAAGTATGTAAAAGATAAAGAAGTACTAAACTGCTTCTCCTACACTGGTGGCTTTGGTCTTTACTCTTTGAAAGGTGGCGCTAAGCGCGTTATCAATGCTGATGTATCTCAGCCTGCGCTTGATACAGCGAAGCACAATGCTGAGCTAAATGAGTTCGATATTTCGAAAAAACGCGCTGTATTCCTAAATGCTGATGTGTTCAAGTTGTTACGCGAATATCGCGATCAGGGAACAAAATTTGATGTGGTTATCATGGACCCACCTAAGTTTGTTTCAAGCAAAAATAACTTAACGTCAGGCGCTAACGGATATAAAGATATCAATATGTTAGCTATGCAAATCCTAAAGCCTGGTGGAACCCTACTCACATACTCTTGCTCAGGATTAATGAGCGGCGAGTTATTCCAGAAAGTGATTGCAGACGCTGCGGTTGATTCTGGCCGCCAAGTTAAATTTATTGAACGCTTTGAACAAGCAGCCGACCACCCTACTGACAGTGCATACCCAGAAGGTTTTTACCTGAAAGGTTTTGCTTGTAAGGTGTTGTAGAAATAAAATTCAGATAACTATATTGCAAGTTATCTGATTTCACTATGCAGCTAATCGCTAACAAAAAGGGCCTTTCAGCCCTTTTTTTAGTTAGTCGTATCGTGCACTTTCAGCAAATCATTCAATATAGCGCTAGCATTAGTTATTGAACCATCTGAAATGTAACTACTGTATTGTGCAGCAGCATCTTGCAACACAACCTCCTGGCTGTTATTTCCATCCGAAATTGTTAGCTTAAGATCTGCAGTTGCCAAGTTATCACCACCTTCAATTGCAATATCAATCTTATGCTCATGAAGTAAGCTATCTACTGTATCATTAGAGTCAGTGTGGAGTATTTCTGAGATATCAATCTTATCTTCACCTTTCGTGAAGTCAGTAATGATATCCCTCTCACCGTCTCTAATATCAACCTGAGTATTGGTGCTATCTTGGTCAATAAACTTGAAGATATCAGCATCATCACCACCAGTTAGAATGTCATCACCTAAACCACCAGTCAGGGTGTCATTACCTGCACCACCTAGCAGGAAGTCGTCACCTATGCCACCATCCAGGGTATCGTCTCCGCCCTGACCGAACAGAATGTCATTTCCTTTTCCACCTATCAGGGTATCTGCTTTATCGTCCGTTCTGGATACGTCAAACTCAGCAGTATTCTGAGAGATATAGTCATGAATATCCCTTGCGGTAACCGAAGAAGTCTCTTCTCCTGTCTGTTGTGCAACATACTTCTGAATAGCCGGAATACCCTGACCGGAGATACCGTCAAACTGCACCATATCTCCGAGCACAATGTCATCGCCCGCCAGTCCATCAATCGTGTCACCACCCTGCAACAGATCTATTTCCTGTCCCAGGATAACGTTCGCAAGCTCCGTAACATCAATGGCAGTATCTACAATTCCGTCGGAATCATAGTCATCCAGAACTGATTCATCGAGATAGTGGCCAAGACCGATTGCCTGAACCGCTGACAGCATAGCAAGCAACTCAAACATATGTTTACCCTGATTGTTTACCCCACCGCGGTCATAGTAATCAAACGAGTATCCATTGACGCTCATTTCACCAATTCTGCTTCCTGTCAAAGGTGAATAGAGCTTGCCCTGGCTATTAATCAGCTCCTGGCCTTTATACATAACAACGCCGCTGGTGTAATTATCTGGCAATACATCAGCTAGAGTGATCAGCTCCTTCGTATTCGCATCATAATCCAGAAGGATCTGATCAAACTGACTCTGATACAGACTGCTGTTGGTATAACTGGTCGGCTCACCATCAGAAATAAAGTAAGTCAGGTTATTACCACTTTGCTGACCAGCAAACCAATCGACGGCTGACTGGAACGCTGCTTCATAGTTTGTTCCACCGTCACCTTTATCAGGGATCTGTCCCAGAGCTGCAACAAAATCTCCCCTTGGATCATCACTGGTCAAATCAATCGACACCGATGTGTTGCTATTGCTGGAGAAGTCAGCAATCAGAACGTTAACCTTACCTGAGTGGTCGCCCTGTGTACTTGCCAATATGGAATCAAATACTGTCAGCAACTCGCTCTTAGCAGTTTTCACATCATTGCCCATACTGCCAGAGGTATCGAGCAGGAACGCGATGTTATAGTCCTGACCGGCTACAATCTGGATACCCTGCACATCACCGACGATCAGGTCGTTATCTTCAGTTCCGGTTATGTTGTCATCGCCATGAGAGCCAGTGTTCAACACGTACTCTCTCATGCTCACGTCAATGGTTTCGCTTCCGACAGCTGCATCGTTGTTGCCGCTCTCTGTTGATGTAGCAGAGACACCCAGTTTGAAGTCAAGATCACCGGAATAGGTATAAGGTACCTTGATTTCGGCATCGATATGACCTGAAGCAGGCAGCGCCACTGTGTAAGTACCATCACCGTTGGCGTTGACAAGTTGACCACCGACATACAACTCGACTCCGGAAGGAATTCCATTGATATCAACCGTCTCTGCCAGCGTTTCACTGCCGTCAGTATCAACCAGTGCAACATCAATATCGACTGGTAATATCCGGTCATGAAGTACCGTATAAGTACCATTGTCGTTATTGATCTCGACAATCGCATCCTCAAATATCAGACGCTCGATGCCATAGAGATGGTCGCCATCGTCCGTTAGTGGAGAGTTATCGCTGGAAGTATCACGTTCTAAGGAGTCTTTTACTAACCAATAAGGCTTGTCTGTATGCTCCAGACCACGGAAATCGAGCGTATATTCAGAGAGCTTGCCCTGATAGATAACGCTGTCAATGGCCGTTTCACTATCTAAAGATCCTCTTCCTCCATAGAAAGAATCGTTATACCGGGTGCCAACAAACGTGTCGCTGCCATGCTGCTGGGCATTTGCAGCCTGAGTATCACCAACAAAATTCTGCTGCGTAGCGTCGTCCGGTGCAATCATCAGGTCATTGCCAGCTTGACCATTATTGAATGCCGGGGCCTGATCAACATGCTGGTGATCTGTACCTGCAAATGATGTGTTTCCATTCTGGACTTGCTGACGTATACCGTCAGGCGTGGTATTAAAGCCTGGTATAGCCTGCACCTGCTGCAACTCTCCAACCGAAACAGAGACGGAAGGAGCATCTGCGACCGGTGTTACATTGATAGCAAGAGTAGCATTCGCGCCAGTATTGGTAGTGTAGTGGACCGACGGTAAAGTTCCGGACCAGTTCTCAACCGGTTCAAACTCATAACTGCCATCACTGTTAACAACAAGCTTACCTTCTGCCAGCTGGACGATATCACCTGGATTGTAGCTCTGGTTATTAACTTCAATTGATGCGACAGAAAGTACATTGTCAGCGTCAGAGTCATTATCAAGAACATTACCGGTTACCGTCGTATCTTCATTTACTGTAACCTGGTCGTTATCAGCGATCGTAGGCGCATTCTCATGTACCGTTACGTCAATCTTAGTTGAGTTATATGCTTTACTGGTTGAGTCTTTCTCGGATGAAGTAGCATCAATATAAATTGAGAAATCGTCACTGCTGCCAGATGGTGGCAATACAAAAATGTTATCCAGATCCCAGCCAGTCACATCAAACTCACTGGACGCACCATCAGAAACAAGCTCCTGCTTACCATCTGTAAACTTAGTTCCTGCTGGCAAGCCACTGATGCTGACTGACAGACTTTCTGAACCATCAGTATCCTGCAGTGCAACGGTTACCCGTGTCAGTGGTATCCATGTGTCCTGCTGACCTTCATTTGTCTCGTAGGCTTCATAAACATGCGAGCCATCGACCTCCTGAAGCTCTGAGGTACGTACGCCACTGCTGTCTAACTGGCTTTCATCACTTACAATACCAAAATTACTGTTGCTTAAATCTACCGGTGCTGCGCCATCAACGGACACATTGACATCAAAATTGCCTGGTCCGCTTTGGTTGTGGTGATAGATTTCAATCGGATAGAAACCAGACACTGGCGGTGTAAACGGATTACCACTTGGAACATGGCCCGCATCCACTCCCCAGCGGGCCTGGTCAACCAGGTCACCACCAACTTTAATAGCCAGGCTGTCGTCGCCGCGTCCAACAAAGTCATAAGTCTTACCTGCTTCCAGATAAACCAAGCCTGTAACAAGAACTGCGTTATCTTCTGGTGTGGCGTTACTAGCCGTATCCTGCACGTTACTTGTAGTTGACGATGCAGCATCATCAGTATTAAGGGAGTCGATCGCCGTTATCAGGGTATTCGCATTTACGCCATTACCATGAGAGCCAAGCTCAACACCTGTCCAGGTCGATACATTGAAGTCCTGGGAAGGCATCTGGATTGCGCTTACAGAAGTATATATCACCGGGGTATCAGCCACAGGCGTTACATTAATCGCTATCGTCGCCTCTTCACCCGTGTTTATACCGTCAGTTGGTTTGAAACCAATTTCTGCATAATCCTGCTTCTGATCGCCGACACCTGAAGTCGAATGGCCATCATAACCTGACTCATGTTCGTCAGGAGTAAAGCGAACCTCATCAGAATCGAACTGCGACTTATCCAAAGTCTGCCCAACTGTTACTTGTTTCCACTCACCATCGTCGTCCAGGTATTCAAGTTTACCGTCATCCGGCAGGTCTGTGATTTCGATACCCAGAGCGGAGTCTGGAGAATCGACATCTGTGATGCCGAATGAGGTCCAGTCTAGGGATACTGCCGTGTCCTCTTGGGTTGTAATTGGCATTTGACCATTGACCAGCGGCGCATCGTTCGTGCCCGTGATGGTCACTTTGATGTCGTGAGTCGTGCCGTCTGCCGACGTCACCGTGAAGGTTTCGACTTTCTTCTCACCTTCTTTCAGGTAGTTCACGTCCGCG